>Ga0182030_10021416_pt1 | contig 12111 bp, 9 predicted proteins | sample 812S3MmetaG_FD_121299 | JGI IMG/M metagenome (GOLD analysis project Ga0182030, IMG submission 121299) | Permafrost microbial communities from Stordalen Mire, Sweden - 812S3M metaG (Illumina Assembly) | ecosystem: Environmental > Terrestrial > Soil > Wetlands > Permafrost | place: Sweden...
CGCCGCTGGCCCTCGGCGAAGATCGTGTCGAAGGCCAGCGAGGACTTGCCCGATCCGGATAGCCCGGTGAAGACGATCAGCGCGTCGCGCGGCAGGTCGAGGTCGACGCCGCGCAGGTTGTGCTCGCGGGCGCCCTTGACGATCAGGCGGTCAGCCACGCTGCCCCTCTCGGTGATACTTCTGAGAACTCTGCTGGCCTTTTGCGGTAATGGCGTTGCGGTAATTGCGCACGGCGCATCCCATGCTATGTGCACCTACCGACAACCAACTGATCAAGTACGGGCACCGGTAGCCTTGACCTCTATGAGGCCACTATGACTGCCCCGAACGAGCTGGACGAGAACTACACCGGCCACGTCGACCCAGGTTCGGCGGCCCGCCGCACCCTGCCCGGCGCCACCATCCTGAAGGCGTCAGTCGGCCCTATGGACAACAACGCCTACCTGGTCACATGTTCCGCGACCGGAGAAACACTTCTGATCGACGCCGCCAACGACGCCGAGTTCCTCATCGACCTGGCCCGACGTTATGCGCCGAAGGTGTCGCTGATCGTGACCAGCCATCAGCACCCCGACCACTGGCAGGCGCTGGAAGCGGTGGCCGATGCCTTGGGCGCGCCGACCGCCGCGCACGAGATCGACGCCGAACCACTGCCGGTCAAGCCGGCCCGTTTGCTGGCCAACGGCGACACCGTGCGAATCGGCGAGCTGACATTCGACGTGATCCACTTGCGCGGGCACACGCCGGGATCGGTCGCGCTGGCCCTTGGCGGGCCCGCGACCGGCGGGGTCACGCAGTTGTTCACCGGCGATTGCCTGTTCCCGGGCGGCGTCGGCAAGACATGGCAGCCCGGTGACTTCGAGCAGCTGCTCGACGACGTCAGCACCAGGGTGTTCGACGTGTACCCAGACTCGACCGTCGTCTACCCGGGGCACGGTGACGACACCGTGTTGGGCACCGAACGCCCGCACGTTGCCGAGTGGCGCGAACGCGGCTGGTAGGCCGCAAGCAGGGCAGCTAGCCGCTCGTGTGCACGATCAGCACGTCGACCTTGGCCCGCCGCGACACATTGGCCGGCACCGAGCCCAACAGCCGGCCGGCGATGGTGCTCAGACCGACGTTGCCGACCACGAGCAGATCAGCCTCGACTTCCTCGGCAAGGCTGACCAGCGCGTCGACCGGAGCGCCGATGATCGGCCGCTCTTCGACGTTTTTCGCGCCCGCTTCGTGCGCCTTGTCCTTGGCGTCCTGCAGGATCGCGTAAATCGGGGCGGTGCCCGACACCTTGTAGCTTTCTTCTCGCAGAGCGTCGGCGGCCCGGGTGTCCTCATGCTGGGGTAAGTACGCCGAAGCGATTATCAACTTGGCCTCGTCTCCGGCGATACTGGCTGCCCTGGCAACCGCACGCATAGACGAAGCCGAGCCGTCGGTCCCTACCACTATGGTCCGATAGGCGCTCATTTAACCTCCAAGTGTCGGTTGATCCGCCACAAGACAGTATCGCGTTTGCCGGACGCCGTTAAGAACCTTGGCGACATAGCACAGCGTGGCGCGACCAGCCATTTTTCGGCCAGGACGGCCCAGTCAAACCACTCTTACCGCCTGCGCGCGAATTGGCTGGTGAGCGGGCTGGGCGGGTGCACCTTAAGGTGAGAAGCATCATGTCTCTATCAACACTCGAGCAGATCTCGGCGGAAGTCGTTGTCGAGCCTGCCCCAGCGCCCACCCGCGGCCGGCGGCTCGACCCGTGGGCGATCGCCGTGCTGGCCTGCGTCATCAGCAGCGCATGGGCGGGTCGGCCATCGCTCTGGTTCGACGAGGGCGCGACGATTTCGGCGTCGGCGAACCGGACAGTGCCTGAACTGTGGCAGATGGTGAACCACATCGACGCTGTCCACGGGCTGTACTACCTGATGATGCACGGCTGGTTCGCGCTGTTTCCGCCGACCGAATTCTGGTCGCGGGTTCCCAGCTGTGTGGCGATCGGGGTCGCTGCCGCCGGCGTCACGGTGTTCACCAAGCTGTTCACCGGGCGCGCCACCGCGGTGTGCGCGGGTGTTGTCTTCGCCATTCTGCCGCGCACCACCTGGGCCGGTATGGAGGCCCGCTCGTACGCGTTCGCGGTCGCCGCGGCCATCTGGCTGACGGTGTTATTTGTCACTGCTGTCCGGCGCAACAAAGCGCGGCTTTGGATGTGCTACGCGCCGGCGTTGATGGTCGCGATATTGCTGAGCCTCAATTTGCTGCTACTGGTGCCGGTGCACGCCGCGATGCTGCCGTTGCTCACAACGAAGAGATCCCGGACATCTCCAGTCTTCCGGTGGATGCTCAGTGCGACGGCAGCTGTCGGGATCATGACGCCATTCATCGCGTTCACCCATGGCCAGGTGCGGCAGGTCGACTGGATCGACCCAATCAGCTGGCATTACGCCTTCGACATCGTCCTGCGGCAGTATTTCGACCACAGCGTTGCATTCGCAATTCTTTCGGCCGTCCTGATCGTCGCCGCGATCGCGGCCCGGCTGGCCGGCGTGCGGGCCCAGGAATCCCAGACGCGCAGCCTGTTGATCATGTGCGCGGCGTGGATGCTCATTCCCACCTCGCTCCTGGTCATTTACTCGGCCATGCATGAACCCGTGTACTACCCGCGCTACCTGATCCTCACTTCGCCTGCGATGGCCGTCGTCCTGGCCGTCTGCATCGTCGCTGTCGCCAGAAGGCCGTGGCCCATTGCGGGTGTCGTACTGCTCTTCGCGGTTGCCGCCGTGCCGGGTTACCTGTTCACGCAACGCTGGCCGTATGCCAAGGAGGGCTGGGATTACAGCCAGGTGGCCGACGTGATCAGCGCTCATGCCACGCCCGGGGACTGTGTGATGGTGGACAACACCGTGTCCTGGAAACCCGGCCCGATCCGCGCGCTGCTCGCCTCCCGGCCGGCGGCCTTCCGATCGCTGATCGACGTCGGGCGCGGAGTCTACGGACCGAAAGTCGGCTCGCTGTGGGACGGCCACGTCGCGGTGTGGCTGGTGACGGCCAAGATCAGCAAGTGCCCGACGATGTGGACCATCACCGACCACGACAAATCGCTGCCCGACCATCAGACCGGACGATCGTTGCCGCCAGGATCCGCATTCGGGCGCGCACCGGCGTATCGATTCCCGGCCTACCTCGGGTTCCGCATCGTCGAGCGGTGGCAGTTCCACTACTCGCAGGTCGTCAGGTTAACGCTCTGACACGCGCGGTCACTTCAGGCCGGCGGCGTCCATCCCCCGCAGTTCCTTCTTGAGGTCGGCGATCTCGTCGCGGAACCGCGCTGCCAGCTCGAACTGCAGGTCACGGGCGGCGGACATCATCTGCGCGGTCAGGTCTTTGATCAGGTCGGCCAGTTCCGCGCGCGGCATGCTGGCGGTGTCGCGACCCTCGAACACCCCCGCACTGACCGCGCGGCCAGGCTCGCCCTGCGCGCGCCGGCCGCGAGACGAGTTGCGCCCCGACCCCCCGATCGGTACGGACTCGGTGGCTTCAGTATCAGCAGCCTCCCGATAGACCTGGTCGAGGATGTCGGCGATCTTCTTGCGGAGCGGCTGCGGGTCGATACCGTGGGCCTCGTTGTACGCGACCTGCTTCGCCCGGCGCCGATCTGTCTCGTCGATGGCCTCCCGCATCGAATCGGTCATCTTGTCCGCGTACATATGCACTTCGCCGGAGACATTGCGGGCGGCGCGGCCGATGGTCTGGATGAGGCTGCGTGATGACCGCAGGAAACCTTCCTTGTCGGCGTCCAGGATCGAAACCAGCGACACCTCAGGCAGGTCCAGGCCCTCCCGCAGCAGGTTGATGCCGACCAGCACGTCGTAGTCGCCGAGCCGCAGCTGGCGCAGCAGTTCCACCCGGCGCAAGGTGTCCACCTCGGAATGCAGATAACGCACCCGGATGCCCATCTCCAGCAGGTAGTCGGTGAGGTCCTCGGCCATCTTCTTGGTCAGCGTTGTCACCAGCACCCGCTGGTCGGCGTCGGCGCGTTTACGGATCTCGCCGATCAGGTCGTCGATCTGCCCCTTGGTTGGCTTCACCACGACCTGAGGGTCCACCAAGCCGGTGGGCCGAATCACCTGTTCGACGAACTCGCCGGCGGCCTGGCTGAGTTCGTAGGGCCCCGGGGTAGCAGACAGGTACACCGTCTGGCCGATCCGGTCGGCGAACTCCTCCCACGTCAGCGGGCGGTTGTCGCACGCCGACGGCAACCGGAATCCGTACTCGACGAGGTTGCGCTTACGCGACATGTCGCCCTCGTACATGCCGCCGATCTGCGGGACGGTGACGTGCGACTCGTCGATGACGAGCAGGAAATCCTCCGGGAAGTAGTCGAGCAAGGTCGCCGGCGGCGAGCCCGCCCCTCTGCCGTCGATGTGGCGCGAGTAGTTCTCAATGCCCGAACAAAACCCGACCTGCCGCATCATTTCGATGTCGTAGTTGGTGCGCATCCGCAGCCGCTGGGCCTCCAGGAGCTTGCCCTCGCGCTCGAATTCGGCGAGCCGCGCGGCGAGTTCCTCCTCGATGGTGGAGATCGCCTGAGCCATCCGCTCGGGGCCGGCCACATAGTGGGTGGCGGGGAAGATCCGCAGCGAATCGACCTGGCGGATCACATCGCCGGTCAGCGGGTGCAAGTAGTACAGCGCCTCGATTTCGTCGCCGAAGAACTCGATGCGAATCGCCAACTCTTCGTAAGACGGGATGATCTCCACGGTGTCGCCGCGCACCCGGAACGAGCCGCGGGTGAAAGACACGTCGTTGCGGGAGTACTGCACGTCGACTAGCAGCCGCAACAGGCCGTCCCGGGCCACCTCGGTGCCGACCTGCAGCTCAACCGAGCGGTCCAGGTAAGACTGCGGTGTGCCCAGGCCGTAGATGCACGACACGGACGCCACCACCACCACGTCGCGGCGCGACAGCAGCGACGACGTCGCGGAGTGCCGCAGCCGCTCCACGTCGTCGTTGATCGAGCTGTCTTTTTCGATGTAGGTGTCGGTCTGCGCGATGTACGCCTCTGGCTGGTAGTAGTCGTAGTACGAAACGAAGTACTCGACCGCGTTGTGCGGCAACATCTCTCGCAGCTCGTTGGCCAGCTGGGCGGCCAGCGTCTTGTTGGGCGCCATCACCAGGGCGGGCCGCTGCAGCCGCTCGATGAGCCATGCGGTGGTGGCCGACTTCCCGGTGCCGGTGGCGCCGAGCAGGACTACGTCGCGTTCCCCCGCCAGAACCCGCCGCTCCAGCTCGGCGATGGCCGCCGGCTGGTCGCCGGCCGGCTGGTGCGGACTGACCACCTCAAAGCGCGCGCCGGCGCGCACGACCTCATCAACCGCGCGGTACTCCGAATGCGCGACAACCGGATGCTCAGTGGCGAAAGCCATGCCCCCAGGGTAGATCGAGGTACCGACAAGTCGAGCGCGGCGAGCGTCCGCGAAATGCCGGCTTTAGCGGCGTGTCGCCGTACAAACACGCGCCCTCGCTGTCAGCCAGTCAGTGGGGCCGGTCAGTGCCGGGTCCACAACCGGCTGGCCGGATCGCATTGCAGCAGGTAGCCATCGCTGGAGGTGGACATCGCGAACACCGGCACGTCAGGCAGGTCACACGAGCTGCCGACGCCGTGCACCCCCGTCGCGATCGGGGCTTTGTCCCAGGTGGTGCCCTCGCAGACGACCTGCTCGTTATTGGTCGGGTCATAGGCAAGCTTGTCGACGTCGCTGCACGTTCCCCCGAGGACGGGCGGAACCGGGTGCGACGGCGTCGTCGATGAGTTGATCACCTGGGCGGGATCCGCCAAGTTCACGCCGGCGGGCACGTCACCGACCCGGTTGGCCACCACGGGCACCCGGACGACGGCGCCTTGCGCGCCGCACTCGTTGCTGAGCACGGTCTCGGTTTCGGTGCCGCGCAGCGTACCGTCGGCTTGTGGCGCCAGCGACCACGCCACTGTCTCCTGCTGGGTGGCCGTGACCTGCCCGTTGGGCAGGCGGCAGCCCACCCGCTCCTGCACCGGAGCGCCCTGCCAGTAGCCGGCGACGAAACGCAGGGTGTCTGCCTGACCGCCATCGGTGGTGCTGACCGCCTGGTGGGTGGCGTCGTCCAGCTGGGTGCCGGTGGCCGCGCACCCGTTGGTGGTGCAGACCGAACGGAAGGCCCACCAGTTGGCGGTGGTTCCGTCGTGGCGGATCGGGATGCCGTTGGTGGTCTTCTTGCTGCGGTCGTAGGTCAATTGGTAGGTGCCGTTGAGTACCGGCCCTTTGTTGGTAGGCGTGGCGCTGGGGGCGGGCGCGGAGGGCTTCGAGGCCAGGGCGGGGGGCACCGAGCCGTCGGGCTGGAAGGTGTACAGCGCCGACCAGGTCACCGCGATCGCGATCAGCACCGCGAGAACCAGCGCCACCGACCACCGGGTCCTCGACGAAAACTTGTGCGTCATGAGCGCGAGAACGCCGCGGAACCCGCTCCGTCGGGCCGGCGCGGCCGTGGTCGCACCGAGTTGCAGGCCCCGGCCAAAGTCGGAGTCGACGCCGGCCTCCTCGCTGATGGCGGCCGAAAATGCGCGACACCGCGCGAACCTGTCCTCGGGATCTTTGGAAAGGGCTTTGAAGAACACCTCGTCCAGGTGTTCGAGGTCGGGACGATAGTCGCTGAGCCGGGGCGGATCTTCGTGCAGGTGCTGGCTGATGACGGCGATCGGGTTGGAGTGCTGGAACGGCGGCGCACCGGTCAGCAGATGAAAAGCCGTTGCGGCCAAGGCGTATTGGTCTGCCCGCCCGTCGATGTTGGCACCCGTCAGCTGTTCCGGTGCGGCGTAGGCAACCGTGCCCACGGCGACATTGGTTTCGGTGATGCCGCTGATGTCGCCAAGGTGGCGAGCTACACCGAAGTCCGCCAACAGGATGCGACGTTCGCCCTCTTCGGGGTGGGTGAGCAGGATGTTGGCGGGTTTGACGTCGCGGTGCAGCAGCCCGCGATCGTGGGCATAGTCAAGCGCGCCGGCGACGGCCTGGACGATGGCGCACACCTCGTGGATCGGCATGCCGTCCTGATAGCGCTCCTTTACCAGCCGGGAGGCATCGGTGCCGTCGACGTAGTCCATGGAGATCCACAGCTGACCGTTGAATTCGCCGCGGTCGTGCACACCGACGATGTGCGGGTGCCAAAGCGTTGCGGCGAGATCTGCCTCCCGGTTGAACCTTTCGCGGAACTCACGATCCGCGGTGATCGCCTCGGCGAGGACCTTAATCACATCGCGACGCGGCAACCTCGGGTGCAAGGCCAGATAGACCTCGGCCATCCCGCCGGCGCCCAGCGGGCGCAGGATCGTGTAGCCGGCGAACGGCGCGCCGCTCGAGATCGAAGGGCGCGGCCCGGTGGCGTCACCCCGGTAGTCCAACCGATCCAGCTCCGCGGATTCCGCGTTCGGAGTCGAGCCGACCGGCGGGACGCGGCGCGGCAAGTGCGCGGCTGCGGGCGGAAGAGATTGAGAGCCCGAGCGCGCGGCCCCACGAGGCAGACGCGGGTTGCTGAGCAGCCGTCGGCGGCCATCGAGTCGCCTGGTGATGCCCTTGCCCTCGTCCATCTAAAGTTGCCCCCCATTTGCTCCGCAGGTCCGGACGTATGCCTATGTACTTCTCATGTCCCTCTCACATTCGAATAATGCCGGATGCACGTGGGCGATTCGTCGCAGCAAGCTATGAAACGGCTATGCGTGGCCAGATCGAAATAAAGCGAAGTCACAGGCGAGTCCCATGGAGACCATTCCTGCCACTCACCGATACTTGAGTAGTGAGTCGACCCGCACCCCCGGTGCTAACAATTCGGCACGACGGGTCCCAACGTTCCTTCGCAGCAGGTCATGAGGTTGTCGTCGGGCGTGATCAGGACGCCGACTTGCGGATCGCCGACCCACGGATTTCGCGCGCGCACCTGATCCTGCGGTTCGACCAGGGCCGCTGGCTGGCCATCGACAACGGGTCGTTGAACGGGACCTACGTCAACGGCTACCGGATGCCGGTCATCGACATCCACGACGGCCAGAGCATCAACGTGGGGAATCCGCAGGGGCCACGGCTGACCTTCGCGATCGGCCCGCAGCAAGGGCACAGCAACCGGCCGCCCCACACCAGGTCGACGCCGGGCTCCGGACCGCCAACCCTTTCCTGGTCAGTGCATCCTGGGCCCAAGCCACCGCCGCCACGCCAGCAGGCGCCTCGGCGTCCCGTTGCACCCCAGATGCCGCCCGGGCCGCCACCGCCGCGGGTACCGCCACGCACGATGCCGCCCGAGGAACTGACCGTGGTCAACGCCGGGCCGGAACCCCCGGCGCACCTGACACCGCGCGCCGGGACCAGCACCGGTTCGGTTGTCCCGCCGGGTGCCTCGATGCCGCCGGCCGAGTTCACCATCGTCGGCGCCACGGCGGGCGACGACTCGAACCTCGCGACGAGAATGGTGAAGTTCTTGTCGCAGCGCCCGTCTGCTTCGCGACCCGCAAGCACCGCAGGCACCGTGACGATTGGCCGCGCCAGCGACAGCGACATCGTCGTCCCCGACGTCTTGGCATCCCGCGAGCACGCGACACTGGTTTTGACGCCGCTGGGCACCGAGATCCGGGACCGCAGCGTCAACGGAACATTCGTCAACGGCACCCGGGTCGGGTCGGCGATCTTGACCGAGGGCGACGTGGTCACCATCGGCAACGTCGACCTGGTGTTCAGTAACAGCACCCTGCTCCCCCGTACCGAAGCCGCGGCGCGCACCGGCGGTCTGGAGGTCCGCGGGGTCCGCTACGTCGTCGACAACGGCAAACAACTGCTGGACAACATCTCGATGACCGCAAGGCCCGGCACGCTGACCGCCATCATCGGCGGGTCGGGCGCCGGAAAGAGCACGCTGGCCCGGCTGATCGCCGGCTACATCCGCCCCGGCTCCGGCTCGGTTACCTTCGAGGGTCACGACATTCACACCGAATACGCGTCGTTGCGCAGCAGGATCGGCATGGTCCCGCAAGACGACGTAGTGCACCGTCAGCTGACCGTGAACCAGGCGCTGGGCTACGCCGCCGAACTACGGCTACCACCGGACACCAGCAAATCCGACCGTGCGCGGATCGTCGCCCAGGTACTCGAGGAACTCGACCTGACCAAGCACGCCGACACCAGGGTGGACAAGCTGTCCGGAGGCCAACGCAAACGCGCTTCGGTGGCACTGGAACTGCTCACCGGGCCGTCGCTGCTGATCCTGGACGAGCCGACATCGGGCCTGGACCCTGCCCTGGACCACCAGGTGATGATGATGCTGCGCCAGTTGGCCGACGCCGGCCGCGTGGTGATCGTGGTGACGCACATGTTGTCCTACCTCGACATCTGCGACCAGCTGCTGCTGGTGGCACCGGGCGGCAAGACGGCCTACTACGGCTCACCGGACCAGATCGGTGAGGCGATGGGGACCACCAACTGGGCCAAGATCTTTACCAAGGTGGGCGCCGACCCCGAAGAAGCCAACCGCCGCTTCCTTGCGCAGGCCGAGGCCGAGAAGCGGGTGTTGCCGGACAAGGCCGTCGAGAAGGGCGATCTGGGCAAGCCGGTGCACACCAGTGTGCGCCGCCAGATCTCGACGATTTCGCGCCGACAGGTCCGCCTTGTCGTCGCCGACCGCGCCTACTTCATCTTCCTGGCGGTGTTGCCGTTCATCCTGGGCGTGCTGTCCCTGACCGTTCCCGGCAGCAATGGCTTCCACCTCCCGGTGCCGCACTCGGGTGTTCCCGACGAATCCGTCCAGATACTGAACCTGCTGCTGCCCGCGGCGGCGTTCATGGGCACCGCGCTGACCATCCGCGACCTCGTCGGCGAACGCGCCATCTTCCAGCGCGAACAGGCCGTCGGATTGTCCACCTCGGCATACCTGCTGGCCAAGACCGCCGTCTACTGCGGGTTCGCCATCGTGCAGTCGGCCATCATCACCGCGATCGTGGTGGTGGGTAAGAGCGCGCCCGCCCGTGGCGGCACCGTGTTCGGGCACGGCAACGTGGCGGCCACCGCCGAGCTGCTTCTGGCTGTGGCGGGCACCTGCGTAGCCTCCGCAGTGCTCGGCCTGGTCATCTCGTCGTTGGTCCGATCCAGCGAACAGATCATGCCGCTGTTCGTGGTGTCGGTGATGGCGCAGTTGGTGCTGTGCGGCGGAATGGTCCCGGTCACCGGCCGCCTCGGCCTCGACCAGTTATCCGTTTTCATGCCCGCGCGTTGGGGGTACGCCGCGGCGGCGTCGACGATCGACCTGCGCACCCTGGTGCCCGGCGCCGAGGTCCCCCGCGACCGGTTCTGGGAGCACACGACCAAGATCTGGCTACTCGATATGGGCATGCTGGCCGGGCTTTCCCTGTTCTATCTGGGCTTTGTGCGGTGGAAGATCAGTCTGCGCCGGTGACGGTAAGCTGACGCCATTCATCCGCCCAAGCACGAGACGTTCGATCTGGTCGCTCGCACCAACACCGATCCCAAGGGCATTGTGCGGGCCGTCGACGAGTACGGGGTTCGCCCGTGGGGGCTCTACCTAGCCAGGCCCACTCCCGGTCGGGCCCAGTTCCACTACCTCGAGTCGTGGTTGCTGCCGTCGATTGGCCTGCGCGCCACGATCTTTCACTTCAACCCGGGCCATGAACGCGATCAGGACTACTACCTCGATGTGGGCGAATACACGCCGGGGCCGGACGTGTGGCGTTCCGAAGACCATTACCTCGACATCGTGGTCCGCACCGGCACGGGCGCGGAGCTGGCCGATGTCGACGAGTTGCTCGACGCCGCGCGCCTCGGCCTGGTGACATCGGAAGTCGCCGAGCAGGCGGTGCGCCGGGCCGTGGACACCATCGACGGGCTGGCCCGCAACGACTATGACCTGGCGCGCTGGCTGGCCGGGCACGGCATGAAACTCACCTGGCGCGGGGCTTAGCCCCGTCCACCGGGCGGAAGGAAACGTGATGACGGACGCGCATGACCTCATTTCGCGCAACGCGGAGTTCGCCGCGCGCGGATTCAACGCGGACCTGACCATCAATCCCAGCGCACACCGCTCCTGGCGAGCCCGGTGAGCTAAAAGCCTTTGGAGGCAAGCCAGTTCAGGGTGACGTCGGCGACGTCTTTCCAACCGTTGTCGATCGTCAGGGAATGGCCTTTGCCCTCGAAGATATGTAATTCGGTGTCCGACCGACCCTTTGAGTACATCGCGAACACCTCTTCGGTGACGGTTAATGGGACGACGTGGTCCTCGGTTCCCGACGTCAGCAGAAGCGGCCCCCGCGCAACCAAATGAGTGTTGACCTTGGCCGGTGAGTGCGAAAAGAGATTCGCGCCGGCGTCCTGGAACAAGGGCCGGCCGGGACCCGGGATGGTCCACTCGGCGTGCAGGGCGTCGGATTCCTCTTCGGTGAGCGTGTTGCCGAAGGAGTAGTGAAACTGCTTGGCCGTCAACGACACGTTGCGGTGCAGGTTCGCCGGATTGCTCAGTACCGGAAAGGCCGACTTCAGCTGCGCATAGGGCAGCGCCTTGACACCCTTGATCGGAGCGGGGTCGATGGCCACGGCTGCGGCGACCGCGTTCTTGGCCAGTAGCTCCTGGGCAATGAGGCCACCGAACGAGTGACCGATCGCGATGGGCTTGATCTCCGGCGAGCCGATGAGTTCGGCATAGTGGTCGACCATTTCGGCGATGCCGACGTTGTTGAGCGCTTCGGGGTTTTCGCGGGTGGCGGCCACCGTTGGCCCATCGCCGGGCCACCCCGGCGCCGACACGCTGTAGCCGTTGCTCTCGAACAGCTCTAGCCAGGGCTGCCAGGCGGTGGAGTGAATCCACAGGCCGTGGATGAAGATCAGCGGGTGGCGCTTGGTCGCTGCTGTCATGAAGTGCTCCTTAAAGATGGTGGTTTGAGTGAGGTCACTGCCCCGAGCGACGGAATGATCCGCAGGTCTGCGGCAAGCGGCCAGCGTCTGCAAATATGTCCATCAGGGTCCTCAATTTCGTGTCAGTGCTGTCTATCGGGTGGAAGCCGTTGCGCTGCATGGCCTGACGGTTTTCCACCACAGCGGTCCG
>Ga0182030_10021417_pt1 | contig 12110 bp, 8 predicted proteins | sample 812S3MmetaG_FD_121299 | JGI IMG/M metagenome (GOLD analysis project Ga0182030, IMG submission 121299) | Permafrost microbial communities from Stordalen Mire, Sweden - 812S3M metaG (Illumina Assembly) | ecosystem: Environmental > Terrestrial > Soil > Wetlands > Permafrost | place: Sweden...
GGAACGGGTGACGTGCGAGCGCAACATCTCGGCATCATCAGTGAACACGCGGCACGCATCGCGCCCGCGCGAGATGCTGACGTAAAATTGCTGCTGATTGATCGCCGGCAGCGAACGCGACGATGCGACGACCAACACTTCATCCACGGTCTTGCCCTGGGCGGCGTGGGACGTGACGGCGTAACCGTGCGTGAACGTGCGATAGTTTTCAGGAATCACCCTTCTATCGGCCAGCACCACGGAATCGCCCTGAATCGCCCGCACCTCGACCAGTTCACCATTGACAAATCTCTTCTGCCAGTTCGATTGCAGAAGCAGCTTGTCGCCAGCGGCCACTTTCAATTTCCGTTTCTCCCCCACATCAAACAAGGCGGAGCCTTGACCCAATTCAAAAACATTTTCCGAACCATCGGCGCGCTGAACTTTGAGCGAGTTGTTTTCGACGGCGACAACCGCAACCGTTTCATCTTTGGCAAAACCCGCTTTACTACGATGGAACCGAATCGCCATGCCGGGACGATATTGCCGCGCATCCCGTTTCTGTGCTTCCGTCCACGACAGCGAATCAAAAACCTGAAATTCCTTTTCGTCACCCGCCAGCCGACCGGACGTTTTCAACGCGGCACGGACTTTTTCCGTCACCGCCTCGATTTCATTCCACGTCGGCGCGACCAGCAGCACGGATTGGTTTTGCTGCAATGCTTTCACATACGACTGCGCGGCAGAGTCGTGAAGTTGGTTGCCGGGAAGTTCAGTCACCGCTCCCATGTGTTCCAGTTGGGCGAATGCTTCATCAGTATTTTTCTGCGCGGCCAGTTCAACGGCCCGACGATATTCGACTTTGCGTTGCCGCCGAATCCGGGTCAGTTGTCCCGATTGAAAATCCGAATGGTTTTCCAAAATCCGCAGCGCATCGCCACGCGCGACCGAAGCGTGCTGGCCGGTGTCGCCCGACAGCACAATGCGTGCGTCCCGCGCCAGGTCAAACAGCCGCTTCATGTCGTCCATCCCGACCGCCCCAGCCTCATCCAGCACCACCAACTGACGGGCAGACAACGCCGGTTTCATCAGCAGCAAACTTTGCAGTGTCACCGCCGCAAATCCCTCGGTGCGCAAAACCTCGGTTGCTGCCGCCGTCGGCGCGCAGAACAGCGGTTCAACGCGAGCTTCCTTGCAGGCGGCGACCAGTTCGCGCAACGCCGTGGTTTTGCCGCTGCCAGCCAGACCGCGCAGGCCGGTGATCCGGTCACTGGTTCGCAGCACATGATAAATGGCTCGCTGTTGATCTTCCCCGAGCCAGGCGGCAGGGCGATAGCCGGGATGCAAGGGCGCAACCGCATCGCAACCCGCGTTGACCGTCTGAATCAAATCCAGTTCCGTTGTCAGAATCTGCCGCGTGGAAAATCCACGCTCGGTTTTAACCAGGTCCGCCGAATACTTCACCGCCGCTTTCAGCGCCGGCAAATCCATTTCGCCCAAACGTTGCGACAGGGCCACGCTCAACAATTCATGCTCCGGCACGACTGACTTGCGCTCGAACACATGGGCGACGGCATGGTTCAGTGTCTGGTTTTCCGGTTCAAAGACACGGACTGGCCGGACGGGTTGGACTGACGAGCAGAGATTTTGCAGTGATTGTTGTTCCTCCGATGACAATTGCGCCAGTTGGCGTTCGCGCACTTCCATCGTCGAGATGCCTTTGACTTTTTCCGCCCGGCTCTGATGGACTGCGAGAGAAATGGCATTGTTGGAAAGTTTCCGCCCCAGCTTTTGTTCCAGTTCCTTGACCACCGCGTCACGTTGTTCTGCACGTTTGGAAAACCGTTTCAACACCTCATCGCTGACGTCCTCAATTTGGAAGCCATGTTTGGACGGTTGAATCCGGTAGCCGATCTGTTGCACTCGCTTCGCCAGTTCGTTCCGATAAACCGCCGTGCCGTAGCGGATGGCGTCATACATGCCGCCCGCTTGCAGTGCTTTCCAGGACCGTTCGCTGTCATCAAACGTGGCGTTGAACACCGTGAAATGCGTGTGCAACTGCGGGTCGAGCGCGCGGCTGCTCGTGTGCGTGAACGCGGCGGCGGCGAGATTGCCGGTGATCCGATCCTTTTGGCCGCCCTGTTTTCTGACTCGCGTGGCGGCGAAGGCTTCGAGTTCGCGGAACGCAATGCGCGTGGCCTCCTCGTGCGCCGTCACCAGCCGTTCATCAGCCAGCGTCACCGCCAGCACCGACACCGATTTCGGCGCGGAACAGGTGAAATCATAAAACACCCGCCGCTGGCCCTCCTTGAGTTGCCGCTGCGTCAGCCGTTCGCCGGTTTCAGGATTTTGATTTTCACACAGCGCATGGAATTGTTCGCGGGTGACTTCATTCTTTAATCCCAACCGTTCCGCGCCCGCGCCGATCCACTGGCCGGGACGGATTTCGCCCGCCGCGTAGTAATCATTCTGCGACAGGTGCTCGTCGAAGTAACTCTCGGCATCGCCCAGATTCTTTTGCGCAACGGCGGTAAACATAAGGCGCTATTTTATCGGCTTTTCAAAAGGCTTTGTTCGTTTTTGGAACAATCGTTAATTTCTTTCATTTATCGTTTGGTCATTTTATCCGGGGCCAAACCGGCAAAAGCGTGCCAGACACGCAAAATGCGTTTCGGATATTCCACCCGCGACGAGCGGTTGAGTCAAAAACCCGAACATTGTTTCATTCATGCGATAATTTTATCGGATGCCCCGGCCCCTTTTGCGCAATCTTTACACAATCGGCTCATCCCATTCTGTTACCCTTTACCGCTTGTAATTTTGCCGGAATTGCCCGTGTTGTGGTGTATCACCATCACCACCTGCACCTCCCGCCCGGCCGGTAAGAACCGGCTTCATCGCCGAATCGTCTTCAGCCACTATCAGCCTTTCACAGCGCACTCCTGTTGGCATGAAGTGGTGGTCAAAATAATTTATGACGGCATTTTGGCGGAATTCGGAGCGGTGAAGTTGCAAACTTTGCAAGAAATCAAAATTATTTCGAGGTTTGCGCCGCAGCGGCTCGCCTGCTCTTCGTCGCGTATGGCAAAAAATTACCCATCCCGAATTATCTGCTTGAGCGCCGAAGCGTTGAAATCATTTATTCGCTCGGCTCCGGCAGCCGGATTGTCGGCGTCACCGGCTTTGCCCTTGAACCGCCAGCCGCGCGGCGCAAACCACGGGTCAGCGGATTTTTCAGTGTCAATTTCGACAAGGTTGAGGTGCTTAAGTCCGACCTCATCATCACCTTTTCCGAAATGCACGCGTATGACGCGCACGAATTAGCCAATACATCTTGCAATTGAAATTTTAGGTTGGACTGCATTTGTCCTACCCCGCCGGTTAAATTGTCCGGCGTGAATGGTGAATTAAAAACATTTCCGCCAAAGCCAACGCTTTGTTATCGTTCGCATGGTTCCAGAATAATTTCTTGCCAGGCAAAATGAATTATTACGCGCACACGGCGACGCTGCCGGACGGGGCAAACGATCCGAACACGGAGCGCTGGCAATTACTATCTACCCACCTTCACAAGGTCGCTAATTTGGCGGAAAAATTCGCCGCGCCGTTAAATCTTTGCGCAGAAGCAAAACTGGCCGGGCTGCTGCATGATTTGGGGAAGTATCGCGACGAGTTTCAGGCGTATCTGCGCGGAGAGCGCGGAAGCAGTGTCGAGACTCAGCACGCCATTTTCGGCGCGGCTTGGGCGATGGAACGGAGCCTTGCCTCAACCTTGCCAGTTGCTGGACATCACGCTGGGTTGCATGATTGTGGTGATTTGCCGGGAATGTTGGCCAAGCCGGCGCTGCGGATTACGCAGACCTTGCCGGAACTAATTACCCGCTTGGAAACTGAGCTTGGCCCTCTGCCACCGTTACCAACACCTCCCGCTTGGGTGGACGACGAACTTTCCGCCGAATTTTACACACGCCTAATCTTTTCGTGCCTCGTTGATGCCGACCGACTCGACACCGCTTGTTGGCCGGAGACTCCGCTTCCCGACTGCGTTTTGCAGACAGCGCAACTGCTGGAACAAGTTCACACGGAGCGCAGCAGCAAGGCCAAGGCCGCCAAAAACCCCGGCAGCCCTCTGGCTGTTCTCCGTAACCGTATTTTCGACACCGCCATTGAGCGGGCCGCGCTGCCTCCCGGTTTCTTCTCCCTCACCGTGCCGACGGGAGGCGGGAAGACGCTTACTTCGATGGCGTTCGCTTTGGCCCACGCCAAAGCTCACGGGCTTCGCCGCGTCATTGTCGTTATTCCGTATCTCTCCATCATCGAACAGAACGCTGCTGAATATCGCCGCATCTTCGGCGAAGAAGTCGTGCTCGAAAATCATTCCGGCGTCCGTCCAAAAGACGACTTGAAGGAGGAAGAAAAATCCCGGCTGGAACTCGTTTCTGAAAACTGGGACGCGCCCGTCATCGTAACGACCTCCGTGCAGTTTCTGGAATCGCTCTTCGCCAGCAGTCCGTCTAAATGCCGCAAGCTGCATCGCATCCCGCGCTCGGCTGTTATCTTTGACGAAGTGCAAACTCTGCCTGCGCATCTGCTGAAGCCGACGTTTAACGTTTTTCGTGAACTGGCGGCCAACTACGGAACAAGTTTTGTGTTCAGTTCCGCCACGCAGCCTGCCTTCCGCAAATGCCCGGCACTGCCCGACGGCTTTGACCCGCACGAATTGCGCGAGATCGCACCGGAACCGGACGACTTGTTTCGCAAGTTGCGCCGGGTAAATTATCACCTGCCGAAAACAGGCGAAACTCTCGATTGGCCCGCACTGGCCGAAAAAATGGCCGCGACTCCCCAAGCCCTATGCGTGGTCAATCTCACTCGCCACGCCAAGGAACTTTGGGAACAGCTCAAGCGCGTGCTGTCGGAGAAGGAGGTTCCGATTCATTTGTCATCGGCCATGTGCCCGCAACACCGCTTGTCGTTGATTCAGATGATCCGCAAGCGGCTTGCTGCCGGCCAGCCATGCCGAGTCGTCTCCACCCAACTCATCGAAGCCGGAGTGGACGTGGATTTCCCCGTTGTCTGGCGTGCGCTTGGGCCGCTGGATTCGATTGTCCAAGTGGCCGGACGTTGTAATCGGGAAGGACGGCTTGCCGCTGGCGAGGTTCACGTCTTCCGACCGGTGGATCACAAACTGCCGCCGGGTGTCTATCGCGCCGCCGCCGATCAGGCCATGATTACGCTGGCGACATTGGGCGACGAGGAATCGGCTTCCAACCGCCTTGCTGCTGACCCCCAAGTGTTCCGCGATTACTTCCAATCGCTTTATCAAGTAGTGAACACGGATTACGCCAAGCGCGGCGAAACTTCCATCCAGCAAGATCGCGAGCAACTCCGTTTCCGGGAAGTCTCCCGCAAGGCCAAGGTCATTTCCGACGAAGGCCAGCCGGTCATCATCGCCCACGACACTCGCGGCAGGGAGTTCGCCGCACCGTTGATCGAAGAAATCCGAAATCGCCAAGTTGCGCCCGGCCAGTATCGTTTCAACCGCGACGATCTCCGCCGCCTCCAGCGGTTCATGGTCAACGTCCATTCGCACAAGTTTCAGCAACTTGAAGCCATGAAACATATCCAGCCCTTGCTTCCCAACCTCGAAATCCATGTGCTTAACGACGGCTTCTATCACCCCGAACTCGGGTTGGTAATTGATAACCGTCCGCTTGACGATTTTCTCCAATGAAACCAAACCTCATCACCCTCCGTGTCTGGGGCGACTTCGCCTGCTTCACCCGCCCCGAAATGAAAGTCGAGCGCGTCAGCTATCCCATCATGACGCCGTCCGCCGCGCGCGGTATTCTGGAAGCAGTCTTCTGGGAGCCGCAAATGTTCTACCTCATTGACTCTATCCGTGTGGTCAAACGTGGGCGATGGGTTTCGTTCCGCCGCAACGAAGTCACCAAGGTCATCAGTCTGGATAGCGCCAAGACTTGGATGAACGCGCCGGAAAAGACTACGCCCATTCAGGCTGGCGGCGGTGCGGACGACGGCACCCAGCGCAATATGCTTGCCCTGCAAAACGTTGAATATCTCATCACTGCCGAAGTCCGCGTCACGCCGCTGGCCAATCGTCCCGAAGACAAATTGGATAAATACCTCGACGAAATCGAGCGACGCGCCCGCTCCGGGAAATGCTTCCATCGTCCCGGCCTCGGCATGAGGGAATTCGCCGCCGACTTCGAGTGGGAACCGGACGCCGATGCCGCCCATGCACGACGCACCACTGAACTTGGCCGGATCGCCGAGCCATTCAACGAAGACCTTGGCCTGATGCTCTATGATGTTTTCGATCACCAAGAGCGCGCTCACGGCTTCCGCTGGTTGCACCCTGAAGAAGAAACGCAACAGGCCCATACTTTCGATCAATCACTGGCCGGGCTAAAAAAAGGCGAACAGACCAAGCACCGCAAGGAATTCACCGCGAATCGTCCGCGCTGGACCCGCCCGCCGATCAAGCCCCAGCCCGCGTTCTTCCACGCCAAAGTCGAGCAATCGAAACTCGACTGCCATCCCGACCGCGTCCGAATCCTGACCTCAACCAACGGAGGAAACTGATCATGTTACTCAAACAACTCTACGACTTCGCCGTCTCCCGGAAACTGCTCGGCGACCTGGCCTTCGCGCCCAAGGCCGTCCGTTGGATTATTGAACTCGATGTCAATGGCAACTTGCTCGGTGCCGGCCCGCAGGCCACTGGCGATGACAAGCGCGGCAAGGAGTTTAGTTGCCCGCAGACCACGAGACCGAAAGTCGCTGGTGGAGTTTCCGAATTCCTTGCCGACGGATTGACCGCCATGTTCGGTCTCGATCCCGACCCGAACGCGCCGATGCCAGAAAAAAAGCGCGCCGACCGGGACGACAACAACGCCCGCAAACGTGAAGACTTCTGGCAGCAGATCAACGATGCCGCCAAGCAGTCGAAACACGCTGGCCTCGAAGCTGTCTGCCGTTTCTCCGATCAAATCGGGACTGCCCCACCACCATTCCTGCGTTGGGGCAAAGCTCCAGACGCCAAGGAGTCGTCGAAGTCGGCTTGGTGGCTGCGTAGCGCGAGCGGCGGCGAGGTTCGTCTTGGGCCGGAGAATTTCACCTTCCGCGTCAATGGCGAACTCCTTGTTGAGAATGAAACCATCAAGCAGTTCTGGCGCGAGCAGCACACGCGCGAAGTTCGCGGTGCTCGCGCCGGTTTCCCCAAAGGGCTGTGCTTGATTTCCGGTCGCGCCGAGCAACCCTTGGCTCCGACCCACAACCCCAAGATTCAGGGCGTGCCCAATACTCAGTCTTTCGGTGCCGCTATCGTCTCGTTCGACAAGGACGCCTTCGGCTCCTACGGCTTCGACCAGAGCCTTAACGCACCGAGTTCTGATGAAGCCGCCACCGCTTATTGCGTGGCTTTGAACTGGCTTCTTGGTCAGGCGGATCATTCGCTGCGCCTCGGCCAGACCAGCCTTTGCTTCTGGACTCGTGAACCGGAGACCGGCGGCAGCTTGTTCTCCCGCCTGCTCAACCGGCCCGATCCTCAGTCAATCGCTCAGTTCCTGAAATCACCTTGGGCCGGTATTGAGCGCGAAGTTGCGCGCCGCGATCAGTTCTTCGCCGTGACACTTGCCGGCAATTCCGGTCGTATCGTGGTCCGCCACTGGCTCCAGCAGCCCCTCGATCAGGCCATCCAAAACTTCCATGACTGGTTCGCCGATCTTGAACTGGATGTGCCACCGAAGCCCGAACCAAAGGCCGGTAAGAAAACAAAAACATCTGGCAAGGCCACGGAATTCCATCCACTCTCGATCTATTGGCTCGCCTGCACCACCGTCCGCGATGCCAAGGATCTGTTGCCCGATGTTCCGGCTCAACTCTACCGCGCCGCGCTGGAAGGCAGCGCGCCGCCTGTCTCCCTGCTCACGCCCATTCTCAACCAACTCCACTCCAAACTCGTCAGCGATGAAAACTACCAACTGCTCTACGATCAAAGCCGCTTCGCGCTGCTTAAACTCATCCTCAACCGCAACCGAAAGAAAAATATTATGGAAATAAAAACCCAACTCACCGCTGACACCGACGATCCCGCTTACAACTGCGGACGTCTGTTGTCCGTCTTCAACGAAACCCAAAAGAAGGCCCATGAATATGGGTTGAAAGGAGCCACCGTTTCCGAGAAGTATTTCGGCACGGCAAGCACCTCGCCGGCCTATGTTTTTCCATATCTAGTGAAACTGAACCGACATCACCTCCAGAAAATAGGCAAGTCGCCCAAATATGCCGGTGGCGAACGCTTTCTGGAGGAGGCTATATTTTGCATTCTGGCCCGTCTGGGCCAGACCGAGGAAATGAAGCGGAACAAAACTGCTCCCGCCTTCCCCCGCACGCTCGATCTTCAGGCCCAAGGTCGGTTTGCCCTTGGCTTTTACCAGCAGATGGCTGCTGATGCCGCTGCGCGTCAGGCCAACCGTAAGAACAATGACACAACGTCCGAACCCGAAACCAAGTAATCTAATTCGCAAAGAAAGAAAAAATCTATGAGCAACAACATACTGACCAATCGCCACGACTTCCTTCTCCTGTTTGAAGTCACCAACGGCAACCCCAACGGCGATCCAGATGCTGGCAATCTGCCACGCCTCGATCCCAATACCAATCGTGGCATCGTTTCGGACGTTTGCCTCAAGCGGAAGGTGCGGAACTTTGTTGAACTGTTTGCGCCAGCGCGCACGGCTGCCGACGCCAACGACTTCAAAATCCTGATCAAACAGGGTGCCGTCATCGAAACAGAACAGAAAAAAGGCGAAGATGAGGCCACAAAAAAGGACACCAAAGTTCCGGGCAACTCGGATGCTGAACGCGCCAAGAATTGGCTTTGTCGCGAGTTCTTTGATGTCCGCACCTTCGGCGGTGTCTTGTCCACTGGTGATAGCGTGATGAAAGGTTCCGCCTTTGGCCAGGTCCGCGGCCCCGTCCAGTTCACCTTTGGTCAATCATTTCACGCCATCACCCCGCTGGAAATTACCATTACCCGATGCGCCGTGACCAAGGAGGAAGATGCGAAAAAAGAACGCACGATGGGCAACAAACATATTGTTCCTTACGCCCTCTATGCCGCCAAAGGCTACATCTCGCCCGCCTTCGCCGAAAAGACGGGCTTCACCGACGCCGACCTCGAACTCTTGTTTCAGGCGTTGCTACAGATGTTCGAGCACGACCGTTCCGCCGCCCGTGGCGAAATGATCGTGCGCGGCCTCTACGATTTCGAGCACTGCGGCACCCAGCATCCGAACAACGCCGCGCAGAACAAACGCGAGTCCCGCCTCGGCTGCGCCCACGCCCACAAACTTATCGAAGGCATCAAGGTTGATCTCTCCGAGAAGGCCAAAGCCGCCGGCAAAACGTTTCCCGAATCCTTCGCCGACTACGAAGTGAAGTGCGACTGGACGGAAGCGAACCTGCCCAAAGGCATCAAACTCAACCTTCGCCACGAAGACCGCTCCATCGGCCCAAAACAAGGCTGACGTGACCCTTCCGATTCCAACACCACCGGAAACGGGCGGAGAGCGCGAGATGATCCCGCTCTCCGCCCTCAATCATTTCCTATTTTGCCCCCGGCGTGCTGGCTTGATTCACGTCGAGGGCATCTTTAAGGATAATCATCACACATTGCGTGGTGACATCGTCCACGAGCACGCGGACCTTGCCGGTTACGAAGTCGCCAAGGGCGTCACCTTCCTGCGCGCTCTGCCAGTGTTCTCCGAGCGACTCGGCCTCTCCGGCAAATGCGACATTGTGGAACAACACGCGGACGGCTCGCTGTTGCCGGTGGAGTTCAAGCTTGGCAAGCGCCACCAGTGGGAAAACGACGATGTGCAGCTTTGTGCCCAGGCGCTTTGCTTGGAGGAAATGTTTGGTGTGATAATTTCGTGTGGCGCGATATTCCACGCACAAAGCAAGCGTCGTCGGGAGGTAGGTTTCAACGAGGATCTTCGCGCACGCACGGAACAGGGCGTTACCGAATTGCATGCGCTTCTTTCCTCAGAATCCGTTCCGCCTGCGCATTACATCGAAGGTCGTTGTGAGGAATGTTCCCTCTTTGATATCTGCCTACCGCGCGTGACAAGCCAACCTGCGTTAATGCGTGATGCGGCGAAACGACTCTTTGAAACCTGATTCGGCCAACACCATAAATCATTTTGGACATCCAACAAAACACACTTTATCTGACGACGCCCGGCAGCTATGTCGCGCGCGACCATCTCACGTTGCAAGTGGAAGTGCCGGTGTTTCCGGCGGACTTGCCGGCGCAGGAATGCACCCGCGACAAGGCGGAAGATTGGCGCAAACTTTCCATTCCGATTCATCACCTGGAATCAATTTGTGTATTCGGTGCCAGCACCATCAGTCCGCCCGCGCTGGATTTATGCTGGGAACATGGCGTGGCCGTGAATTTCCACAGCGAGTTTGGTTATTTGCAGGCCCGCCTGACCGGCGTGGCCGATACCAGCGTGACCTTGCGCCGCGCCCAATTTCGCGCGGCGGACGAACCGGCCAAATGCGCCGCCATCGCCCGGCAGATCATCGCCGGGAAGATTCAGAATTCCCGCAACAGCCTGCTCCGCGCCGCTCGGGAAAACGACAACGAGGCCGAACGCGAAAAATTGTCGGAAGTCATCGAGAGCCTGGCGAGACAACTGCAATATCTCGCCGGGCAGACCGACATTGAAAAGGCGCGCGGCGCGGAAGGCATGGCGGCGCAACTTTATTTTTCCGTGTTCACGTTCATGCTCAAACGGCAGCGTGAAGTTTTTACCTTCAGCGTCCGTAGTCGTCGTCCGCCCCGCGACCGCGTCAACTGTCTGCTGTCATTTCTGTATGCGTTGGTGCGGCATGATTGCGTGGCGGCGCTCACGAGCATCGGCCTTGACCCGTTCGTTGGCTTCCTTCATGTAGATCGTCCTAACCGTCCATCGCTGGCATTGGATTTGATGGAGGAATTCCGCCCGTGGCTGGCTGACCGGCTGGCCGTCACGCTCATCAACCGGCAGCAAATCGCGCTGGAAAATTTTGTGGAACGCGAAGGCGGGGCGGTGGAATTCAGCGACGCCGGTCGCAAGCTGGTCATCAAAGCCTATCAGGAACGCAAACAGGAAACCTTGAAACATCCGTTGCTGGATCAGAATTTGAGACTCGCCCAGATGCCCTATATTCAGGCGCGCATTCTGGCGCGGCATTTGCGTGGCGACATCGCAGAATACGTTCCGCTCGTTCCCAAATAATTTCACCATGCTGATTCTCGTTACCTATGATGTTTCGACGGTCGAAAAAGCCGGACTGCGCCGGTTGCGGCGGGTTGCGCGTGCGTGCGAAGATTACGGCGTGCGTGTTCAAAAAAGTGTGTTTGAATGCCAAGTTGGCCAGACCGAATGGGTGCAGCTCAAAGATCGGCTCCTGCGGGAAATTAAAAACGACGAAGACTCGCTACGGTTCTATTATCTTGATGAAACCGCCAAACAAAAGATTGAACATCATGGCGTGGACAAGCCAATTGATTTGGCCGAGCCGCTGATTTTATGATTACGCTTCCGCGAACCATGAGTGACGGCTTGCAGGCCGGGGTTTCGCGCTGCGGCGCAACCGCAATGATGACGGACACTTTTCCTCGTTCTTTGACATATCAATGCCCGAAAGCGCGCGAAAGATTGGCAGGTCTGCGGAAATGGGCTACAAAGTTCTTGCGACTTCGCCAGTTAGGCAGGTCGCGGTCGCCCCGGTCACGTGACCGGGGCGCGGATTGAAACTTGGACAAAATCGGGAGCGAACAATATCTATGCGCGTCGCCCCGGTCACGTGACCGGGGCGCGGATTGAAACACGTTGGACATGCTAATTGTCCAACCCCCGCCCAGTCGCCCCGGTCACGTGACCGGGGCGCGGATTGAAACTTCTCTTTAGTCAACATAGCTTGGGGGAAAGTCTTGTCGCCCCGGTCACGTGACCGGGGCGCGGATTGAAACATTATCGGGATGCGGCTGTTGATGGCGGCCGCGGTGTCGCCCCGGTCACGTGACCGGGGCGCGGATTGAAACATTTCCATCA
>Ga0182030_10021418_pt1 | contig 12110 bp, 17 predicted proteins | sample 812S3MmetaG_FD_121299 | JGI IMG/M metagenome (GOLD analysis project Ga0182030, IMG submission 121299) | Permafrost microbial communities from Stordalen Mire, Sweden - 812S3M metaG (Illumina Assembly) | ecosystem: Environmental > Terrestrial > Soil > Wetlands > Permafrost | place: Sweden...
CCCCTGCCAGCCTGGCTCACGGAAGCGCCACCAGAACTGCCACTATCATCAGGTACTGCGCTCCCACCCGCCCCGATATGGACTACCCTATACATCAGCGGAGGCAAAAAAGACAAGCTCAACAAAACCGACATAGCCGGCTTCTTCCACAAAATAAGCAAGCTCGAAAAAGACGACCTCGGCATGATTGAAGTGAAAGACTACATATCTTTTGCCGCAGTGAAAAAAGAGAAAGTAAAAACCCTGCTGCACACCATACAACAGGAAAAAATGAAAGGAAAAAAATACAAGATCGCAGTAGCGAAATAACATGGTTATTGCCTGTATTTTTTGCGGGGATGTTTCTTTTGGTGGTGAACGGAATTAACGAAAATAACCTGTTTCTTTTTGTAAATTCTGTAAACGATGGTATATAGGAAACCGTTTACAAAAGCCTCATGGTATCCCTCCCTACCCTTTACACTAAAGCCTTCAGGGCCATCCAGTATTTGCTGGGTTTTACTTTTTATGGAAGATAAAAACTTTTCCCCAAGCCCTTTCCGTGGTCTTCATACCAGCAATAGGCCTCATCATAATCTACTACCGCGTCCGCATGAAATATCAAAGTATAGCCACTCATTTTTTACGCTCTTTATACGATTTTCGGGCGTGGTCATTCATTTCTTCAAGTGTAAATAATTTGGCGGTGCCTGCTTCATATTCATTTGTTCGCCTGTCCATTTCTGCTAAAAATGCGGCATCGGGCCAGGCGTCTTCTTTGTGTTCCACTTCTAGCATAGCATAGATCATCTTTACTGTCTTATCATCGGCAAGATCTATAGATTTCTTGATCTCTTTCCTGATGTCCTTTATTGCTGATGGCGTCATACCAAAATATTTCTAACAAATTTACAAAACTTCTTCTTTCCGGCGGTGTCCGTCCATCATTGTGTTTTTAAGTAGGAGGCTGGAGCGAATGAACACATGACGCAAAATAATTTTGTGTGTCCAGGAAGGGAGATTTTAGAAATCCTGCTACCTGTGCTTACCAGCTATGCATCTATTGCCCCGAAATGTCATTGATCTCATGGATCACAGTGTCCAATTTTTCTATGGCCTGCTTCAGCAGATCAAAGACCTCCAGGTTATGTTGGCTGGCAATATCCTGTTCTTCTACCAGGTTTATGAGCCCTATAATACTGGCAACAGGGCTTCTGATCTGGTGGGAGTTTTTGTAGGATATGGATTCCAGTTGCTGCACTTTTTCTCTGAGTTTATCCTGGGTGTCTATCACTAAAGTAATATCTTCAGCTACCGTAGTGATCAGGGATGGGTTACCTTGTTCATCCCGTTCAGAAACTATTTTACGTGAATATATCCATATATACTTGCCATCAGCCCTGCGGAAACGTGCCGTCATTTCCACTATTTCCCCCTTTGCCGAATGAATAATTTTATCAACAGCTTCCTGCATTTTTTGTTTGTCGTCGGGGTGAATAAGTCCTTCATAAAAATTTAAACTTAATTTATAAAACTCATCAGTAGTATATCCCAAAATCTTTTCAGCCACCCCACTTGAACAAATAATCTTATGGAGCTGAAAATCATAGGATTGGAACTCAACATGAGATACCTCGATGAGTGATTTTAAAAATTCGCTTTCGTTTTTCATAAGTTACAGATAACGAGTTAATTTTAAATGATATGCAATAAAGATACTGCGTGATTTATGAAAACGAAATATTTGTTAGATATTATGTCGTACCCACCGCTGATGGTACAATCTTTTTTGCGCACACAGAAACACCAATGTAACAACACCTTTATGAGACATTTATTGACTATCCTGACTATGGCGCTGAGCATAGGAGCAGCCGCGCAGAACTACCAGGCGGTAAGCCTTGCCAAAAAGGAGCTTAAGCTCAATAACGGAAGCAAGTATGATGGTACAAACAGCATGGTGCTCACCCTGGAGATACCCGCGCTCACGAGCTATATTTATTATTCTATAGACGCCAGCCCCAATGGCGGCCCGCAAGGGCTTGACCTATACAGCCAGGTGGCACAGCTCGCGGGCCAGTCCCAAAATTTCACAGAGCTCACAGGCGGCAAAATAGTGCCCCAGCTAAGTATACCCCAGGGCGATGGCTCAGTAAATGTATACTTAGTACTGGACGAGGATGATGTGACGCGCTTTACCAATAGAAAAAAGGGCTGGCACTATAATAAAAACTACAGCCGTGAAAACCTTGGCGGCGCCACCATAGGTGTGCCGGTGGGAGCTGCCGCGGGTGCCAAGACAACCTATCTATGCCTCCGCAACCCATCTATGACCACAGCTCAATTTGTGAATGTGGAAGTCGTGGCAGTGACGCAGAAAGCGAGGTAGTAAAGGTTCCCCTTAACTATAGCGCGCAGAAGTGAGTGCTGGCTCGTCTGGTATAGAGCGCGTAATTTTGGCCCATTCCGGTCAGGGTCTGGCACCTTGGGTAAAGGCACTGTATTTTCCGGATGAATCTGCATTCCCCATAGCTTTATAAGCATTGGCAAGGACTTCATAAGAACCATTAAACCGCGGATCAAGTGAAGCCGCTTTATTCGCATAGGAAATAGCGGAATCGTACTGGCGGGAACTTAAGAAACATAGCCCTACATTAGCATAAGTAACCGCATAACCCGGATTAAGTGCTATCGCCTTTTTGTTATACTCAATGGCCTGGTCATATTTTTTTGCAGCAAAATATAAATGAGCCAAATCAATGATGATCATAACGGCCTGCGGGCTTAGTGTAAGCGCCTTTTTATAATTAAGTTCAGCTGAGTCAAAATTATTGAAGACAAAGTAAAAACTTCCGAGATCGTAATAAGCAATGGTATAATCCGGGTTGATTTGTGTGGCTTTGTTTAAAAGGGAAACGGCATAATCCCTGGTTTCGGTTCGTTTGGCAATATCAGTTCTGTCTGGCAGGTGCGCATATAAAAAATCGGCAACATAGTAATTGAGGCGGCTGTCATTAGACGCCTTTTCAAGATCAGTCGTGTATAGCCGGTAATTATCTGACCAATCTCCATTTCTATTAATCGTGATTATTGCGTAAACTACAGACAATGGAACGATCACTCCCCAAACTTTTGGATTTTTCAGAATGGTTATGCCTGCCCCAGCCACCTTACCAGCCATCTGCTCCATAAGTAACGCTACAACCAGGCAAAAACCGGCTGACCCAAAAAATAAAAACCGCTCTGCCATAGTAGCGTCCAGCAAAAAGAAAATATTGGAAAACAACAACAGGGTAATAAGGAAAAACAAAACGCCAAATGCATAGGGGCCTTTATGCTTCTTCAGTAAGCGGATAATGGCGAAAGCCCCTAGCGAAATATAGACCAGTAACGAAAGCAGCACAAAGGGATTACTGAAATGGACGTAAGGAATACTATTGTATGAATAGTCGCAAAGAAGCGGGTATGGCGCCAGCAGCAGCCTGATGTAGTAGCCCAAAATAAAAATAGCAGTGGCCAAACGCGACTCAGAAGAGAGGTTTGGGTTAGCCAGTGCATTTTCTATTAGATCTATTTGGTGCACATCGCTGACCTGGTAATACCTGATAACAAGGAACCGGCCAACGAGAAAAATGACTGCCACAGCGGCCGTACTTAAACAGATGCGGGCACTAAGCCTTTTATGTTCATTGCTGTAAAAAAAGAAAATGATAGGGATAACCACGCAGAATGTGATAGCTGTTTCTTTGGAGAGCAATGACAGCAGGAAACAAAAAGAGCCGGTGAGTAAGGATAACCACCTGCCCGATTGACTATATTTCAGAAACAGGTTGAGGCATAAAAACGCGAAAAAGAAGGAGAGCAGCTCATCCCTGCTTTTAATGTTAGCCACTACCTCAGTATGAATGGGGTGCAGCGCAAATAGCAATGATGCAATAAAAGCAACACCCGTTTTTTTCTTTTCAAATAACGTATCAAGAAAACGGAAGAGTAATATGACACAGCCTGCAAACACCAGGATGTTGAATAAATGATAGGGTGCCGGATTTAGCTCGAAAACCTGGTATTCCATAGCAAACATCACCAATGACAGTGGCCGGTATAAATTATCATGAGGTTCTATATTCCAGCCCCTGTGATAGGGGGTAACGAGAAGCTCAGAAATACCGGCAAGGCCCTTCTTTACCAGACCATTGTCCTGTATGGCCACATGATCATCCAGTACAAATCCATTGGACAGTGTATTGGCATATACTATCACTGAGATAATGCCAAGTAACAGCGCCAGTATAAAGCCCGGTGAAAAATAGCTTTTTGATTTTACCGCATTCGCTATGGGCAAAGGAGCCGGCTGCACCGCACTTACAGAAAGCTTTTTTGTTCGTTTGCCAGCCATAGATTAGCAATATTTGGGTAAAGTAGTTTTAAAATTAGTTTTATTTTTTGCTTTACAAAGTGGGTAGCTGATTTATAAGGTACTTACCTGCCCTTCAGTATATTTCACCAAGTCAGGCAAAAGAACACATGATGCAAAATAATTTTGTGTGTCCGGAAAGGGGTTTTAGAAAATTCAGCGCATCATGGACTGATAAACACCATTAAAACACCTCCGGCGTTTTCCACTGCTGGATATCACTATTAAACTCAAGGAATATCTTACCCAGGCCTATGTTCCTGCCCTTGGCTATGGTTATCAGTTTCTTGCCTGAATAGTAACTGTCCTTAGCAATCATGTCGGCAGGTGGGTTAGTAATAAAGATCACATTATCCGCATCCTGCTCTATGGCGCCGCTCTCGCGCAGGTCGCTGAGCCGCGGGTCGCGTGTGCTATCTCCGGCAGCGGTCTCTATGCTCCGGTTCAGTTGTGATAGTGCGATCACGGGTATATCAAAATCTTTGGCCAGCGCCTTCAGCCCGCGGCTTATCCTGCTTATTTCCTGCTCGCGGTTGCCCTCATTACCTACTCCGCTCATCAGTTGCAGGTAGTCCACTATTACGAGGCCTATATCATGTTTCATTTTCATACGGCGCACTTTTGCCCGCATATCAAAAAGGTTGATGGCTGCCGTATCATCTACATGCAGCGGGTAGCCGCTGAAGTCTTCGTCGGCCTGTTCAAATTGTTGCCAGTCCTGGTCATTCATTTCCCCGCTGCGTATTATCCTTTTCAGCGGCAACTCACTGATACAACTGACCATTCGTGCGGCAAGCTGCTTGCCGCCCATCTCCAGGCTGAAGATCAGCGTGGGGCAAAAGTCATCGAGGGCTGCCAGCGCCAGTGCCAGCGCAAAGGCCGTCTTACCGCCCGATGGCCGTGCAGCTATCACAGTCAGGTCTGTTTTCTGCCAGCCGTTGGTTAGTGCATTCAGCTCAGCAAAGCCTGTAGACACGCACGTAATATCGTTGGGCGATTCCCGCTGCTCTGTCAGTTGGCGGCGTAGTGCCAGCCCCAGTTGCGCTGCACTCTTTGGCTCCCTTTGCAGGCCGGTGCTGGTGAGTTGGTAGTACCGTTCGCTGGCCTGCTCTATCAGTTGAAAAATGTCCTCCGTATCGGCATATGCGGCATTGATCATCTCCGCATTCATGCGTATCGTCTCCCGGCTCAGGTATTTTTCATACACGATTTTGGCATAGTCGTTCACGTGCGCATCGCTCACCACCTTGCCCGCTATCATCACCAGCCCGTAAGCGCCGCCTACTATATCCAGCTCACCTGTTCGGGCCAGCTCCTCGCTCACCAGCAGCATATCTATGGGCGATCCTTTGTAATACAGCCGCTGCATGGCAGCATATATTTTCTGGTGTTCCTCTTTATAAAAAGTTTTGGGGTCAGTGATCAGGCTGCTCACCTCCTCAAATATTTCCCTGCCGTTATCATTCAGGCAAGATCCTATCACCGCGGTTTCCAGCTCCAGGGTGTGGGGTGGTATTTTGGCATATACCATGGCATCTTTACTATTCTGTGTATTTCGCATAGGTTGATGATGCAAAAATACTAATTAATAAAAAACAAGTAAATACTAAAGATTTAGGTATTTATTTGGAAATAACGGAGGATTATTAAATAATATTTACCTAAATTATGTCACCAATTATCTGGTTTACTTGAATTCTAATTCTAGAACTATCGGGGTTATTGGTGGGTCTTTCTTGTGATTGTGTTGAGCAATATGACTTACTTCAAAATTGCAAACAAGGGCCTCAACAACCGAGCGTCGATTTTCAATGTTGCCACCCGAATGATAAAAATGATCTTGCGTCACAATATTGAATTTATTCCAGTATTTTTTTATCATTTCATTTTCTCTCCAATCATTGTGATGCCAAGTTGAGAGAATAAATTTTGCCTTTGTTTCTTTCAACATTTGAAATAAAATTTCTTCATCTTGTTCTTTCCAACCGTTGTAGTAATCCACATATCTCCCATAATACGGGGGATCACAATAAATCAAATCATTTTCAGTGGCATTAGGATGATTTCAGTGAAAGATTTATTGTAGAAAGTCCAGTCAGGTTCCTGCTGTATTACTTTTGATACGGCTTTTATTTGGTTGCAAATTTTTGTTGTATATGACTGTGCGAAACGGTCTGGCTTTTTACAAAATGGAATGTTCCAGTGCCCTTTTTTGTTAAACCGCATCATCCCATTAAAACCAGCTCTGGAAAGAAAAATAAAATCATAAGGAGAAAAATCCTTATTAAATCTGTCTTTAATCTTCCTAAAATGGTCGTAGCCATTGTCTCCTGCCACGCTTAATAAGCCACCTTCACTAATAAGATACTCCTTCATTAATTCAGCAGTTATTTTTTTATCTTGAATTTGCTTGTAAAAATTAATGATATGGGGGTTAGTGTCATTCAAAATTGCTTTTTTAAAGTCTGAATTAAACGCCACTACGCCAGTCCCTAAAAATGGTTCTATCCATTTCCCTTTTACATTCGGTTTTATTTCTTCAATCCAAGGAATAAGTTTAGTTTTTATTCCTTGACTTTTTATCGGTGGTACTATAATTTTATTACTCTTCATTTGCGGCGTCATTTTTGTTTCCTTCATCATTGTCTGTTTCTTCCTCTTCATTTAATCGCTCAATTTCTTCTCTATGTTTTTCAAGGATGTCGTGTCCCCGTTGTTTATATTCCAGGTATGATTTTAGGTTTGTATACGGTCTTGAAATTTCCAGGGCTTGTGCCATATCCTTTGTCAAATAGTACATCCAATAATCATCATAGACCTCTTCCCCTAATTCAGCACATACGCCTTTCCCGTTCATCAGTTTATCTATATCTATTATCATTAATTTTTCGCCAGCAAAATCAATAAATAGCTTATCGCCAGCTTTATGATTCTGACGCATGATTGGTGTCTTTCTTGCCTTCCATCGTGAGAAATGAAAACGAAACGCAGTACAACTGGCACCATCAGGATGTTTCTTTTTGTATTCTTCCCATAATAAGACTTTGGTAACGCCTGTTCGTTTCAGTTCTTTATCTATTTCCGGGAACAAATCATATAGTGTTTGTAGTTTTTTACTAAGTAAATTCTCCTGCGGTTTTTCAAATAATTCCTCTAAATCCTTATCTGAAAGCTCGTTTATTTCGGAAAAGCTCAACTTACTTTCTTTGAAATCTTTGATTATTTTTTTCAGAATAGGGCGATAGATACCTGTCTGAATGATAATTTCAGACATGGTTTGATTTTGCGTGTGCAAACGTAATATATGCCTGATATTAAGCATGGCCTCATATTTTATGATAAAAAAAGCTCAACATTAATTGGGTTTTGGTAACAAGAAGATAGCCGGGTCTAATTATTGTACATGTTCCCTCAAAATTGTTTTCAAATGATCCTATGAGCCATGGTGGTAAATGGCTCTTTTGCTCACGTTGTTGTCTGAAGCAAATTCCTCCAATTGTTTTAATATTTTGAACTCACAAATGAAAGGTCTTTGTGTAACACAATTAATATTTAATCCGGGCTTGTTGCCATTATGACCGCAAGAGAGTCCATATAATCGCGCCAGTGGATAATCTTTCGATCTTTAATAGTTATTATTGAGCAAAATCTATTATCATACCGCTTGCCGGTTTCAGGAGTGACACCATGAACTTCATACTCCAAAATAATAACCCCAGGTTCAATAGATTTGTGAATTACAAGATGGTTGGCGGAATGAAGTACCATACTATATCCCCCAAACCATTCCATGTACTTTTTACGACCATTGATTTTAGCTGGAAATCCCTGAAACCTGTATAGAAATTCAAAGACAGCATCTTCGGCAACGGCATCCCAGAAATGTGCTCCATCTACTTCTCCTTTTAGCCCTTTCATTATAATGTTATAGAATGGTTCGGCTTCCTTTTTAAATGCAGGATGATCTCTGTTTATCATGATTTTTTATTTGATGACTATTGAAAGTTGAAAGCGATTATTGCTGTGAATTGTAAATTGCTGCAAATTCTTTTACAAAGGCAACCAGCTTGGTACTGCCCCAAACGTCAGGCTGATGCAGGTTGAAATCTTCAAACAGGATTCCGGCGCCAATCGCATTGCCCATTTCAACATAAACGCCTGCTATAGCCTCCGACATCCCGGCACCGATCATCCCGGCAAATGTTTCTTCATCGCTGAATTGAACCCAGGGCAGTTCCGGCTTACCAATTGAAGCGCCGATGATTTTGACAATTTCGGATACTTCAAGCGCCTCGCTTACAACGTAACAATGGCTCTTGCCTTCAAAGGAGCCTTGCAACTCCCGCGCCGCCGCCGCTGCAATATCTCTCGGATGAACCATCACCAATTTGGTGTGACTTCCGTAATTATTACCCATGATACCCATATTGCGGATAACTACCATATCAAAGAAGAAATTGGTATAAAAAATACCGGCCCGCAGATGCTTAACGGCGACATCATCCAATGTATTCAGCGTATGCTCAACATCGTAAAGTCCTGCAATCGGGCCGGTTCCCACCTGTAAATGAGCACCAATACTGCTTAGGTTAACGACACGCTTACCGCCTGAAGCCTTAATTGCTTCCAGATAATTTTTACCTGTGTCAGCAATGTACTGCCTGTAATTGCTCACCCCCCAATTGGGCGGCACCATCGTATAAATGGCATCGGCACCTTTAAAAGCATCCGTTAGGAATGCAATGTCCGAAACAGAACCGATAGCTGCCTTCGCGCCAAGGGCTTCAATATCGTTTATCTTTTTGGGGTCACTGCTGATAATGGTGATGTCGTGGTCATTTTTGAGCAGTATTTCAGCAAGTGGTTTGCTGGTATTGCCAAGAGAGCCTGTTAGTGTAATTTTCATATTCAGTTGTTTAATTGTTTCTGCAAAGCTATCTTTGAACAAACTTTATTACAAGTACCTACCCCAAAGTAAGTGCCATGACAAAAGTAAAAGAGCAATCAACCCTGAATCAAAACAAAGGCATCTCAGAAATGACCTGCCCGATTACCTATGTGATGAACAAGATAGGCGGCCATTGGAAGTCTATCATCCTTTACTATCTGATGAGCGGCCCTAAACGCTATAGCGAATTGAAAAGGGCGATACCCGCGATTACCGAAAAGATGCTGGCGCAGCACTTGAAGCAACTGAAAGAGGATAACCTGATAGCAAGAAAAGTAGAACAGGTGATGCCACCTATTACGATCTATAGTCTCACGCCATCAGGCGAAGAATTGGGTCCCATGCTTATGGCTATGGCAGACTGGGCGATCAAAGACAGCAAACAGTTTAAGGGGTTAGAGAAAACAATGGCTTAGATGCCATTACCTATAGTGGCAAAATAAAAATCGGAAGATAGAGGAGAGTTTGTCCTGATAGAGTTTGATGGAGTGAGATAGCGAAAGCGTGTATTATCGCCATTGTAGCTTACATCCAAAATCGAAAATGATTCTATGGATGATAAGATTGTAAGCATAAATTCGCTGGCGAGAACACATGATATTACACCAGAAGAGGTGAGACAATTTGATAGGTTTAAAGCCTATACTGACGAGCAGGTACATGAACTAATTGAAACGATCAAGACATACACTCGCTTCGTTTATAATGTACATTCCAAACAAAAGAAAGGTGGCAGGATTATTGCACTATCAGTTGAAAATAATAAACTTAAAGCCGCATGAATAGCAACATATTATTCAAGACATTCGCTAAGGGATCACTAAAAACAAAAGTAAAGGGAAGCAATTGTGTTATCTATACCCGTGTATCTACTAAGGAACAGGCTGACAATAACCTCAGTCTTGATACTCAAAAGAAAGCATGTGAATTGTACGCTAAGAAAAGTGGCTTACAAATCATGGCATACTATGGCGGAACTTTTGAGAGCGCAAAGACTGACGAAAGAAAGCAGTTTAATAACATGCTCACTTTTGTGAAGAAAAGCAAAGAGAAAGTATCTCATATTATTGTTTACTTATTGAGGCTATGGCTGTAGTATCTATTCCATTGGCAATGCTTATCCAGTGGTTATTAGATAAAAAAAAGGTGGTTGTTAATATTTGCCTGTTGCTGGTATTCATTTTCCTGGTAGCGTTAAATACCTTTCAATCTTACCAATTGATCCATAATATAACAGTCTGGGATGGCACTACCAGGGCATTTTACTGGCGCTCATTTGGAAAGCTGAATGTGACAAAAGAAGACAAAAAACTGCTTCGGGAAGAATGAGCATGCACTTTATTTTGTGGTGGTTCCTTTCAATTCCATGATGATTTTCCCCCTGTCTATAAAGTTGAAACTGAAATAATTATTACCTGGTCGTGTCCCGTGGCACTATTTTAGGTAATACTATAATAACCACAAAAAAGTGGGTTTAGTTATGGAATGGACATTTTCAACGGAAGTAGATTATCAGGGCAATAAAGTAGTCATTTATTTTTTCCAGGCAGTAGCAGACAAAGAGACTTTTTTTAAAGCCCTTCCGTATCCAAGGGGCGTATTATCACCCTTTACCATGAGGCTAGACAATAGTGATAATGGATATAAAATAATAGAAGATTGCGTACCCATAGCTATCAAAGAATATGAATTCATATTCAGTGTAAATCTTTTAAACCGGGCCGATCATTTGGGGTTTAAAGAAGTGGAAAAATTAGTGCTCAATTAATTCTTAAGTTATTTTAAGCCTCAAGTTCCTTGATAAAATTGCCCGCTTCATAGAAAACTATTTCTTGCCCCAATGGCTGATGTGCAATACCGGCAACATAAGACTCCTCTGGTTGAAAGCTCCGTACCTCCCAGTTGACTGTGGAATGAATAAGATCAGCATTTACTTCGTGATCCCCGTCCATACACGGTATTAATAAAATTTCATCATCCAGGCCCTTTGCCGTTGCTTTAATTAACGCCTCTTTCCGCGTCCATAATGTATAAAAACTTTCCTGCGGTTGTAGCGATTGGTGTATATAGTTGCTTTCAGCATCACTAAAGCAAGCCGTCAGTATTTCTCTATAATCAAAATTGCGATCTACTTCCTCTATATCAATACCAATAGCGTTTTCCGCAACAGCTATTAATATCCAATCCCCCGAATGCGATACATTGTAATGCAGATCAACACCGGCTGTGTTGCCAACAAAAGGTTTATGATCCAGTGCTTTTTCAAATTCAATTTTCTTAGGAGCCAGGTTAATATATTTTCCTATCAGCATTCTAAGCACCCCCCGGCTGATTATAGACCTATTCTTATCCCGCTCATTCTTGTAAGAAGCAGCTTTTTCTTTTTCCCCAATATTTAAAATGGAAGGAAAATCATTCAGAAATTTTATGCCTTCTGAAATTTTTACCCGCCATACATGGATATTATCGCGCGTATTAAATGTATCTGGGACGGTAGTTAACCACTGAATATTCTTGATGCTATTGCAATGAATCTGCGGCATAATTTATACTTCTAACAGGCTGCCATTAATTTGTTTAGATAGCTAAATAGAGATACTGCCATGGTGAGCCTCGCCTAGCTTTGCCATTGTGATCCCCGTTGAACCTGTCATGGTGAGTAAACAATTTGTTGCACACAAGCTCTTTGAAAATGACATCGAATATGCGAACTTGGGCCAAAAGGTAATTTATGGCAGCGTAGCAGTGGCTCCTTTGGTGTCTCAGTAC
>Ga0182030_10021420_pt1 | contig 12109 bp, 5 predicted proteins | sample 812S3MmetaG_FD_121299 | JGI IMG/M metagenome (GOLD analysis project Ga0182030, IMG submission 121299) | Permafrost microbial communities from Stordalen Mire, Sweden - 812S3M metaG (Illumina Assembly) | ecosystem: Environmental > Terrestrial > Soil > Wetlands > Permafrost | place: Sweden...
AATTAGATGCGCCGCCGGGAGTGTATTTCTTAAATGCTGTTTGTGGTGATAGTATGCAATGTGTAAAGGTGGTAGTAGAGTAAGATCCCGATGTACTCACGCAGGTTGGCTTAACTCCAAACAATAAACCTTCTCTTTCTTACGTTTAATATCGTATATTTATTAACATCCATTCTTAAACGCCAGCAACATGAAAAAATTAACCTTACTTCCCGTATTGTTTTTTTTGATTTGCTATTCCCCTCTTTTCGCACAGAAAACGATTGAAGGGCATTGGGGCAAAAAGTATCTGGATGTTGCGTATTCAGCGGCAGCCGCTGCTGATGGTGGTTATATTATTACAGGGCTTACGCTCAGTGCAGGGGATACTAATGGCGATATTTTGGTAATGAAGATATCCGATATTGGTGATACCCAATGGTCATTCACTTATGGCGGCCCGCTGATAGAAGGTGGTAACTGTGTGATCTCTACTGCCGATGGCGGCTTTATGGTTTCCGGCCACACAGAAGATTTCGGTGCAGACGACTGCGACGCCTTTATGATGAAACTTGATAAAGATGGTAACCATCAATGGTTTAAAGTTTACGGGGGCTATGCTGATGATATCAGCATGGGCATTATACAATTGCCTGATGGCGGATATGTGTTTGCCGGCATCACTGCAAGCTGGGGCAATGCGCCTGGTGACAGTGAAAGCAGGCATACCTATTTTGTAAGAACAGATGCCACCGGCGATACGCTCTGGACACACTACTATGCAGGGAAAGTGGCTGAATATGCCTACTCAATAGCTGCCATGGCAAATGGTGGTTTCCTCGCCAATGGATGGACGTTAAGCTTTGGCCACGGAGAATACGATGGCTGGCTATTCCGCCTGAAAGACAATGGCGACACACTATGGACACGCTTGTATCAAAACGCAGGCGACACAAAGCTTTTCAAGATAATGCCCACCCAGGATAATGGGTTTGTTATGGCTGGCTATACAACACAAACGGGCACTTGCCAGTCGCAAGGCTTATTGGTAAAACTGGATGCTGATGGCAATGAGCTATGGCGGAAAATGTATGGAGACACAACTGAAGGTATCCAATTACATGATGTACTTCAATTGCCCAATGGGGATTTTATGCTAACAGGGACCACTTATGCCGGCAATCCTAATGGTAATGCATATATTCTAACAACTGACGCTAGCGGCAACAAGCGCTCTGATCATATTTGTACAGGCGGTAACTCATTAGCAAATGCTATAGCGGCACAAGGTAACAATAGCTATCTTATCGCTGGCAGTACTACAAATTATGGGGACTCTTACGGTGATCTGTATTATATGGAGGTAGTCAACACAATTTCACAGGTTCCCACAGTAACCGAAATTTCACCCCGTTTATACCCTAACCCGGTCAGTGACCAGTCTGTTATTATACTACCTGAATCCGAGGCCAACCAATCTGTTAGCGTCAATGTTATTAATGCCGTCGGCCAGGTTGTTTACACGCAGGAGAGTATTCCTGCAAAAGATATTGTTATCAACAGGGACATACTTGCTTCCGGTATGTACTTCTTCCGGGTATCCTGCAAAGATGGAGTAGTATTTAAAGGCAAGTTTACCGTCGAATAGGAAAAGCGACTGAATGACGGACTAAAAAAATAAGCAGCTCAAAAGGTCGACATCACCCTAAGCGTATCTGACTAAACAAATGCGCCCAAACACCTGCTCGAACAATAAGATTCACCAAAAAATAAATTATTTGTTAAAACTAATAATAATAGTTTGAATACTCTTATTATTTCGTATTTTTGTACTAGTTTATAACTACCGAAAAAACCATAAGCATTTTCTATATTTATGGTATTTTTAATTGTCGCAAACCCATTAATCTAAATTTTTATTTCCAAAAGACAATAAAAGACATGTTTATGAAAATATTCACTTTGAAAGTAATTGATGATCATCAATATAAAAATAATTTTTATTTTTATTAATGTATATTCCTTCAAAAAAGACAACCAGAAACACCCTAAAAGACATGAAAAACAGCAAAAAAGACATGCAAATTCAACGCTTTTTGTGCATAAAGACAACCAGGGACATGCTCATCAGTACCAAAAGGATCTCTTCGGGCTGGCGAAAAATTTGCATACCTGGGATCCGCGAAAAAACTTTCACTTTCTCCAAATGCTCGGAAATGACAGGGTAACGAAAATGGCCTTGTAGTACAAACCATTTTTAGTCATCCTACTGTCGAAGGTTCTACCTTCGTCCTAAAATGCAGGAGCGTCCCGCTCCCATATTAATACACTAACTACCCAAAATGAATAAAAGACATAAAATTTAATAATCAATAATTAACAAATAGCAATTAATAATTAATCATTAAAAAAAATAGTCAATTTTTCTCCTCAAATTCACCTAAAATAACAACATCTATCAGCAATATAAATAATGAACATGTATAAAATCACCCAACACACAAAAAAACGATCCGTGACGATAAAGAATGTATTTCAAAGTCGCGTCTTGTTACGATTTTTATTCCAATTAAGAGATAAACCATTAATAATTTGCCATTGAGTCATTGAGCTATTTGGCCATTGAGCCATTAATAAATACATTATCTTCGCAAAAATTTTTTCAGAAATGAACTTGCATGAATACCAGGCCAAAGAGCTGTTGAAACACTATAAAGTACCGGTACAGGAAGGCATAGCGGTTGATAAGGTAGATGACGCCGTAAACGCATACAAGCAAATGTGCGTAGACAACGGAACTAAGTTTGCAGTAATAAAAGCTCAGATCCATGCAGGTGGGCGCGGCAAGGGCCGCATGAAAGAAGTACCGGAACAGAGCGGTGTGCAGGTAGTGAAAAGTGCAGAGGATGTGGAGCGTGCAGCTAAGAATATTCTCGGCAATACGCTGGTAACCATACAAACAGGCCCCGCCGGCAAAAAAGTGCATAAGATACTTATAGCCCAGGATATGTATTATGACGGCCCTAGCCCACGCAGGGAGTTTTACATGAGCATACTTTTGGATCGGGCGAAGAAGGAAAACGTGATCATGTACAGCACCGAAGGTGGTATGGACATTGAAACAGTGGCACACGACACACCCGATAAGATATATAGGGAATGGGTGCATCCCGGGTTCCCGCTACAGCCATTCCAGGCGCGGAAGATCGCTTTCAATTTGGGGCTGAGCGGCCTTGCATTTAAGAACATGGTGAAATTTGTTGCGAGCCTGTATGATGCCTATGTGGGCCTCGATTGTTCTATGCTGGAAATAAACCCGCTCTTCAAAAGCTCGGACGATAAAATATTGGCAGTAGACTGCAAGATGAACATTGACGACAATGCCCTCATCCGCCACAGTGATCTCGCTGACCTGCGTGATAAAAGCGAAGAAGACCCCACAGAAGTAGAGGCCGGAGAGTATAACCTGAACTATGTAAAGTTGGAAGGAAATGTAGGCTGCATGGTTAATGGTGCAGGCCTCGCTATGGCTACCATGGATATGATAAAACTCGCAGGCGGTGAGCCGGCTAACTTCCTCGACGTGGGCGGCAGCGCTAATGCGCAAACGGTGGAAGCAGGCTTCCGTATTATACTGAAAGACCCGCATGTAAAAGCGATTCTCATCAATATATTCGGTGGTATTGTACGTTGCGATAGGGTAGCGGCCGGGGTGATAGATGCCTACAATAAACTGGGGAATATTAATATACCTATCATTGTGCGCCTGCAAGGCACCAATGCAGAGCAAGCCAAAGAACTGATCCAGAATTCAGGCCTGAAGGTACAATCTGCTACATTGCTGAGTGAAGCGGCAGAGCTGGTACAAAGAGCAGTAGCAGGAAACTGATAATAGCTCCCCCTTTAGGGTTGGGGTGTTTGTTTAGTCTGTCCCGCCAGGGTTGCCTTTAACTGTCGTGGTATCTTCCAGGTTATGTATCTTTTTGATGGTTTGTTCCTTTTCTTTTTGGGCATATTTATTCCCATGAAAGAAATCGCCTATCCCATTAAATGATTTGCGCCAGGTAATACCCACACCGCTCCGTATTACATCCTCATCACGCGTTACATCATAGTCGCTCGTGCGAAAACAGTTGAGCCTTACGCCGCTGGCCTGGTTCAGTTGGTATTGTATCCTGAAGTCGCCGGTAAGGTTGAAGTTGGAAGTATTACTTGCACTGGTAGGATGGCCCCAGTCAGATGTGCCGCCTAACTCCACGGTAAGCCGGTCATTAAAATAATTCTTGTTCACGCCTACTTTCACCTCGCTCCTGTTGATGGTAGACGAAGCAAGCGCCGAAGGATCCGCATAATTGTAGTTGTAGTTAGTATACTTAACATCCACATTTACCTGCTTATCACCGGTTATCTTATTTACCACATTGGTAAGCCCGGTAGATGCACTGCTGGAAATGATCTGGCTGATGTTATTTATAGCGCCGGTAGCAGCATTGCTTCCCAGCCCTTCAGGCGGTATGAAGTCATTGATAAGCAGCAGGGCAGCCACCTGGTCGAGTTTCTGCTGGTCGTCCTGGTTGATGCGCATGAGCTTCGTATAAGTATAGGTGCCCACCGAGTGCTTTTCAGGCAGGTCCAGGTCAAAGGTGAGCTTGGGGTTTTTTAATGTACCGTTCATGTGCAGCAATACATTGACCGGCTGCGCGGTTTCCGCGTCAGTAAGTTCACTCCCGCTTATCACGGAGTTATTGGGTGGTTTTTCTGCGTCGCTGAGCAGGTCATACAAGCGGGCTTTCGCAGTATAGGTAGCGTCCACATCCATAGCAGTTTCCCCGAAGGCTCCGTTAAAGCGTATAGTGCTGCCGGAGTTGAGTAAGAATTGCCGCTTAATGAATAATTGCCGGAACGTAAAGGAATAAGTGCCCTGGTCAATGATAAAGGTTCCGTTTGTGCGCATGTCGTTATCCGGAGGTATATCTAATTGAATGTTTCCATCGCCCTTGGCTGTTATCGCGTCACCCGTAGACGGATCCAGAACAATGGTCATTTCCGCTAGGGTATTGAGGTTGGCGTCAATGGTAATATGGATTTTGTCACTGCTTTTCTTAATAGCTTTATTTTGGTTCTTGCCATAGGTTTTAAAAGACACATAGCTGTAAGTGCCCACATCAGATGAAGAGGAACTTACGGGAATATAAATGTGCGATTTGGCTGCCGGAGTGGCATTGTAAATATTCAGACTGATATTGTTGAACGGGCCTCTTATAGTAAACGAGTCGACACTGGCTATGAGGTTGCCGTAAAATAAATTGTTGTCATTACTGGTAAGGTTCATCACTTCAAATTTTTCCGACTGCATTTTCAGATGCATGCGCATATTCTTGAAGAGATTGTGTGAAAAATGTCCGGTGAGCGTGGCTGCATTTTTGCGGCTGTCTAGTATCTGTACGCTGCCAAAGCTGATAACTTTGTTGTCTATATGGATGGCGGCTTCTGGTATCGTATAATTGCACCCCAGGTAATCAAGGCGCACACCGGCTTTGCTCAGGGATACATCGCCATCAAGTATCGGATCGTAAGATGTGCCATCGAAACCAATCTTTCCATTAAGTGTTCCTGAAAGATGGCTCATAATACCTGCAAGGAATGGCGATGCCCAAACTACTGGCGCATTATGGAAGGTGATGCTCCCATCCAGTTTTTGATGGGTGGTACTGTCTAAAGAGATATTGCCTGAAGCCACGACTGAGGCGTCACCCAGATAAATACCTGTCTGCGGATCGAGCGAAAGCAGTTTTTTGCTTCCATCATAGTCTCCGATGATATTAATTGTGCCTACAGTATCTGTTCCTAGCTGCACATTAGTTGCTTTCATGTTTGCGCTAACGTAGAAGTCCTGGAATATTTTATCAATGGTGATCGTGCCGTTCAGGCGCCCATCGGGCTGGTACATGGCTAAGCCCGCCCATGAGCCAAACTGGCCCAGGTCCAGGTTGTCTGTAGTAATGATGATAGCCTTGTCGTTGTTCTCTAACTCTGTCGCTGCTGATATTTTCTGAAGGCCGGATGAAATCGATAAACCCTGTACAAGCAGGTACTTATCACTATAAACTACTTTGCTGCCGCCAGCAATATCCCATTTCACCTGGTTGAGATAAAACTGCGAAGGGAAAACAGTAAGAAAGAGAGAGTCCTTCCGTGCGATGATTTGGCCATTAAGCATTATGGACCCGCTGGTGTCGGGTGTAGTGGTAGCAATAGTAAAGCCTATGGAGTCATTTGCAACTGTTGTAGTGACGCTCAATGACCCATTGAGAAAGCTGTCACCAACTGCTACATTATCAACTGTGGCATTCACACCCACCATGTCCAGGTTCCCGGTACCATTAACGGCTATATTGGTCATATGAAAGTTTCCAACCGATCCATAAGGCACCGCGGCAACAAGTGTTAATTTATGAGCGGATGTATTCAGCGAGCCACTTACCATAGAAGAATCAAATCCGCGGATAAATGGAAAGGTCACAGCGAGAATACTGTCTATCGTAGTGGTGTTGACGGTAAACACCAGGTTTTGATCTGGTGCGTACTTTTCCGGTGTTTTTATATAATTAGGAAGATAGCGAGAAAGATAATACTGAAAAGAAGCAGGCAGCTTGCTGAGCTGGTAATTGCCTTTAATACTTGCCGCCAGTGCACTGCTCTGTACGGTAAGCACCCTATGCAGACTATCATCGCCAGTGGAACTTACATAAATAGAATCAAGGTTAAGTTTGCGCGCGTTTCTTTTGATTGCAAGATTGTGGAGCTTGGCAGAGCCGGAGAAATTATCAATAGTACTACCGGTGCAATTGAGGTCAAAGTCAGCAGAAGCAGTAACAGTGTCTTTAGTAAGATTTAACGCCTTAAAGTTGCAGCCCAGCAGGTGAGCTTTAGCCTTAATGTTTATATTTTTGTTGCTGTAATTGATGCCTCCGTCAAACTCGAGCGCCAGGTTGGGATCATCAACCAATAGAGTCCCGTCGAATTGTTTTTTAGCCAGTGTGCCATGAGTGATAATGCTTCTATAGGGATAGTTATTGATATTGATTTCCTGTATGCTTCCGTCTATGTTCAATTGGGCCTGGTCTGCGTTAAATGAACTGCCGACAATATCTTCTTTTAGCGTTACGCCGCCTAGCAATGGCTGTTTTAAGAGAATGCCCAGCTGCAAATCTTTCGTATTTACAGACCCAGAATAAACTGCCGTATTGCCGTTGAACCCCGGGATATTCATTTTAATATCGGTCGCTACTGAGCCAAGATTGGAGGTGAAAATACCATTTACTGCAAAGTTTTCGATATAGCCTTTATAGCCTCCTTTGAAATAAGCATAAGTAAGGCGTTCTAATGCAACATCGGGGCTGTTCCTGAGTCCGGGTACATACCTAAGTATCCCAGCCCCGTTTGTAATCATTTCGCCATCTGTAAAAGTGATGTAGGTCTTATAAATATCCGGCAACCCCTTCATGGTGATGGCTCCTTTGATCACCGTATTGCCATCAGATACCATCATGTGTTCAGCCCCGACGTTAGCAACGGTTCCGTTGCCATCGCCAGTTACGCGTACCAATATCTCTGGCAGCACTTTAAGTTGGGGAGCAAAGTAAGCTATGTCGCGCTCGTCAACAATTGCATCGTTCAGATGGGCCACCATCACTACACTGTCAATATAAGAAGTGAAATCGGGGAAGTGCCTGTAATGCATGGCATAATAGTTATGCAGCTTGCTGTAGTTGGTTTCCAGGTACAGGTTGTCACAGATACAGGCAATGGGAGATACTGTTATCTTACTGCGCAGTTCTTTAATAGCTATGCCGCACCTGTCCTGGGCTGTCAGGTGAGATACAGTTCCGCGAATAGTATCCCCTATTATACTCAAATCAGATGCCGCCACTTGTATATTTTTTATGGCCAGGTGGTTCTGGTCAAAAACGCCGGGAACAGCTACAAGCGTATCCATGGTTAAATGGTAGGTACATCCATCAAGCGTCAGGCTTTTAGACTTTATAGTCCACTTACCCTTATTGAACGGGGTCGTGTCAAAGGTATCTAAGGCTGCATTATGCACCCTGGGCGGGTGTCCGGCCCGGTATTCCCGCTCATACACGTCCGTGTTTTTCACCGCAATATCTTGTACGTCCAGCAGCTTTTTCTTGAAGTCGAGACCTCGTGTGTTGATATTCAGATTGCCTATGTCAAAATCGAGATCTTCGCCACCCCATTGATCATCCAAATGAAACCGCACATTTTCCAGCGCAAATACTCTAAGGTCGAATTCAAAGGGCTTGCTTTGTGAAGTATCTTTCTTGCCTGTACTAAACGCATCGGCGATAAAATCAAAATTCCACTCGCCGGATGAGCGAGTGCGGTAGAGATGGGCGTAAGTATTTTGCAATGCCAGGTAATGCAAAACCGGCTTATCCCTGAAAAAAAACCAATCGCTTATCCTCACCTGCGCCTCGCCAGCATAGAGCAGGGTATCATGGACCTTATCTTCTATATATAATCCCTGCAGCAAAATGTGATCTAAAAAATCAATACGTACATGTGCTACTTCCACCCTTGTCTTTAGCTTTTTGGAGAGCATCTCTGTTGCCTTGCGGGCAAGATAATTCTGTACCGGCGTCAGGTTCACTAGTACTACTAGAGTTACCAGTAGCAAGAGCAATGATGCTACTGTGTAACGCAATATTTTAAAAAAGCGCCTCAGACTATTGAAAGTGTTGTTATCAACTCCTTACAAATATAATTTCAATAACGCAGAAAGGCCTGTAATAAACTGTTAACAATTTGTCAGTAGAACGTTTTTATGAGTTGTTTGCGATCGAAATGATGACCAACATAGTTTCAGCATAAACGTATTATATTTATAGAGCATGCCGGAAGTGACAGGCCTTATGCCATTAATAAAAAAGCTTAAATTGCCGAGCAGTCGCATTTGCCTGTTCAAAGCGTGTTTTATGAATAAATGGCTACTTTGCCTGTTGCTTGTTTTATGCCTGACAGATCATTCATTTGCTCAAATGCCCATGGGTATGGGCAAAGGCACTCCGCCTGGTAAAATGAACATAGGCAGGTTTTATGGAAAATTAGTTAATGAAAAGAATGGCAAGCCAGTAGCCACAGCTACGGTTATGCTTATGCGCCAGGAGACAAATTCCAAGTCGGGCAAGAAAAAACAGGTGATCGTAAAAGGTGTCAATAGCTCCGATAATGGTGAATTCAGCCTTGATGAAATACCTGTGATAGGTACTTACCAGCTAACCGTAACAGTGGTCGGTTATAAGCCATACGAGCATGATATTTATTTTGACCTCTCTGCTTTGGCAAAATTAAAAGGCATGTCGCCGGATAAAATAGATATGAGCCAGGGCATACCGTCTAATGCAGGGGCTATGTTAAATGCCATTGACAGGGATCTTGGCGACATAAAACTAGCGGAAGATGAAAAGCAACTGGAAGAGGTAACTGTTACTGCAAAAACACCGGCGTTTAGGCTTGAGGGCGAAAAAAAGATATTTAATGTAGATCAAAATATTATCAGCCAGGGAGGCACGGCCACAGATGTGATGAAAAATGTGCCCGGGGTGATCGTAGATATCAATAACAATGTAACCCTCCGAAACGCGGCGCCAATTATCTATGTGGATGGGCAGCCCACAACACTGCAACTGGACCAGATACCATCTGACATGATAGAAAGCGTAGAGGTGATCACCAATCCATCTGCCAAGTATGATGCAGCAGCAGGTACCGGGGGAATCATAAATATAGTGCTTAAGAAAAACAGGAAGCATGGCTATAACGGGGACGTAAGGGCAGGAGGGGACAGCCGTGGGGGATACAATGCCGGCGCCGATATTAGTGTTAGGCAAAACAAGATTAATTTTTCTGCCAATGCCATGTTGTTTGATATTAATTCCCAGACAACAGGATATACAGACAGGAGCAGCTATTATGAACAGCCCAATACGGTAACGAATCAAAACAATGTAGTAAATACATTGGGTAACATGGCTTTTGTTCGTTTAGGTGTTGATTATTTTATCACTAACCGTACTACCATATCGGCTACTGGCATGTTTGCACAAGGTTCATTCGACCCTAAAGAAAATTTAAACAGTACCACAGATACACTTTCGGGAGGTACGGGAACAGCATATGATAAACGTGTTTCCGCTACCGATAACTCGGTAAAGTTTTCCAGTTATACCTTGAACATGAAACATTTGTTCCCTAAGGATGGCATGGAATGGACGGCATTAGGTACTTACAATGGGGCGAATTTTAACATGAACAGTAATTACACTACTGATTTTTATAATAGTGGATTTGCCAATCCCATTACCAGCGATTTCCTGCAAAATACAGTAGGCAACGGACTGAACAAATACTTCATAGGCCAAACTGACTTTACTTATCCATTTTCTAAAAAATCGAAACTTGAAGCGGGCTTAAAAGCAACTTCTCAGAACCTGGAGAACAACAGCAATAATTATGTGTATGATTCACTCACTAATATCTATACACTCATTCCTGCGGCCAGCCTTAACTATAAAAGTACGCAGGACATCTATGCAGGATATGTTACTTACAGCAGCGCCATAGGTGAATACACCTATCATGCCGGGTTGCGTGCGGAAAGCTCTGATTACAATGGCGAGCTTACAAATACAGGCCAGCAATTTAAAGTGAACTATCCTATTAGCCTATTCCCATCGCTTTTTGTAAGCAGGAAGCTGAAACATGACCAGGAGTTGCAGTTTAGCTACCGACGGGGCATCATTAGGCCCACCTTTTTCCAAATGCTGCCCTATACCAACTATGCCGACCCACTGAATATTACCCAGGGTAACCCAGGCCTGCAACCAGGCTTTACCAACTCTGTCGAAGTGAATTATCTGCGAAATTTTAAAGGCGGCAATTATTTGCTGGTATCTGTATATTACAAGCATACCACTAACCTGATTACTCCCTACCAGGAGGTAGAGACTGACAAGCTAACCAATGCTCCAGGTATTTTTAATACTTATGAAAATGCGAGTAGTAGCGACAAGTATGGCGCTGAAATAACTTTGCAGCAAAACATGACTAAATGGTGGGACATACTTGCCGACCTAAATATCTATAATGGCACTATTGATGCGAACAATATTTCTGGCAATACGCCGCAAAGCAGCATGTGGAGCTGGTTTGGGAAGCTCAATAATAATTTTACGCTTCCAAAGAATTTTACGATACAACTGAGCGCCATATACCAGTCAAAAACAAACCTGCTGCCGGATAATTCTAATAATAATGGTTTTGTGGGCGGTGGCAAAGGTTCTATGTCGCAGGCACTCAATGGCTCGCAAGGCTATCTTGGGGCGAACTATGATATAGACCTCGCCATTAAAAAATCTTTTTTTAAGAGTAAGGCAGCATCAATGTCCCTTAGCATCAACGACATTTTCCGGAGCCGCATATTCCTGCAACATTCTGAGTCTGCGGGTAATTTTACTCAGGACTATAGCCAGCTAAAAGACCCTCAATTAGTCCGCCTTAATTTCACATACCGTTTTGGAAAGCTTGACATGGACCTGTTCAAACGGAAGGATATAAAGAGCGAAAGTGAAGGAATGAAAAACGCCTCAGAGAATTTCACTTATTAACATAAGATATCTTCCACGACGTTGTTTTAAATTTGTGGAACCAGACTTTATGAAGACTTATCAAAAAATAGTAGCTTTTTTAGGTTTGATAGGGATTGTGATTTTTAGTTGTAAAAAACATACAGGGATTGCTGTGTCAAATTCGCAGTCTAATCGTCTGAAATTTACTTCAAAAATGGCCGGTAAATGGATATTTAAAGGCACGAAGAATTACGAATGTTGGTCGTGCAGCCCCACACTGGACAGTACTATTATACTCAGTGATACGATTATTATAAGCGTCATAGATAGCGCAACAATAACGTTCACCATTCCCGGTAATAACACAGTCACACTCTACTTTGCCTCGTCTACTGACACATTGCTGACTTTTCTAAACCCCTCCAATTCGTTTAACTACAACGCAAATCTTACATATTATTATCTCAGGGATAGCATAG
>Ga0182030_10021421_pt1 | contig 12108 bp, 6 predicted proteins | sample 812S3MmetaG_FD_121299 | JGI IMG/M metagenome (GOLD analysis project Ga0182030, IMG submission 121299) | Permafrost microbial communities from Stordalen Mire, Sweden - 812S3M metaG (Illumina Assembly) | ecosystem: Environmental > Terrestrial > Soil > Wetlands > Permafrost | place: Sweden...
ATTCGTCTATTAGTCCGCCGTGCTGGTAGTTGGCTACTCGTATGGAAGCTTCACGGCAAGAGATATGTTCCGCATGGGCATCTTCCTGACGGTTGTGGAGTCTATATTGCTTTTGATTTTCGCGCCGCTGTACTGGCCGCTCATCGGGATACACTACTGACCCGGGAGTGTAGAGGACGTCTCGGCTGGGTGGACCGGAAAGGCCAGCGCTGCTGAGCGATCGCCTGGAAGCTGAACGACCCACGCGCGCCCGGCACCCCAGCAGACCGTTGTACTGTCCCTAACGCCTTACTGGGAACGCCGTCAAACAGTCATCATGAGATCTCGCTGGCTGGACAGTTTCGTGAAAGATCTGCGGTACTCCCTCCGTTCGCTGCGGAGGGACGCGGGCTTCGCCACCTTCGCCATCCTGATCGTCGGACTGGGAATCGGCGCCAGTTCCACGCTCTTCAGCGTGGTGAATGCGCTGCTGCTGCGTCCCCTGCCATTCAAAGATCCGCAGCGGCTGGTCTGGCTGACGAATTACGATGTCGCCGGCCTGTCGGGCCAGACCACGCAGGTGGGTCACCTCAACGATCTCCGTGAGCAGAACCAGTCCTTCAGCGACATGGCGGGCTATTTCGCGTTCTACGGCGTGGGCGACAATGTGCTCAACGGGCAGACGCCGGAGCGGATCAGTAGCGTCCCGGTCTCCTGCAATTTCTTTCCAGTGCTGGGCCTCGAGCCGGAGCTTGGCCGCCAGTTCACGGCGGAGGAATGCAAGTGGAATGGGGCGAAAGCGGTGCTGCTGAGCCACGGATTCTGGGAACGGCGCTTCGCTTCCGACCGCTCGATTGTGGGTCGCCCTCTCACCATCGATAATGAGCCCGTTACGGTGGCCGGCGTACTCCCCGCTTCGTTCGATTTCTCGTCGATCTTCGCACCCGGAAGCCACATCGACCTCTTCGCGCCATTCCCGCTGACGGCGGAGACCAATCGCTGGGGCAACACCATGGCGATTGTCGCGCGCCTCAAACCCGGCGTGTCAGTGGCGAGCGCGCGGGCGGAGATCAGGCTTCTGGCGAGCCACATCACTCAGGCGCATCCCGAGCGCAACAGCTTCGAAGGCCACGTCACGCCTCTCGCCGATCACGTGAGCGGACGCATGCGCCTGGCTCTGATGGTGCTAGCCGGGGCCGTCGGCGTGGTGACGCTGATTGTGTGCGCGAATCTCTCGAATCTGCTGCTGGCGCGGACGGCGGCGCGGCAAAAAGAGATCGCCATCCGCACCGCTCTGGGGGCGGGACGGTGGAGGCTGATCGGCCAGATGCTGACGGAGGGCGTGGCGCTCTCCTGCTGCGGCGCGGCGCTCGGAGTGGTGCTGGCGCTCGGCGGAACGCGCGCGCTGGCGCATCTGGACGCCATCAATATTCCGCTGCTGGAGAATGTCCGCACGGATGGCGCGGCGCTGGCGTTCACGCTGCTGATGGCGATCGTTACCGGCATTTTGTTCGGACTCGCGCCGGCGCTGCACATTCCCGCCGCGGCTCTGCACGACGTGCTGAAGGACAGCAATCGCGGGTCGACGGAAGGGCGCGGCTGGGTACGGAGCGCGCTGGTGGTATCGGAGATCGCATTCGCCTGCGTGCTGCTGGTGGGCGCGGGTTTGTTGATTCGCAGCTTCGTGAAAGTGTTGGACGTCGACCTGGGATTCCGTCCGGAGCGGGTGGCATCGCTGCGCGTCGATCCCGACCAGAACTTCAAATCGCAGGCGGAGGCCAACGCTTATTTCGACGAAGTGCTGCGGCGCGCCAAGTCTGTTCCGGGAGTGGTGAGCGCCGGACTCACGGACGCGCTGCCGCTGGGCCGCAATCGCAGTTGGGGCGTCGAAGTGAAAGGGCAGACCTTTCCGAAGGGTAAGAACCCTGTCGCATTTGTGCGGGTGGTGAGCGACGGTTACATCGGCACTATGGGAATTCCAATTCGGGCCGGCCGCGATCTGACGCAGCGCGATGGAGCGTCGGACGATCCGGTGATTCTGATCAACGAGACGATGGCGCGCACGCTGTTTCCCGCCGGGGACGCGATCGGCAAAACGATACTCACCGATAAAGGGCGGCGCATCGTCGGCGTGGTGGGCGATGTCCGGCACCTGGCGCTCGAACAGGGCGCGGGCATGGAGTTTTATCAGCCGGTGCGGCAGGGCCACGACTGGTCGTCCCTGGACCTGGTGGTGCGCACGACGCTGCCTCCGGAGCAGTTCGCCGCGGCCATTCGCGCCGCGCTCAAACCGATCGCGCCGAATCTGCCGGGCAACGATTTCCGATTGGTGCAGCAGTTGGTCGACAAGGCTGTCTCGCCGCGACGCTTCGTGGTGCTGCTGCTCGGCGGGTTCGCGCTCTTCGCGCTGGTACTCGCGTCGTTGGGGATTTACGGCGTGATCTCGTATTCGGTGAGTCAGCGGACGCAGGAAATCGGCATTCGCATGGCGCTGGGCGCGTCGGCCGGCGCTTTGCAGGCGCGCATCATTTTACGGACTCTGGGGCTGGCCGCCGCGGGTATGACAATCGGCGCCGTGGGGTCGTGGCTCATGTCGCGCTGGCTGAGTGGGATGCTATTCGAGACGAAGGCGAGCGATCCGGTGACGTTCCTGGGAATGCTGCTGGTGCTGGGAATGGTGTCGGCGATTGCGGGATATCTGCCGGCGCGACGGGCGTCGCGGATCGATCCATCGATAGCGCTGAGAGCGAACTAGCCGCAATCAAACAAATCATTCACCGCAGAGCATCTGACTGGGCGTGCCCAGTCTAGTGTGGGAGGAAACTTGGCTGCGGCGGCGATTCTTGGGCTTCGACCGTGCGGTGCGACAAGTCCTTTGTTTCCAACATTCATAGATTTTGTTTCTTAGGAGGCGCCGAGACGCTGAGGAAGAAAGACAAGTCAAAACCGGAGAGCGCGGAGGCGTCGGAGAGCGCTGAGGGGCGAACTAGGACTAATTGGCCGCAGATGAACGCGGATGAACGCCGATAAAATCCAGCCTTTTCGCATCGGCATTTATCTAAGTTCATCGGCGGCCAGTAATTCCACTACTGGGCGACATCAAACGGCGGCGACGTGGTTTACGCGAGGCACGTCTCGATTCTCGGGACGAAGCTTCCCGCGAACGCCTCGGGCGAACCGTCTGGTCCGGTCGAAGAGCAGCATAGCGAGGAAGCGGAGCCCGCGGAACAGGTATCGTCCCAGACGCAGCATGCCCCAGCCACAGGCAAGCCAGACGCTGCCGAAGAGGATGAACATGAGGCCCTGCTCGAAGTGCGTGAAGTGATCCAGGAAGTCGCCCACGGGCCCGCCCATCTGGATCACGCCGTGCGCTACCAGGCTATCGAACAGGGCCGGGAAGAGCGCTTGAACCAGGCCCAGCAAGACACACAACGCGCCAACCAAGATGACGCTTCCCGCAGTGGTACAAAATGCCACCAATAAGCCTGCGAGCGCGGCCAGTATACCGACCAGGACGCCCAGACCGCCGAAACCCAGCGGGATCCCGAACAGCGCGATGAAGATCCCACCGACGATATAGAGCGGCACATTGCGCTTCTTGCCGGAACGCGCCATGGTATGCGGCAGCCGCTCGAACACTACTTCGGCAGGCTCACCGAAGTTGCGCAGGACGGCGAGAATGCGAGCGACATCATCTTCGCCCGCCATCTGCTGATAGGCCTCATACAGGTGCGACTCGATCTCCGCCAGGAATTCGGCCTGCTCACGGACGGGCACCAGTCGAAGCTGAGCCTTCACGCGATCCAAGTAATCATTGGCGATCTTCGCCACGACTTCCGGGTAGTTGTTCATTTGTTTCACGCCTTTCGAATGACCAATTTCTTCCCCTCGTGGGCTTGCTCCGGCGCCTCCCGCTTCAGGCGCACCAGCGATACCAGGGCGTCAAACTCGGGACTCAGTTCATCGAAGAGTTGCCGGCCTGACGCAGTCAGCGAATAGTATTTGCGGGGAGGACCTTGCGCGGATTCCACCCATTGCGAGCCGACCAGACCGTCGCGATCCAGCCGGGCGAGAATGGGATATATGGTGCCTTCTTTGAGTGCGATGGAGCCCCGCTCGCAGAGTACCCGGACCAACGAGTAGCCGTAATGCCTCTCGTTATAAAGGACACCCATGATAGCCAGCTCCAGGATGCCCTTTCGCAACTGCGTGATGCGCCGGTCTTTGCCTTCTTCTGAGTACTCCACCATACCCAGTATACGGCAATACCAAGTAGCGAGTTCCAAGAACTTTGCAGGGCGACGTCTGCGCCCTCGCCTCCCTCGATGGCCTTCATCTCCAGGAAGGCGCCTCCGTCGGCGCCGTCTGGACCGCCGAGGAAAGTTGAAGAAGGTCCGGCGTGGCCGGTTCTTCCCCACGCGGCGAGCCCGCGTTGGCGCCATGGGGCACGTCCCATCGGGCTCCCGGCCGGGCTCCGAGCGACGGCAGTCGGCCCGCGCCGGTTGGCGCGACCTACTGAATGACGACGTTTGTCCGTGGGAAGGTGAACTTGCGGCCCACTTCGTCGACCACGTTGAGCTGGCAAACGTAGCGTCCTGGCGGCAGGCCCTTCAGCGGAAACTGGATTTGTACCGGTACGGCGTCGGGACGTGTGCCCACCAGTTGGGTGGCCTTCACCGGACCCACGTCGAAGGTCTTCTCGCCCTTTTGATTGAACAGGCTCATGAGCACGTTGACGTCGCGGGTGTTAGCGTTCTTGGGATCGGGCGCGGCGTCGTAGACGTCGAAAGAGACGTACACGTTCTGGCCGCGGCGGAAGACTTTGCCGATATTCGGAACCACCTTTTGCTCGCCCGTGATCAGCGGATTCGCGGTGGCGATCTTGCGGGTCACCTGTTCGGCCGAGCCGACCGCGGCTTTGAGCATTTCCCGCTGGCTGCTCCACACGATCGAGCTGGTTTTCAGCGTCATGGAATCTGCCGCTAGATCGGGCACGGTGAATCGCGCGTCGAAGACGCCCATCTTGCCGGACTGTCCTTCGCGCACCAGGAAACGCATGTGGTACCGTCCGGGCGCGACGGTGATGCCTGCGTCGTAATTGAAATTCCGCGTCGCCAGTTTTTCAGCTTCGTTGGCACCCAGCTTGATGTGGATGTAGTCGCGCAACTGGCTGACTACCTGCTTGCGCTCATCCATCACGTTGCCGATGAAATCGAACTGCGTCTCCCCGCCCGATTTCCGTTGCGCGAGGGGAATTACGGAACCGGGGATTTTGACCGAAATCGGCACAAAGTAGGCGGTAGGCGAGATGCGGAACCAGTCCACTTCGGCCACGATCGGAATGTCGGTGGGCGGATCGGCTGCCGTCAGGGCGTCGCGCAGCTGCTTCTCCTTGTCGTCGCCATTGAATTTCCCCCATACTTTGTCACCATAGTAACCGTCGCGGAACTCCAGCTTGGCGCCGGCCAGGGCTGGGTTCTTGAGTTTGACGACAATCTTCCGGTACTTGCCATCCAAGGCGCTGTTGGTGGTGTTGTAGCCCAGGATGTAATAGCTGCGGAATTGCTCCTGCACTTGCGTGATGCCTAGCGCCAGGTCGTTGCTATCGAGGAAGACTTTGCCGCCGGTGTCGGCGGCCAGGGTGGCGAGAGTCTCCTGCGAATCGTTGACGGCGGCGCGCTGCGAGTTGATGGTGGACCCGGTGAACAATCCGCTGCCGCGCGAAGAAGCGGAACTGGCCGCACCGCCGGGAGGCGTCGCCATCAGGCCGCGCGCATCCAGCGGGTAGATGGCGACGTTCGCCTTGGTTGCGGCATTGATGGTGGCTTCCAGTTGCGCCTGGTTGTCGATGCCGCTCTTGGAAATACCGTCGGTGATGTAGACCAGGGCTTTCTTCTCAGGCAGCAGGGACAGCCGCTTGACCGTCTCTTCCACCGCCGCGAGTTTGGCGTCGGTGTTGAAGATATTAAATTCGGTTTCATCGGCGACGTATGCCGCGCCGGTATCCTGGTTGTCGGACGAGGCGTCATCGGCCACACCGGCGAGATCGGCGGCATCTCCGATCGGCAGGTTCTTGATGCAGTCGGTGAGGGTCATGCGATCGTCCGTAAAATCGGTCATCACCTGCACGTTGGTCGTGTAGAGCAGGATGGCCACCAGGTCGGACTTGGTCATCTTCTCGTCCAGGAACTTTATAGCGGCGTCCTGGGCGCGGAGCTGATCGGGAATCTGCATGTTCGAGAAATCGAAAAACATGGCCAGCAGCCGCTTGTCGTGGTATTGCACCTTGGTGGCGCCTTCCGAGGCGATGACATTTCTAGGGGGCGGCGGCAGTGCGTTCTTGTCTTCCAGGGCCGGCGGCGGCTCGGGCGGCTCCGGTTCCATGGTCAGCTTCTGATGTTCGAAGATATTCACGGTTTGTAAATGGCCGTCTTCGAACACGATGAAATCGTCCTGGGTGAGGGAGTCGATCGCGTTGCCGGCCTTGTCCTTTACGGTGACGTCGACAATCACCACGTTGGTGTTGGTGATGAATTTCGCCGGCGCGGTCGGCGCGGTTGTCTTCGCCGCGGCGGGGGCCTTCGGCGGCGCTTGCTGCCCGGTCGCCAGCAGCGCCACCACGATAACGATCCAGAGATTTCGCATTAGAAACTGAACCTCATCAGAAGCGATACGGTCCGGGTCGCGGAGGCGCCGGTCGGCAGACCAAAGGTGCTGGTGCCGAACGTGGTTCCGAAGCCGGTGATCTGCACGTGGTTCAAGGCGTTGTTAGCGGACAGCCGCACTTGCAAATTCTTGCGCGTCTCGCCGAACCGCCAGGTGCGATTCGCGGCGGCGTTGAGACTGAAAGACGCCAGGCCGGGGATGGTGTCCACGCCGGCGTTGCCGTATTGGCCGGCGACCGGCGCTTCGAAAGCGCCCTCGTTGAAGTAGGGAGATCCGCCGCCTTGAATTCCCAAGCCGGTAGCCTCGGCGCGATAGCTGGTGCGAACACCGGAGGTGGTGCTATTGGCGTAGGGGCCGCCCAGCATGGCGGTATGCGGCAGACCGGAAGCGATGCTCAGGTTGGGATTCAAGGTCCAGCCGGTGAGGACCTTGGTCTTCCACCCTCCGTTTCGCCACATACCATGGATGCCCACCGGCGAGGTGATTACCGACTGGATGGAAAGGCGGTGCCGCTGATCGGTGCTCGACAGCCCACGCTCGGCCGCCCGATCGTTGATGTTCTGCACCACCGATCCGCTGCCGCCGCCGGTGAATCCCGAAGCGTCGTCGATGGCTTTCGAGAAAGTATAGAGTGCAACGGCCGAGATGCCGCGCGTCATGCGGCGTGTGAAGCGGATCTGCCCGGCGTTGTAGATGGAATTGCCGGTGTCCGTCTCATAGATGAAACCGGAGGCGTTAGTGACAGGGCCTTTGAGAGTGGACGGAGAATTCGGCGGCAGCTGATTGGGATTGTCGACCACATCCAGGCGCGTACCTTTGATGCCGATATACTCCAACTGCACCACCAGATTGTGAGGCAGAGACTGTTGCACGGCGATCATCCAATCCTGCGCGTAGGCCGGCAGGTAGTTCTTGTTAATGGCGTAGGTATTGGTGACCACACCCGCCGCGGGCACGGGAGTATTGGGACATTGCGATGAGACGATGAAAGCGCACTGGATGGTGAGCCCGTTGCCGGCCTGCACCTGGGCGAGGCTGCTGGTCAAGTCCGCGGTGGTGGAGAATTGCGGCTGTCCCGCGAGGTTCCTGGCCATCGCCGAATAGGCCGCGCCGCTATAGAAGATGCTGTAGCCGCCGGTGAAAAACAGGCTGTGCTTCTGAGAAGGACGCCAGCTCGTTCCGAGGCGCGGGGAAAACTCGCGTGGGTCGCTCTTTACCAGCGCATTGGGAAACCGGCCGGTGAAAGGACCGTCGAGAATGGACGCGGGCGGGCATCCCGCCGCCGGACTGACGGCCGTGGCCACTGCGGCGGCGCCCACCGGACATGCCAGCGTCAGGGTGGAATTGAGATCGAGCGTCGCCATCTGGCCGTGCAACTCCGTGTAGGGCGAGAAATACTCCCACCGCAGGCCGACATTGACGGAGAACCCGCGATTCACGCGCCAGTCGTCGAGGGCGAACGCATTGGCCGCCCAGCCGCGGTAATAGAGATTGGAGTCGTTCACGCGCAAGGTGGAGTTCTGTGGGTAGCCCAGCAGATAATCGGCGAAATCGAACCCTGTATCGGCAACCGCGGTTCCGGTGGAGTCATAGCTCCTGGTGAGCAGACCGGTAAAATTCTCGCTGCCGCCCGAGTTCTGGTAAGACAGCGAATTTTGCTGCATGCGCCGGTAGCCGCCGCCGAAGGAGAAATTGTGGTTGCGCTTGTAGATGTAGGTGACGGTGTCGGTAAAGGCGCTGGTCTGATTGCGCGAGGATGAGTAATCCGCGGGGCTGAGCGATCCGAAATTCTGGAATCCGAGATTGGGAGGACCCCATGCTTCGGGACTTTGGTCCGGCCCGACGATTCCCAACTCGTCAGCCACGTTGGTGCGGTTGGCGAAGTACGGATCGGTGCGGCTGGTGTTGCGGCTGAAGGTGACGCTGGCGTTGTTGTTGAAGCGCGGTTTGAAAATGTGGGTCCAGCCTACGGTGGAACTGAGGCCGTAGCCGCTTCCCTTGTCCTTATAGCCGAAGAGTTCCTGGCTGGTGGATCCGTTGAAGCTGAATTGCTCGTTGAAATTGAGCGTGTTCTTGCTGTTCACGCGGCCGTTCAGGCGCACCGCGAAAGATCGGTTGTAGCTCGGATTGGATGGCGAGATATTGTAGTTCTGCACGATGTTGCTCGCCGTCGGTAGGGGGATGTATTGCAGCAGGGCCGTCGATACCGGGTTGATGCGCGCCGATGGCATCACGTTGCCGGGGAATGGCGAGCCGCTCAGCGGATCGTAAATCGTGACCGGCACATAGCTGGCGACACCATTGACCGACTGCTTCACCACCGCCGCGGAGAAATCGCCGCCACGCTCGGCTAAAGTGGGAACTTCGGAAACCTGGGTAGTGCCGGTGCGGCCCTGATTGGTGCTGAAGTTGAGATAGAACTGCCATTTTGGATTGGGGACGTTGTAGAGCTTGGGAATGCGCAGCGGTCCGCCGAAATTGCCGGTTATGCTTTCGCGGGCCGATGACGGCTTGGTCTGGTTCTGTCCGTTGAGCGAATAGGGCGCTGCGTTGAGAGCGGAATTGGTCGCGGTCACAGCGATCGAGCCGGAGTAGGGCGACTGCGGCGCGTTGCGCCCACGCCGGTTGCCAATGGAGGCGAATTGTCCGTTGAAAGGCCCGCGGCCGCCCCGGCCGCCACCGCGTCCGGCGGCGCCACCACCACCTCCGCGCCCACCACCTCGTCCTCCCCCACCCGCACCGCCTCCACCGCCAGCCCCGCGCCCACCGCCACCACCGGCGCCAGGACCGCCAAGTCCGAAGCCGCCGCCCGCATCCATGCCGAATCCGGCGTCCGCGCCGGCGGCGCCGAATCCGCCCATGCCTAAAGGATCGCTTCCGGTTGCGCCCAAACTCGCGCCGAGTGTCATCAGTCCCATGTCGCCTCCGGCCCCGCCGAAGCCGCCGCGACCGCCGCGGCCAGCCATCTGCATGCGCGCCTGCTGTTCGTCCGACGCCGCGCCCAGGCCGCCGCTGGTACTGCCCATCACCATGAACGAATCAGACGTGTCGGCGCCGGCGAGATCCGGTGGCGTGTCGGCGCCCGTTGCTGCCAGCGCCTGGGCACCGGCGTCGGTCGCGGTGACATTGGCGTTTTGAAAGTTGGGCTGTCCGGTTTGCTGCGGATTGCCGCGGCCGCCTCCCCGGCCCTGCTGTCCCTGGCCGTACCTATCGCCGCCCGTCCTGGCACCGCCCGCCCTGCCGGCGCGTGCCGTCTGCGCAGTTGGCGCGGCGGTGGGAGCGGCGGGTGTCGCGGCTGGCGGTGCGGCGGTTGTCGATGGAGCGGTGGCCGCAGGCTCCGGTGCAGCGGCGGTGGGAACGGACTTTGGCGCGTCCACCGGCTCGCCCGGCCGCGGCATTTCGAGGGTCCAATCCTTGGTGCTCCCGCTGTCCGTCATAGTGAGCGGCGAGGTCAGCGTCTTGAAACCGAACATCTTGATTTCGATTTCCCAGACGCCTGGCGTGAGGTCCAACGCGTAGCGGCCATTCTCATCGGTGTAGGTGACCAGCTTGGCGCCGCCCTGCGTGGCTGTGACGGTTGCCCCGGGGATGAATTGGTCCGCCGCCCGCACGGTACCGGTATGCTCGACGGCGAAAAGCAGTCCCGGAACCAGCAGGGATAGGGCAACGCAAAGGAAACGCATGAGAAGGACTCTGTCTTTCAGTTCACTCCAGGAGCGATTTAAGTTCCGTTTTCGCGGCCCGGCCCGGTCACTCTCGCCGGTTACCGATCAGAGGCATCGAAGACGAGGCGCGGCGAAGCTCCAGGGGATGCGTTCCTGCTCCAGGCGCAAGTTCGCGCCCCACCGCTGCTCTCTGAGTCCACGATACACCTCCTGCTCCGTGGGGCTGAGCATGGGAAGAATGTCGGCCGTAGTTTGGTCCCGCTCTTCGACCCAAAGATCGCGAAATGTGAGAAGCGTCTCTTCGTCCATGAGGGCCGATGGAAGGTGGGGCAGCGACGCGCGGGCGCGGTCGAGAATCGCGAAGCCATGAGTGTCCAGGTCGCCCCAGTAGATGCACGGCGCGCGCGCCACCCACGGCAAGCGCGCCAACAATCCGACCCCGTAACCGAGCCCCATGAAGACCACCGCGCCCTCTTCGGCGCCGAAGGCCAGGCCGGTCTGCACATTCTCGACGATGTAGACTCGCGTGGCCGGAAGGTCGACCCGCGCGAGGTCGTCGATGGGCGCCGAGATATCGCTCAGTCCGGCGACGTGGCGCCGCAACGCTTCGTCCAGGATGCAGCAGCGCACCAGGTACGGCAGGGGACGCAAGCCCGATTCGGCGCCGCCGCGTAGATCGGCGATCAGCGATGCGCGAGGTTCCAGCCATTTGGTGTCGAGGCCGGCGATGGGCAACTGCCGCGGGTAAAGGCCCGACTGCGGATTACGATCGAGCCAATCCAGCAGAGCTTCCAAACGATCGATGTCCCGATCGGGGTAATCCGCGAGGACCTCGAAGTAGCGCGCGAATCGCGGCCATCGCGCTCCCAGGCGCTGGTAGCGACCGTGCGCCCGCTGCCAACTTTGACCTTCGCCGATCCATTTGGCAACATCGGCGGCGGCTCCGAGTACCAGCCACTCGGGCACGGTCTGCGTGCCGAGCGATCGCCAGTGCCGCTCGCTCCAGATCACCTCGCCCGCGCCGCGCCACGCTTCCACCCAGACGCGGACTGCTGCAGGCTGCCGTTGCGCCTCCTGTTCGCTGGGGCGGCCGAGCGGGACGGCCATCGGCCAATTGCCCTCGCCGGCCAGCCACTCGCAACGCCGCGCGCGATAACGGCGCGCCAGCAGTGCGCGCACCGCGTCAGGTAGCAGCATTTTCGACCGGCACCGTCTCGGGCAGTTTCAAACGCTGGCGGGACTCATCGTACTCGATATTCAAGACGGTGGAGACACGCCGCTCACTGATGTGCACGAAGCACGCGCCGCCGATGAATGGCTCGAGCGTCATCACCGATTTCAACGGCGTGGCGACAATCATCTGAAATCCGAAATTGGCGAAGATGTTCATGGCCAGAGCGGTGAATTCGTTGTCGGCCTTGTCGAACGCTTCGTCGAGTACCACGGGCGCGTAAACCGGCGCGCCATGTTCGGCGCCTCCCAGTTGATAACGCAGCGCGGCGGCGAGACACGTGGTCGCCAGCTTCTGGCGCTGCCCGCCGGACTTGCCTGCACCGCTGCGATATACCTCAATCTCACGGCCTTCGGCGTCCAATTCGCGGGCAATGAACTCCACGTGCAGGCGTACGTCGAGCACGGTTTCGCGCCAGCGGCGCTGCTCGGGCTCCTGGCTGGCGAGCCGCTCCACCAGGCCGCGCAGGATCAGAAAGCGATGCTCGGCCTGCTCCCGGTCATCGGTCCACGCGTGGCTCAGGGCCAGGTGAATCTCCTGCCGAAATTCGCGCACCTCCGGAAGTTG
>Ga0182030_10021422_pt1 | contig 12108 bp, 8 predicted proteins | sample 812S3MmetaG_FD_121299 | JGI IMG/M metagenome (GOLD analysis project Ga0182030, IMG submission 121299) | Permafrost microbial communities from Stordalen Mire, Sweden - 812S3M metaG (Illumina Assembly) | ecosystem: Environmental > Terrestrial > Soil > Wetlands > Permafrost | place: Sweden...
GGATGAAAGTGCAGCGTGCGCGGACCAGAGCCGGGTTTAGCCTTGTAACTCCCCGCAGAAGCAAGTTGCGCAGTCTTGGCATTCAATTGATAGATGTGAATCAGGTCGCCGCCCAGATCATTGATATAGGCAAAGCGATTGTCTGGGGAGTAGCTGGCAAAGTGCGCGTGGGCACTCTGCTGGCGGTCTGCGTTCAGTCCATGCACTGTGTAGTGCTCGCTCCATACCAGTGGGCTGAGCTTGCCCTCTGTAACCAGAAAACTGGATGCGCTGCCCCCGTTGTAATCGGCAGAGATGAGCACGCGGCCTGAGTGGTCCAGTCCGACATAGCAAGTTCCATCGGCAGCCGAGTTCTGTGTCGAGAGCGGATGCAGCAAACCATCCACTACGCGAAAACTGGCCACTGCGCCTGTCGGTTTGCCGTCAAAGGAGTTCACCGCAGCGGCAGCAAACAAGTACTTTCGATCTGGCGAAAAAGTAATCCAGGCCACGTTGGGAAACTGAGCAGCCACGCCCGCTGAAGTCAGCTCTGCTGTAGCCGGGTTCCAGTCGTAAGCCAGAATTCCGTCTGGCTTGCCCGATGCGATAAAGACACGCTGGCGGCCTGGCGGAACGTTGCTGGGTTGGGCAAAGCTGGCAGACGCGGCAACCGTCGCGGCAGAAGCAGTCAGTAGAAATTCACGGCGAGACAGTGTTCTCATGGCAGAAGCATTGTCGCCGATTGAGCGTGGCCTGCGCCAGTCGGACTTTGCGCATGGCATCCACAAGTTCTACGCCAGAGCCTCTTGCAAAATTCCTGCCCCACATCTGACCACCCCTCAAAGAGTGGGTGCCCCAGGTCCCGCTTTTGGGACCTGGGAAAGCTCAACCCTCACCCCGCACGCCGAAGGCTATTCGCCGGACGCGCAGTCCACGCCGAAGGCAGGTGGCCCCACCGCAGGTGGTGCAGATTATTTCGCGCATTCTGCTAACCTGATCTCAGTGCATCTTCCAACTTGTCAGGGAGGTGCCCGGTTTGTACCCCACAAAGCACCCCCCCTCCCCCCCCTACGATATTTATTTTTAGCCAAAATCCTTGCAGATTAATTCAGTGGAGAAGAAGGCTGTGTCCAAGCGGAAGGATGCAAGTGGCTCACCTGACATGGAATAATCTGGCAGTGAACCTTGCCGCATCATCTCACGATTATTTTCTGCTCGCCTGCGCAGCTGGAACAGTCTTGCTGCTCCTGTTGCTGATCGCCCGCGTGCGTCTGCATCCTGCGTTGGCTCTTTGCGTGGCCGCGCTCACGTTGGGCGTTGCGTCAGGAATGCCGCTGCGACAAGTTCCGCTTTCATTTTCCGGTGGCGTGGGCAACCTGATGGGTCATATCGCCATTGTGCTGGGGCTGGGTGCCATACTCGGCCATCTTCTCGCTTCCTCCGGCGGAGCAACCGCGTTGAGCAAGGTCTTGGTTGAGAACTGTGGCTCCAGAGGTTTGCCCTGGGCGTTGTTGGCGCTGGGTGTTTTGGTGGGGATGCCGGTCTTCTTTGAGGTGGGTCTGGTGCTGCTGTTGCCAATTGTGGCTGATGCAGCGCGGCGCAGCGGCAAGCCGCCAATTCTGGTGGCGATGCCGGTTTTGGCGGGGCTTTCCATTGTTCATGCTGTGCTGCCGCCGCATCCGGCTGCGATGTTGGCGGCTACGCAGTTCCATGCCGATCTGGGGCATACTATGCTGCTGGGATTGGTTGCCGGTCTGCCCGCTGCCGCACTCGCCGGACCCGGCCTGGGTTGGCTGCTCATCCACCGCTGGCAACGGAAGAATGCTGACTCGCCCGCCACAAGCAGCCAGAAAGGCGGAACACTCTTTGATGACGTGAATGTACCCCAGCCTTCAAGTTTGAAAACTGAGAGTTCAAGTGCCACAGCAGATAACCTGCAAAAGCAGGAGACAATCCCCGCACCAGTCGGTCCTGTGAGAGCCGCCTCAGCAATCCTTCTGCCTGTCACGTTGATCTTCCTTGGCAGTTGGGCCAACGCGCTCACCACGCCAGATAGCCTCTTCAACCAGGTACTCCATTTTGTCGGCACGGCAGAGGTTGCGTTGCTGATCGCCGTGCTGGTGGCGCTGGTCACGCTGGGCAAGCACATTCAGACCGGCCAACACCACGGCACAGAGCTACTGCGGAAGGTTACTGGCGACTCCTTCGCACCCATCGCCAACGTGCTGATCATCATGGCCGCAGCCGGTGGCTTGAGCGGCATCTTGCGCGACTCTGGAGCGGCCCAGGCCACGGTCGAACTCGCTCTCGGCGCGCACATTCCGGTTCTGGTTCTCGCTTGGCTTCTGGCTGCCGTCGTCCGCATCAGCATGGGATCGGCCACCGTCGCAATGGCCGTAGCCTCAGGTGTGCTGGCTCCGATGGCTGCACATCTCGGCGTGCGCCCGGAGTTGCTGGTGCTGGCCACCGGCACCGGCTCCATCATCCTCTCGCACGTAAACGACCCCGGCTTCTGGATGATCCAATCCTTCTTCAAGCTCGATTTGAAAGAAACGCTCTCGACCTGGACGGTGCTGGAGACAGTGCTGTCAGTTGCTGGGCTGGCAATGACGCTGGGGCTGGCGGCGGTGATGGGATAAGTGCAAAAGTTCTACAAGAGAGAACCCTGCATATCTGCTAAACTTGCTTTCTTTCCAAAACCTACGCTGGGATCAACTAAAGGCAGATGCGGCTTCTTCCCCTTCAGAATCTCCTCGATTGTAAGAATCTGAACAAGTGGATAGTGGTTTCCGTGCATTTCTACAGTTTTTGCGGATGCCGCATCCGCTTTCATTCCGGCAGTCGGTTCACTCAGTGTGACCAAGACTCCGAATCCCAGCGATGACGCTTCCACTCGTTTTGCAACACTGATGAGAGCGCGAATATCATCTGGCTTAAGCTTTCCGCTTTTCACTGAAACGACTGCAAACTTGGCTGCTTTGCCGTCTGGCCGGAATGGTATTCGTCCATCAATCCCTTTGTCAGCGCCCTTTTTGTCGTTGGGAATTCCATCGACCTTGGATACGGCCCAAATTTCAAACGCTTTGCGATTCTTGTCCTGTTCCGCCATCATTCGTGCGCCTTCCAGCGTAGTTGGCAGACCTTCGATTACGTAATCTGTGCCCACTCTTAATTGCGGGAATGCACCTTCCAATCTCTGTCTACGGATCAGTTCGATTGCAAACGGAGAGATGTCAATACCGACCCACCGACGAGCAAGAATTTGCGCTGCCGCGATGGTTGTGCCGCAGCCACAGAAGGGGTCCAGAACAAGATCATCGGGATTGCTCGATGCATTGAGAATATGCTTCAGGATTCCGAGGGGCTTTTGCGTGGGATAGCCAAGTCGCTCCGCATCCTGCGGACTGAGCCAACGCACATCAGCATCGATTCCGCCTGTAGTTCCAAAGACCGTTCCTTCCGTATAAGGCTGATAGGCCCATATGTCAGGAGCAGCCGGTCCGTCATTTGCTGTTATGGTTCGTTCGTACATGGGCCAAGCATCGCCGTCGGTGATAGTGATGAAGCCTTTTTCAAAAAGCAGATCGAGTTTTTGATGCTGGGTCATACCAGCAGGGTCAATACCGACTTCTTCCCAGATTTTTCCGGGAACGGCCCAATGCCTAGCCTTGGCAGTGGGATCGAAACCTCGCCAAGGCTTACCAGATTCTCCCCCTCGCGTTCCCGATCTGGTCAAAACATTGCCATAGTAGTTCGTCTTGTATATTCCATTCGATTCTTCAATGAAATTATCTTTGACGTGTCCCAGCATATAGGGTCTTTTCGGATGATTCCAAGTGTAATCGTTGCTTTTGGTATAGAACAGGATGACATCATGAAGCGGTGCCCAACGCTTCATCTTGTTATGCGATCCGGTTCTGCGCCAGACGATTTCACTGCGAAAATTGATCGGCAAAAATACTGCGTCGAGCAGCATTTTCAAATAGTGACTTGCCGTTGGGTCGCAATGGAGGTAGACCGATCCGGTTGGCTTCAAAACCCGGTGAATTTCCACAATGCGCAATGCCATATTGACCAAATAGGCGAGCATCGGGCTTCGCGCCAAACTTCCGTGTAGCGCGTTGACAAAGTTGACAAGTGTTGGATTGCGCGCATTCTGCAATTCGTCATAAGCTGCTTGTGCCGCCTCGTCCCAACTCCAGGTATCTTTGAACGCCGTGAGTTGAGCTTCGTCCGAATGCAGTCCGTCGGCTTTGAAGAGTACGTTGTAGTTGAGGTCCGAATTGAAGGGCGGATCAAGATATACGAGATCCACTGATTCGTCAGCAATCTTTTCTCGCATGATCGGGAGATTATCGCCATAAAGAAGACTGTTGTTCATTCTCTGCATTCGGATTTGCCTCTGACTTTGCACTCGATCTGTCAATGCGTAGAAAAATTGAGATTAGCAGACCCAACGCGTGTGCAGCCTTAAAAATCTTAAAGCCCAAGCACCGCGCGCTGCGCAGCGAAAATCTCCTTCAGTCCTGCTTCGGCCAGGTCGATCAACCCATTCAATTGGCTGCGGGAGAAGCTGCCCTTTTCTGCAGTCGCCTGGGTCTCGATCAGGCCGCCGTCGGCGGTCATTACGACGTTCATGTCGACATCGGCTGCGGAATCCTCTTCATAGCAGAGGTCGAGCAGCGGCGTCCCGCTGACGATACCGACAGAGGTTGCCGCTACCAATTGCTTCAGCGGCGAGGTTTTGAGCGTTCCGGCGGCGACGAGCGCATTGAGCGCCAGAGCCAGAGCCACCGCAGCGCCGGTGATGGCAGCGGTACGGGTTCCGCCGTCGGCTTGCAATACATCGCAGTCGAGAATGACGGTGCGCTCGCCCAGCGCCTGCATATCAACGACCGAGCGGAGGCTTCGGCCTATCAGTCGTTGAATCTCGTGCGTGCGTCCGCCGATCTTGCCCCGCTCGCTCTCACGCGGAGTTCTGGTGACGGTAGAGCGAGGCAGCATGGCGTATTCCGCAGTGACCCAACCGCGTCCTGAATTTCTGAGCCAGCCGGGGACGCCCTGTTCAATGGTTGCATTGGTCAGAACCCGCGTATTGCCCACCGAGACCAGAACCGAACCCTCTGCCGTTTGCACAAAACCAGGAGTGAGGGTGAGAGGACGAAGCGCAGTGACCGCACGGCCACCGGGACGATAGAAAGAGCCAGTCTGTTGCATAGATGGATTGTACGGGAGCGCTGCGTGCGGCGGAAACTGACCTTTGGACCCGGTATGGGAAGCGACGAAACGGGCTTCCAATCACCAATCCCACTCCGGGAATCAGCCCTTTTCTTAGCCCGAAATAGGAATATCCTTTTAAGTGTATGAATAATAAGCATATTAACCAATGGGTTGTCATCCCAGGAGTTCCATTCTGGGACAGATTCCCCGCTTCGTTCCTCTCCGCACTGTATGGAACCTGGACACTCAAGCCTTCCCTTATCAGGAACTTAGTAAGAGTGTCCTAGTTTGGCACGCTACGTGTAATAGAAGAGGACAGAACCGAGTGCAATGGGCCGGAATGGGAACCAGGCAACTGGACAGGAAAACAACAACCGGGCCGGAAAGCAACAAACGAAGGAGCAGAATATGCAGCGGATTGAAGCAGCAATCAAGTTGAGCGCCACGGAGCGTAAGCGCGTGGAAGCGGTGGTGGAAACCCTGGCCAGATTGGGTGGAGAGAGCGAGAGCCTTGCCGAAGTGGCGCATGACACCAGGAATATGGTCACGGCGCTGGGACTCTACTGCGATCTGCTGGAGGAGCCGGGAGTGTTGACGGCCCCGTTTGCCCACTACGGCAGCGAGTTAAGGTTGGTGGCCTCGGCCAGCCGCCGGTTGGTAGAGAAGCTGGTGGCTCTTGATAGCAATACTGACCGCAGTCTAGTCGGTCAGAGTTTGCCGGGGAGCGATCTCTTTCATGATTTGCCGCTCCACTGGCCGCACGGTTGCCAGCCAGAGTCGGCAAGCCAGCCGTTGGGATATGCTTCCCGCTCAGCCCATCCACAATCTTGCCGAAGAACTGTTGGCCAGCCGCAATCTGCTGGCAGCGCTGGCCGGATCGTCGATTTTGTTGTCGGTAGACACGGACGGCGGCGCCAAGCCGGTCAGACTGACGGGCGAAGACCTGACCCGCGTGCTGGTGAACCTGGTCAAAAACGCAGCCGAAGCGCTGCCGAACGGCGGCAGCATTCATCTGGACCTGCGTGAGACCCCAACCGCAACCGGCACCGCGCTCATGCTGACTGTTGAAGACGACGGGTCCGGCATTCGCGACGAAGCTCTGGAAAACATCTTCGAGTCCGGCTATACCACCCGCTCCAACCATGCAGCAAATGGCACGCATTCAAGCATGCATAGAGGTCTGGGCCTCTCCATCACACGTTCCATCCTTGAGGCCGCGGGCGGAAGCATCCATGCCGCCAACCGCGATCCGGCAGGAGCGCGCTTCGTGATCGAACTGCCCGTTCGGGGCAATTGAACGCAACCGAATGCAACCAGATTCAAGCCGATTGGGCTTCAACCAAAAAACAGATCACAAATTCTGACGTGAGGCGAATACAATGCTCGAGACAGTTTCAATGACCCGAACCATGGAGTTTATTCCTCAACTCGCAGAACCGACCGTGCGGCTGCACCTGCTGGTGGTCGACGCAGATACCGCCGTACGCTCGGCCTGCGCTGAGATCGCCGCCAGCCTCGGCTATGCGGTCGAGAGCACCGGCGACATGACCCAGGCACGGAGTCTGCTGCGCGGACGTGCCGCCGATATCCTGCTTGTCAACCTGCCCGCTGGCAACAGCACTGGTCTGGAGCTGGTCTCCGAGGTCAAGCTGCTCTATCCGCAGACTTCGGTGATCGCGATGACCGCCTCCGGCTCGGTGAACGCCGCCGTCGAAGCCATGCGCTGCGGAGCCAGCGACTATTTGACCAAGCCATTCGCGATGGACGAACTATCGACAGTGCTTGACCGCGCCTCGGCTGCGCTCACCACCGATACCGCCACCCGCCAACTGCGTGAGCGGCTGCGGCTGAGCCAGGGTCTGGGTGCAATGATTGGCCGCTCCGGCGAGATGGAAAAGCTCTATCGCATTCTGTCGAAGGTTGCGCAAAGCTCGCACCCGGTTCTGGTCCTGGGCGAAAGCGGCACAGGCAAGGAACTCGTCGCGCGCACCATCCACGCCTACGGACCGAACTCGCAAAAGCCCTTCCTGCCCGTCGATTGTGGCTCTCTGGTTCCCACGCTGATCGAGAGCGAGCTTTTTGGCTATGTCAAAGGAGCCTTCACGGGTGCCAATCGTTCCAAAGACGGTTTGCTGGTTTCGGCAGAAGGCGGCACAGTCTTTCTCGATGAGATCGGAGAGTTGACGCTTGACCTGCAAGCCAAGCTGTTGCGCGCACTGCAAGAGAAAGAAGTCCGCCCGGTGGGAGCTACCCATCGTGTGCCGATCAAGGCTCGCATCGTCGCCGCCACCAACCGCGATCTGGCAGTGATGGTCGAGAAGGGGACATTCCGCAAGGATCTCTTCTATCGTCTCAACGTCGTCAACCTGCGTTTGCCCTCGCTGCGCGACCGCCGCGAAGACATACCGCTCTTGGCTGCTCACTTTCTTGACCGCATCAGCCGCGAACATGGCACCAAGTTCACGCTGAGCGACGAGGCTCTGCGCACCATGATGCGCCACGACTGGCCAGGCAACGTGCGCGAGCTCGAGAACGCGATCGAGCGGGCTTGCGCCATGTCTTCAGGTCCGGTGCTGCACCTGGGCGACCTGCCCACGCAATTGCAGCAGCAGGGACTGGATGCGCGACGCACCGTTGCCGCACCCGGAGAGATTGCTGAAGAAGGCACCGCGCCGGAGCTGAAGACGCTGGCCGATCTGGAGCGCGAGGCGATTCTGGGAGCCATCCGTACGCTGAACGGCGACAAGCTGCAAGCTGCCAAGTTGCTGGGCATCGGCAAGACCACACTCTACCGCAAGCTGAAGGAATACGGCATAGCCGATCCGCTTCACGAGGAGTAGTTGGCCTGAAGTGAACCGATAGCCATCGCGACGAGAAAAACGCAAACAAAACAAGACAGGTTCAGGCATTGATTTGCCTTGGAACCCCATGAACAGCCCGGGCCTCAGATGGCACGGGCAGGCTTGAAGGAGCAGAGTATGAGCATTCTGATCGTTACTGGAATCGAAGGCGCCCGCAACTGCGCCGCCGTTGTTGGAGCGCAACTGGGCATGGAAGTGGAAGTAGCCGAAGGGCGCAAGGCCGCACTGGCCGCGCTGCGCACCCATGAGTTTTCCGTCATCGTGATCGATGAGACGATGGCCGAGTGCGATCCGGCCGCCGCTGAAGCCATCTGGGAGCGCTCCGGCCTGGCCATCCCGCTGCAGATCAACTTCGCGCTTTCAGGTGCCGCAAGGCTTACCCGCGAGATTCGCTCGGCTCTGCACCGCCGCGAGCGCGAGCAGGCACTGGCCCGCCGCGCCGCCGCAGCCGCCATCGAGTCCGAACTGAAGACCACCGTCGCTGGCCTGCTGCTGCACTCGCAGTTGGCGCTCAGCGGCAGCGAGGCTTCTTCGCCGATCGCCGACAAACTGCGCATGGTCGCCGACCTTGCCGGAAGCCTCCGCCAGCAGTTGAGCGCCCCATTGCCCATCCGCAGTGAAACAGCCGCATAATTGCTGCTGGGCTGGAGCCTGGGGGCTTCGGCGAACAGGCAATGAACTACCCCGCCGCAAGCGGGGGGAATACGTCCCGAAGGGATTCAATCTGACTCGGAGTGGGCCGGAATAATCAAGTAACCATTGATCCGGCCCTCAAATATCGTCAAGCCGCATCGGCTACTCTGGAGTCTTTGAAGAAAGCCGCGACAAGTTCCTGGGCGCCGTTTGATTCGGCCATGTGCTTCTCGGCGGCGTTTGTCATTTGACTTTGCTTCTCGTGGACTCATTTCATTGGTAGAGCTATCTAGTACAGACCGATTCCCACTGGCGTGAAAGGCTTTTTCAACGGGTCTCAGACGTTTGCAAACGCGGACGCAACCGATCCTGTCGACGCGCAAAAAGGAGCTTATGTCATTTGGGCTTTACCTCGGAGGATTTGCAATATTGGTCGGCGGACTGGTTTACGCAGCGCATCTGGTTCATTTGCCAACGCATTGGATCGTCGTGGGCGCGGTCATCCTGATCGGCGCCGGCATTATATCGGCCGTAAAGGCTACCCGTCAGCGGGATTCCACTGACCGATAGCCTGGAAGCGTAGGCAAGAGTCGCCGCAATGGGCCAACCTGCCCAATGATTCCTTAATTCCTTATGGGTCTATGGTTTTGCAAGCGTCGTAGAGCTTCCATTACAAGATGAAGTTCTGAACGGCAGCTCCCAAAGTCTAAAATCTCAATGATTCCAATGGCGTTATGCACCAATTCATCTCCTCTCCGGTATTGCGATGAGATTTTTCAGCTCATTCCGAGGTCCGCGCTGATTTTGCAGGGGTTAGACCCATGATGATGCTTCTGGATTGAGAACTGAATCTGAAATGGAGATATGTTTGCGCAGAGAAAAATTGGGCGCGAGTGGAAATGGAGTGGTGTTCCGTGGTAGTGTGCAACACTTGTGGGCAATTTTTTCCCGGAGAAGGATTTTCGCTTTCCCAGAGGCCATTTGGGGCTTGGGGTGAAGAAAACCGAATGCACGTGTTTCGAGTCCAAGGGGCTGAACAGGGTAAAGTGGGATTGGTATTAAAGGATGGCAATGAGCAAATCACTGGTGATCGTCGAGTCGCCCGCCAAGGCGAAGACAATCGAGAAGTATCTGGGCGCGGGTTTTGAGGTGCTGGCCTCGGTGGGCCACATCATGGACCTGCCCAAGAACGATATTGGCGTGGAGTTGGAGCACCGCACATTTGAGCCGACACTGATTGTTTCTCCGGGCAAGGAGAAGGTGGTGGCGCAGTTGAAGAAGGCTGCGGCGCGTGCGGACGAGATTTTTCTGGCACCCGATCCTGACCGCGAGGGTGAAGCGATTGCATACCATCTGGCGATTCAGTTGGGCACATCGGCCAAGGAGCGGAAGAAGATTCGCCGCGTAACCTTTAATGAGATCACCAAGAAGGCGGTGCAAGAGGCCTTCAAGCACGCTCGCGACGTCGACCAGAACCTGGTGTATGCGCAGCAGACGCGGCGGGTGCTGGACCGCCTGGTGGGCTATCAGATTTCCCCTCTGCTCTGGGATAAGGTGCGGCGTGGATTGTCTGCCGGACGTGTGCAGACGGTGGCCGTGCGTCTGATTGTGGAGCGGGAGCGGGAGATTGGTGCCTTTGGGCCGGTGGAGTATTGGACGCTGGACGCGATGCTGCACCCGGAACATCAGACAGAAAAGTCGTTGAAGGCCAAGTTTATTGGTATGGATGGAGTTCCGGCGCGGGTTGCGAACGGCAAAGACAAGGATGGCAAAGACCAGTTCATTGCCAATGCAATGCCGGATCAGGAGTCGATGGATGCGGTGATTGCTGCGCTGAATCATGCAAAGTGGTCGCTGGTTTCAGTGCAGTCCACCGAGAAGCAGCGCAGGCCGCTGGCACCGTTCATCACCAGCCAATTGCAGCGCGACGCGGCCAGCAAACTGGGTTTCAACGTGCGGCGCACGATGGGCGTGGCGCAGCGGCTCTATGAAGGCATTGATCTGGGTTCAGAAGGCACGGTCGGCCTTATCACTTACATGCGTACCGATTCGCCGCGTGTCTCTCCAGAGGCGATTACCGGCGCACGAGAGTGGATTGGCAAGCAGTTGGGCGCACAGTATCTGCCTGCAACGCCAAACCAATACAAGGGCAAGAAGGCGGCGCAGGATGCGCACGAAGCGATTCGTCCGAGCGATGCGGCACGGACGCCGGAGTCGATTGCTCGCTATCTGACCGAGGAGCAACTGAAGTTATATCGACTGATCTGGCAGCGGTTCGTGGCTTCGCAGATGATGCCAGCGATCTTTGATATAACAACCGCAAAGATAGCCGCAGTTTCTGCCAAGACGGGCAAGACCTATGACTTCAGAGTAAGTGGATCGGTGGTGCGGTTTGATGGATTCCTCAAGGTCTACGAGGTGCTGGAAGACAGGAAAGAGGATGACGAAGAAGATGAGTCGAGTAACAAGCTGCCTAATCTGGACAATGTAAAGACGCTGGAGTTGAAAGAACTGTTGAGTCGCCAACTCTTTACGCAGCCACCGCCGCGTTTCAACGAAGCATCGTTGGTAAAGGTGCTGGAGGAGCGCGGCATCGGTCGGCCTTCGACTTATGCGTCGATCATCAATACGATTCAGGATCGCGAATATGTTACCAAGATCAGTGGACGCTTCTATCCAACCGAGATCGGGATGGTAGTTTGCGACTTGTTGGTCAAGAACTTTCCTTATATCTTCGATCCGGCTTACACGGCGCGGTTAGAAGAAGAGTTGGACGATATTGAAGAGGGTAAGGAGAAGTGGACCGACCTGATGAACGGCTTCTACAACTACTTTGTGGATGAGTTGAAAGATGCCGGCGCAAACATGGAAGACATCAAGCGCATGGAGAAGAAGACGGACGAGAAATGCGACTTATGCGGATCTCCGTTGCTTCTTAAATGGGGTAAGTTCGGCAGTTTCTATGCTTGTTCAGCGTATAACAAAAAAGATAAGTCAAGTTGTACGTTTACCAAGGAAAATACAGCAGGCAAGCCGGATTTGAATACTCCTGAAGCGCAGGAGGCGGGCGAGCAGGAGGAGTATTGCGATAACTGCGGGCGTGTGATGGTGTTGCGTCGCGGACCATTCGGAATGTTCATGTCGTGTCCCGGATTCAATGAGGATCCGCCGTGCAAGACCTTCCGCAAACTCAGCTCGAAGCAGCAGCAGAAACAGAGTGCGCCACAGCCAACCGGTGAAGAGTGCCCGCAGTGCGGCAAGCCGCTGGTGCTGCGTCAGGGAAGTTATGGCGAGTTTGTTTCGTGCTCCGGCTATCCTAAGTGCAAGTACGTCAAGCAGAACATCATTGAAGGTCTCAAGTGTCCCAAGTGCGGGGTCGGCGATCTGGCCGAGCGCAAGGCGCGGCGTGGCAATA
>Ga0182030_10021423_pt1 | contig 12106 bp, 5 predicted proteins | sample 812S3MmetaG_FD_121299 | JGI IMG/M metagenome (GOLD analysis project Ga0182030, IMG submission 121299) | Permafrost microbial communities from Stordalen Mire, Sweden - 812S3M metaG (Illumina Assembly) | ecosystem: Environmental > Terrestrial > Soil > Wetlands > Permafrost | place: Sweden...
CATAGGCCCGACGCCGGATTATCCGGCGGGTTCCCACGAGGCGTGGCAGTTGTTCTCGACGCAGAACCCAATCGGCGCCTCGCCGGCGCAGATGCTCATCTCCATGGCGCAAACGCCGCGACGCATCAACCGGGGTGGCGCGCCGGGCGAAACTTTGCCGGGCAGTCGCCCGCCGGTCAGTCTAATTGCCGGGCAATCCGTCGAGATCGCGCTCCGGCCCTCCCTGTTCCTGCACTACCTGGAGATCGACGCCGATAATGCGCCCTTAGCCTCGTCGACGACAGGATCGCTCAGCCTGCCGTTCACCGTGCCCTTCGGGGTGGATTCGTTCAGCCTGAGGGCGTTCGGCTTCACCAGTTTCGGAACGACTTCCGATGCGCTCGCCGAGACCGTCCGGGTGGTTGCCGACCCTGATCGGATCATCACGGGAAGGGTAACTGACGCTAGCGGCGCGCCGGTTCCCGGCGCGGTGGTCACGTGGCAAGCTCAAGGACTGGCGGCTGAGTATTACCGGTTTGGCGGCGAATTGAGCGCCATTCCCGAATTGAGGAACGGTCCGGCGCGGTTGTCCTTCCTCGGGGCGCTGAATTATCCCAATCCGCAGCAGGTCTTCGGCGCGGACCCGATGGGGGTGGGGTTGGGCGCTAACTACGGGGCGCGATTATCCGGGAAGATCCAGGTGGACACGGCGGGCATCTATGAGCTCACCCTGCGAGCTCACGCCGGCGCGCGTCTGACGATCGATGGGCAAATCTTGGCGGAGGCCGTCGCAGCGGGCGCCGATGCCTCTTCGGCGACAGGCAGCGCGAGTCTTTCGGCCGGCGCGCACGAGATCGAAGTGACGCACTTCGAATCCGGCGGCGCCGCTGCGCTGCAGCTTCTGTGGACTCCGCCCGGCGGCGAGCAGGCGATCGTGCCTCCAGCGGCGATCACGGCGGAGGCTCCAGCAATGTGGCGCGCGGCAACCGGCAGCGACGGACGATTTGTGTTGCATGTTCCCGCGGCGCTCGATGGTGTGGTGGTGAAGTTAGTGACGGGCACGGGGTCCGTGGAAGTAGATCGATAGAGGGGAAGCGAGTATGAGACCATCCTTGACGCGTTTGTTGGCACTGGCGCTGGCGATAACCCCGGCGTTGCACGCTCAGTTCAGCAGCGGTTCTACCGGCTCCGATGGCGCGCTGAGTTATACCACAGCCGGGACCTACACCTTCGACCCGGTGGCGCTCGGGCTCAACCCCGCCGGCGATAACGTCTTCAACTTCACCACCATCACCATCGCCGCGAACGTGACGTTGCTGATGCCGGCGGACGTGCTGCGCAACCGGGCGGTGATCTGGCTGGCCACCGGCAACGTAGTCATCGCCGGCACCCTGGCGCTCGAAGGCGCTGCCGGAACGGCCATGAGCGCCACCAATCCCGGTCAGGCGCGCTCGCCGGCTATGCCGGGGCCCGGCGGCTATCCCGGCGGCGTGGGAGCCTATCTGACATCGCCGGCGACCAATGGCAGTGGGCTTGGCGGTGGAGTGACGACGGCTGGCGCCGGCGGCGCGGGAGGCTACAGTTATACCAGCAACCAGCTCGTTCCGCTGGTGGGCGGTTCCGGGGGCGCCGGTGGACAAGTAACAACCGGCACCGCGGGCGGAAACGGAGGCGCCGGCGGCGGCGCGATCCGCATCGTCAGCTCCACTTCGATTGCGGTCTCAGGCGCCATCAATGCATACGGAGGCGCTGGCGGCGGAGGCGTGGGTGCGGCCTACGCCGGTGGCGCCGGCTCGGGCGGAGCCATCCACCTGATTGCTCCTACTGTCACCAACACCGGCACGCTGAACGCCAGCGGCGGCAACCCAACCGGGGTCATTAAGGTCAGCGCCAATACCGCCAACATCGGGGGCGCGGTTTACTACAACGCGGTCATCGGCCCGCTCTATAATCCTCCTCTGCCCGTTGGCGTCTCTTTGGTGAAGGTCGTGAGCGTGAACGGAATTGCCGCGCCGGCCGACGTCACGGGAAGCGCCCTGCTTCCCGATTTCACCGTCAGCACGGCCACCGCGGTTTCCGTCAATATCTCGGCGCAGTATATTCCGGTGGGCACGGTGGTGAAATTGTACTTGTCCTCCGAGCAGGGCAACGATTCGATAGTAACCTGTCCGGCCCTGGCCGGCACGCTCGCCAGTTCCACGGCGACCTGCACGGGTGCTACGTTTCCCCAAGGCATCACCATTACCGACATCCGGGCAATCTGGTAGGCAGGTAGTAACTTAAACATATTCCTGCTTGACCACTCCCTGACGGTCGTGGCTCGGAGCGAAGCGATTCTCCAAATCCGGGCTAACCGCTTCCGAGCCGCGGCGGTGAAGTAAGGGAGCGGTTTGTGGTCGCGAAATAGCGAGCGCTCGTGCGCCCAATTATCCGCGCGACCCAATAGTCACCGGAGTTCCGTCCACCAGGGTGAATTGGAATCCGCTGAAACTCTCCGCGTACGTGTCGACCATATCCTGCAGGACCGCGATGGCGACCTGTTCTCCCAGTCGCATACCGTACTCGATGTCGCTGCGATAGTGAATGCCCGCGAAATCGCGCCCCATGCCGACGTTGAACGCCAACTTGTTGATTTCGCCGCCCACGGTCAGGGCAGGTCCGGTATACGGGTTCAACGATAAACCGTCATCGCTTGCCACCACGCAATCCGTCACGATTTGGGTCTCGTCGAAAAACGCCTTCAACGACGCCGAACAGGCTCCGGCGACCACGGCATGTCCAGCCGGATACGACGGATGCAGCGGGCAGCCTTCCGGGAAAGACTGCGGCAGCAGGTAGCTGGCGTTGGCCGCATAAACAGCCGGCAGCGCCGCGGAGTTCAGCAGATCGGCGTGGATGGGGTAGTGGGCCGCGCCCGTCTTGGTCTGGTGAACCTTCCCGCCGAACTCCTCCGGCCGCGCGCGGCGGTGCACCAGCCACTTCTGATACCACGCGGCGTACAACGCGGCTTGCGTTATGGTGGCCAGGATGCAGCAGACGTGCGGAGCACCGAAGGTGCCGAAGCCGGTCTCCACCTTCGTGGTTTTGTAAGGATTCGTGGGGTTCAGATACGGGTTGGTGTCCAGAACCGTGTCCGGCGATTGGTCGAGCAGAATCAAGGCCGCGTTATGGTAGGCCTGATAGAGGAAATCGTAATGCACCCATTCGGCCAGCGAGCGTCCATCGTGAATATAGCGGTTCTGAGGATCGGCCGTCCAGGTTCGGAAAGGCGGCACGCCAGTCTGGATGGCCAGCCATTCGCTATAACTGGTCATATAATCGATCCCCGCCATCGGCTCGCGGAAGAGCTGCGGAACGTAGGTCGAGTTAGTGGGCACCGGCTGCCAGAAGAACTGCGACACAAACGGTCCATCCAGGCCGCCCGTGACGTTGCCGCGGAAGAGCGTATCGGTGGTGACCTGCCCGCCGGTGGTGGGGCCGTGAAAAGCCGACAGTTTGTTGAGATCCTGCACCGCGGCAGCCGTAATCGAAGAGCTGTCGTATTGCGTGAACGGCACATCGCGGGCCAGCGCCTGCCAATAGAGTTCCACCATGTCAGCGGCCGCATCGGCGCTCGAAAACACCGGCGGCGGCGGCATCCCGAGGGAATGCGAATCCGCACCTTCCATCTGGAACGCAAACGCGGCGAGCGGATCTGACAGCTTCGCGCCGGATCCGCGTTCGATTCCCTCCATGGCCGTCTCCGTGCCGGCCGCCAAAGCCGAGAGCAGGCTCTGGTACGCGCTCGGCTCTACCTCGCCGAGTTGCGAGTGGGGCAGGCCCTTGGCGAAATTCCCGATGTAAGCCGGCAGCGAAGTTTCATCGCCGTTGGTGGGGTGGCTGGCCGGCGGCTGCTGGCTCTGATATCGGGCGGCCGCCTCCCGCTGCCGCAATGCCTGATCCGAGCGGGAGCCCACGGTCCCAAGCCGCGGCGCAGCCCGGCCGGCCATCGGAAGGCCGGCCAGCGCAGCCATTTTCAGAAATCCACGGCGATTCCCGGATACCATGCGAATTTACCAGACAGCCAGGATATTCGTGATGGTAACACCCGGGGGGAAGTTCACGCCGGTGCAGGTGGCCGTGGAACTGGCCACGGTCCCGCTCAAGGCCCCGCAAGTCATGGTGGAATCCGGCGCGTTTTCCGACGTGAGGTACAGGGTGACGGTGGTGGTTGTGGGGATGTTCTGCGCCGCGATCACCACCGACACGGGAGTCGACGAATTGATGGTCACGTCAGGCACCATAGGGTTGGCGGTAGGATACTGCGGCGCTGCCACGCCGTTCACGCTGGTCACTTGCACGGCCGGAATCCCCGAAGGAAGCGGCGGGGCGTAGAGTCCCGCGGCTACGTAGGCGCCCAGGACCTGCCCCGCAGTGAAATTGTTGGTTGCGGTGCTGATTTCGGTGACCCCCGAGCTTCCACCATAGTCGGTCTGCAGATTACCCGCGCCTCCCACGGTTGGGGCAACCAGGTGAATCACGCCGCCGGAACCCTGTCCACCGTTTCCGCCACTTCCGCTTCCTACCGGACCAAGGGAATAACCGGGATTTGCGGTGATTCCCCCCCCCACGGTGATCGAAGTCGAACTGACGATGCGGATCGCTCCTCCCCCTCCCCCTCCGTTACCTCCCGCAGTGGAAGTACCCTGGTACCCGCCGCCTCCGCCCGATCCTCCCACGAGCGGCGTGAGCTGATTGTTGTAGTACGAGTAGACGGCGCTTGCACCGCCGTGGTTAGTGGGGTTACCGGCGGCGCCTCCCCCGAAACCAGCCCCAGGCTGGGCGGGCTGGCTCAAATAACCACCCACGCCTCCCGGGAACCCGCCCGGCCCGGGCGACGCCGGAAACCGGTTCAGCCCGGGATTGGCGGCGTTCATTTGGGCTCCATTCGATCCGTCCACATGTAGCGCCCCGGCGATATTGACAGCGCCCTGGGACAGCCAAACCACCGAGGCATTTCTCCAGAGCTGACTCGTCAGTACCACCACGGTATTTGCGCCGATGGTGATGCTGCTGAAGTTGCAAACGTTGTTCGCACAATGGTTCGGCAGCGTCGAAGGGTCCAGGGTCACGGTGCCCGAGGCGGTGAGACTCAGCGCTCCATCGGAACCCGTCGATCCGCTGCTAAACTGCCCCCACAACATCGCCGGAAACGCGGCGAACGCCAGAATCAAATAGCTTCGAGTCATCATTGTTTCCCCCCCAAATTCCTTCATTGGTCGAGCACAACCGAACCCGGACCGTTGGCAATCGTTACCTGAATACCCGCGAGCGCCGCCGGCACAATCACCTGGAAATGACCGTCTGCGCCGGCCGTCGCCGTGGTGCTGGCGGACACCGCCGTGGTGAACGCCGCTGGCGGTACGATCGCTTGCATGCCACCAGGAGGCGTCCACAAAAGTTGCACTGCCGCCGCGCCGCCGGACTCGTAATAGATCACTTCGATATCGTGTTCGCCGGCTGTCAGCGAAGCGCTGGCGCCGGCGCCCACGGTATCGGTGACAATCGCGCCGTCAATGCTGAGCCGGGCGCCCAGTTGTGCGTTTAACTGGAACTGGTAGTCGCCTGCCACGGCGATGGACAGCTTACCGTAAAACCGGGCGGCATAGTTCTGTCCGAGCCCGACTCCCATGGGATCCTGGCCGAAAACCTGCTGCGGATTGGGATAATTCAGCGCGCTGACATATGCTGTCCGCGCCGGCTGCAATCCCGTCAGGTCGGGAATTTCGCTGAGCTGCCGGTTGAACTGGTAATATTCGGCCGCCAGACCGTTGGCTTGCCATGTCACCGGCGCGCCCGCCACTGGCCTCCCGCCCACATTCACCACCCGGCCGGCGATGGCGAGTCCGCGGTCCTGCGCCACGGCGATCTGTGCCGGAACCGAATCCACCTCCTGGCCGTAGGCCGTCTGGCCGGTCGCCTGAAGCGTGAGAGAGTTGGCGCCATACGGCACGGTGAAATATGTCTTCAGGTACCCGTTACCCGACGAGGCCAGCACCGCGCCGTTTACCCGGAATTGCAATCCGGGCAAGAAACCGGCGGGGGAGGCGATATCGATCTCCACGGTCTGACCAGCCACCACGGTGCTGAGGTTCGCCAGTGTGCCCGTGGCGCCGGATGACGTCCCAACCGCGGTCCGCAGCGGCAGGATGGAGATCAGGGGCGCCAGCGAACCACCGGAAGCGGTGTTGTCGGCAGAGAACAGTTGAAAGGCGAAGTTCGACCCGATTGGGACGCCGGGCTCCGTGCCTGGCGGAATGTTCGCATTGAAGGTGGAGAATGTCTGCAGGGCGGCATGCGAGCCGGTTGGGACGCCGGGTTCCGTACCGGGCGGAATGTTCGCATTGAAGGTCGAGAATGTCTGCTGTACGGCGTGCGAGCCGGCCGGGACCCCAGGCTCGGTGCCTAACGGGATGCTGGTATTGAAAGTCGAGAATGTTTGCTGTACGGCGTGCGAGCCGTCCGGCACGCCGGGTTCGGTGCCCAGGGGTACATAAGTGTTGAACACCGCCAGCCGCACCGAGGTATAGTTGTCACCCGGCGGCAGGTAAACGCGGAACGTGTTGGCCCCTGTTGCCACGGACGAGCCGGGCCCGAAATCGTTCGTGGCCACCAGCACGAAACTGCCACCCACCTGTCCGATGGTAGCGGTGAAACTCGCCTGCGTGCCGCTGGAAACGTTCACGTTGCTGACTCCGATTCCGCCCGCGCCGAAAAACGCAAAGCCGGCGCCCGTCAGATTGGCGCCCTGCACGTTGACCGTTACCGTCTCGCCGTCGTATCCAACGGCGGGAGAAATCGAGGTGATGGTGGGCAGGTTGGGAACTGTGAAATTAAGGGTACCCGAGGTCACCGTATTGCCGTTCACGGTGACGCTTACCGGCCCGGTAGCGACTCCGGCCGGCGTCTGAACCACCAGCGCAGTCGCAGAAGCCGAAATCACGGTGGCCGCGACGCCGTTGAACATTACCGTGTCGCCAGCGGCGACGGCGCTGAAGTTCTGTCCGTAGATCGTGACGGTAGTATTGGGGCCGCCGCGCTGCGGCGCGAGATTCAGGATGGCGAGAGATCCCGGCGCCACCACAGAGCGAAGGACTTGCGTGGGATTGCCCGCGGCGTCGTAATCGTATTCCACCAGGTTGCCGCTCGAATCGAGCACGCGGAACAGTTGGCCGTTGCCGTCGTAAAAATAGCGGAACGCCACTTGGCCGGAGGCAATCGACAGGAACAACACGGCTATCGCCGCCAGGCCCGCCGCGCGAAATGTTCCCGCCGGCGCCATCATTGAATCCCCCGCTGCGCCAAATCGACCCCGCCCGGAACGTGTTGCATCCACCAGCCATCCAGACCTCCGAAGAGGTCTTTCGAGTAGCTGAAGCCGAACGGATCCGGGCGTGACAGAGGGCTGTTGTTCACATAGCGGTACAGGTTCAGATCTCGCCAACTTGTGTCTTCGCTGAGGAAGCGCCCCGTCGCGGGATCGTAATACCGGCTGCGGTAATAATACGTGGAACCGCCGCCCACCGGCGCCCGGCCCGTGAATGCGAACGGAAAACTCGTGCCCGCCGACGTTGTCTGCCCGAACGGTTCGAACAGATTCGTCCCGTCGAGCGCCGCCGAACTCCCGCTGCTCGCGACGACGCTGGCCACCACATCGCGCAAGGAGAATTCCGCCTGTCCCGCGGCGTTGACGGTGGCATAGTGCGAATCGGGCGCGACCCCGGTGAGCAGCGACAGCGGCGTGCCTCCGGCAACGGAGATTGCCACTACGTTGGCCGCCTGGTCCACCAGGTAGCTCGTCGTGCTGGTACTCCCGCTGACCGTGAACGCTTGTTGGATCAGGTTGCGGCCGAAATCGTACGTGAATTGCGTGGTGGCACCCGAGGGCTGCGCGATCCAGTGCAGCCGGGTGCGGCCATCCCACGTATAAGTCGTCGTCCCGCCCGACCCGGTTTCGGTGAGGCGGTTGCCGCTGGCGTCATAGGTGAAACTCTGGCCCCCAAAGGCGCTCATTTCGTTGGCGGCGTTGAATGTTCCGGTGGTGGCCGGGGTGGTCAGAGCCTGCGCCAGCGTGGCGGCCTCGCTCGCACGGTTGCCCGCTGGATCGTACCCGTAGCTGAAACTCGCCAGCACATTGCTGCCCGCCTGGTGAGCAATCGACAGCACCCGCCCCAGTACATCACGCGTAATCCCCGAAGAAACGCTGTTGGAGCGGCTCACTGAGGAAAGCAGGTTGCGCACATCGTAGGCGAGGTTCACGGTGGCTTGCGGCATGGCAGCCTGAGTGAGATCGCCCGCAGGGTCGTATTGATAAGTCACCCTCGACATGCCCGTCGCCTGGCGCGAGGCCATCCGTCCCAAACCATCCCGCATGTAAGTGATGGCCCCCACCGGCGACACGCTGCTGAGCAGCCGGTCGGCGGGGTCGTATTGGAAAGCGAACACTCCGCTCTGCGAGTCGCTGACCTGAATCAGGCGGCTGTTGGCGTCATAAGTCCGCGACACGGAAGCGTCGGGATAGGTCTCGATGCTCAAGCGGTTCAAAGTGTCGTAGCTGAACTGCGCCGTCTGACCACGGCGATCGGTGTGGCTGGTCAGGTTACTCACCGCGTCGTATCCGAATGTTTCCTGGCGGCCCAGTCCGTCGGTGCGTTTGACAACCCGCGACAGAGAATCGTAGACCCAGTTAGTCTGGCTGCCGCGCGGATCGGTGGCCGTTAGAAGATTGCCGGCCCCGTCGTAGGTGAAGACTGTGACCCCGCCGTTGCCGTCGGTCTCGCGGGTAAGCCGGTCGAGAGGGTCCAAGGTGCGAAAATATTGCACGCCGTTGGGATCGGTCACGTGGATCGGCCGGAGAAGCTGGTCATACCCGATGGTGGTGGTCTCCGCGAGAGGGTCCTGGATACTCACCAGGTTGCCGGCGGTATCGTACTGCAACGTGGTGGTCTGGTTGGCCGGATCGGTGACCTGTGAGGGCAATCCGTACACGCCGATGGCGATGCTGGTATGGTTGCCGCGCGGATCGGTGATCCCCGTCAGGTTGCCGTGGCTGTCGTATTGATACTGCGTGACAGCGCCGGTGGGATCGGTGACGGAAGTCACCTGATTAAATACCGGGTCGTACGTATAGGTGAAAGTATCGCTCAGCGAATCGGATTGCGTCAGCCGGTTGCCGTTGGCGTCATAGGTGTAGGAGACGTCGCCCGCCGTGGGATCGGCGCAGACTTTGCAGGTTCCGGGGCCAGTAAGGCCGAGGAGGAGACTCGTGCCCGGCGCGCGGTTGAAGCTCCTCGCCTGGCCCAGCGGATCGGTAACTTCGAGCAGGTAGCCCTGCGCGTTGAAGCGGTAGACTCTCTGGCGCCCGAGTTGGTCCGTCACCGTGGTGGTCAGGATCGGGCTATTGGCCGGCGCGGTGGGATTGTAATACGTGTAGGCGAACTGCAAATTGCTTCCGTCCGCCTGAAGCTGGGAGATTACGCGGCCGTTGGAGTCATAAGTGTTCTTCTGCAGAATCACGCCTCGCGGGTCGGTCACGCTGTACAAGTTTCCCGACGAATTCCACCCATACTGCCACACGCCGCCGTTGGCGTCGGTAAACGAGGTCATGTGGTATCCCGCGTCATAAGTGTAGGTGACCGTTCGTCCCGCGGAATCCATAATGGACCCGATAAGCGGTGGATGCGCTACGGCGTAATTGAAGGTCAACTGCCGGCCGAGGCTGTCCGAGACCGATGTCACTTCGCCCAAATAGTCACGGGAGATGGTGATGGAATTGCCGTTCGGATCGCTAATGGATGCCAGGAACCCTTGGGACGAAAAGGAGTATGTCACCCCGTCTTTCAGCCGCATCGCAGAAGAGTTGTCGGAGTTCGTGGTGAACACGGCTCCGGCGTACGCCGGGTCCACGGTGTTTACGAGAGTTCCGTCAGTCTGCCGCACAAAAGGTATGCGCCGGGCGCCAAAAGGCAGCACCAGGTTGAACATCGCCGCGGAATTGGACGATCCGCTGTCTATCGTATAGTCGAAATTATGGTCCCCGCCGACGCCAAACACCCCGACAGTGGTCGAATCCGTGTACAGGCCGCGAACCAGCCGGAGGGTCAGCGGCGTCCCCACCATCGCAAGGTCGGTGTGCGTCAGGATGTCTATACCCGACGAAAGATAAACCGGGCCGCCGTCCCACGGGCCACCGTCGTCGGGCGGAGGAGGAGGCGGCGGTGGCGGCGGCGGCGCGAAAAAGTGCCAGCCCGGCCGAACCAGCCCGTAGAGGTGGCCCGGATGCGCCGGATCCGGATCCGGAATCACCTGCGTTCCGTTGGGCGAAACCATTCCGGTGCCGTACGGCACCATGGTTCCGCGCTCCGGGTCGAGCGTCAAAAGCGCGGCGTCGGTACCGGGCGGAGTGTTCAGTGCATTGGGAAAATAGACCGCTATGGGCTGGCTCGCCGTGCTGTTTTCCGGCTGGAACGCCACGATGAGCGCCATCATCATGGTGGGAACCTGCGCCTTTACGTCCGGCAGGCGGTCCGCCGGCACTTGCACCGCGGCTAACGGATACGGGTTGGGGTGCATCCCGTCCGACATCGTGATGGTGGTGCCGGCATAGACCACCACCTTGAGCCCGGGAATCGTGGTGTACGAATAGGTCTGATCGGACGGGGCGTTTTGCTGCACATAAAACGTCTCCGCCGTATCGACGCGCGGCAGGTGAACATTAATCGGCGACACGGTCACCTGCCCTTGCACGATGGTGAACACCAGTTGGACGCCGGCGTACTTCCCCGCCGGCGAAGTCACCGTGCTTCCATTGAAAGAGAACAACTGCGGGCCGGTGCACGCCATCGGCAGGCTGGTGAAGGCGAAATTGCCGGCCCCGTCGGACGTGGTCGCCTGCCCCATGCAACCGGTGTTATTGCCATTGCCGTCCTGGCCCACCGACGTGATGCTGACTCCGGTCAGCGGTGTCTCCAGGTTGTCGGCCGCGGTAGTGCGGCCCAGGAGCGAAGTGGTGGGTCCGGTGACCGAAAGGGAAACCGCCGCGTTTTGCGAGACCGGAAGCCCATTGACGGTGGCGGCGGCGGCGATGGAAAGACTGTTGTTGGCGCTTACCGGCTGATTGGAGGGCGCGGTCAACGTCAGCACCGCGGTTTGGCCGGAGGTGATGGATGGCGGCACAAAAGCCGCCGTCACACCGCTGGGCATGCCCGTCACGCTGAGCGCGGCAAGCTGCGTAAAACCGTTGGCGCTGCTCAGCCCGACGGCGTACGAGACGGTGTGCCCCATGATCAGGCTGGCCGACGGCGGGGACACCGCCAGGCCGAAGGTGTTCGCGGGCGTCACGGTGAACGAGGAGCTGGTGCTCACTCCGGCGGCGCCGTTGTTGACCGTGATGGGTCCGGTAGCGGACCCGGCGGCCACCACGAAGGTGAGGGACGCCTGCGACGCGCTCGCAATAGGCTGGCCGATGGCGCCCCCGCCCTGCTTCGCCATGGACACTTGCGGCGATCCGAAATTGCTTCCGGTCACCGTGACGGAAGTGCCGATGGGCCCGGACTTCGGGTTGAAGTCCGAAATCGTCACGGTCGTTCCGGAATCGGCTGCACAGCCCAAATTCAGAGCGGCATCGATGTCGATCTGGATATCTATAATATTGACCGCGCCATCGTTGTTGAGATCGTTACTAGCCTTCGACAGGCCCAAAGCCTGACTGACGAGGGCCTGTACGTCCTGGACATCGGTCGTCCCGCTCTGGTTAACGTCGCACTTACTGAAGGTGGTCGCGTGAACGCAAACGGCGATGGCTGTGCCTAGCCACATCAGACGAGAAACACGTCTCGCAATTACGGAACCCATTGCCCCTCTGTCATCCAGCCGAATCGCCGGGATCGAGCCTCCGAGGGAGGCTCGCAAATGTCAACTAGCATACACCGAAAATGCGTATATACCTAGCCATTTTTCTCGGGGACCTGCGATTCAGACACTGGGGGAGACTTGGCAGGGCGAACGGCGGTACGGGAACCCGGCGAACTTGAAAAAGGGAGAAGAAGATGGCGGGCTGTTTCACATCCGGCGGGGAGGGCATGTTCGC
>Ga0182030_10021424_pt1 | contig 12105 bp, 6 predicted proteins | sample 812S3MmetaG_FD_121299 | JGI IMG/M metagenome (GOLD analysis project Ga0182030, IMG submission 121299) | Permafrost microbial communities from Stordalen Mire, Sweden - 812S3M metaG (Illumina Assembly) | ecosystem: Environmental > Terrestrial > Soil > Wetlands > Permafrost | place: Sweden...
CTGAAGGGCACCGCAACGCGCTTTTCGCCCAACGGGATGTGCGCCCACTGCCAAGGCTGCCCATATCGGAGGAGAATGCGACCGGGCATGCTCCCGACACGCAATCGTTCTACGCTTATCTAAAGCAGTACCATGGCGTGACCGCCTCCCACACCAGCGCCACCGACATGGGCACGGACTGGCGAGACAACGATCCGAATGTTGAGCCCATTGTCGAAATCTACCAGGGAATGCGCCAGAATTATGAAATTCCTGACGGCCCCCGTGCCAACACGGCAAAGGACTCCATCGGCGGTTGGCGGCCGAAGGGATTCGTCAACGAGGCACTGCAAAAAGGATACGAGTTCGGCTTCCAGGCGAGTTCTGACCACATCTCAACGCATCAAAGTTATGCCAATGTGCTGGTGACGAGTGACACGCGGGAGGCGCTCCTCGATGCATTGCACAAACGGCACATTTACGCCTCCACAGACAACATTATTGCCGATGTGCGCAGCGGTTCGCACATTATGGGCGACGTCTTCCTCACCGATAAGGCACCGGAAATTTCGGTCAAGCTGGTGGGATCCTCGCCTTTTGCCAAAGTGGTAATCGTGAAGGATAACCAGTACGTCTATACGACTCAGCCGGGAACCAAGACGGTGGAATTTCGCTGGCGCGACTATGCTCCCGAGCCCGGTAAACGCAGTTACTACTACGTTCGCGGCGAAGAACAGAATGGCGAACTCGTTTGGGCGTCACCTTTCTGGATTACCTACACAGGAAAGTGAAACCGGACCAAGTACTGGTAAGAAACGCGGTGCCTCCGATAGTTGGTCCGGAGCGGCGTGAAGCGGAACATTCTCAACTATCAAACTCGGAGATTATGATGACTCGTGCAATTGCATACTACATCCGGCAACTGTCAGCGGCGCTAACGCTGCTGATTCTCGTTGCTATCCCCATCAGCGGTCAGCAAAACCTCCGGCTCAACAACAACTCGGGGGATGATGACTTCCAAGGCGTAATTGGCAAAACCGATAAGGATTCCAAACCCTACTTTGCGCATCCACTACAGCCCAAAGCCGGGAGCCCCAACATTGTTTACATCGTTCTCGATGACGTGGGATTTTCTGATCTCGGTGTTTATGGATCTGAGATCCACACCCCCAACATTGACCGGCTGGGGCTTGGGGGTCTTCGGTTCAACAATTTTCATACGCGGGCCATATGCTCTCCCACCCGCGCGGCGCTGCTGACGGGACGCAACTCGCATTCAGTTGGCGTGCGAACAGTGGCAGACATTCTCAATGGCTACCCCAACGATCGCGGCCGCATCAGCCCTCACGCCACCACACTGGCGGAGATTCTGCGCTCTGCAGGATACGGTACGTTTGCAGTCGGAAAGTGGCACCTTGTGCCGGGTTATGAGACAACGGAAGCAGGCCCGTTCGACAACTGGCCGCTGCAACGTGGCTTTGACCACTACTACGGGTTTCTTGGCGGATTGACCGATCAGTATCATCCGGATCTCGTTCAGGACAACACGCACATTGACTATCCGCGCCGGCCCAACTATCACTTGTCAGAAGACCTTGTCGATCATTCGATCACCTACATTCGAAACGAGCAAACCACGGCTCCAAACCGGCCTTTCTTCCTTTATCTCGCCTTTGGTGCCGCGCATGCACCCCATCAAGTTCCGAAACCGTACATTGACAAATACGTTCCCGTCTTCGAGAAAGGTTGGGACAAGACCCGCCAAGACCGTATTGCGCGTCAGAAACAGCTTGGCGTCATCCCTGCAAATACCCAACTTGCACCACGCAACGAAGGCGTTAAGCCATGGGACTCACTGTCCGCCGACGAAAAGCGTCTGTTTGTACGCTATCAGGCGGCATACGCAGGCTTCCTCGAGCACGCGGACGAGCAAATCGGAAGGCTGGTCGACTTCCTGCAAGACTCCGGCCAACTCGATAACACGCTGCTGGTTTTAATCTCCGATAATGGCGCGAATTACGAAGGCGGCTTTGAAGGTTGGACGAACTACGTCTACGGCTATACCGCACTCTCCGGGTTCATCCCCGTGAAGTCCACTGTCCCACAAGGCTTGGAGGAAATTGACGAAATTGGCACCGACCGTAACACCACCAACTATCCGCGCGGGTGGGCCATGGCGGGGAATACTCCGTTCAAACTTTACAAGGAATTTGTGCACGGCGGAGGTGTCAACGATCCACTCATCATTCACTGGCCGAAGGGCATACAAGACCGCGGCGCAATTCGCCAGCAATTCGTGGATGTGATCGACATCACGCCCACCATTCTGGACATCACCGGATTGAGAGCGCCTGAGGTGTATCACGGGATTGCCCAAAAGCCGGTGGAAGGCGCGAGTATCGCAGCGACTTTCAAGGATTCTTCTGCCCCGGGTCCACGTCACGTGCAATATTTCGAACAGCTTGGGAATCGTGCCATTTGGAAGGATGGATGGAAACTGGTTACCGAACACAAAGATGGCGTTGATTTCGACACTGACCGTTGGGAACTCTACAACCTGAGAGACGACTTTTCCGAAACGAACGATCTGGCCGCAACGAATCTCGCCAAGGTCGAGGAACTCAAAAAGCTGTGGTGGAGCGAAGCGGAGAAATATGGCGTTCTACCGCTGGATGGCCGCGGCGTGAAGGCCCTGCGGAGCCTTCTTGCGCCGCCTCTGGGCCGTTCCACATTGACCCTTTACCCTGGACAGGCGCGTATTCCAGCGCGGGCTGCGGGCGCTGCGCTTGGCGGCTTCAGTCTTACGGCACATGTCAATCGTGCGGGAGCCGATTCCGAGGGCGTCCTTCTGTCGGTAGGCGATTCGAGTGCCGGTTACGTCTTTTACGTGAAGGATAACCACCTGGTATTTGATAACAACAACCTCAGCAGCCACCAGGTACTCAAGTCGAGCGCTGAGGTCCCCACCGGAGAAAGTGCGCTTCGCTTCCAGTTCACGCCCGGTCTGCTATTTGGCGGCACCGGTGAGTTGTTCATCAACGATCAAAAGGTCGGCGAAACTGCGCTAACCATTTTGCCAATCATTACCGGATTCGGCGCGCTGGAAGTAGGACGGAACAGCTTATCGCCGGTCAGCCAGGACTATGCCGGCAAAGGGGCCTTTGCATTTCCCGATGGTCAATTGTTGAAGGTGGTTGTGCAAATCTCGCCAGCAGAGAAATCGGAACCGGCAGCCAGTAACCAAAATCCAGAAACCAGGAAGTAAGCCGCAAAATGTCCGCGAGAAGTTTAGTTTCAGCTTTGCTCTTCTCGGCACTTGTGGGTGCCCAGCTCTGTCTCTCCGCTACTGGACAAGAGCAGTCATCCACAACTCCTAAAGGGGAGCCGCACTGTGACGCAGGCATCTCGCGGCATTCTTTGCGCGCCGCGAGTGCACGCTTGCACGACCACGATGCCTTGGGTGTTGAGGCAAAACTGCCTGCGGCCCACCAGGGAATGGCATGGATTCCCGGTGGACGTTTTTGGATGGGCACCGATCACATGGGAGATGCGCAACCGGTTCACGAAGTCAAAGTGAGTGGCTTCTGGATCGACAAAACCGATGTGACCAACGACGAATTCGCCCGATTTGTGAAGGCTACAGGATATGTGACCGTGGCAGAGCGGCCACTCAAGCCGAAGGAATTTCCTGGTGTGGCACCGGCTGACTTGGTTCCCGGCTCGGTGGTTTTCACGCCGCCGTCAGGTGCGGTTCCGCTCGATGATCCGCTGCGTTGGTGGAAGTTTGTTAAAGGAGCCAACTGGAGGCACCCGGAGGGCACACAAAGCAGCATCCGTGGCAAAGAGAAATATCCGGTCGTGCAAATCGCGTGGGGGGATGCTGTGGCTTACGCCCGCTGGGCAAGCAAGCGTCTCCCCACCGAGGCCGAATGGGAATTTGCTGCGCGGGGTGGGCTCGACCGTAAAACCTATGTTTGGGGAGATGAATTCCGGCCCGGTGGCAAATGGCAGGCAAACACTTTCCAGGGCCACTTTCCGGACCATAATTCACATGTTGATGGCTACGTCGGCACGGCTCCTGTCGGCTCGTTCCCGGCAAACGGCTATGGTCTGTATGACATGGCCGGCAACGTCTGGCAGTGGGTCGCAGACTGGTATCGCGACGACTACTACGCACAATTGTCACGAAGCGGATTGTCGCGGAACCCGCAGGGGCCAAACGACAGCTTCGATCCACAAGAGCCCGGAGTGCCGAAGCGTGTGCAGAAGGGCGGGTCCTTTCTTTGTAGCGATCAGTATTGCCAACGCTACATGCCGGGCGCCCGAGGAAAGGGAGATCCCGAAACCGCCTCGAACCACGTTGGATTTCGTTGTGTAAGTTCGCAGTAATGGAATGCAGCCAAGCCAAAAGGATTTCATCCATGAAACAAAGTGCAAATTCCAGCATGACTAAGAAAAGAGCCGTAATCCAAACTGTTTTTCTTGCAGGCTGGATGGCAGGTGCGATTACGGGTGCGGTTGCGCAGTCGAAACCGGTGGCAACGGCAGACACTTCAAGCCCGCAGTTTGCCGCGTGGAACAGCTTTGCCGACCAACTGCGCCAACTGGGAAACGAAATTATTGCAAAGCTTCCGCCGCGGCTGCGGGACAATCCCCAGGTCCAACAGGAAGCGGGCCGTCTGCTACTCGAGGCGGTCGCGACTCGTACGATTGACGCGATCGGCTCCGATGGCGATCATCCGGTCTTTCTGCCTTCGCTCAACATCACCCTGAATGTATTTCAGCCGAATGCTGACACGACCTACCGCAGCGCCAAGATCACTCCCGGTGGCTCGTACCGGTTACGCGGGGAGCGTGGATCGTTGCGCGTATTCAAATTGGGGCAATTCGGTCCCACTCCTGACAAGGCGAGCTCGGGCATTTCCGCCCAAGCGTACAACGACTTCAACACGCTCCATGTTGACGAAGCGGGAAAGTTTGATGTGGTCCTCAGTCCTACCCGGCCAGCTGGATATAGCGGCGAATGGTGGGAACTCAAACCCGGTGTAGCTTCACTGCTGCTTCGGCAAGTGGACTTCGATTGGGCACATGAACACGATCCCAGTATCTCAATTGAGCGGCTGGACAAACCAGTAAGGCGTCCACGCACCGATGCCGCCGAACTGGAGGAGAGACTTCGCGGTCTGGCCACGCAAATTGGCAACACCGCTTTCTTTTTGGTTGACCATGTGGAGGGCTTGCGGCGCAATGGCTATATCAACCGTTTGCATGAATTTGACGTCTCCCATCTCGGCGGATTGGTGGGCCAGTTCTACTATGAAGGCGCCTATGAACTCTCTCCGGATGAGGCACTGATCCTGGAAGCGAAGGTCCCCGACAAGTGCTCCTACTGGTCCGTGATTCTGACCAACGCCATTTATGAGACCACCGACTGGTACAATAACCAAAGCAGCTTGAACGGCGCGCAGGCGCGAGTCGACAGCGATGGTGTGTTCCGGGCGGTGATCTCCGCCCAAGACCCGGGCGTGGCCAACTGGCTTGACACTGCCGGCTATTCGAGCGGGGCGATCCAGGGGCGCTGGAACGAATGCAGTTCCACCCCGATCCCCTCCTTGCGGAAGGTTGCGTTGGCGGATGTTCGCCGTCTGCTACCGGCCGAGACACCTCCTGTGACGCCCGAGCAGCGTGAGCGAGCCGTGCGCGAACGGCGCGCTCAGCTACAACAGAGACCGCTGTGGTAATGGGCGACTACTAGACTGCAGCTCCGGACGCGCCACGCTTCCGCCCCTGTTAGCAAACCGTGGTAAGAAACCCCGGCCGCCATGCCATGAAGACACGCATCACGATTCTCGTAGTCTCGCTGCTTCCTTTTCTTTCTGTTGCCACCCACGCCGCCGAATTGCGCATTTCGGGGAGAGTGACCGACCCGCAAGGAAAGACGCTGGCTGGCGCAAACGTGCAACTAACCCGGAAGCTGACAGGAACCACGGAGGGGGTGAAAAGCAACAATAAAGGGCGCTTTCAGTTTCAGGTGATTGCACACGTAGATTACCTGCTACGCGCTGATGCGGCCGGGTTCCAGCAGGCTTCGAAAACTGTCACTCCGATTCCTGGTGCAACGACATTCGACCTTCAACTGCTGAGCCTGGCTGTCCATAGCGAATCTATTACGGTGACGGCCCGGGTGGCGGAAACCTCCATCACTTCGCCTGATCCAGGAGAGACTGTTTTCGTTCGGCAGGAATTGCTGGACGCCAATCCCGGGCGTCCCGGAGTACCGGTGTCCATCCCCGGGATGCCTATTGAAACCGCATCGGGCGGAATCAAAGCACCCCAGTACTTTGTTCCCGGCGTCGCTGGGGACCACGGGGAACCGATTGCACAATACATCGCGGTCGGCACGTACCTCGTGCCCAACAACCTTTCCGCCAACGCCCACGGCAACGGGTATGCTGATCCGAACATTCTGGCGCCACAGGTTATTGACAGCGTTCAAGTGGATGGCGGCGCGTTCAACGTGCTGGAAGGGAATCATTCACTGAACTTGGCGGCTGCGTATGGCCTCCGTCCGAGGATCGATCCGTTTCTCACGGTTACTTCAGACTTTCGCGATATCGACGTGACCGCGGGATTCGCTCCGTCCAATCCGGAAACACACGCGTGGCTCATGATGGAAGCGGCATACGGGAATGGGTTTCTCCAGCGCTGGGAGCATCGCGAGCAATACACGCTGAATGGGCTTCGGGCTTACGAATTCGGGGCGCATAAATTGACTTTGATGGGGATCGGGTATTACGGGTTCTCTTACGATCCGGGGCTTGCGCCCATCGAAGCGCCGGACCTTCACGATAACATTGATCCGCGCCAGAAAGACGAGACCCACACAGCGGAACTTATCGCCAACGATGAGTGGAAGCCAAGTCTCTCGCAGCAACTGCGGTTCTCCGGATTCTTTCGCACCTACAACCTCGCGCTCTTTTCCAATTTCGGCCAGCAGGCCTCGAACGTCGAGACGCCGCTGGCGCAACAACTCATCCGGCAGAGCGAATTTCGCACGGTCGAAGGGGCCAGCGCGTCTTACATCCATCGTCTGAGTAAGTACATTTCGTTTCTCGCGGGAATCGATTTTGACCGCGACGCTCCACGGCGGGACGATCTGGATCGATACAATCAATCGACAGATTTCGATGTTTATGGACCCTTCCAGAAGATCACTTCCAACAACATTACGATCAATGACGCAGCGCCTTACGCGGCACTGAGCGGGGAAGTCGCGCGGCACCTTCGGTATTATCTGGGTTTCCGGCGCGACGAGATTGGCTTCAACAATCATGACCTTCTCACCCCGATCAATTCGTTTGACCACATCTCGGGTGTGAACAACCCCAAGGCTACGCTCTCTTATGTGCCGAGCGGGGGATCGTGGTTGCCGACAGCCGCGCTGAGTTGGGGGGAGTCTTTCTTTACCAATGATCCCCGCATTGGCATAGGAGAAGGCCGGGGGACTCTTGTCGAAAGGGCGCACTCCTACCAACTGGTAGTCGACAAGCTGGTGAGGAAAACGAGTCTCCGTCTGACGATGGGCCATGTGACCACTGATGCCACTTTCGGGAAGATCGATCCTGACACTGGCTTGCAAGAAGATGAGGGACCGGGGCGCTTGCGATTTCTCACGGCGCTGCTTCGGCAGCGGTTCAACTTCGGGATGTTGCAAGCTTCCCTGTCGAAAGCCGACGCTCGCGACTCGTTGACGGGTTTGCCCACACCAGAGGCGCCGCGCACGATCTTCGATGCCTTGGGAACGATTGATCGGTTACCGTTGCGCCTTCAGGCAAGAAGCGAATTCGAATATGTGGGGCGTAAGCCGCTTGGAGATGGTTTCATTTCAGTGCCTGTCAAGGAACTCCGGATGGGAGTCATGCGTAGCATGCTCGGCCAGCGCTTTGATGTTGGGCTCAACCTGATGCTGGCGAATGGCTACACCGGGCAGACAACCGAGACGCTCGCTTTGCCGGACGAAACCACACCCTTTGAACGAGTGGTGGGAGTACGGCTGGCATCCTACGTTGGAATTTCCATTTCCTATCACTTTCAATCGGGCAAGAAGTGAAGGCATTGCGGCGCCGGAAGCCTGGGGCAGAGTTAAGCAGGGGATAGTGCAGGGAGACCGTAGGCCGCCATTCTGTGAGTCTCAGTGCTCCCGGATGTTCTCCGGGGTTGGGAGAGGTTATGGAGGAAAACGTGAAGGCCTTGCTGGTGCAGGTTCGGCCCGGTCCCTTGGAAGCTCTCCAGTTGGCGCTGATGGAACAGTCAGTTGAAATTCGTACAGTTAAGAATTGCGGAGAAGCGGAACAAGTTCTCTGCTCTGACTGGTCTCCCCATATGGTGTTTACCGATGTCGAGCTAGCCGATGGCGATTGGGCCGATGTTCTCACGCTGGCATCAAATGCCGCTGCCCCCGTCAGCGTCATCGTTGTGGCCCGTTTTATCAACATGAAACTCTACATCCAAGCTATTGAGCGCGGAGCCTTCGACTTTATCGTCCCTCCTTTTGCCCGGTTGGAGCTCCAGCATGTTGTCCGAATCGCGACAGAGAACGCTCTTGCCCGGCGTGGTAAGTTGGCATCGTCCGAATTAACGGTGGGACCTCTTGCTGTGCGGCAGGGCACGGAACGTAAGGATGAGCATGCCACCCAGGGTGTCTGACAACTTTACGCGGCAGAGTACGACAGTAGGGTTAAGGGTTTCCGTCCAGCGCCCACAGAACTCTTCTTGTCTTGTTCTAATTCGCACGTCGCCATCTGCGGATGGGGACACCGCCGGCTAGATCGCAACTCTGCGTTGACCTCGCCCAGCGCGTATGCGCAAAAGGGCAGCGACGAGGGCGTCGATGTCCTCGCAGGTGTTGTACATGGCAAGCGTGGCGCGGACTGTGCTCTCCAGCCCAAAGCGGCGCAGGATAGGCTGGGCGCAGTGGTGGCCGGCGCGCACCGCAATCCCCTCTTCATCCAGCGCTTTGCCCACATCCTCGGTGCGAAATCCATCGAGAACAAAGGAAAGCACGCCGGCTTTCTCATGCGCCGTGCCGATGATGTGCAGACCTGGGACGGTGGCGAGTCCGGCCGTGGCGTAAGCCAGCAGTTCGTGCTCATAGCGGCTCACGTTCTCGATTCCGACCTGGCTGAGATAATCCAGCGCGGCTCCCAACCCCACGGCGTCGGCGATGCTGCCGGTACCCGCCTCGAAACGTGCCGGCGCCACGTTGTAGGTGGTCTTCTCGAAGGTGACATCCAGGATCATGTTGCCGCCGCCTTGCCACGGTGGAGTGGTGTCAAACAGATCGCCTTTGGCATAGACCACGCCGATGCCGGTGGGGGCAAAGACCTTGTGACCGGAGAAAACGAAGAAGTCGCATTCAAGCGTCTGAACATCCTCCCGCATGTGCGCCACCGATTGGGCGCCGTCAATCAGAACACGCGCGCCGTGGCGGTGAGCCATCTCGACCATCTCACGCGCCGGGGTAATGGTTCCCAGGGCGTTGGAAACGTGGCTGAAGGCCACGATGCGGGTGCGCAGGTTGAGCAATTTTTCGTATTCGTCCAGCTTCACTTGGCCGCGATCATCCACCGGAGCGATACGCAACCGGGCGCCCTTCGCCTCACACAGTTGCTGCCAGGGCACAATGTTGGCATGGTGCTCAAGCCAGGTGATGACGATCTCATCGTTTTTCTCAACATTTCTCTCGCCCCAGCTTTTAGCCACCAGATTGATGCCCTCGGTGGTGCCACGCACAAAGACAATCTCGCGGGTGGAGGAGGCGTTGAGAAATCGGCGCACCTTTTCACGCGCGCCTTCGTAAGCGTCGGTGGCCCGCGCGGCCAACGTGTGGGCGGCGCGGTGGATGTTGGAATTCTCGTGCCGGTAGAAAGACGAGAGCCGATCGATTACGGCGTTGGGCTTCTGCGTGGTGGCGCCGTTATCGAGCCACACGAGCGGCTGCCCGTGAATTCGCTCCTGAAGAATGGGGAAATCCCGCCGGATCGAACGGGGGTCAAACAATCCCGGCCCGAGCTTCAGTTCAGGAAGCATGGCCGGGGAAAGTTCGAACAGGTTATCACCTAAAGCGGGCGGGGCCGCTGGCGCGCCGGCCGTTTCCGGGCCGGCAAAGTAGGGCAGGCCCGAAGGTTGCGTGGCAGCCGCCGGAAATGCGGATGAGACCGCCGATGCGCCCACAAGCGAACTGGGCAGCGCGCGCAGATCATCCTCCGTGGGCTCCGACGCCGGCACAGCGGAATTCCCCGGGAACGACTGCAAACCCGGCAGGCCGGGAAACGAGAACTGTTCACTCGCCGGCAGCACGGCAGGCACGGGATTAGAGGTCTTGCCCGCCTCGGCATTCAGGAAGTAGAAGGACGATTCCGAAGGTCCTGCCTGCGGGACACTCACCCCCGCCTGCGATGGCAATCCCGCCGCTACCACCGGATGGTGGGGGGCCCCAGGCAGTTCAATTTCCGGCGCCGTTATAGATTCATGGACCGGGGGCAAAGGCGGAGCCACTTGCGGCGAGCCCACTGCTTCCGCGGGCGCCGATGGGGCCAATTCGAGCGCGTCCGGTAGCTTCCCAGCGTCGGGCGCGGTGACTGGCAACGCCGTTTGACTCGAAATTTCAGGCATGGTCTCGAATTTCGGCAGGCCTGGAAAAGTGAACTCCTCGCTGACCGGTAACGAGGATGGCAGAGGGTAGGGAGACGCGGACGTCTCGCCATTCAGGAAGTAGAAGGACGACCCCGAAGGGCCTGCCCCCGGAAGATCAGCGCCCCCCTGCGAGGGCAGTCCCGTTCCCCCCACCGGGTTATTGGGGACGGCCGGCAGATCCGCGCCGGGCGCCGGGGTGAGTTCGGTGACCGGCGGCAGGGACGGGGCGGCTGTGGACGTGCCCGCCTGTTCGGCGGGGGCCGAGCGTGCCAATTCCAGGAAGTAGAAAGATGGGCCGGACGGCGACGCGACCGCGCTGACCGGTTCTTGCGGAGGCACCCTCAACGCTTCCAAAAGGTCCATGGGAAGCGCCGATCCCGGAGCGGAAAACAGGTTGGGGGCGTCCGGCGATAAACCGGCATCGAGAGGAAGCGCGGACGGCTCCGCCCCTCCGGGCACGCCAGTAACTCCCAACGCTCCCGGCAGCGCGGCGAAGAAATCGCTGGCCAGCTGGGCGATGACGGCCGGATCCGGCAGGGCGGCCATAGCCGAGGCAACGCCTTGCGGCGTCACACTCCCCGGCGCGCTCTGCGGCGGAACCGTCCCATCCCGCGATCCCGGATCATTTGTATTCATGGTAGGTCTCGACGTGGACGTTCTCCAGTACGCCGATGGCGTCTTCCGTGAGGACGGCGGCTGAGCAGTATAGCGAGATCAGATAGGAGGCAATCGCCTTGCGGTTGATTCCCATGAAGCGCACTGACAGGCCCGGGGAAACCTCACCCACCAGGCCCGGCTGGAAGAGCCCGATGACGCCCTGCTTTTTCTCACCCGTGCGCAGTAGCAGGATGTTGGTCTTGCCGTTCTTCACCGCGAGCTTGTCCGTGGGAATCAGCGGAATCCCGCGCCAAGTCAGGAAGGGTGAACCAAAAAGCGTCACCGTGGGCGGAGGGACGCCGCGGCGCGTGCATTCGCGTCCAAAGGCTGCGATCGCCCGCGGGTGGGCAAGGAAAAAGGCCGGCTCTTTCCAGACGCGGGCAATGAGCTCGTCCAGATCGTCGGGCGTCGGCGCGCCAGTCCGCGTCTTGACATGCTGTTCGGGCGCCACGTTATGGAGCAGGCCATAATCGGCGTTGTTAATAATCTCTTTCTCCTGGCGCTCCTTCACCAGCTCGATGAGCAGGCGCAACTGCTCGCGGATCTGATCGTAGGGGCTGCGGTAGAGATCGGAAACCCGGGTTTGCACGTCGAGCACGGTGGTTACCGCGCACAGCGTGTACTCGCGCGGCTTTTCATCGTAGTTGACGAAAGTCTCGGGAAGGTCAACCTCCTCGCGCGTGCCGCAGGTTACATCGGCGGGCGCCTCGGGGTGCTCCGCCACGACGCGGTTGACACGGTAGGTGCCGGCCTCGACGGGCGTCCAGGGCAGAA
>Ga0182030_10021425_pt1 | contig 12105 bp, 6 predicted proteins | sample 812S3MmetaG_FD_121299 | JGI IMG/M metagenome (GOLD analysis project Ga0182030, IMG submission 121299) | Permafrost microbial communities from Stordalen Mire, Sweden - 812S3M metaG (Illumina Assembly) | ecosystem: Environmental > Terrestrial > Soil > Wetlands > Permafrost | place: Sweden...
GATCAGGTTGTTCTTGCTGCGCGGCGTAAACGGCAGCAGCAGCAGAAACTCGGGCTTGTCTTCCCCCGGCACAGCGGCCATCACGTAGGTCGGGGTCATGGGCGACGAAGTGGTGTCCTGGTCGGAGTGCTGCGCCAGTTCCCACACGTCTTCCTTGTTATAGAACGACTGCGGGTCGAGCATGTGGTAAGTGCGGTAAATCTCGGCCTGGATGCTGAGCAGCGTTTCCGGATAGCGCGCATGGCGCCGCAAATCGGCGGGCATCGCCGACTCCGGCTGGAACAGGTCGGGAAACAGGTCCCGGTATGCGCCGATGATCGGATCGTCGGGGGCGAACACGTACAGATGCGTCTCGCCATCGTAGGCGTCGACGGTCGCCTTCACCGCGTTGCGGACATAGTTCAAGGTCCCCATGTCGCCCACGTCCACCTCTTTCGAATACGGATGCGCGTCCGAAGTGGTGTACCCGTCGACCATCCACACCAGCCGCCCGGCGTCGGTAATCACCAGGTACGGATCCTGGTCCCAGGAGAGGAACGGCGCCAGTTGCTGTAGCCGGTCGCGCACCTTGCGATGGATCATCATGCGGCTGTTGGCCGTGAGGTAATCGGTCAGCAGGATGTTGGGCTCGCCTTCGCTGGTGGCGGCGGCCAGCCGCATGGCAAACGAGGCGATGGGAAATCCGCCTTTGCCCTCGTAGCGCGAGGTTTCGTATTTCTCGCCCGAAGGGTAATTGAACTCCGCCTCGGCGGTGTTCACGAACACCGGCTCGTGGGTTACTTCCCCGTAGTAGATTTCCGGCCGCGTCAGCTTCAGGCTGGGGGTGGCGATCTTGGGCGGAGCGTCCTGAATCATCAGCACCGGCAGGCCGTCCGGCGTCATCTTGCTGACTTCCGCCAGCACCAGCCCGTAGCCGTGGGTGTAGATGAACGCCGGGTTGATCCAGTTATTGCGCGCGTCGGGCAGGTTGCTGATGTCCAGTTCACGCGGCGCCAGCAGCACCTGGCGGTATTGCCCGTCGATGGTGTAGCGGTCCACGTCGCTGCCGTGAAACACGTAGTAAGTCCGCAGGGCCTGGAGTTGCGTGATGGTGTCGTGAAAAACCTGGTAGTCCCACAGGCGCACGTTGTCCAGCAGATCCTTGTGGCGCGCGGTGTCGATAGTTCCATTGGGATCGGCCTGGAATTCGATCTCCTTGACGTGCTGTTCCAGCCCGTAGGCGCTGCGCGTGGCGTGGATGTGCGTCTGGATGTACGGCCGCTCGAGCGAAATCTCGTTGGGCCGCACATACAGGGCAGAGACCAGTTGCGGCACGACGAACGCCACCACCAGCGCCAGCGACATGCTGGCCGCCAGAATCCACCGGCCAGCCAGCAGCAGTCCGGCCGCCGCGAAGCAGGCCGCGATCAGCAGCCACTGCAGCGGCAGCCCGATGTGGAGGTCGACATAATCCACGCCCACCAGGAACGAGCCATGGACGTTGTACACCATTTCGTAGCGGCCCAGGAAAAAGCGCACCGCCAGGGCCATCAGCAGGAACACCGCGGCGCCGCGCAGGAAGCGCGATTCCAATCCGCCTTCCAGCCGGAAAATGGCCGGGTCGATTTCCCGCGTCTGCGCCATATCCGCCAGCTTGTAGCGCAACTGCCAGGCGCGCGCCGCCAACCAGTAGAGCAGGATGCTGACGATTACCAGCGCCAGCACGTAGCTGCGCAGCATGCCGTAAAACGGCAGGTCGAACAGGTAAAACGAGAGCGGCTTGTCGAACACCGTGTCGCGCCACCCGCTGGCCGCCGCGGTCAAGTTCCGCGAGCCGGCGAAGCGCACCACCGTCCAGGTGTCGATGGCCGAAGCCGCGATCAGGTAGCCCACCAGCAGCAACCCCAGCGCCGAAAGCCGCGCGTAGAGCTTGTGGTCGCGCAGGGAGGTATCCGCGAATTTGAGCGCGCGCGCATGCGTGATCCAAAGGACTCCGAACGCCACCAGGGTCGCCAGCGTGACCGGCGCCACGCCGTAATACAGCATGCTCATCCACGTGCGGAACTGCCCCAGTTCCTTCCACCACGCGATTTCGATGACGTACGAGGCGATGGACCGGGCGCCGAGGAGTAGCACGCCCAGAGTGACCGCTAACGCAATGAGTCCCACACGCGGGTGACGCGCCCCGCGCCCTTGCTCGATTCGATGGGCCATGCCCCTAAGCGTAGCACCAGGAGGCTGTCCCGGCGCCGCGGATTAGCCCGGATTTCTCATCGCCTTTCAACCGGCACTGCGCAAGCTGTTCGTGGCGGAGCCTCCTAGACTGCCGTCTCGGCACTCGTGCCGAGACATGCTGTGGTAGCGGCTCCCGCTCCAGGCGTCGGCTTGAGAGCCGACGCGGCAGGCTGAAGAGGCGGCGCCACAAAGTAGCACGCAAAATCCCATGTGGAGCGCGCGCGGGCCGCGGATGCGTCTTCGTCTTCGTCCAACAACGACGACCTCAAGGCCCGGATCGCCGCGCTGGAGAAGGAGAATCAGGAGTTGAAGACCAGATTGGACAAGTTGGAAAAGAAGTAGCGGGAGCGCGCAGCACCGCATGGCGCGCAGCCGCGCGTTGCAGTAAGATCGTCTGGATGTCACAAACACTCGCGAACGCCGCCCGTACCGCGGACCGCGTATGGGCCGGCAGCACCGGGCGATTGGTTTCGCTCGATGCGTTCCGCGGCGCCACCATGGCGTTCATGATTCTGGTCAACACGCCGGGCGATGGCAGCCACACCTATTGGCCTCTGCGCCACGCTGAGTGGCATGGCTGGACTCCCACAGACGTGGTGTTCCCCTCCTTTCTCTGGATTGTTGGCGTGGCCATCACCCTCTCGTTAGGCCGCCGGTTGGCGCGCGGCGATTCCCGCGCCGGCCTCTTCCGCAAGGCTGCCGGCCGGGCCGCGATTCTGTTCGTGCTGGGTGTGCTGGTCTACGCGTACCCGGCATTCGATCTTTCCACCCAGCGGATTCTCGGGGTCCTGCAGCGGATCGCCATCTGTTATCTGGCCGCCGTGGCGATTTTTCTCACCACCAGGCTGCGCGGCCAGACCGTTTGGATCGTCTCGCTCCTGGCGGTCTACTGGCTGCTCATGGCCTTCGTTCCGGTTCCCGGCTACGGAGCCGGGCGCCTCGACGTGGAGGGCAACTTCGCGCACTACATCGACCGCATCGTACTGGGCTCGCACAACTACCTCTGGACCAAGACCTGGGACCCGGAGGGCATTGTGAGCACGCTGCCGGCCATCGCCTCCTGCCTGCTGGGCGTGCTCGGCGGCTACATAGTGGGATCGAAGCGCGGGTTCGGGGAGCGCAGCCTGCGTATGCTCGGCTTGGGCGCCGTACTGCTGGCGGCCGGGCTCATTTGCAACCACTGGCTGCCCATCAACAAGAAGCTCTGGACGGATTCCTTCACGCTTTTCATGGGCGGCCTGGATTTCATTCTCTTCGCGGGCTTCCTGTGGCTGGTCGATGGTCGCGGCTGGCGCCGCGCGGTCAAGCCTATGACGATCCTGGGAATGAACGCGATCGTGATTTACCTGGCGAGCGAATTCCTGGACGAGGCGCTGGGATGGGTCCACTGGAGCGGCGCCAGCGGCCAAATTTCGCTCCGCGCCTGGATTTACGGTCACTGCTTCGCCGGCTTGGCATCGCCCTACAATGCGTCCCTGCTCTACGCCATCGCGTACGTTCTGGTGCTCTACGCGCTGGCCTGGGCGATGTACCGCCGCAGCTGGTTCGTTCGCATCTGATGGAACGCTCTGCAAGTATTAGGTCGCTTGCGTTCGCCGCCTCTACCGCTGCGCCCAATATCGCCGGCGCGCCTGCACCGTCAACCCTTTTTGCCGCGCCGTCAGTTGAATGCGGCGGAATTCCGAAAGCGTGACCGGCTTGTCCGACACGTACCCCAGACTATACTGATTGCGCAGTTCCTCTTCCAGGATGGCGAACAGGTTCTCGACCGTCTGCTTCTTCGAAACCTCGTAGAAACTGCCTCCGCTATCCTCCGACAGGCGCTCCAGGACGCGTCTGCCGTCGTGGCCGCCGCCGAGAATTCCGTAGGCGTCCGGGTCGGAGTAGAGGATCGAATAAATCAAGGTATCGGCGCGCTGCGCGGCTTCCACCGCGTCGTTGAGCGTGGCTTCGCTGCCGAAATCCACCCCGTCGGAGAGCACAATGAGAGCTTTCCGGCCGGTCTGCTTTTTCATGATCTCGTCCGCGGCGCGCACCACGGCGTCGTACAGCAGCGTGCCGCCGCCGTCCTGCATGCGCAACTGGCGCATGGTCTCGCTGTCCACGTAGGCCATGGCATCGTCCAGCTTGTGGATGGAGGACGTGAGCGGCTGGCGTATTTGGATGCCGGTGTCGAACTGCATGATGAAGACGTGGTCTTTGTTTTCGCGGAATACGCGGTCGAGGAAATCCAGGCTGGCGGCGCGTCCTTCGTCGAGCACTTTCCGCTGGCTGCCGCTGGTGTCCACCAGCAGACCGAGCGTCAGCGGCAGGTTGCTCTCGCGCAGAAAATAGCGGATGGTCTGCGGGCGGCCGTCTTCGGAAAGCGAAAAATCGTCCTTGCCGAGATCGCCCACCAAATGCCCGGTTTTGTTGCGCACCGTGGCCAGCACGTTGACCACTTTCACCTCGGTGGAGAAAGTCGGCTGGTCCTGCGCCCGTGCCAACCGGAAGCCGCAGAGCGCCGCCACACCCTGAAGCACGCTGCGTCTGGTCATCTCACGGCCGCCCCTCACTCATACTTTAACGCGGCCACCGGTTCGATCTTGGACGCCCGCCATCCCGGCGCCAGCGCCGCCGCCAGCGCCACCACCGCGAGCAACGCCGCGGCGCACGCGAAGACCGCCGGGTCCGCCGCTTTCATCCCGTAGAGTTGCGACTCGACGTAGCGGCTCACCCCGAATGCGGCGACCAACCCGATGGCGATTCCCGCGCCCGCCATCCGGCCGGCCTCCAGCACGATCATGCGCAGCACCACCGAGGGCCGCGCGCCCAACGCCATCCGCACGCCGATCTCGGCCGTCCGGCGCGTCACCGCGTGCGCGATCACGCCGTATAGCCCGATGGCCGCCAGCAGGGTGGCCAACAGCCCGAATGCCACCGACAGCATGGCGATCAGCCGGTCGGTATAGATCGATTCCCGGATGCGCACCTCGACGGGTTTCAGGTCGTCCATGGGCACATTGGGGTCGGCCGTCCGCAGCACCTGGCGGATGCTGGCAGCCAGCCCGCCGGTATCTCCCGCGGTGCGCACGTAGAACGTGAGCCGCTCGGGCTTGGTCCACTGGGTGTACGGAAAGAAGAACGTCTCTTTCGGCGTGTCGCGCACTTCCACGTGGGTGTCCGCCGCCACACCCACGATTTCATGGTCGTACACCGGGTGGTCGCTGCCGCCAATCATCAGGCGGCCGCCGATGGGGTTCCGGCCGGCGAAATATTTCCGGGCGAAAGCCTCGTTGATTACCACCACTTTGGGCGCGCCGGCGTCGTCCCCCACGGTGAATTCCCGTCCGGCGCGCAAGGGGATGCCCATGGCCTTGAAAAAGCCCGGACCGACGGCGATTTGCGACGAACCCACGTCCTCGTCGGCCTTGGGCTGATAGCCTTCGACGGTCAGATTGCCGGCAGAGGCGTCGCCCGAGAACGGTCCGCCGGATGCCGCGGCGACGCCCACCACGCCGCCCACGGTGCCCAGGCGCTCCTCCAGATCGCGATAGAAGCTCACCGCCGGCGCCAGTTGCGGCCGCGTGGTGGTGGCGTTCAGGCTGAACATCAGCAACCGCTCGGTGCGGAATCCCAGGTTCACCTGGCTCAGGTGTATCAGGCTGCCGGCGAACAATCCGGCGCCCACTACCAGCAGCAGCGAAAGCGACATCTGGGCCACCACCAGCGCTCCACGAAAGCGCGCCGCGCCGCCCGAAAGTGCGTTGGCCGCCTGGTTCTTCAGTGTTGCGGATAGGTTTGGGCGGGTAGCCTGCAAGGCCGGAAGCAGGGAAAACAGCAGGCCGCAGCCCAGCGCCACCGCCAGGGTGAAAGCCAACAGCGGAAGACTCAGTTGCGCGGTGAGCCAGGGGCCGGCGAAATCCTGCGGCAGCAGGCGCAGCAGGCCGGCCATGCTCGCCTGCGCCACCAGCAGGCCGAGCGCCCCGCCCGCCATCGCCACGAGAAACCCTTCGGCCAACAGTTGCCGCAGCAGCCGTCCTCTGCCGGCGCCCAGAGCCAGCCGGATGGCGATCTCGCGCTGCCGTCCGGCGGCCCGTGCCAGCATGAGGTTGGCCACATTGGCGCAGGCGATCAGCAGCACCAGCCCGACCATCGCCATGAGCACCTGCAAGGGCTTGCCGAACTGCTGGCTCAGGCCGTTGATTCCCTGCGCCGCCGGTTTGAGTTGCGCCCTGGAATTCAGAAACTCGGCGCGACCTTTGGGATTCCGCATGCCCTGCATACGCGCCAATTCGCCCTCCAGAATCGACCGGTAAGTCACGTTTGTGGCCGCCTGCGCCTGCACCGCGGTCAGGCCCGGCTTGAGGCGCGCGAAAATGTTGAGCCAGCGGAAGCGGCGATCTTCGAGCGCATCCCAGGTAGGCCGGACGGCCTTCTGCATGGCGATGGGCACATATAGGTCCGGGGTGTCGCCCGGCCGGACGCCATGAAAACGGGCCTCCGCCACGCCGATTACCAGCACGGGATGGCCGTTCAAGGTGACGGTCTGGTTCAGGATCGCGGGGTTGCCGGCGCAGTGGCTGGTCCAGTAGCCGTGGCTCAGCACGATCACCGGATTCGCCTCCGGCGCGCCATCGTCCTGCGGCGTCAGCACGCGCCCGATGGCCGCCCCCACGCCCAGCACCTGGAAGAAATTGCCGGAGACCATTTCGGCCCATGCCTGCGCGGCCGAACCTTGCCGCGCCAGGGTAATGCCGGCGCCCATGCGCGCGATCACGCCGCTGAATGCCGGGTCCTGGTCGCGCAGATCGCGATACAGGGGATAGGAGAAGACCGATTCGCTGTTGTCGCTGGTGCCGCTTCCGGGAGCGTCGTACTGGGTATGGAGCACCACCAGGCGTTGCGGATCTTTCACCGGCAGCGACCGCAGCGTGACCTGGTCGAGCAGCGAAAAAATGGCGGTATTGGCCCCGATCCCGAGGGCCAGCGAGAGCACCGCTACCGCGCTGAACAGAGGACTGCGCCGCAGTGTGCGCCACGAAAATGCCAGGTCTTTCCACATGCCTTATAGACGAACGCCGGGGGCCGAACGTTGGCGTGTTTTCCGCGCCGCGAAGCAAGATTTTAGAACGTAATCCCCAACAGAAATTCGCCCTGATTCAGATTGCTATGCAGCAACCCGCTGGGGTCGAAGAAGTGCTGCGCGCCCCAACGCGTGAAGCGGATCTCGGGCTGAATGTGAACGATCAGAAATTTGAAGTCCAGCCCGCCGCCGAAGACGTAACCGCGCGTCGTACTGTTCTGCACTGGCGAGGGCGAAGACTGGGCCGGCGTGGAACCCGTCAAGCTGAGCACGGTTGTTTTCACATCCTGCGTCAGGCCTTGCAGGGTATCCCAGGCAACCCCGGCGTCCACGAACGGGTGAAGCGCCTTGGCGCCGAACCGGTACTTGCCCAGGATCGGAAACTCCCAGGCATTGGCGGTGGTGCTCGCGCTGGTGTTGGTGGTGGTGGCGCCGGCCACCGTTTGCGAACTGCTCTGGTAGTCCAAATGCCGGTAGAGCGCGTCCACTTCGATGCCCAAGCCGAACGGCAGGCGCACCTCGCCGGTCGCGCCCACGATGTAGCGGTTGGTGTGCGTGGCGAAATCCAGAAAGCCGCTGGCGTTGGTGCTCCCGGCGGCATTGATGAAATCGGTGAGCGGCACGCCGGCCTTCACACCGTATGAAAAGGGCTGGGAGAATGCGGGGATGGCGCCGAACAACAGCAGGAGTAAAGGTCTCATATAGTGAATACGCAGCTTCGGTCCCGACGTTTCCATCTTACCTGACAGGGTGCGAAAAAAGGCTGTGCGCCCGTCGAGGCGTCCCTTCGGCACGCGCAGGAACCGCGTTCAAGGCGAGCGTGGACGCGCTGGATACCTTCGTCGCGCAAAAATCGAAAAAATAGGTCGGCAAGAGTAACTTAGGCCAGGCAAAGACCGCCCAGAGCCATTACAAGGCGCAGCTTGACGATTATAATAAACTAATTGCCCTAACTAAGACCCTCTGACCGCCGGGGCCGGACCGCCGGGGGTGGGTACCTGCGCCACAAGAGGGGGGCCTTTTCCCGTAGGTCATCACCGCGGGCAACTCAGGGACGGAAGTTCAGAAATCTCCTGTTCTCTTCGCGGCGGAATCCCTAATCGCCCTTTTCCGCGGCTTCCCGATAGATCTCCAGCACCTGGTGCGCGGTGCGATCCCAACTGAAGCGCGACGCCTGCTCGCGGCCGCGGCGGATCAGGCCGGCGCGCAGCGGTTCGTCGAGCAGCGCTTCGCGAATGCCGCGCACGATGTCGAAGACGTTCTCGGGATTCACCAGGATGGCGGCGTCGCCCACCACTTCCGGCAGCGAGCTGACGTTCGACGTCACCACCGGAGCGCCGCACGCCATGGCCTCCAGCGGCGGCAATCCGAAACCTTCGTAGCGCGAGGGAAACACGAAAGCCGCGGCCGATTGATAGAAGCAGCGCAGCGTCTCGAAAGGCACGAACCCGAGGAACCGCACTACCTGCTCCACGCGGCTGCGAATCACCGACTGGCGCACCGCCGGGAATTGCGAAATGGTGTCGCCGATGATCACCAGGCGCAGGTCGTGGTACACCGGGTGCGTGGCCAGTTGCTCGCGCACCACCGCGAAAGCCTCCACCAGCCGGGGAATGTTCTTATGGCGGCGGATGTTGCCGGCATACAGCAGGAACGGGTACTGGATCTGGTAGCGCTCCATAATGCGGCGCCGCTCGTCCGCCGCGCCGGGGCCGTCCGGCGCCAGGAAACCGGGATCGGGCGCGTTGTAGACCAGGCGCAGGCGATGCGGCGCCACTCCCGCAAGCTGCTCCACGTCCTTGCGGGTGGCCTCCGATACGGCGATCACCCGACTGGCGCGCGTCAGCCCGCGGATGAACCGGTAACGCCGCAGTTGCAGGCGCAGCCGCGAATGATCTTCCCACTCGACGAAAAGATTGGTCAGGTCGTGAACCGTCACTACGTAGGGCTGAATCATCAACAGCGGCACGCGGTTCAGCGGAATATGCACCAGGTCGGGCGCCAGGCCGCGCAGATACATCGGAAACAACACGTTGTTCAGATGGCTGCGATCCCGCCGGGCGTAGATGGACGCGCCAAAATTCTCGGGCAGCCCCTCCAGCGCGCGCACATCCTCCGGCCCGGTCACCAGGGTGTAGCGGTTGGTGGTGTCGATCGCGCTCAAAGCCCGCACCAGGCTGCGGATGTATGTCCCGATGCCGAAATCGCGGATTCGCCGGGCATCGATGACGATGTGCAGGGACGGCATTCTCAGGCTCGAACCGGGTCGCGCTTCCACGGATAGAGCGGGAACCGGGAGGTCAGCGCGTCCACTCTCTGGCGCACCGCGGCGATCACGCCGGCGTCGGAGATATGGTGCAGCACGTCGGCGATCAACTCGCCCACTTCGACCATTTCGGGCTCGCGGAACCCGCGCGTCGTCACGGCCGGCGAACCCAGGCGGATGCCGCTGGGATTCATCGGCGGATTGGTGTCGAACGGGATGGCGTTCTTGTTGACGGTGATGCGCGCGACGTCCAGCGCTTTTTCGGCCTCCTTGCCGCGCAGTCCTTTGGAAAACACGTCGAGCAGCATGACGTGCGTATCGGTGCCGCCGGAAACGATGCGGAATCCCCGGCCCATCAGGCTTTCGGCCAGCGCCTGCGCGTTGGCCACCACCTGCTTCTGATATTCCACGAACTCCGGCTGCATGGCCTCCAGGAAGCACACCGCCTTGGCCGCGATTACGTGGACCAGCGGTCCGCCCTGTATGCCGGGGAAGACCGTTTTGTCGATGGCCGCGCCGTATTTCTCCTTTGCCAGGATGATGCCGGCGCGCGGGCCGCGCAATGTCTTGTGGGTGGTGGAGGTGACGATATCGGCGTATTCGCAGGGGTTGGGATGCACGCCGGCGGCCACCAGCCCGGAGATGTGCGCCATGTCCACCAGGAAGATGGCGCCGACGGAATCGGCCACCTGGCGGAAGCGCGCGAAATCCAGCGTCCGCGGGTAGGCGCTGGCGCCGGCGATGATCAGCTTAGGCTTGTGTTCTTCGGCCAACCGCGCGAGCTCGTCGTAATCGATGCGCTCGTCGTCCCGGCGCACTCCGTAGGGGACCACATGGTACGTCTTGCCCGAGAAATTGAGCTGGTGGCCATGCGTCAGATGGCCGCCGTGCGCCAGGTTCAGCCCCATGATGGTGTCGCCGGGCGAAAGCACCGCGGCGTAGGCTGCCTGGTTGGCCTGCGAGCCGGAGTGCGGCTGCACGTTGGCGTATTCGGCGCCGAACAGCTTCTTGGCGCGGTCGCGCGCCAGGTTCTCCACTACGTCGGTAAATTCGCACCCGCCGTAGTAGCGCTTCCCTGGATAGCCCTCGGCGTACTTATTGGTAAACACGCTGGCGGTGGCTTCGAGCACCGCCTGGGAGGTGAAATTCTCGCTGGCGATGAGCTCGATCTGGGAGTGCTGCCGATCCACTTCGTGCTGGATAGCTTCGTTGACCTCCGGGTCCACCACCGCCAGAGGCCGCTGCATCCGCTCCACTACCGTCATGATGAATCCTCCGTAGTTTGGCCCTCGCGATTGGCGGGCTGAGGGCTCGTTCCGATGCTTCCCGCTGCGCCGCCGGGCCCAGAGCGCGCCCCGCCGCCTGACCGGCATTAGGGAAGAAATCCAATTTTAGCATGCTAGAATTGGCTTTCCCCGAAGGAACCTATGCTCTGGAGCAAGCTCTTCATTCCTACATTGCGCGAGAATCCGGCGGAGGCCGAAGTGGCCAGCCACCAGTTGCTGCTGCGCGCCGGATATATCCGCCAACTCTCGGCGGGCATCTATAGTTACCTCTTTCTGGCGCAGCGCGCGCTGCTGAAGATCACGGCCATCGTGCGCCAGGAAATGGACGCCATCGGCGGCCAGGAAATGCTGCTGCCGGCGCTCCATCCGGCCGAGGTGTGGCAGGAGTCAGGACGTTGGGACGTGATGGGCGACAACCTGTTCCGCCTGAAAGACCGCTTCGGCCGCGACCTGTGCCTGGGCATGACGCACGAAGAGGTGATGACCACGATCGCGCGCGGCGAGCTGCGCAGCTATAAGCAACTGCCGCAGATCTGGTACCAGATCCAGACCAAATTCCGCGACGAGCCGCGCCCTAAGTCGGGCCTGCTGCGCGTGCGGCAATTCATCATGAAAGACTCGTACACCTTCGACCTGGACCAGGCCGGGCTGGACGCGGCCTACGAGCGTCACTACCAGGCGTACTGCCGCATTTTCGAGCGCTGCGGGCTCGAGTACCTGGTGGTGGAAGCGCACTCCGGGGCCATGGGCGGCAGCCAGTCGCACGAGTTCATGGTGGCGACCGGCGCGGGCGAGGATTTGGTCGCGGTGTGCGCCGGTTGCGGCTACGCGGCGAACCTGGAGAAGGCCGTAGCGGCGCCCAGCGCGCCGGCGGCGGAAGATCCCGCGGGCGACCGGATGCCCCAGGAATTCCACACCCCGGGCCGCAAGACTATTGCCGACGTGGCCGAGTTCACCGGGCTGCCCGCAACCTCGCAAATGAAGAGCCTGGTGCTGGTGGCTGACGGCAAACCGGTGCTGGTGATGCTGCGCGGCGACCACCAGTTGAGCGAGGCCAAACTGGGCGCGGTGGTGAACGACCCGGAATTCCGCCAGGCGTACCCCGATGAGATCCAGCAGTGGTTCGGCGCAGCGGCGGGATCGCTGGGGCCGGTGGGCGTAAAGAATATGCCGATCCTGGCGGACCGCGCCCTGGTGGGCCGGCGCAACATGATTGCCGGCGCCAATCGCGACGACCACCACCTGCGCCACGTGACGCTGGGCGAGGATTTCCA
>Ga0182030_10021426_pt1 | contig 12105 bp, 6 predicted proteins | sample 812S3MmetaG_FD_121299 | JGI IMG/M metagenome (GOLD analysis project Ga0182030, IMG submission 121299) | Permafrost microbial communities from Stordalen Mire, Sweden - 812S3M metaG (Illumina Assembly) | ecosystem: Environmental > Terrestrial > Soil > Wetlands > Permafrost | place: Sweden...
CACCGGGACCACAATGGCTTTCACGGCTGTTGGCGGTCATCCTGGGCTTGATTTGGGCCTTGGCGCCCGGCACTCTCAAGGCACAAACAAATAACCCGCAAGAGATTTCCTCGCGCGACGTTGAGCCCACCTTCAAGCTGCAAGCCGAACGTAACGTGGTGATGGTCCGCGTGGCGGTGCACGACGCGAAGGGAGCGACGGTTGACAACCTGCGCAAAGAAGATTTTCAACTTTTCGATCACGGCAAATTGCAGACCATTTCCCACTTCTCGTTTGAAAAACCTACCCTGAAAGCCCCCGAGGCCCCGGCGCAGAAACCCGCTGAAAAACCCGCCGCAGCCGAGGCGGAGGAGGCGGATGAAACGGCCATGCCGGTCTCTGCGGCTCGCCGCTTCGTGGCGCTGTACTTCGACGATGTGAACACCGTTTTTGGGGACTTGGCGCGCACGCGCGATGCCGCGGACCACTTCCTCACCAGTTCTATTCAGCCCGGTGATCGCGTGGCGTTATACACCTCCTCCGGGCAAAAGCAATTAGACTTCACGGAAAACGTTGCCCAAGTGCATCAAGCGCTTCTCGACCTTCGTCCGCGCCCCATCATCGGAGCGGATACGTCTTGCGGCGCAATTCCGCCCTACGAGGCGTATCTGATCGTCGACCACCAGGACCCGAGCGCCATCGCCGTGGCCGCAAATGAAATCCTGAATTGTACTCCTTGCCCTAGCCAGCAGCAGGCGCAGTGCCTGAGCCAAGCGCAGAGCATGGTGCAAAGCCTGGCGATGCAGTCGCTGACGCAATCAGAAACGGAGTCAACGGCGGCCCTGCGGGGGATTGAGCTGGTGGTTCGCCGCTTGACGTCACTTCCCGGGCAACGCAGCATTGTCATTGTCTCCGCCGGATTCCTGACGGAAACTCTCCTCTTCCAAATCAGTCAGATTACCGACCGGGCGATGCGTGCGGGCGTCGTCATCAACGCCATCGACGCCCGCGGTCTCTGGACGGATCCCACGCTCGACGCCAGTCGGGGTTCCTTTGCCAACTCAACAAACGCCGCGGTTAGCGGACAGAAGCACATGATGCTCATCGAGAGCGCCCGACGCCAAACCGATAGCATGCAAACCCTCGCTCTCGATACCGGGGGCGTCTTTTTCAACAACAGCAATGACCTGGATGCCGGATTCCGCAAGGTTGCGGGCCTTCCAGAAGCCTTTTATCTTTTGGCTTTCTCCCCGCAAAATCTGAAACTCGACGGCGCTTTCCACCCCCTTCAAGTCAAGCTGGTTTTGCACAAGGGCCTCGCGGTGCAAGCCCGCCGGGGCTACTACGCTCCCAAGAAACCCACCGACCCGACGGTGCAGGAGAGGGAAGAGATTCAAGAAGCAGTCTTCTCCCAAGACGAAACGCATGAGCTTCCCATCGACGTCCACACGCAATTTTTCATGAAGACCGAGTCCGATGCGCGAATTACCGTCTTGACGAGCATTGACCTGCACCCCCTGCATTTCCGCAAGGAAGAGGACCGTAACCTCGACAACCTGACTTTCGTGACGGTGGTATTTGACCGCGATGGCCATGTGATCACCGGTCAGGAAAAATCTCTGCAACTGCGCCTGCGCGACAGCAGCCTGGAAAGATACTTGCAAACCGGCATTACCATGCGGACGCTCTTCGACGTCAAACCCGGAACCTATCTGGTGCGTGCGATCGTTCGCGATTCCGAGAGCGGTCAAATCTCGGGCCTGAATCGCACGGTGGAAATTCCCTATTAGGAGATTGAATATGACCCGACACCGATTGCTTCTGACGATGGGCCTCCTGATGACTCTGGGAGGGCTGGGCCTCGAATCGGCTACCGCTCCCGCCGCCCCGGCAGGTGGGCAAAACCCTTCCCCGCCGGCGGGTGAGAACCCACCGGTCGTGATCAAGACGGAAACCAACCTCGTACTGGTCGATGTGATTGCCACCAACAAAAAGGGGGATTACGTCAAGGACCTGGAAAGGAAGGAATTTCACGTCTATGAGGACGACGTGGAGCAAACCATCTCCACCTTTTCCCACGAGGCTGACATTCAACCTAACGCTCCCGGACACGAGCACTATATGGTGCTGTTCTTTGACGATTCCACCATGGACCCGGGCCTGCAAATCCAGGCACGCCAAGCGGCGGGGAAATTTGTCGAAAGCACCGCTTCTCCCAATCGGCTGATGGCAGTGGTGGACTTCGGCGGAAACCTGCAGATCGCGCAAAACTTTACCGCCGACGGCGACCTGTTGAAGCGCGCCGTCAGCACCGTCAAGTTTGCTTCCGTTAGTCCCAATGCGGGAGGCGGCAATGTGCAGCTTGCGTCTATGGGAGCGACGTCTCTGGGCCGAGCCCAATCGGATTTCGGCGCGCGGAGCGTTCTGCTCTCCATCCGCGAGGTCGCCAAAACGCTGGTGGGTGTTCCTGGACGGAAAACCCTGATCTTGTTTTCCGCGGGGTTTCCTCTCACCCCGGAACGCCAGTCGGAGCTCAACGCCACCATCGATGCCTTGAACAAGGCGAACATCGCGGTTTATCCTGTGGATGTACGTGGCTTGGCGACTTCCGCCGGCCCCGGCATGGATATTTCCAATCCCTCGGTTCCAGGCGGACGCCCCGGATTCCCGCCAAGTTCAGAACTGCGCAGCCCCGAGTCTCCCTTCCCTCACCTTCCAGGTCTGCTGGCCGCGTTAGCGGCCCCTCCCGCACCTGAACCTCAGCGAGGGGGCGCAGGGGGCGGGACGGGCGGAGGAGGGTCACCGGGAGGGGCGGGCGGAGCGGGCGGAGGTACGACAAGTGGCGGAAGCACCCGGGGTGGCACCACCAGTTCGTCGAGCAGCACGGGGGCGGGAAGCACCTCCACCGCGGGTCGCGGCGGCGGCACCACCAGCAACCCCACCAGCACACGAACAAACACCGGAAATAATCTGTACAACTCCAACATGAACTGCATGAGCACCGGCGCCTTGGGTGGAATGCAGAACCCCAACTGCGTCAATCGGCAGCTCATTCCGAATATCCCCGACAGCGTATCGACAAACCAGCAGGTGCTCTATGCCTTGGCCAAAGGCACCGGCGGTTTTGAAATCTTCAACACCAACGATTTCCTCCAAGGCTTACAGAGGGTCGCCAAGGAGATGAACGAGTATTACAATCTCGGGTATACCCCCCCCAGCCAGACGCACGACGGCCGGTACCACAAAATCCAAGTCAAGGTGGACCGTGCCGGCGTGATCGTGCGCTACCGCACCGGCTATTATGACGTCAGGGGTCCTGACCTGCTGAAAGGAAAACCCGAAGGCAAGGCTCTGGAGGAGCGCGCCGCCAGCCAGCAAGCCGGCGAAATTCCTATTTCTCTCAGCGCCCCTTACTTCTACACTGAACCCGGCGTGGCACGCGTGAACCTGGCCGTATCGGTTCCGGGCTCCGCCATCGACTTTGAAAAACAAAAGGGGCTCTTCCACTCTGACGTGAATGTGCTGGGAATCGCCTATCGCGCAAACGGCTCCGTCGCCGCGCGATTTAGCGACACGGTGAAGTTGGATTACCAAAAAAAGGATCTCAAGGATTTCGCCAAAAGTTCCTTTGATTACCAGAATACGTTCAACGTTGCTCCGGGATCGTACACGCTGAAGCTGGTGCTGAGCGCAGGAGGAGAGAAATTTGGCAAATATGTTGTTCCTTTGGTAGTGGAACCGTTCAGCGGCGACAGTCTCAGCCTGGGAGGGCCGGCCTTGGGTGATACCTTTGCTCCTGTCTCGCAGCATGCGGCGAATATGGATGCAGAACTTCTGGAGGAACGCGCGCCCCTGGTTTTCAAGGGTATGGAACTGGTCCCCTCCACCAGTGGCCGATTTGCCAAAAGCGCGCAGCCGGTGGTCTACGTGGAAGTTTATGACCCCGCGCTGAAAGGCCCAGATCGCCCTCGCGTGGGTGTGATGTTCAACATTATCGATCGGAAGAGCAACCAGCAGGTCTACTCTTCCAACACGATTCTGATCAACGATTACGCGCAAGCCGGCAATCCGCTGGTGCCCGTAGGCTTCAAGCTGCCCGTTGACCAACTCCAGGCGGGCGACTACCGGTTTGAAATCAAGGGGCGCGACGAGATTGGTAACGTTTCCACCGTGCGCAGCGCTGATTTCTCCGTTCAGTAATCGGCGTGAGCGCAAAAACCCCAACTCAAGTGTGCGGCCGGGGGCGAAAGCCTCCGGCTTCAGTGGCGGAGAGGCCGCGCCACACCTATGCCGCTGTTCGCCGCACGCTGCTCGCGTGGTTTCGCGCCAACGCGCGCGCGCTTCCCTGGCGAGGGACGGGCGACCCCTACGCCATCTGGGTCTCGGAAATCATGCTCCAACAGACGCAGATTGCGACGGTGACCCCTTTCTACCAGCGCTTTCTAGAAACCTTCCCAACTGTCACGCACCTGGCGCGGGCGCCGCTGGAGCGGGTGCTGGAACTCTGGTCGGGCTTGGGTTATTACCGGCGTGCCCGCCACCTGCACCAGGCCGCGCAGGCCCTGGCGCGGCAGTCGAAATTCCCGGAGGATTATGCCGGCCTCCGCGCCCTCCCTGGCATCGGGGATTACACGGCCAAAGCCGTCCTGAGTATCGCATTTAATCAACCCTATGCTGTGCTGGACGGAAATGTGGCGCGGGTGGTCGCGCGGCTGTGCAGTCTTAGTGGGAATTTACATCAGCCCCAGTTCCGCAGCGCGGTCGAAACTGAACTCGCGGGGATGCTGTCGCACCGGGAACCGGGAAACTTCAACCAAGCCCTGATGGAGCTTGGCCAGACCGTCTGCCTGCCGCGTGGGCCGCGCTGCTCCGCTTGTCCGCTGGCGAAATGGTGTGGCGGGTATCGCTCCGGCAATCCGGAGGCCTTCCCGCTTCCCCGCCCTCGCCGCGCGGCGGAATCCCATTACCTCGCTGTGGCCCTTTTGCGGCGTGGAACCCGCGTCGCCATGGTGCGCGGCCTCACCGATGGCTTGCTCGACGATCTCTGGAATTTCCCCGCGGCCTTTGGCGGCTCACACGCAGAAGGGCTGGAATCGCTGCACGAAAAACTGCGGCGCCTCACCCGCGCGCCTTTTACCGTCGGTGAACCACTGGCGGAATTTCGCCATGGGATCACTTTTCGCTCCATCGAAGGCCGGGTTTATCCCGTCGAAACCTCCCGCCCCATTCGTCACGCCTCCGTGCAATGGTTCGAGCTAGAACAATTACCGCAAGCAGCCATTTCCCAGTTGGCCCGCAAGATTGTGCAAAGGATTACCTGAAAAAAAATTACCCCGCAGCAGCACGGAGCAAAGGTGGTGTCAGGTGTTAGTAAAACCCTAACCTGGATTTATCACCACGAGTCCGGGAAGGGCGGGGCTTCACAGGCTGCGGAAAAACTCTGTGGCGCTTGGCGCAAGTACTGTCAGCACCACCCCGGCGCTCGGCGCGCCACCCTTCCTCATCTGAGGAGGGGAGCGTTTTCAACAACTCCCCTCCTGATTCAGGAGGGGTGGCGCCTTGGGCGCCGGGGTGGTTGCCCACCGGGGATAGTTTTTCCGCAGCCTGTGAAGCCCCGCCCTTCCGGCTGCGTCCAACCGTGGTGAGAAATCCGGGCTAACACCTGACACCTGATACCTGGCACCTGTCTTGCCCCTCCGCGCCTCGGCGGTAAAGGTAGTAATTGCTTATAGCTTCAGCGTAAAGTCCCGGTAGGAAGGCCAACCTTCAACCGAAGTGGCGGTCTTGATGGCGCGGCCGATGGCCTCGGCGGCCACCTCGCCCGCCAAGGCTCCGATGGTTGAGAGCGGGACATCCACCTTCAGTTTATTCGTAGAAATTGCGTAGAGTTGGTCGCCGTCTCCCGTGGTGTGGTAGGGGACAATGGCTCGCGCGGCGCCGCAGTTGGCCATCATGGCGACTTTGGTCATTTCCGTCTTATTGAAATTGACGTTGGTCGCCACCACCACCAGATTCGTGCTGTTAAAGGGCGGATCGTTGATTGCCAGCGACGCTTCCGTTTTACCCTCGGCGAGTTCCTTCTTCATGGTCTCCATGGTATTGGCGAAACCTTTTCCATCCGTGCGGCGCGCGCCCGCGATGATCTTCCCGGTTCGCCACTCCAGGATATCGCCCACGGCGTTGATCACCACCAGCGCGGCGATCACAACTTCCCCCAGGCGCAGGCTCGCCGTGCCCAGTCCACCTTTCATCCCGCCGTATCCGCGAAGCATCTTCCCGACCGTGCCGCCGGCCCCTGCACCCACGTTGCCCTCTGCCACCTGGCCGGTGGAGGCTGCCTGGCACGCTTTGTAGGCGGCCTCGGGATCGGGCCGGATTCTTCCGTCACCAACGCCTACGTCTGAGATCACAGCGCCGACGACAATGGGAATGGTCATGCGCATGTCCGGCGGGCCCCAATGGAAGCCGATTTTGTTATCTTGCAGGTACTGAACGGCACCCGCCACGGCCGCCAAACCGGGAACTCCGCCGCCCGTCAGCAGAATTCCATGAATCGTCTGCACCAGGTTCACGGGCGTTAGCATGACGGCCATCTGCTCGCCGGGAGCGGAACCGTCCCAGTCCACCCCCGCCGCCGCCTCGGGGTCAAAGAGGATCGCGGTGCAGCCGGTGGGACGGCGCGTGTCCGTCCAGTGGCCGACCTTGATGCCGGGAACGTCCGTGAGTCCACCCGCGGCCGCTGCTTCGGCGTTGCCTTGCGAAGCGACTGCCGCAGCGAGCCCGGGAAGGAAACTAATGCCGCTCGAAACTGCAAGGGTCTTGCTGAATTGCCTGCGACTGAGCTTTGACACGCTGGCTCTCCTCCTGAATCGAATTGGTGAAAATACCTGGGTAGTGATAGAGCCTAAGCCGGATTGCGGCCCGGGTCAATGATGGGATTCAGGCATGATGCAATAAAGACATGATGGGAGGAAGACTTTCCCCTAACCGCGAAGCCACGCATGATGAAAGGGCGCCCCTTCTAAGGGTAAAATTATTGGGGTGGATTTAGCGAATGTGGCGCGGACCTGTTTCGAGCCGCCCTTCCGGCGGCAGGTATTGATGTTCGCATTCTGCCCGCTGAAGCTGGCCTCTACAACGGCTTTCTGCCTTGCCCGCAATTCTCACGACGTATTGAAAATAAAAGGATTTATTTAAAAATGATGGGAAAGAGGAAAGAAATTCCCTCGATGCTAAATTTAGTGTGGTAATGCGCACAGAAGTTAATCCCCGGCTGGTCCCCCGAGGCATCTGTTCCGCCGTCTCCGCGTAAATTGCAGCTGCTGGCAGGGATTCTGCCTGAGAAATCTAGGCTCGCACCTCACCCGTGGCGGTCCCATTTCTCAGTTTTTACCAGGCCCGCTCCCTCTTTGATGACGACTAACTGATTGGTAGCGACACCGGAAATTCTTTCCGTGTCACCGTTCGTCCATCGAATCTCCAAGTCGGCCGTTTGAGCTTCTCCGAGTCCGAAATGCAAGCGGCGATCATTAACGGAATAGAAACTGGATTGCGCCGTAACGGCTTGCGCCTGAACCTTCCCGCCATAGTGCGCCGTGACCCGCGAACCAATAGCGCTCCGGTTCGATTTTGTGCCAACGAGGAATACCTTCAGCCAGCTCTTTCCTCCATTTAGGTCGTTGCGAAGCAAAGAAGGCGGCTCATTCTGATTGATGATCACGATGTCGATGTCGCCGTCGTTATCGAAGTCACCGAACGCACAGCCACGGCTGGAGTGTTTCGCAACAACTCCGGGGCCAGCCTCATCGGATAGTTCTTCGAACTTTCCATTGCCGAGATTCCGAAACACAACGCGCGGGGTTTTCATAGGGTATTGGGGAACGCTCTTTTCAACTTCCGGATAAATTGAGCCGGTGCAGTAGAACACGTCTGGAAACCCATCATTATCCAGGTCTACCACACCAATTCCCCAGCAGATGTAGCGAGTTTCGACCCCGAACCCATCGGCAAATGTGGCATCGGAGAAATAGCCGTTCCCATCGTTGTGGTAAAGGACAACCGTGTCGTCAGCGAAATTGGTTTTGAGCAAATCCAGCCTTCCGTCGAGATCAACATCACCGATGCTAACCCCCATCCCGGACTGCTCCAGTCCATCTTCCGTAAGGGCAACACCCCGTTCGAGGCCCTCTTCTATAAAAGTGCCGTCGTGTTGATTGCGAAAAAAAAGGCTCGGCGTCGAATCGCAGGCTACGTAGATATCGGTCCACCCATCATCGTCAAGGTCAGCGGCCACGGCGGTCATGGCATACCGGTCCGTTATCGCGGAAATGCCGGACGCCTTACTGACATCCGTAAATGTTCCGTCACCGTTGTTTCGGAAGAGGTAACAATGAGGCGTCTTTAAACCCCGGGGCCCGCAATTTACCGGGAGCCCCTTCCAAACACAATAGGCGGCCCCGCCGGGCTTCGGCAAAGTCTTAAAGTCCAAATCAACATAGTTGGCAACAAAGAGATCCAAATGCCCGTCCCGGTTGTAATCAAGAAAAGTGCAACCCGATCCCCAAAGCTTGCCAGGCTGAATGAGGCCTGCCTGCCTGGTTACGTCCGTGAAGGTGCCGTCACCGTCGTTACGGTACAGCACATTTTCACCATAATAGGTCACGAACAGATCTTCAAAGCCATCGTTGTTGTAATCTCCCACTGTGACGGCGCTAGCCCAGCCAGTACTGACCAAGCCGGCCTTGACGGTGACGTCGGTAAACGTACCGTCGCGGTTGTTTTTATAAAGCCGGTTCGTGGCGCCGGGGGGGACAGAGGCGAAGCGAGTGCCGCAAAGGAGGAAGATATCGAGCCACCCGTCATTATCATAGTCAAGAAAAGCCACCCCGCAGCCAATGGCTTCCAAGAGGTAGTCCTTCTTTTCGACAGGCCCGTAGATGCAAGAAGCGGTAAGGCCGGCATGCTTGGCAACGTCTGTAAAATGGGCGAGAAAAGGTATGCCCGACGGCTTTCCACGCGCGGCAGGGGCAACTCCGCGAGAAGTCATTCCCTGTCCTCGCAACGCCAAGGGTGCTGCCAGGGCAAGGAGAATCTCCCGCCTTGTCAGCATCAGTGCACGGCGGAAATCCCCCCTGGTCATTGGCATATTTCCGACTTTCATACTTAAACCGTGGCGTTCAAGCTTACTGACTGTTGCCAAACTTGAGCTGCTCACTTTCTTTTAGTTGCCGATGCAGCTCTTTCGAAACCTTGCCATAAAGCTCCTGCGCCTTTGCGCTATCTCCGTGCGCAGCATAAAGGCGCGCCAACTGATAATAGGCCGGGTTGAAGGAATTGTTTTTTCCGATGGCAGTTTGGAAGGCGTCCCGGGCTCTTTCAAAACTTCCGCGTTGCACTTCACAGCGTCCGAGGTAATACCAAGGCAAAGGATCGTCCGCGAATTGCTGCGCTGATTTCTCGAAGGCATCCCGGGCTTGGTCGAATCTCCCGAGTTTGAACAGGGTTAGACCATAGTTGTAAAAATAAACGTTCAGGGCTTTGTTGTCTGAGCCTCGTCCGAATTCTATCGCAGTCTCATAGTACGGTAACGCATCCTCATACTTGGTCATTTCGGAGTAGCAATTCGCGAGGAAAAAATTGGCAGGGGCCCGCATTTTCTCATTTTCCAAAAGCTCCTTGAACATGGGAGCGGCCCCGGCCGCATCCCCAAGGCGATAAAGGCTGAAGGCGCGCGTAAATCGCCAGAGTGCGGCATGGTGTCCCGGCGGTGAGACGGTACCAAGAGTCCGAATAGCTTCTGCGTCGGCGTCAACTTTCTGGTACGCTTGCGCCAGGGCGATACGCGCATCCCAATCCTCAGGGGAAAGCCGCAGACATTGCTGCAAGACCGGGATGGCGAGTCTGGGTTTCCCCGAGAGCAAGTACACATTTCCCAGGGCGTAGGCGTAGTTGGCATTGCCCGGATCTGCCTGAACGGCCTCCTGTAGGAGCGCCTCCGCGTCACTCAGACGCCCTTGCTCAATCGCTTGCAGGGCGTTGCTCGCAGCATCTGCTGCCGTGCGCGTCTGGCCGAAGGAATTTATGGCGAATGCCAGGGAAAGGACCAGACAGGCGGTCGACCGCATTTGCAGGCGCCATGGCCCGTGTATTGCGCCGATTAACATAAAGAACAAACCCGATCCTGACTGCACTCCCACCTTTCTCCCGGCAATCATGCAGGAGTTTATTCGCCGGCTACTCCCCTGTCAAATCCCTGGGATCGAGGGTGAACTCGTTCATCCGGCAGTCAGAATCGAGCTTGCCTGAGGCTTGCCGTAAATGACGCGCGCGCGCTTTAGTCGGCACGTGCCAGATGGATGAATGCCACACCGTGCGGACCAACCTCGGTGGAGAATTCCTCCGCAGCATCCCCGATGTCCTTTTGCCGCCAGACATCGCGTATGTGGAAACGCCCCTTCAGACCGAGGTCCGCCCACTTTACCGTTAGCTTCCCCTGCGTCGGTGTCAGGTTGAATAGCCCGACGGCAAGCGCGCCGTCTTCGAGCGGTTTCGCGAGGACGAATTCGTTGGCGCTGTGCCTGACTATCCCCGCCTGCTTCCCCAGTACATCCTGGTCAATGTCGATGACCTCCGAGTTGCAGAGAACGTTCAGGGTAAAGGCATCCAGGTGGCTCATCACGCCAGAGTAAAATAACGGTGCGGCCATCAGCGACCACATCGACATGTAGCTGTACTGCTCGTTGGGGGTCAGCGGTGTCAGCTTGGGTGGGTCTTGGTCATGAAAAGCGTTTCCGACGTAGCCGATCAAGATGTAATCCGGATCGTTCCAGTGTCCTGGGGCCGCCGCGGCGAAGTGCTCCGCATTGGCAAACCCGATCTGGTAGAACCCTGGCAATTGATGAGCTTTTACCGCCCCCAAGTCTCCCGTCGTGCGCCAAAGGTTGCCATTGACATCTGCCCCCCAGTTCCACACGTCGGCTAGGCCATACTGGCAAAGGTTGAAGACGATATCGCGGTCGAGCTTTGTCAGGATTCCCCCCATCAGCCGGTAGGGCCGCTGGTGATCTTCCAAGGTCTTGGCCGGAAACGCCCGGCCGTAAGAGCACAAATCGTACTTCAGGAAATCAAATCCCCAATCGGCGAATTGTTGAGCATCCACCGGCTCATGGCCGTAACTAGCGGTGAAGCGGCCGCAAGTCAAGGGACCTGGGCCGGTGTAAATCCCTGCCTTAAGCCCACGCGCGTGGATATAAGTGGTAAGACCGTTCATGTCGGGAAATCGGCCATTCGACAATATTGCCCCGGCCGGGTCACGCTGCGTTCCTCCTAGCAAAGGATCTTCCGATCCGGGTTTTCTCATCCAACAATCATCGATATCCACATACTGATAGCCGAAGTCTGCCATTCCTGAAGTAATCATGGAGTCGGCCGCCTCGCGGATTACCTTTTCGGTGATTCGGTCGTAGTATGTATACCAGTCATTCCATCCCATGGGGGGCGTAAGAGCCAAGGTGTCGCCGACGACGAGTTTGAAAAGTCGCGAACTGCTCCCCTTCTCATTGGAGGCGTGAAGCGTAATTGCATAGTCCCCTCGTTGCTCGGGAACTTTGCCAGCGATGATGCCCGTGGTTTCGTCCATACGGAGCGAGGAGGGCAGACCCTCCGCGGAAAAGCGGATAGGCCGGACGCCCGTGCAGGGGACCCGGTACACAAAGGGGTGGCCGGGCCGGGCACCGTAGACTTTCGGTCCGTTGATTCTCGCCGCCGGGGCGGGCGGGGGTGTCAGGACCGGCCCTGTGACTTCATCTGCCCCCGCAAGCCCCATCGCAATGGAGACAATCATCAAAAGGGCCGTCGTGTAAACCAACACCTTATAATTCCACGTTGGTAATTCTGAAACCTTCATGGCTTTACTCCTTTTCAGTTTTACTCTGCATGAATCAAAACCCTGCCATTATCCGTTCTCCCCCCTGACGACGGAGGAACAATGTGGCACCCACCGCTCTAGTATTACTATGTTAAGTTGTATCGTTACAAATTCGCTTGAACTTCGTTCCGCAGAAGGGACAGAGTCCGCTCCATCTCACCAGCCAGGGCTGGATCATGCGGAGAATCTGTTCCCACGTC
>Ga0182030_10021427_pt1 | contig 12104 bp, 8 predicted proteins | sample 812S3MmetaG_FD_121299 | JGI IMG/M metagenome (GOLD analysis project Ga0182030, IMG submission 121299) | Permafrost microbial communities from Stordalen Mire, Sweden - 812S3M metaG (Illumina Assembly) | ecosystem: Environmental > Terrestrial > Soil > Wetlands > Permafrost | place: Sweden...
CGGGGCTGACGGCACTCGAGCAGCTTGGCCTGATCGAGCGCGCCGGGCACTACCCGGACCAACTATCGGGGGGCGAGCGCCAGCGGGTGGCCATCGCCCGTTCTGTGGTCGGCGAGCGCAAACTCCTGCTGGCCGACGAGCCGTCGGGGGCGCTCGACTCGGCCAACGGAGAAGCCGTCATCCGCCTCATCCGCACCGCCTGCCAGCGGGGAGTGGCCGGGGTCGTCGTCACTCATGACGCCCAGCTGGCCTCGTGGGCCGACCGGGTGATCTTCATCCGGGATGGGCGCGTGGTCGACCAAACCCAGCGCCCGGCCGGCCCCGAATCGCTGCTCGCGCCTGCTCCCAACCCGTGACCGCAACCCTGCCCGACCGGCCCCTCGAGGTCTCGGCCGGGGACGGCGGGGCCCCCGCCCGGCGGGCGATCGTGCGCTGGGCGTGGAGGCTCTTCCGTCGGGAGTGGCGCCGGCAGGCCCTTGTCCTCACCCTGCTGGTTGTGGCCATCGCGGCCACCATCGTCGGCCTCGGGGTGGCGTCGAACGCGACCAACCTGAAGGCCGACCCGGTGTTCGGGACCGCCAATACCCTCATCACTCTCCCGGGGACCGACACCGATCTGAGCGCTGATCTGGCCGCCCTGCGGGGCGAGTTCGCCACCATCGATGTCATCGAGCACCAAAGCGTCGCCATCCCCGGCTCGGTATCCGCCGTCGACCTGAGGGCCCAGAACCCCGACGGCCACTACGGTCACGTGACCCTGCGCCTCGACTCGGGCCGCTACCCCACCGGGGCGGGCGAGGCGGCGCTCACCGCGGGGTTGGCCCAACTCCTCGGGCTGCACATCGGTGCGGTGTGGACCGAGGGCGGCCGAGCCCTGCAGGTGGTCGGCATCGTGGAAAACCCGCTCAACCTGCTTGACCAGTTCGCCCTGGTCGCCCCTGGGCACGTCACCACGCCGTCCCAGGTTGCCATCCTGCTCGACGCCAGCCAGCAGCAGGTGCAGAACCTCAATCTCCCGAGCGGCCATAACCTGAGCATCGGTAATCGCAGCACCGGGGCCAAGACCGCAGCCGAAGCCCTGATCCTGGTGCTGGGATCGCTGGGCCTGGTCTTCGTGGGCCTGATGGCGGTGGCCGGGTTCACGGTGATGGCCCAGCGGCGGCTGCGATCCCTCGGCATGCTCGGTGCGCTCGGGGCCACGGACAAGCACGTCCGCCTGGCTCTGCTGGCCAACGGGGCCGCGGTAGGGATCACCTCCGCCGTCCTCGGCGTCGTTGTGGGTCTGCTCGCCTGGATCGCTTTCCTGCCCACGCTCCAATCGAGCGCTGAGCACCGGGTCGACGTTTTCGCCCTGCCGTGGTGGGCCGTGGCGGCCGCCGCGGTCCTGACCTTCATCGCCGCCGTCGTCGCCGCCTGGTGGCCGGCCCGGGCCATGGCCCGGATCCCGGTGGTGGCCGCCCTGTCGGCGCGGCCGCCCAAGCCACAGCCGGGCCACCGCTTCGCCGCCCTCGGCGGGGTCGTGCTGGCGACCGGGATAATCCTTCTCGCCTTCGCCGACGGCCACCGGGCCGGATTCATCGTCGGAGGGACGGTGGCGGCCGCCATCGGGCCGCTGTTCCTGGCCCCGCTGGCCATCCGTGCCCTCGCCGCCGTGTCCGGGCGGACCACCATCGCTGTCAGGCTGGCCCTGCGGGACCTGGCCCGGTTTCAGGCCCGGTCCGGAGCTGCATTAGGGGCGGTCACCCTCGCCATCGGCATCTCGGCGACCGTCGCCATTAGCGCCTCAGCAGCCCAGACCCCCACTGGGGCTGGCAACCTTCCCGACAACCAGCTAATGCTGTATACCGCCCCGGCCGGGGTCGGGGACCAGTTTCCCCCGCTGACCCTGGCCGAGCAGCAGACGGTCACCAACGCGCTGGGCCAGTTGCGGACGGAGATCGGGGCCAATCTCGTGCTGCCTCTCGACGAGGTGTACGACCCGCTGTCGCCCGAGCAGCCGGCCCAGCCGGGCGGCCCGGCGAGTGAGGAGCCGGAGGGATACAACACCGCCGCGCTCGCCCGGATCACGGATAACTCCCGGGGGCAGCAGATCTCGCGCGTGGAGACCCTGTATGCCGCCACCCCCGCCGTCCTCGCCCATTACGGGGTCTCGGCCAGCCAGATCGGGGCCGACACCGACATCGTCACCGGCCTGAAAGGGCTGGGCGGCGTCCAGATCTTCCTGCCCAACCGGCAAGGCCCGAGCCGGTCCACCTCCACCAATCCGACCATACAGACCCTGCCCCATCTCCCCGCCTTTACCTCCGATCCGGGCACGCTGATAACTACCCAGGCCATGCAGAAGCTCGGCCTGACGCCCATTTCCGCCGCATGGCTGATCGAGACCCCCCACACGCTCACCCCGGCGCAGACGGCCACCGCCCGCAAGGTGGCGGCCAGCACCGGGCTGTACATGGAGACCCGGACCAGACAGGCGTCGCTCGCCCCGCTGCGGAACTGGTCCACCGCGGCCGGCATCCTCCTCGCACTGGGGGTGCTCGGGATGACCGTCGGCCTGATCCGGAGCGAGACCAGCAGCGACATCCGAACCCTGGCCGCCACCGGGGCCAGCAGCACGACTCGGCGCACCCTGACCGGAGCTACCGCCGGCGCCCTGGCCCTCCTCGGAGCCCTCCTGGGGACGGCGGCCGCCTACGCCGCGCTGCTGGCCTGGCACCGGAGCAACCTGACCCCGCTGGGTCGCGTGCCGTGGGTGAACCTGATCCTGACCATCGCGGGCCTTCCGGCCATCGCGGCCACGGCAGGGTGGCTATTGGCCGGGCGAGAGCCGGTGGCCATGGCCCGCAGCCCGCTTCAGTAGCGATGGCGGCCGGATGGCTGCCTGGCCGAGTGGGAGTTCCACCTGGAGGAGGGCGGGTCCGAGTGCCGATCGCTCAGCACCGAAAGCGCGCCAGAATCGCATCTGGGCGCGGCTGACGCCAAATCATCCAAGGACTGGCGTGAAATCCGCCACGAGCTCCAAAAAGAAAAGCTTTGCAAGTTTAGCGAAGGACCGGCTCTCGGAGTACATCGCCAGCGTGGAGCGCACCCACGATCGCGTCGTGATCACTCGACACGGTCGGCCCGCCGCCGTCCTCATCTCGCCTGAGGATCTGGCGGCGCTGGAAGAGACAGTGGATATCTTGACCACGCCCGGAGCACCCGAAGCCATCGCCGAAGGCCTCAAGGATCTGGACGCGGATCGGGTGGCGGACAACAACGCTTTACGGGCCCGCTTTGCGTCGGAGTGATCCACTCCTACGAGGTGCGCGTCTCTGCTCGAGCCGAGGGCGACCTGCTCCGCTTGCCCGAAAAGATCGGCACGGCCTGCATTGAGTTCATCTTCGGACCATTGGCCGATGAGCCGTACCGACTCGGCGGCCCCCTGACAGCGCGAACCCCCGGAGTCGGCCGTCGGGGTTCTGGTGGGACTAATCCCGTAGCGGATCAGTGACGAATCGCCTTGGGCGGTAACGATCCCGTCCTGATGAACTGTTACCGGCCCGTCAGGCAGGTCGGGCCGTGCGCGTAGTGAGATAGTCGTCCTTCGGTGTGCTCGCGAAACGGCGATCGGCGTAGCTAGCCTGGCACGCCGAGGAGGAACCGCATGGCCGATTCTGACCGCCGAAGCACGTTGTTGGATTCTTACGAGAACGCTGCAGTGATCGTGTCAGGAATAGTCGCTGACGAGCTCGGCCACCCGACACCGTGTCCCAACTACGACGTGGCCGGACTGATCGACCACCTTGTCGAAGCGGGCCAGCGGGCGGCCGCTCTCGGCCGCGGGCAGGCACCCCCGCCCGGAGACGAGTCCCCTCACGTGGAGCTGTCGGACGCGCCCGGTCAGCTACGTCGCGCTGCGGAGGAGGCGGCACAAGCATGGGGCGACAATTCCCGCTTGTCGTTGAGGTACACGATGCCGTGGGGCGAGGAGTACACGGGGGCCACCCTGGTGGATATGTATCTGGCAGAGCTGGCCGCACACGCCTGGGACTTGGCCAGGGCCACCGGACAGATCGACAAGTTGGATCCTTCCCTCGCCTTCCCGGCACTCGAGGGGGCACGGGCCATGATCAAACCTCAGTACCGCAACATGGTCGAGCCTGGAGCCCCTTTCGGGGCGGAGGTCGACCCGGCTCCCGGTGCTGACGACTGGGAATGCCTCGCTGCTTTCATGGGACGCGACCCACGGACAACGCTCGGTCGATAAGGGGCGAGCGGGGCGACGGCTCGGCCCTCGGTCTCATCGATGACCCCATACCACTCCGGTCTCATATCGTTCGCTCGGAGCGTTCCAGGGCTCGCTGCCGACCACCCCTGGGTCGATTGGGCGTTTACTCGCCCTTCGGGCCCTCCCTCGCATCGACCGCGCCGAACCACAACGCACATCCAGCTCCCCGAGCTGACCTGGAACATTCTGAGCGCCTCTCCCGAGGCCGCAGCCGGATTCTAAGACGCCCGAGATCGATGCGGATCGGCCCATCGGACTCCATCCTCGGTTGTTCGGGAGCGCGTGACAGAATGTTCGCCGCCCGGAGGGAGCCGCCCGATGAAGTGGCCGCCTCGTCAGTCGGAACTAGTCGACTCCCGCTGGCGGTCGACGATGCGCTTGATCGTCATGTGAGGCAGTTCAGTCGCCGCCGCGATCTCGCGAAGTGAGGCGCCGGAATCCGCAGCAAACCGGATGGCGTTGTTCCGACTGGTCTCCGCCAGATCGAATCGCTGAGTGGCGATAGCGGCTAGCTTCAAAGCGCGACGCTTGTCTGCTTCTGGGTCGGCCGCCGACGGCTCCCGCTCAGTTGAGCTCGCCGAGCAACGTCGCCAGGTCGTAAAGGCTCACTCCGGTATCGACCAGGATCAGCACGATGGCTAGGCCGTTCACGAGGTGGTCGGCCAAACGGGGTGTGAACCATGACTCACTGGCGAAGCTACTTGAGACGGCGGCGTGGTTCCTTGTCGCCGCTGCAAGCACCGGTACCGGTGGTAGATCGGCCGAGAAGTTACGGGTCCGCTCTCGGTCGCTCAGCAGCCACAGCGCCCCAAGGGCCATCAGGAAGTATCCGAGCACCCACCCGGTGTCAGTGGAGTTGCCGATGCCATAGGTGTTGGCCGCCGTCTGATAGGCAAAGGAGGTGTCCGCAATGGTGAAGCACAGCACTCCGGCCAGGACCAGGATCAGGCTGGCGTGGTCTCCCCTTCCGGTGCGGATCACTCGGATCACGACCGTAGCAAGGATCATGTCACTCACCGGATAGGCCAAGCCAAAGATGCGGCCCATCTCCGTCGAGGCGTTCTGGTGCGTCGAAGACCCGAGGATGAGGACCAAGATGAAAAACGAGATGACCGAGACAGTGAGGGTAGCTATCACCAGGTGATCGTGGTTTCCGGTAACCCAGGTAGCCGGGAGGAAAGCTAGAAGACCGCCGATCGCCAGGGGTACGGCGGTCAAGAACCCGACATCGGCCAGTGAAGGGAACGGCACCGCGGCTTTCTGGACCAACTCATACCAGCACCACGCGGCCTCGCCCGCGGCCCACATGAACGCAGAAGCTCCGAGAAGTCCCCATCCGGCTCGACCCGGACCGAGCCGGCGATCCCGACCGGCGGAGAAGCAGATAACCGCGGCGACTGCAGCGGCGACCAGCTGGCCCACGTCATCGACCACCGTCGACGCCCAGTCGCCGCCCAGATGGAAGGTTACCCACACCAAGAACAAGGCCGAAGACGCGCCCACTGCGAAAGCTGCGCCTCGGAAGGACAACCTCCGCGTGGAAACGTCGGCTAGGGCAACCATGCAGACAACTTCGGGCGGTTCCTGGTGTGGGTGTATACCTTGCCGCTCAAAGTGACTTTCGGCCCCGTACAAAAGCCTTATATGTGCCTGGAACACAGCTGACGGTCCCTGGCGGAGGACAGCACACCCCGGGCGCGAACGAACCGCAGGCCGTGGCCTGCGGTTTTGTTGGTTGGAGCCTTGCTGTGGCTACTTGTAGCGGTAGATGATGCGGGCCCGGTTCAAGTCGTACGGGCTGATCTCAACCTGCACGCGGTCTCCCGGGAGTACCCGGATGCGGTTCATACGCATCTTGCCGGAGTTGTGGGCCAAAACAGAGTGGCCGTTGGCCAGCTTGACCCGGAAAGTAGCGTTCTTGAGGGCTTCAGCGACTTCGCCCTCCATCACGATGGCTTCTTCTTTGACTGGTGTGGTTCCCTTGGGCATCTCACTGCATAGTAACCCCTCCGGGACGCCTGGTCTTCCCGTTGCGCGCCTGATCGACCGCTTACCCGGCCCCGGTGACCCCGACGAAGCGCTCGAAGCACTGCTCGAATGGGTCGGGGCGGAGGGATTGACCCTCTACCCGGCGCAGGAGGAGGCGATCCTGGAGGCGTTCGCCGGCTCTCACGTCATCGTCAACACGCCGACCGGTTCCGGCAAGAGCCTCATCGCGCTCGGGGCGCACGTCGCCGCGCTCTCGCGCCGCCAGCGGACCTGGTACACGGCGCCCATCAAGGCGCTTGTGTCAGAGAAGTTTTTCGCCCTGTGCGAACAACTGGGCAGTGACAACGTCGGCATGCTCACCGGCGACGCCTCCATCAACCCGGGCGCCCCGGTCATCTGCGCCACCGCCGAGATCCTGGCCAACGTGGCGCTGCGATTGGGGGCCGACGCACCGGTCGATCAGGTGGTGATGGACGAGTTCCATTTCTACGCCGACCCTGACCGGGGGTGGGCGTGGCAGGTGCCGCTGCTGGAGCTGACCCGGACACAGTTCCTTCTGATGTCGGCCACCTTGGGCGAGGTCAGCCGATTCGAGGCCGACCTGCGCCGCCGAAGCGGGCGGCCGGTGGCCGTGGTGCGCTCTGCGGTGCGCCCCGTCCCCCTCGACTACCGCTACGCCCATACTCCGCTGCCCACCACCATTGAAGAACTGTTGGCCACCAGCGGCGCCCCCATGTACGTCGTGCATTTCACGCAGGCCGCCGCACTGGCCCGGGCCCAGGCCCTGACCAGTATCAATGTGGCCACCCGGACCGAGCGCGACGAGTTGGCGCTCCGGTTGGCCGACGTGCGTTTCGCCCCCGGCTTCGGTCGCACCCTGGCCCGCTACCTGCGAGCCGGTATCGGCGTGCACCACGCGGGCATGCTGCCCCGCTACCGGCGATTGGTGGAGCGGCTGGCCCAAGACGGCTTGCTCAAGGTGATCTGCGGAACCGACACCCTCGGGGTCGGCATCAACGTGCCCATCCGCACCGTCGTGTTCACCGGCCTGTCCAAATGGGACGGGTCCACCTCCCGCCTGCTCAGCGCCCGCGAGTTCCACCAGATTGCGGGCAGGGCAGGACGCGCCGGCTACGACCAGGCAGGCAGCGTGGTGGTCCAGGCGCCCGAGCACATCATCGAAACCGAGCGGGCGTTGGCCAAGGCGGGCGACGATCCCCGCAAGCGGCGCAAAGTGGTGCGGGCCAAGCCGCCCCGAGGGTTTGTCCCCTGGACCGAGGAGACCTTCGAGCGCCTGGTCAAGGCGCCGCCCGAGCCGCTGCGCTCCAGTTTCGCCGTGAGTCACGGGATGATCCTGGCCGTGCTGGACCGCCCCGGAGATGGATGCGCGGCGCTGCGCCGGCTGCTCACCGACAACGACGAGGACCGCCCCGCTCAGCGCCGCCACATCCGCCGGGCCATCGCCATCTACCGGACCCTCCTGGCTGCGGGGGCGGTCGAACGGCTGGATCGGACCGACGCCCAGGGCCGCCTGGTGCGCGTCACCGTGGACCTCCAAGCCGATTTCGCTCTCGATCAGCCGTTGAGCCCGTTCGTGCTCAGCGCGCTGCCCCTGCTGGAGCGGGAGTCGCCATTGTGGGTCCTCGACGTGGTGAGCGTGGTCGAGGCCACCTTGGAGAACCCCGGTCCGGTGCTCGCCGCGCAACTCGACAAGCTCAAAGGCGAGATCATCGCTCAGCTCAAAGCCGACGGGGTGGAGTACGAGCAGCGCATCGAGGCGTTGGAGAAAGTGGAGTATCCCAAACCGCTGGGCGATTTCCTCTATGAACTGTTCGACTCGTACCGCGTCGTGCACCCCTGGGCCGCCGACCACAACATCCGACCAAAGTCGGTGGTTCGGGACCTTTACCAGCGGGCCATGGGTTTTGGTGACTACGTCGCCCACTATGGCGTCACCCGATCCGAAGGTCTGCTCCTGCGCTACCTCTCCGACGCCTACAAGAGCCTCACCCGCGCCATACCCGAGGACTCCAAAACCGACGAGCTGATCGACTTCACTGAATGGCTGGGAGAACTGGTCCGCCAAGTCGACTCCAGCCTCCTCGACGAATGGGAGTTGCTGCGCAACCCCCCGCCCGGCGTGGCCGCGGAGCACGCAGGAGCGTTGCGCGGCGCCGCGTTGGCCGCCGCCATCGAGGACCCTGCGCCACCGCCGGTGACCGCCAACCGCCGGGCCTTTCGCATCATGGTGGCCAACGCGGTGTTCCGTCGCGTCGAGTTGTTGTCGCGGCGGTCGTGGGGGGAGCTGGCGGCGCTGGGCGAGGCGCCTCCCGACGCCGCGGCGTTCGACTGGGAGGCGGCGGCCGCCGGCTACTTCGCGGAGCACCCCAGCATCGGGATCGGCGCCGAAGCCAGGGGCCGCGCGTTGTTGCAGATCACCGAGGGAACCTCCGCGTGGCGGGTCCGCCAAGTTCTCGACGACCCTGACAGCTACCGGGAGTGGGGTCTCGAACTCGAAGTCGATTTGGCCGCCTCGGACGAAGCCGGCGAGCCGGCGCTGGTGCCGTTGGGGATCGATCGCCTGGCCTGAAGGGCCGCTAGGAAATCCACTCTTTGAGTTGGCGGATGACCGCCAGCGGATCGGGGCCCATGGGGTTGACCAGCAACACCGTCACACCCGCCGCCTCGTAGGCCGCGAGGCGGTCGCGGACCAAGCCGGCAGGTCCGATGAGCGAAAGTTTCTCGAGCAAGGTCGCGGGGACTGCGGCCATGGCCTCCGCCTTTCGGCCCGAAAGGTAGAGGTCCTGGATGGTGGCCGCCTCGCGCTCGTAGCCGTAGCGGCGAACCACGTTGTTGTAGAAGTTCTTTCCCCGGGCCCCCATGCCCCCGATGTACAGCGCCAGGAACGGGCGTTGTGCGTCGCGCAGCGCCGTGACATCGAGGTCGTCGCCGATGGCCACCGGCCCCCCGGCCGCGATGTCGAGGGGACCCAGGTCCGCGGCGCGGCTGGCCGCGCCTTTGGCCAGCGCTGCGCCCCACACGTCGCCCGCGTGCTCGGGGACGAAGAGCGTGGGCAGCCATCCGTCTGCCACCTCGGCCGTCATCTCGACGTTGCGCGGACCGAGTGCCGCTACCCAGATGGGGATGTGGGCGCGCACCGGGTGTGTCAGCATCTTGAGGGGTTTGGCCAGACCGGAACCGGCCGCCTCCGCCAAGGGCAGCGGGTAGAAGCCTTCGTTGGTCAGCACCTCGCGACGCCACACGCGACGGCAGATGTCGATGATCTCCCGGGTGCGTTCCAGCGGGTGGTCGTAGGCCACCCCATGCCAGCCCTCGATCACCTGGGGCCCGGATGCACCCAAACCGAGGATGGCCCGGCCGTCGCTCAATGCGTCGAGGCCCGCGGCGGTCTGCGCCAAGAGGGCTGGGGTCCGGCTGTAGATGGGCAGGATGCCCGACGCGATCTGGATCCTCGACGTGCGCGCCGCGATGTAGCCCATCTGGCTGGGCGCGTCGAAGCCGTACGCCTCGGCCACGAAGATGACGTCGAGTCCCGCTTCTTCCAGCGCGGCCACCCCATCGGCGCTTTGTTTGAAGCCGCGCGAGTAATCCAGCAGCATGCCCAGTCGCATGCGCCGAGGCTACCGTCTGGCCCATGACCGCCACCCAGTCGCCGATCGCTGTCGAGGTCGATCCGGGGGAGGTGGGGCTCGACGCGGCGCGCCTGGAGCGCATCGGCCGCCATTTCGACCGCTACGTCGACGATGGCCGCCTGGCCGGATGGCTCGCGTTGGTCGCCCGGCGGGGCCAGGTGGCCTACCTGCGCACTTCGGGACAGCGCGATCTCGAAGCCGGCCTGCCGGTCGAGGTCGACACCCGTTGGCGCATCTTCTCCATGACCAAACCCATCACTTCGGTGGCCGCCATGATGTTGTGGGAAGAGGGGGCGTTCGAGCTGAAGGACCCGATCTCGCGTTGGATGCCGGCGTTTGGTGAGGCGCGGGTGTGGGACGGGGAGGGGCGGCCCACCGTGGCGCTGCGCGAACCGATCCGGGTGTGGCACCTGCTCACCCACACCGCCGGCCTGACCTACGGGTTTCATTACGCCCACCCGGTGGACAAGATCTACCGGGACGCGGGCTACGAGTGGGGGCAACCTCGAGGCGTCGACCTGGCCGGCAGTTGCGAGGGGTGGGCCGGTTTTCCCCTGCTGTTCCAGCCGGGCAGCGAATGGAACTACTCGGTGGCCACCGACGTCCTCGGCCGCCTCGTCGAGGTCATCTCAGGGATGTCCCTCGACCGGTTCTTCGCCGAACGTATTTTTGCGCCGCTCGGTATGGACCACACCGCGTTCTGGGTCGACGAAGGCGATCTGGGGGCGCTTGCCGCGCTGTATGTCCCCGACCCGGTGACGGGAACGGCGCGGCGCAACGACGGGATGGGTCGCATGGGACGGCGCCGGCCCGACTGCCTTTCCGGCGGCGGGGGACTGGTGTCGACCGCGGCCGACTACCACCGCTTCGCCCAGTTTCTGGCCAGGGGCGGTGAGCTCGACGGGGTCCGCCTGCTCGGCCCGCGGACCATCGAGGGGATGGCCGCCAACCAGCTGCCGGGGGGCGCCGATCTCGAAGCGTTCGGCCGCAGGCTCTTCGCGGAGACCACCTTCGACGGCGTGGGATTCGGTCTCGGTTTCTCCGTGTGCGTCGACCCGGTGGCGGGCCGGGCGCCCGCTTCGGTAGGGGAGTTCGGGTGGGGTGGCGCGGCGTCGACAGCGTTTTGGGTGGACCCCGCGGAGGACTTGACGGCCCTGTTCATGACCCAGTTGTTGCCGTCGAGCACCTATCCCATACGCACCCAGCTCCACCAGCTGGTGCACCAAGCCATCGTGGACTGAGCTCAGGGCGCCCCGGGACCGCCGTAGCGGAACGAGGTGGTGGTCGGCGCACCGATATCAAAGTAGGTGGGCGTACCGGGCGAGGCGGTGTAGTACTCGTAGAGGTGCGCCCCCAGCGCGTCCCCGAAGGTCTGGTACCCGTTGACGGTGGCCGAGCCGGGGCTGTGGCCATAGACGCCGTTGCCCATCTGGGCCACCGGGAAAGCGGCAACTCCGGCGTCCACCTCGCCGAAGACCTGCACCTCGTCGACCGTGGTAAACGTGCCGTTCCACAACGAGTCGGGGAAGTACCCCATGAGCTGCCCGTCGTAGTAGAGGTTCCACGCGTCGTTGGCTTGTTCGATTGCGTACGACGCCGTCGAACCCACAGGCAGGGGCATGTAGTCGACGATGGTGGGGGAGACCTGCACGAACCCGTCGGCCTGCTGCCATTGGCCGTTCAACCACCACGACGCCATCAGAAACGGCTGCGAAAGGTCGGGGGTCTGCTCGCAGATGAACTCGACGATCTGCTCGCCGTTGCCGCTCTCCACGTCGATCTCGGTGAGACTGTGCACCGCGCTGGGGGTGGGCGCGCTTTGACAGATCTGCGCCGACGCCCCCGACGCCGAAAGGTACTCATTCGCGCCTGCGTAGTAATAGTAATTGTCGGAAACCAGATTGTCGGCCGGGAAGGTGTCGACGCTGGAGGCCGGGCTTGGGGTGGCGGTGGCCGCCAAGGCGGCCACGCTGACCAGGGGTGAGCCCAGCAGCCCTCCGGCGAATGAACCCTGGAAGGTGGCGTCGCCGTAGGCAAAGGTGCCGCCGTCGGAGGCGACCAGGCTGTAGCCGTGTCCGTCGGGGGTGGCGGCCATTCCGGCGATGGGGGCGTTGAGTCGGATCGAACCGGCGGAGCCGTAGAAGTGGGCGTCGCCGTAGGTGAAGATGCCGCCGTCGGAGGCGACGAGCCAG
>Ga0182030_10021428_pt1 | contig 12104 bp, 11 predicted proteins | sample 812S3MmetaG_FD_121299 | JGI IMG/M metagenome (GOLD analysis project Ga0182030, IMG submission 121299) | Permafrost microbial communities from Stordalen Mire, Sweden - 812S3M metaG (Illumina Assembly) | ecosystem: Environmental > Terrestrial > Soil > Wetlands > Permafrost | place: Sweden...
ACCGCCAGAAAGCGCCCTTTCGACGCCGCGATGCTGGTAGCCCAGCGCGATCTCGAGGTGCAGCACTTCCTCCCCCGCGCACTGAAACCGGAAGTGCCCGGGCTCGATAATGCCCGCGTGCACCGGTCCGACGGCGACCTCGTGGACCTCGCCTCCCTCCACGTGGAAGAATTCCCCGGTCGCAGGGGCGTCGCCCGCTGTCGCCCGCACGGGCTTTAGCCAGGGGTGGCCTTCCGGGGCCAGGCCATGCTGCTCCCACACTTCGCGTTCGAACAAGTGCGCCTGCGGATGCGCCGGCGTGATAGCAGGATAGCTTCCGACCGCGGGAGCGCTGCGTGCGACGGCCAGGGCGTTGTCCGCATCGAACGCGACGACGGAGACAATCCGCGTGGCGCCGCCATCGGGCACGCCAAACCACGCGCACATGCGGGCGCCACGGTCCAGCTCGGCCGAGGTCGCCGCAGCCAGCTCGGTGAGCGCCAGTTCCGGCACGTCCGACAAGGGAATAGCCGCAGTGTTGGCCACGATGGCGAAAGGGGAACGTCCGTTCATAGCACAGGAAAGATCTGCTCCGCCGCCGCCGCCCATGAATCACGAAGCACGGCGGGTGTCGCCAGGCCGAGCCACAGTGAAAGGCCAAGGAGCGCCAGCGGAGGCAGGATGACACCCGCAGTTTCGCCAAAACGCCTTCCCCCAAGCCTTGCGGCCGCGCGCGGCCGCCCGTCGACAATTGCGAATACAAGTCGTGTCATTCCGAAAAAGGCGAAAAGCAAGCAGACGAGGAATATCCCGGCAGACGCTCCGTGCCCCGTCGCGAATGCCGTCCGCACGATCAGGAGCTCACTGAAAAACGGTCCAAACGGTGGGCAGGCAGTGGCAGCAAGCATGGCCGTGACGAAGATCGCCGCCGATCGCGGCGTGATCGCGGACATCCCGCTCACCTCATCGATGGTCCGCGCGCCAGCGGCGCGGCGGATGTTGCCAGCGCTCAGGAACAGCGTGCCCTTGATGAAACCGTTGTTCCACACATGGAACAGCGCCGCCCAAACACCGACTCGGCCGAGCGCCGCGCCGATGACAAGGATACCCATGTGCTCGACGCTCGAGTATGCGAGCATTCGCTTGAAATCGCGGGTTCCCAAGAGGAACAACGCCGCCACAAACATTGAAAAAAGTCCGATAACGAGGAGCGTGCGTCCGGCCGTTGCACCGTAACCGGCCGCATCGACAACAGCCCTCACGCGAAGCAACGCCGTGAAGGCCACGGTCGTCACGCATCCGGCAAGAATGGCCCCCACAATCCCCGGGGCTTCCCCGTAAACGTCCGGCTTCCAGGTGTGCATCGGCGCAAGCCCCATCTTCGTCCCATATCCGACGAGAAGGAGCACCCACGCGATCAGAACCCACGGACCCGACAACGCGCGGCCCTGCGCCATCAGGGCGGCAAACGTCAGATCGCCACTGCCGCCGCCCTTGACGGACGCGTAGCCCAGGCAAAACGAGCCCAGCAGCGACAGCGCGATTCCCGTGCCGCCGATGAGGAGGTACTTCCAAGTTGCCTCAAAGGCCCGCGAGGTGCCCGAAAAATGAATGAGAGGCACAGCCGCAAAGGTGAGCGCCTCCGTCGCAATCCAAAGAAGTCCGAGGTGTCTCGCCTGGTGGGCGGCGCTCATCAGGCCCAGCATCGCGAGCAACACGGATACAAACACCCTGTTGGGGCGCTCCGGCCGGGTCCTCAGGTACGGCACGGCGTAGGCCGAACACACGAAAAACAGGATCGACACCGCGGGCAGGATCGCCCGAGCAAGAGGATCGAAGCCAAGCCACGCGCCCGGCGCGACGACCGGTGGGTCGAGGAGCAACCAGATGGCAAGCACGGAGTGTACAAGGCTGACGGCTGGCAGCAGCTGCGGACGGGTCCGCTCGGACGGCCAGGACAGTGCGACGATGGAACCCGCTAGGGGCAGGAAAATGAGCAGAAGTTCTTTCATTCGCGGAGGACGGTGAGCTTGCGCGTGTCGAGGGAATCGAATGCGCGCTGGATGCGGTCCACGATAATGCCGATCACGAATACGCCCACAGCGAGATCCAGGAGAATCCCCGACTCTACCAGGAACGGCGTCGAGCGAACGAGGAGCAGACCGAATAGGTAGATGCCGTTTTCAAGGATCAGGTAGCCGCAAACCTGCGAAATTGCCTTCACACGGCAAATGAGCAGGATGAACCCGGTGAAGATCGTTGCCAGGGAGCCCGGCACCAAAAGCGTATGGGAATGCTCAGGAAGCAATGGCAGCCGGTAGGTCACCGCCACCGCCACGATTGTCCCGCCAGCCCCCAGTAGAAGGGAGGGCACGTATCCGACGAGCGGTTCGATCTCGCGGTCGATATTGGCCGCGCGCATCGCCCGGCGCAGAAGGCCGGGAATCAGAAACCCCTTTAAGAGCACCGTGACTGCGGCCATCAGCGCAACAAGCCATTCGAACCGACCCTCCATGAGCACCGGTATCAATCCAAGCACGACGCCCTGCACCGCCATTGCCCGGATGACCGACGGAAGCCGGCTGCTGCCAAGCGCCAGAAGATTCAGCCCCATGGCGAGACCGACCAGAAGATTTACCCACTCGGTCACTGGGCACCACCTTTCCATGCCAGCACCAACGCAAACAGGCATAGCAGGAACGCGACGGTCAGCAGCAACGGAACGCGGCGGAACGCAAAACGCGCCATCAGCGATTCAACCAGCCCCACGCCTACAGTCACAGCCAGCACCGAGCCGGCCAAGACTGCGGCCGCCGCGGGCTGTGGCAATTTCCCGATTGGGAGCACCGCCTGGCTCAGCAGCACGGCGAATAGAAGCAATTTCATCGATGCACCGTGAAGAATCACGGCTAGCGGAGGCCCGCTGTGATCGAGCGCCATGGCCTCATGGATCATGGTCAGTTCCAGGTGCGTATTGGGATCGTCGAACGGCACTCGGCAATTTTCCGCGAGCAGCACGGCAAACAGACCGGCCGCCAGCAGAATGGCTCCGGGCCCAGCCGATGGCGCCAGCATGGTGCCAAGAGTGGAGCTTCCCGATTGGACGCTTAGTGACAAAACGGCCGCGATGAGGGCTGCTTCCGTCAGAACGGCATAGCTGACTTCCCGCGCCGCGCCCATGCCTTCGAACGCGGAACCTGTCTCGAGCGCGGCCCAGGCGGTGCAGAATCTCGCGAGCGCAAGCAGATAGATTAGGAGCAGCACGTCCCCCTTGAAACTGAGCGCGCCATTGGCCGTACCGATCGGCATCAGCAACGCCGCGCCGGTCAATGCCACCCAGGCCACCGCCGGACCGACAATGAAACCAGGCGATGCCAATGTGCTCATTACCACGCTCTTTTGCCACAATCGAGCGAGGTCGTAATAAAGCTGCAGAACGGGCGGTCCCTTGCGTCCCGCGACGCATGCCTTGACCCTGTTGATGATGCCCGGCAGGAGCGGCGCCAGCAGAAGCCACAATGCCAGGCGAAAAATGAGCTCCACCGATATGGTTAGTGGATTCATCCGAGCAAAACGATCATCGCCAATATCGTGAGGCCACCCAGCAGATAGACGATATAGAATTGAATCCGCCCGTGCTGCAGCCGGCGGGCCCCGAGCGACAAGCTCATCACCGCCGCTGCCGCCGGATCAATGATTCTTTCCAAAACTGTATCCGGAAAGTGTCCCATCAGGGCGGCTCGCGCGGGAAAGGGACCGCGCGGACGCCGCAAGTGGCGCTGCGGGAGCAAAATCGAGGAAAACCAATCTGTCGCCGTCCGGCCAAACGAACCGCTGGTGTATTGCATCCGCGCGCTCGGAGTCTTGTACCCGCAGTCCCAGGTAAGCGCGCGGCGGAGACCGTTCGCGTTCGCCTTTCGCCACAGCAACGCCCCCGCAAAGACAAAAAGCACCACAAGTGCGACATTCGCTAAGCCCAAGGCGAATAGCGGCGCCGCGGGCGCCGCAGCCGCCCAAACTGGGCGCCACGCATGTGCCGCGCCCGCCACGGCGGGCCAGAGAGCGACCGGGGCGAGCCCGATCAGCACGCACGCCCCCGCCAGTGCAAACATTGGCCCAAGAATCATGGGGGCGCTTTCGTGCGCCCGCTCCGCCGCCTCCGTCCGCGGCGCGCCGAGGAAAACGACCGCGCCCGCCTTTATGAAGCTTGCCAACGCAAGCGCACCGGCCGCCGCCAATGCAAGCGCCGCCGGCACCGCAGCCCATCCCGATGCATCGTGGCTCGACGCCGCGTCGAACAATCCGAGATAAATCAGCCATTCGCTGACAAACGCGTTGAGCGGCGGCAGACCGGAAATCGTCACCGCACCGAGGGCGAATAGGCCCGCGGTCCAGGGCATCGCCCGCCACAATCCGCCGAGCCGGCTCATCTCGCGTGTGCCCGTGGCATGCAGCACCGATCCCGAACAAAAGAACAGGAGCGACTTGCACAAACCGTGGTTCCACACATGCAGCAACGCTCCTGCCAGCAGGAGGCGGCTCCAAGGCGCATCCCCATGTGCTGCGCCGAGGAGAGCGCCTCCCAGACCAATGAAAATGATGCCGACGTTCTCGACCGAGCAATAGGCCAGCAACCTCTTGAGGTCGTTTTGAGCAAGGGAGAATGCGATGCCAAGCAGGGCGCCGGCGGCACCGGCACCCATCACGATCCAGCCCGCCGCCGCCGGCACAGGAAACCATCCGCTGAAACGCACAATCCCGTAGACCCCCATCTTGATGGCCACGCCTGACATGAGCGCCGAGACGTGGCTCGGAGAATTCGCATGCGCCGAGGGCAGCCAAAAATGCATTGGAAACAAGCCGGCCTTCACGCCAAAGCCGGCGAGGGCGAGCCAGAAGAGCGGCGCAAGCTCGGCGCGCCCGGACATGGGGCCGAGGTCCCAGTCTCCATTGCGCGCCGCCAGCATTGCGAAGAAGGCGAACAGGCAGAGGGTTCCCGCGTGCGAGGCCGCTAGAAAGAGCCAGCCCGCTGCGCGCGCGTCGCGCCGCTGGCGGTCTAACGCGATGAGAACATAGCTGCTGATCGCGAACATCTCCCACGCGATGAGAAAATGCAGTCCATTGGACGACAAGAGCACGAGCCCCATGCTCAGTAGCATAACGTTCCACCAAAGGCGCCCGCGAGGGGCGGAATCGGGATGGTCCCGATCCGTCCAGTAGCCGAGCGCATATACGGCCCCGCCCCCGCCCACGACGCCCATCAGGGCAAGAAACATCGCGCTGATCGCATCGAGCCTCAGATGCAGAGCTTCGCCGCCGACCCGGAACGCGCTCCTCCACTCCCAGCCCGCCCCATCGCCGAGCGCGAGAGATGCGGCGCCGATTGCCGCCGCCATGCCGGCCAGCACCAGCGCAAGCCAAAGCCGCGGCAGGTGCCGGCCACAGGCCATGCCGCCGACAACGCAGAGCAACGCAATCAGCAACATGCCTCCAGCCGTCACAATTTTCCCTCTCCGCCGGACGCCGGTTCATCCGCAGCGGCCAGTGCCTGGAATATCTCGTCATTCTCCGCACCCCGAATCACCGCTTCACGCAACGACCCGCGACCGATCGCGCGGCATATCTGGCCCAGCAGATCGAGATGGGCGCGCGGCGAAGGTGCGATAAAGAAAAACATCCGCGTGACCGGCACACCGTCGGGTAATCCTTGGCCCAGAGAGAACGAGTCGCGAAGCAGGAGCAGGGCCAGAGTGCCTGATTCGCGTCCAAGCGCGACGCGTGCGCTCAGGTGCGGCACGGCAAATCCCCCGCCTATTGGCGCGAAGTTGATACCACCCTTTGCGCGGAGTCGCTGAACGAGGACCTGCTGGATCGGCGGGTTTGTCCCCGGCAGCGAACGGATGACCCGCTCAAGCACGTCGAAGACTCCGGCCGCCGGAACTTCGCGCCAGATGCGGCCTGCGCGCAAGAGCGGTTCGAGCCGCAGCGCGGTCGAAAAAGACGGGACCTGTGGCGCGAGGAAACCCGTCTGTGCGGCGAGGCCGCGTGCCGCCGCCCAGTCCGCCACCTGCACGCGATCAAACAGAAGTCGTCCCCGGTCGAGGGTGTGAGGAAGGCCTTCATTGCGCGTCCAGTCCTCCACGACTTTCTCCGAGACTCCGAAGGACTCGGCAATCTGAATGAGGTTGAGATACATGGTTCGTGATAAAATCCATCCTTGTGCGGGTCAATTGACTGAGTCGGAGCCCGCGCGGCAGCCTGGTATGCTCATCGTCCGCCTCCCGAAAATGCCACGGCGGCCAGTGCCGCTATGCCAAATACGATATAGAACAGATAGGCCTGCACCCGGCCGTGCTGCAATCGCCGCGCCACGGCAGCCATTTGTAACGTGATCGCCCCCATAGGCTCCACCATACGCTCGAGCACGATCTCCGGAGTGTGCTCCGCGAAGCTTGCGCGAAACGGAAACGTCTTCTTGAGCGGGGCCCAGTGCCGCTGGGGCCTCAGTATCCACGCAAACCATTCCGTGATGGTCGCCGCGAACGAGCCGGCCGTGTACTGCATGCGCGCGGTCGGCGCCCGGTACCCGCAATCCCAGGTCGGCGCGCGGCGCAAGCCGTTCTGGCGCACGCGCCGCCAAACGAACGCCGCCGCCACAACGGCAGCAAGGGCGAGGATGATGTTTGAAGCGCCGATCGAGGACAACGAGGTCGGAGCGTCGAGAGAGCCCCACGCGGGATTCCAAGTCGACGCGGCGCGCGCAATGGCCGGCCAGAAAATCACGGGCGCAAGTCCGATTGCCGCGCACGCGCAAGCAAGTGCGAACATCGGCCAACGCATCAGCGGACCGCACTCGTGCGCGCGCGCAGCCGCATCGCTGCGTGGTGCGCCGAGGAAAACCACCCCGCACACTTTGATAAAACAGGCCAGCGCCATCGCTCCCGTCATGGCAAGGAAGACAACCGCGGCAATGGCAGCGAAAGCTACGTCCCCCCGCGAGCCGACCGTTTCAAACAGTCCGAGGTACACCAGCCACTCGCTCACAAAGCCGTTGAGTGGCGGCAGGCCAGAAATCGCCGCCGCGCCCAAGGCGAATAGGCCCGCAGTCCACGGCATTGCACGCCACAGGCCGCCCAAACGGCTCATCTCGCGCTCGCCGGTGGCGTGCAACACCGATCCGGCGCCAAGAAAAAGGAGCGATTTGAACAGGCCGTGGTTCCACACGTGCAGGAGCGCTCCCGCCAGCACCAAGCGCCCCCAGGGCGCGTCGCCTTCCTGCGTCGCCACAAGGGCGAAACCGACGCCGATCAGTATGATCCCGATGTTCTCGACGCTATGGTAGGCCAGTAGGCGCTTGAGGTCGTGCTGACCGAGCGCAAAGGCGACGCCAAGAACCGCGCTCGCAACGCCAAACGCGGCCACCAGCCATCCTGCGGCTGGTGGCACTGGCAGCCAGCCGCTGAAGCGCAGGATGCCATAAATGCCCACCTTGATGGTCACGCCGGACATGATTGCCGAAACGTGGCTCGGCGCACTGGCGTGCGCCGAGGGCAGCCAGACATGCAGCGGAAACATGCCCGCCTTGATGCCGAAGGCAAACAGGGCCAGCCAAAACAACTGTGCCAATTCCGGATGATTGCGCATCGAGCCGAGCTCCCAACTCCCCGTGCGCGCCGCCAGGATGGCAAAGAACGCGAAGAGACAGAGCGTGGCCGTGTGCGATGCCGAAAGATAGAGCCAGCCCGCCGCTCGCGCTTGCTGTCGTTGCCGGTCAAGCGTGATCAAAAAATAGCTGCTGACCGCAAACAACTCCCATGCGATGAGAAAATGCAGCCCATTGACCGACAGCAGAACTAGCCCAAGGCTCAGCACGAGCGCGCTCCACCACACGCGACCGGATCGCGCGGAGTGCGGATGCACTTTGTCAGGCCAGTATGCGCGCGCATAAACGGCACCGACTCCGCCGACAACGCTCAACAAAACGAGGAAGAGGGCGCTAAGCCCGTCGAGCCGCAGATGCAGCGGCATCCCGCTGATCGGAAATCCGCTGCGCCATTCCCAGATGCTGCCATCCGCCAGTGTGGAAACCCCTGCGGCCAACGCCGCAACCGAACCCGCAACCGTTGCTACAAGCCATAATCGCGGCGCAAAGTGCCCGATAAGGATGGCCAACCCCAGCCCCAAAGTGGCGGCAAAAATCAGGATGCCGATCGTCATTGGAGCAGGCCGATGCCGCCATTTTCGACGCCGGGGGAAATCCCGCGGACGCGGCCCTTGGGGCAGCGTCTCACTGCCTCTTCCTCAGGACAACGGCCGTGCCGTAGCAGAGCACTTCAACCGCCCCGCCCCGCGGCTCCACCGAGGAGGCGTCATAGCGGGCGCCCAGGACGGCGTTGGCGCCCAGCTGCGCGGCGTGCTCCACCATGAGCTCGTACGCTTGCCCGCGGGTCTGCTCGCACATCTCCGTGTAGGCCCCGATCGTGCCCCCGATGATGTTCTTGAGTCCGCCAAGGATGCCCTGGGCGATCGTCGGGGAGCGCACGACTATCCCGCGCACCAATCCCTTGTATTCCGCGACTTCGTACCCGGCAATTTCGAACGTTGTGGTGACTTGCATGGGCGAAATTGGCACTGTCTTTAAGCGGACCCGGACCTCGCGCGCAAGGCGCCAAGAATGCGGAAGTGGATGAGAGCGCCGGCTGCGCCCAGGGCGGCTCCGGCCAGGGCGTCGAGCGCGACATGCTGACGGGTGGCGAGCGTGGAGTAGACGATGCCCGCGCACCAGAGCCAGTTGAGCGCGCGGGCGATGCCGCCGGCGCCGATCCCGCGCAGCAGGCGCCCGAGCCAGGCGGCGGTGAAGACGGCAAAGGCCGTGTGCAGGGAGGGAAAGGCGTTGCCCGAGGCGTCCACAACCTTGAGGTATGAAAGCAAGGTGTGCTCCGGCCAGGGGATCTCGGGCTTGGGCACCGCGGTCGGCCAAATGAGGAAGATTCCAAACCCGACGACGCTCAGCGCGACCACGGCCGCGAGGTATGACCACAGGGCCCGCCGGTCGGGCAGGAGCGCGGGCGCGAGGAGCACGTAGACCCAGAGCGAGACGTACAGCGGCAGCGAGCCGGGCTGGAATGGGACCAGCCGGTCGACGAATATCCGGGGAACCGTGGAGACCGGGAAGCGAGGGAAGTTGAGCAGCAGAAAATAGACGGCGAAGAACAGCGTCATGCAGACAAGGGAGCCGATCATCTTCGCCAGCCAGAGGACCCGGATCCGCTCCCATGCCCGGCTGGTCCAGGCAAAGTCTGAAGGGTGGGATTCCTGATTGTCCATGGTTCGGCTGGGTGTTGCCGGAGCATGGTGCACGGGACGCGCTCCCAGTAGGAGGGAATTCCAAAAAGAAATGACATCGCCGCTTGACGATGACCTTGTTCATTAATACTACCTTTTTATATCAAGGTAGCTTGGACCCACAATCATGCCGGACATCAACGAGAAATTCTCGCCCATCAGGAAGGGACTCCTCGAGTTCCTGGTCCTCAAGATCATCGCCGCGGACAAGGTCTACGCAGCCGACATCCTGAGGGAGCTCGGCGGGACGGATTTCGCGACGCAGGAGGGGACGCTCTACCCCCTCCTGAGCAAGATGCGGCGGGAGGAGCTCGTCGACTACGAGTGGAAGGAGTCCGAGGCCGGGCCGCCGCGAAAATACTACGAGCTCACGGCCAGGGGCCGCGAGCAGCTTCGGGAGACATCCGAATACTGGCAGAAAATCAGCGCAACCGTGAGGAGCCTGGGACTGAAGCCGGAACAGTGATCCAACGAAAAACCGAAATGAACAAGGTAATCACCATCAACCTTAACGGCGTCGCCTACCAGCTCGAGGAAAACGGCTACGAGGCCCTGCGCGCCTACATGGACACCGCAGCCCGCCGGCTCGAGGGCAATCCCGACAGGGATGAGATCATCGCCGACATCGAGCAGTCCATCGCGGACAAGTTCCGCGCGGTCCTCGGGGCGAACAAGACCGTCGTGGCGACAAAGGAGGTGGAGGGCGTCATCGCGGAAATGGGACCCGTCGAAGACGCCTCTGGCCCGGCTTCGGCCGGCCCCAAGGGGACGCCGGACGCCCAGAGGGCCGCGCCGGCCCAGGAGGCGCCCGGACCCGCGAAGCGCCTCTTCAAGGTGCACGACGGGGCCATGCTCTTCGGCGTCTGCAACGGAATCGGCGCCTACTTCAACATCGACGCGGCGATCGTCAGGATCCTCTTCGTGATCCTGACCCTCGTGTACGGTGCCGGGGTGCTCCTCTACCTGATCATGGCGGCCCTCATCCCCTCGGCCACCACGCCTGCCGAGAAGGCCGCCGCGCAGGGCGTGCCGTCCACCGCCCAGGAATTCATCCGGCGCGCTAGGGCGGGATACTACGGCGGGATGAGGACATTCGGCGACCGAAAGGCCTACCGGGATTGGAAGAGGAAGTTCCGGCAGGAGATGCGCGGGTGGAAGCAGGACCTGAGGAGGGAGATGCGCCAGGGCGCCGATCATTGGTCCCAGAACCGGCGCGGGCAGTGGGCGGACCAGCCGCATCCCGTCCTCGGCTGGTGGATTGCGGTACCCGCTCTGCGCCTCCTCGGCGTCCTCGTGACGCTTCTCTGCCTTTTGTCGGTGGTCTCGCTTCTCGCAACCGGCGCCGTGTTCGGCATCCTGCTTCCGGTCGGTCTCCCCGTCTGGGCAGGTCTGTTGCTCATTGTCGTCGCCTTCCAGATCGTCGCGTGGCCGCTCAGGGCCATGCGCAACGCCCTGCATTGCGCCGGCGGCTACGGACCCATGTACGCAGGATGGGTGCACCTCTGGAACGCCATTGCGTCGCTGGGCCTGGTCATCCTCATCATCTGGCTCGCCTACCGCCATTCCGTCCAGGTGCACGAGGCGCTGAGGAACCTTCCCCACGAGGTGCACCGGGCCGTGGACGCCTTCAGGGACTGGTGGGCCAAGCAGCAGTGAGCGATTCCCGCCTCCGGGATCCCCGGGGACGCCCGCGGGGACCGGGCGGCATCGCTCAGCGCCTTCGCCCGCCCTTCGGCTTCCATTCCGCAGTTATGACCGAGGTCACGCCGCCGCGGCCCTTCCATGCGGAAATGACGGTCAGGCTCCTCGGCTTCAGCAGGGCGCCGAGGTCGTCGCAGATCCTGTTCGTCACCGCCTCGAAAAAGATGCCCTCGTTGCGGAAGGCGTGGAAGTAGAGCTTGAGCGACTTGAGCTCGACGCACTTCCTGCCGGCGACGTAGCGCACGGTGATGGCCCCGAAGTCCGGGTGGCCCGTGATGGGACACATCGAGGTGAATTCGTGGTGCGTGTGCTCGATCGAATAGTCGCGCCCGGGCGACGGGTTCGGAAAGGTCTTGAGGATCTTGGTGTCGGACATGGCCCCGGAGCATGGACCACCGGGCACGGGTCAGGCAATTCTCCTCGCGGGCATCGGCGCGCCGCCCCGGGGGCCGCCTTGCGCCGGCCGGGGAGACCCGTCAGCGGCCGGCGGCGCCGGGCGCCCCGGCCCCACCCGACGCCGGACCCCGCACCGGAACCTTGAACCTCCTCGTGGCGGCCATGCATAGCGCGGTGAAGAGCGCCAGTGTCCCGACCTGCGCCAGCAGAAACGGCGGCTCGGACTGCCTCGGAGCCGCGGCTTTGAGGGCCGGCACCTTCTGGAAGGCCTGCTCGACAAGGACGAACACGTTGAGATAGAGGGCAGTCACGGCGGTGGCGACGTAGGTCCGGCGCCAGCCCCCCACGAGCCTGGCCGCGTAAAGGGCGTAGATCGCGACGGCCAGCACGACGAGCGACACGGCGCCGATCCCGTGAGAGGGGAGAAGCACGTGGAATGGAAACAGGAACCCGGTCGCGCTGGTCGCGACGGTGCTCGCCAGGAAGACCCCGGTCCAGGTCCGGCACAGCCTATTGCGGATCAGCCCGGCGACGACGACAACGCCCGATACAATTCCGGTCAGGCTAAGCGCTATGTGAAAGGCGACCAACTGGGCCATGGGCGGAAAGTGTGCGCGACCCTCGCTCCGAGGTCCGGGGCCCGGGTTGAAGCGGATGGCCGCCATGATGGGCTCGGCGCCCCG
>Ga0182030_10021429_pt1 | contig 12103 bp, 14 predicted proteins | sample 812S3MmetaG_FD_121299 | JGI IMG/M metagenome (GOLD analysis project Ga0182030, IMG submission 121299) | Permafrost microbial communities from Stordalen Mire, Sweden - 812S3M metaG (Illumina Assembly) | ecosystem: Environmental > Terrestrial > Soil > Wetlands > Permafrost | place: Sweden...
CTCCAGTTCTTCACTGCCTTCGGAGAAAAGTATCAGAGCGGTTTTCATGGCGATCCAGTCAATAATAGGTAGTTGGGATTTTGGGGTGGCTAATAATTATTTCAATTTGATATTGGTGCGCTCGAAGAGATAAATCTGGGCACTGGAACGAAGTCTTTATTCTGACTTGATTACAAGCTTGTGCATTAAGCCAGAGGAAATATAAGGACTTTATTAATGGTATTTTCTATCCAACCATACCAGCCAAAATACTATCAATTACTCTCCAATTATCTGATTTATTCTTTTCCATATGAACCATGATTTTCTTTTTGAACTCCGAGGTGGATTTATTAACGCCAATTGATATACGAAGATCATGCATCAATTTTTTACCATCGCATTGTTTTTCCCAATTAATTTCCCATTCTGGTTTTTTGACAGCCTCTAACTTCTTGCACTCATCATTAAAATTGTCCATCCATGCATTTTTGTCGAATAAAGATACGTCGGTTTTAATTTTCATGATTCTTGTTGCTAATACTTCAGCCATCTCAGTAAATTCTGAGAGTTTTTCTATTTCTTGCGTTCTCAGTCCTGCACTTTCAAGCTCTTTCCCTTTATAAACTTCCCCAGCAATTACAGCTTTAATTTGCTTAAAGGCTAAAGCTTTAACTTGATCCTTCATCGCGCCGCGAGTAGGCAGGTTCGTCGCACCTAATTCCGTACCTGCATCGTAAATCATGTTGAAATCTATTAGATAGTTCTCAAAGCAGTACCTATCCCACTGTTCGACTTTAACCATTTCAGAATTTTTCAGTTCAGTTGGCTTTCGATCTAGGTCAAACAAAAAATTTTGCTTTACGTCTAATGTCTTTTTGATTTCCTCTTCTTGAAGTCTGGTAATTTCTTTTTCAATATTGTTTCGTCCTCCAAGTTGAGTCACTTTGAAACCATGAGTCCTATTTTCAAAACCGACTTCTAATAGCTCGGAGTCATAATCACCTTCCACGTAAATTGTGCCTTGTGTAAACAAAACATCATCGGTGTTAACCCCCAATCTTTTTAGAGCCTCAAAAACCTCACTCTTGTCTTTACTAAGTACGGGTGTAATGTCGTTCCCTGATCTCAAGTGAAATAATGTGCAATCTTCTCTGTCGTAGGCATGACCAAGTATTTCAGGGGAGTGTGTGCATATAATCGCTTGGATGTTAGCCGGCTTTAGTACATTCTCAATTAGAAATGGAAGGAGCTTTTTTTGTACAGAAGAATTGAGGTGTAACTCTGGCTCGTCAATTAAAACAATTCCACCAGATGCAATAGTTCGCCTCATAATCAAAAACACCAGTATGAGACCTTTTTCTCCGCTACTCATATTATCAAGGTCAAATATTTTTCCTTTACTTTCCTCCTTTATTTTTACAGAAAGCAAACCATGAGCTGAGAGTCCTATTCCTTCAAATGACTTACCCTGTAAAAGCTCTTTAAAAATAAGTGCGAAATCATTTTTGGTTTCAATCCTTGCTTCTTCACCTAACAAATGCCTATTAACCATGAAATTTTTTAATCTTACGTATTTCTTTCCAGGTTGAGCTATGTGCGATCTTGCATGTTCGGCCATATCAGCTGTACCAATTTGTAAAGGTACTTCTCCGATTGGCAAGGCTCGATCGGCAGGGAAGTAACTTATATAAGTATGAGTTTGTGGTAATGCTCTTATCAGTATGGTGGCTATTTCTTGGTCGGATAGATTCTGGCCTCGAATTTGTCCTTCTGAAATTGATAGTACGATTGATATCTTGCCATTAATCTTTAGCTTTTCTATTTGTTGTTGAACTTCACTCTTGGCTTTCGTAAATAATTCTTGTCCAGCTTTGGATGACAAAAATTGAGTTAGACCCAAATCATCAATGTTTTGTGGAATGCCTTGAGTATTTCTAATATGTAAATTAGCAAGGGGTAATAAATTCATTCCTACAATATTAATTTCAGCGGACGATAACGTTAAATCAGCTTGAATTATTAACTCTTTGTTTGCATCTCCTAAAATGCTATCGAGAATTACACCATTATTCATCGGAGACCATGCTCTCATTTCCATTAACGCCTCTTGCGCTTCATTGTTATATGAAGGCAATAGCATTACCTTGAGAAGGCGAATGGCCTCAAAGATCGTGCTTTTCCCTACAGCATTTGGGCCGACAATGACAGAAGTGTCTTGAGTAAGATCAAAATCAATATTTGAGAGGCCTCTAAAGTTGGAAATTTTTAATCTTGTTATACGCATTTCATTCCCTTTCTTTTTCCCCGATTAAGTAACAAGGGGCTACAAAAATACATGGGGTGGATTATAGGCACAATTCACCATGGCGACTGATGTGCAATTGACCTGCTTATTTATTGTGGATACAATAATCCATGAAAATCACCTTCGATCCGAAGAAAAATGCCGACAATCTTCGCGAGAGGCAGTTGTCGTTTGATGAGGTTTCGAAACTGGAATGGTCGAGCGCAGTGATCTTGGAGGATGTGCGCAAAGATTATGGTGAGCGCCGGTTCCGTGTTTTTGGGTACATTGATGAGCGTCTTTTTGCCGTTGTGTTTACGCCACGTGAAGGTGCTGTACATGTCATCAGTTTTAGAAAGGCCAACAGTCGAGAGGTGAAACGATATGGGTAAATTAGCCAAGCGCCAGCCATCCGCAGAAATGCCGGCCGATGAGAATCCGGAATGGACGGCAGAGGACTTTTCCAGGGCACGTCCTGCATCGGAAGTATTGCCTGAAATTTTCCCCAAGGCCGTTGCTGATGCCATGCTCAAACGAGGCAGGCCGCGTAAAGAGGTTACCAAGGCTCCTATCAATATTCGGTTGTCTCCCGATGTGGTCGAGGCATTTCGTGCGACAGGCAGGGGCTGGCAAACCCGCGTTGATGAGGCGTTGAAAGATTGGCTCAAGTCGCATAAACCGGCTTCAAACCACTGACAAAGCCCGGTAGGGTGGGCACGTCTTTTGTGCCCACGCGGTCAGCGAAGGGTATTTCCGCGTGGGCACAAAAAACGTGCCCACCCTACGCTACCCATCCAGCGACACATTCCTCGTCTCCGGCAAGAAGAACACACCTATGACCAGCGCCATCCCCAGCAGCCCAACCGGGTACCACAGACCGGATATCGCATCGCCCGCTTTCACGCTCAGCAGCGTAATCATGAACGGCGACATGCCGCCTATCCATCCGGCGCCGAGGTTGTGGGGCAGGGCGACCGCCGTGTAGCGGGTGCGCGCGGGGAAGAGTTCGGCCAGCGTGGCGGTTTGCGGGCCGGTGATGAGTGCGACGGCGATGACTAGAATGGTTAGTAGCAGGAAGATCATCATGCGGTCGGTCTGCTGCGTATCGGCATGCTCCGTCCAGCCCTCGGCTTTCAGCGCGTCAATAAAATTTGCAGTTTGGAATCCCACGACCTCGCCCTTTTTGCCAATGCGCACCCGTGTTTCGCCAGATATCTGCGCGGGATGCAGCGTATAAGTCACACCCAGTTTGGCGAGCAGTTCCTGATTGCGTTCGCAGTCGTTGCGCGCCGTAGTGAACGGACTGTAGACGCAGGACTCGCCATACAATTCTACCGGCACTTCGCGGTTGAAGCGTTCCAGCACCGGGTTGCCGTAATGCATTAGCCCCTTGTACACGGGCATGATGGCTAGGCTGCCAAGCAGCAGGCCAGCCAGCAGCACCGGTCTGCGACCGATGCGGTCGGACAGCCAGCCGAACAGGATGGTCAGCGGGAATAGCAGGAGGGTGCTGGTCATCACCAGCGTCCCGGCAAGCTGCGGGTCGAGCCTGACTACGCTTTTCAAATACACGTTGGTATAGACCTGCGACGAGAAAAATAGCAGCGAACCGCCAGATGAAATGCAGAAGAATAGCAGCGCCATGCGACCTAGCGTGTGCGGGTCGGCGAAGCATTCGCGCAGCGGCGCGCCGGACAATGCCTTGCTTTCGCGCATGCGGCGGAACACCGGCGATTCGTGTAGGTTCAAGCGGCTCTTGAGCGAGACCAGCAGCAGTACGGCGGAAAATAAAAACGGCACGCGCCAACCCCATGCGCTGAAATCAGTGCTGCTGAGCAGCGCTTGCAGCAACAGCACCTGCAAGGTGGAAACCAGAATGCCCAGCGGCCCCATCAATTGCAGCACGCTGGTGTAAACGCCGCGCTTGTTGGTGGGCGCATGTTCGGTGAGGTACACCGCCGAGCCACCGATTTCGCCGCCGACCGAGAATCCCTGTAACAGGCGCAACGCCAGCAGGAGCGCTGGCGCCAGCATGCCGACTTGCTGATAGGTCGGCAGCAAGCCCACGCCAAACGTGGACAGCCCCATCAGCACGATGGTGGCGATGAAGATCGGGCGACGGCCATATTTGTCGGCCAGCGAGCCGAACAACGCCGCGCCGAGCGGACGCACCAGCATGCCGACGCCGAAAGTAGCGAGGCTCGCCAGCAGCGCTGCAACCGGATTCTCCGGGGGGAAGAACAGCACGCTGAAATAGGTGGCGAGCGAAGCGAAGGTGAGGAAATCGTACCATTCCAGAAAAGTGCCGAAACAGGCGGCGATGGCTACCTTGCGCTGGATGGTGGAGGATTCTTGCAGGAGGGAATTGCTGGGCACGTTAAATATTCGTGGAAGACTAATTCTGCATTGTCTATCGTTTGGGCAGAATTTTCCATTTGTTAAGAATTTCAACAGTGGAATAGGTGTCCCCCAGTTGGCTAAAGTTACCCCAGATTGTCCATTAGGCTGAAACACTCGTCATTCCCGCGCAGGCGGGAATCCAGATGATTAAAAGAATCTTCCGCAACGCGGGACGACATCACAGTTTTGTCCGCTTCACGGGATATTTGTTATTGCTGGATTCCCGCCTACGCGGGAATGACGGGCTAATAGATTATTTGGGGGTATGTCTCCACCGCTACATAACTGGCAGATTAACCAAATCGTCCGGTTATGTAATCTTCCGTTTCCTTGCGCTTGGGGTTGGTGAACACCGTGCTGGTGTCGCCGAATTCGATCAAGTCGCCGAGGTACATGTAGGCGGTGAAGTCTGAGACGCGGGCGGCTTGTTGCATGTTGTGGGTGACGATGACGATGGTGAATTCTTCCTTCAGTTCGTCTATCAGCTTTTCGATGTGCGCGGTGGAAATCGGGTCTAGCGCGGAGGTAGGTTCATCGAGCAGCAGTATTTGCGGTTTGACGGCGATGGCGCGGGCGATGCACAGGCGTTGTTGCTGCCCGCCGGACAGGCCGGTGCCGCTTTGTTTCAGTTTGTCTTTTACTTCCCCCCATAGCGCGGCCTTTTTCAACGCCCATTCCACGCGTTCGTCCATGTCGTGCTTGTTCAGTTTGTCATACAGTTTCACGCCGAAGGCAATGTTGTCGTAGATGGACATCGGGAACGGGGTGGGTTTCTGGAACACCATGCCGATCTTGGCGCGCAGGGTGTTGAGATCCTGCTTCTTGTCCAGCAGGTTCTCCCCGTCCAGCAAAATCTCACCGGTGGCTCTTTGCCTTGGGTAGAGCTGGTACATGCGGTTGAAGGTGCGCAGCAGGGTGGACTTACCGCAGCCGGATGGGCCGATAAAGGCGGTCACCATTTTTTCCTGAATGGAGAGGTTGATGTCCTTGAGGGCGCGGTCTTTGCCGTAGTAGAAATTCAGGTCGCGTACGACCAGTTTCGGGGTGGTAGTTTTTTCAGCGTTCATCTGCTGGAGTCCTTAAATGTGAAACTCGCGGAGCGAGACATTGTCCCCCTCTCCTGCTTGCGGGGGAGGGATGGGGAGGGGGAAACGGGCATCGCGAATTTCATTATCGTGAGTGACACAATTGTCATGACCGTTAGTGAATTGTTGCTTGTTGGCGGAACAGCACGCGCGCCACGATATTGAGTGTGAGTACACTTAATGTGATAAGCAGTGCACCGGCCCATGCGAGGCGATGCCAATCATCATAGGGACTCATGGCAAACTGAAAAATCACCACCGGCAAATTCGCCATCGGTTGGTTCATGTTGTTATTCCAGAACTGGTTGTTCAGTGCCGTGAACAGCAGCGGTGCCGTTTCGCCGCTGATTCGCGCCACCGCCAGTAGCACTCCGGTGAGGATACCGGCCCGTGCAGCGCGCAGGGTGACGAAGTTAATGACTTTCCACTGCGGTGCTCCCAGTGCTGCCGCCGCTTCGCGCAGGGTGTTCGGCACCAGGCGCAGCATATTTTCGGTGGTGCGGATGACTACGGGGATGACCAGCACCGACAGGGCCAAGGCACCGGCCCATCCGGAGAAATGACCAATCTTGATGACATATACTGCGTAGATGAACATGCCGATCACGATGGACGGCGCGGATAGCAGCACGTCGTTGATGAAGCGGGTGACAGGGGCCAGCCAGCCGCGCTGACCAAATTCGGCGAGGTATGTGCCGGCCAAGATGCCGATGGGGGTGCCGATCAGGGTGCCGACCAGAGTCATTATCAGACTACCGGCAATGGCGTTGAGCAAGCCGCCATCGCTGCCGGGAGGCGGGGTGTTTTGCGTGAACACCGTCGAGGTCAGACCGGACAGGCCATATTCCAGTAATGTGAACAAAATCCAGCCCAGCCAGAATAGGCCGAACAGCATGGTCAACACAGAGACGCTGAGAGCCATGGCGTTAATCAGGCGGCGGCGTGCGTAGAGTGTCAACATATCAGGCAGTGCCTCCTTCGCGTTGGGCCAGTTTGTACAGCATGAAACGAGCCAGCGACAGGATGACAAAAGTGATGAAGAACAGGATCAGACCTAACTCGATCAGGGACGAGGTGTACAAATCGCCTACGGCCTCGGTGAATTCGTTGGCCAGTGCGGATGAGATACTGTTGCCCGGCACCAATAGGGATTTGCTCAGTTCGTGGGCGTTGCCGATGACGAAGGTGACGGCCATGGTCTCGCCCAGCGCGCGACCCAGCCCCAGCATGATGCCGCCGACTACGCCGATCTTGGTGTAAGGCAGAATGATATCCCACAGCACTTCCCAAGTGGTCGCGCCCAGGCCGTAAGCGGATTCCTTGAGCAGTGTAGGAACTACATTGAAGACATCGCGCATCACCGAGGCAATGAAGGGGATCACCATGATTGAGAGAATGAGTCCGGCAGTGAGGAGGCCGATGCCCATTGGCGGTCCTGAGAAAAGCGGACCGATGATGGACATGTGCCCCAGATTTTTGTTGAGCCACGGTTCGACGTAATCGCCGAATAGCGGGGCGAACACGAACAACCCCCACATGCCATAGATGATACTGGGGATGCCGGCCAGCAGTTCGATGGCGATGCCGAGTGGGCGGCGCAGCCAGCGCGGTGAGAGTTCGGTAAGAAAAATGGCGATGCCGAAGCTGACCGGGATGGCGATCAGCAAAGCGATACCAGAGGTGACCAGCGTGCCGACTATCGGCACCAGCGCACCAAATTCTTCTGAGACCGGGTTCCACTCAGCGCTGCCGAGGAAACCGAAGCCGAACGCCTTGATGGAGGGCATGCTGCCGATTATCAGTGAAACGATGATGGCGACCAGCAGGGCGAGCACGGCGAATGCGCACAGGCGTGTGACGCTGCGGAACAGGATGTCCAGCGAGTTCTGGTGCTTGTGGTGTGCTTCCCGCAATGATGTTGGCATATTTCTTCGGGTGTTCTGGGCAAACTGCACAAAATAATGAGGGGGCTTGCGCCCCCTCGAATTATATCTTGGAAAGCTTGATTAGCGCCTTACTCTTCCAAATAATTAGTGTTTACTTCCAGATGGCCTTGCCGGAAGCGTCCTTCAACTGTGCCTTCCAGTTCGCACGCACTATGTTTTGCACTTTGTCCGGCATCGGTACATAGTCCAAATCGGTGGCTAACTTGGCGCCATTTTTGTAGGCCCAGTCGAAGAATTTCAAGACTTCAGTGCCAGTTTCCGGTTTTTCTTGCGTCTTCTGCATCAGGATGAAAGTGGCACCGGTGATGGGCCAGCTTGCCTTACCCGATTGTTCGGTCAGGAGTAGGTACATGCCGGGAGCTTTGTCCCATTCCGCTCCTGCCGCCGCAGCCTTGAAGGAGTCTTCGTCGGGTTTGACGAACTGGCCATCTTTGTTTTTAACTTGACCATAAGACATCTTGTTTTGTTTCGCGTAAGCATATTCCACGTAACCGATGGAGCCCTTTATACGCTGTACATAAGACGCTACACCTTCGTTGCCCTTGCCGCCTGTTCCAGCAGGCCAAGCCACTGATGTGCCTTCACCGACCTTGGTCTTCCACTCCGGGCTGACCTTGGACAGGTAGTTCACCCAGATAAAGGTGGTGCCCGAACCATCCGAGCGATGCACCACGGTGATGTCCTGGTCGGGCAGATTTACGCCCTTGTTCAGTTCTGCAATCGCGGGGTCGTTCCACTTGGTTATCTTACCCAAGTAGATGTTGGCAAGTAACTCGCCGGTAAACTTGAGTTCACCAGGGTTGATGCCATTCAGATTATAAACCGGCACGTCTCCGCCCATTACCGCCGGGAATTGCATCAGGCCGTTCTTGTCCAGATCTTCGGGTTTCAGTGGCATGTCGGATGCGCCGAAATCCACAGTCTTGTTTTCAATTTGCTTGATGCCGCCGCCGGAGCCGATGGACTGGTAGTTTAGTTCGTTGCCGGTTTGCGCTTTATAGGCTTCAGCCCATTTAGCATAGATCGGGTAGGGGAAGGTCGCGCCCGCGCCGGTGAGGTTGGTCGCGCAAGCCGTGCCTGCAGCCAACAGCGAGGCGGTCAGGCCGAGGCTACAAAAGAGGTGGTTCAGTTTGTTCATGGTCTCTCCAAAAAGTTACTGGGTTTGCTACATTACGTTCGCCGTTAGATAGCGAAATGCATCATAGCTATGCTCTGTTACAGAATTATTACACTAAGGTCAGGAATTCGTAGCGCGGATTTTTTATTGGGATGTAGTAAGCAATTGTAAATTGTACCGCGTGTGCGAGACTGTGTGCGAGATTGACCGTTTTGATTTTCGCAGGTAGGATTGTCGACTTTCGTGTTCATAAAAGGCTACCTGATTTATGATGCGTCGCAAACTGGTTGCCGGGAATTGGAAAATGTGCGGGGCATTGGCACAGAACGAGGCATTGCTGAAAGCAGTAGCTGCAGGCATGGAGCAAATGCCTGGAGTGGACTGTGCGGTGTGTGTGCCGTTTCCCTATCTGGCGCAGGTGCAGCAGTTGCTGCGCGGCACTGCCGTGAAGTGGGGGGCGCAGGATGTCCATCAACTGGATAAGGGGGCCTACACCGGTGAGGTATCGGCTTCCATGCTGTGTGATTTCGGTTGCCGCTATGTGCTGGCTGGGCATTCCGAACGGCGCAGCCTGTATGGCGAAAGCAGCCAGCTGGTAGCAGAAAAATTTGCGGCCGCACAGTCGGCAGGCTTGACACCAATTCTATGTGTCGGGGAAACCTTGGCGCAGCGCGAGAGCGGCACGACCGAAGCGGTGGTGGCGGAGCAACTGGATGCGGTGATTACGCTGCTGGGCGTGCAATCCTTGCGTAACGCGGTGGTGGCTTACGAGCCGGTCTGGGCGATAGGTACCGGCAAGACAGCATCACCGGAACAGGCGCAGGCGGTGCATGCGTTTATTCGTCAGCGTGTGGCTGGGCATGATGGGCAAGTTGCCGATGGTTTGTGTATACTCTATGGCGGCAGCGTCAAGGCCGCGAATGCTGCACAGTTGTTTGCCATGGCGGACATCGATGGCGGGCTGATCGGCGGCGCATCGCTGGTTGCCGAAGACTTCTTGGCAATTTGTAAGGCCGGGGCGATTTGTTAGGTGGAAAATTTGTAAGGCTGGGGTTATTCGTAACGCCGGACAATTAATTAATAATTTTGGAGTAGTGTGTGGAAACTTTGGTTTGGGTTGTACATGTAATAACTGCGATAGTGTTGGTAGGTTTGGTGCTGATGCAGCATGGCAAGGGGGCGGACATGGGCGCCTCGTTCGGCTCCGGTTCCGCCGGGAGTTTGTTCGGTTCTAGTGGCTCTGCCAATTTCCTGAGCCGTAGCACGGCGGTTGCCGCAACAATATTTTTTATTACCAGCATGACACTGACTTATATGAACGCCAATCCAGCGCGCTCGCAAGGTGTGATGGACAGGCAGAGTGTGGTTCAACCGGTTCAGGTTGTTCCCGCCCCAACAGGTAGCGATGCGAACGGTTCAAAGTCGAAGGAAATCCCGAAATAATTTTGTAGTAGCATTGCGGTTGTGGTGGAATTGGTAGACACGCAAGCTTGAGGTGCTTGTGCTCGCAAGAGCGTGGGAGTTCGAGTCTCCCCATCCGCACCATATGTCAAGACAGGGTTTGGAATTTGGATAACCCAGGCTCTAGTCAAATAATAATAAACTGGAAAATGCGTTTATGTGCGCCTGCATTATTTAGGCGCTGAACGTTAGGGGAGAGCTCCGATGTTGGAAAATTATTTTCCGGTGCTGTTGTTCATAATTGTGGGACTAGGGGTAGGCGTGGCGCCGATGGTGCTGGGTCGGCTGCTGGGTCCCCATCGTCCTGATAGCGCGAAGCTCTCGCCATACGAGTGCGGCTTCGAAGCTTTCGAGGACGCGCGCATGAAATTCGACGTGCGCTATTACCTGGTTGCCATCCTGTTTATTCTGTTCGATCTGGAAATCGCTTTCCTGTTTCCCTGGGCGGTTGTGCTCAAGGAGATCGGCACGTTTGGTTTCGTCTCCATGCTGATTTTCCTCGCCATCCTGGTGGTTGGCTTTATCTATGAATGGATGAAGGGAGCGTTGGAATGGGAATAGAAGGCATATTTGAGAAGGGACTCATCGTCACTTCTGTGGATACGGTGATCAACTATGCACGTACCGGTTCGCTGTGGCCGATGACTTTCGGCTTGGCTTGTTGCGCGGTAGAAATGATGCATGCGGCGCTGCCCCGTTACGATTTGGATCGTTTTGGTGCTGGCGCTTTCCGTCCCAGTCCGCGTCAATCTGACGTAATGATTGTGGCGGGAACGTTGTGCAACAAGATGGCGCCCGCTTTGCGCAAAGTATATGACCAGATGGCCGAGCCGCGCTGGGTGATCTCGATGGGTTCGTGTGCAAACGGCGGCGGCTATTACCATTATTCCTATTCAGTGGTGCGCGGCTGTGACCGCATCGTGCCGGTGGACGTGTATGTGCCGGGCTGTCCGCCCACCGCCGAAGCGCTGCTGTACGGCGTTATCCAGTTGCAGAACAAGATCAAACGCACTAACACGATTGCACGCTAACATGGCTGCCGACTTGAACGTATTACAAGAAGATTTGACCCGGCTGCTCGACGGCAAGGTGGTGAGCCTGTCCAACCAGTTGAATGAGTTGACTTTGGTGATCCGCGCCGCCGACCTGTTGGAGGTGATGGCCCGTTTGCGCGACGACGCAGGTTTGCGCTTCGAGCAAATGATGGACCTGTGCGGAATGGACTTTTCCGCATACGGCAGCGAGGTCTGCGAAGGTGGCGCTTATCTTAAGTCTGACTTTGCTCCCGAGTTGTATTCTTCTCGCTTTGCCGTGGTGTATCACCTGTTGTCCATTACGCATAACATGCGTTTGCGCGTGCGCGTGTTCGCCGAAAACGATGAGTTGCCCGTGCTGGATTCAGTCATGGGAATATGGCCTTCTGCCAACTGGTATGAGCGCGAGGCATTTGATCTATTCGGCATCATCTTCGTTGGTCACCATGACCTGCGCCGCCTGCTCACCGATTATGGTTTTGTCGGCAACCCATTCCGCAAGGATTTTCCTTTGTCCGGGCAGGTCGAGATGCGTTATGACCCCGAACAGCAGCGCGTCATTTACCAGCCGGTGACGGTGGAGCCGCGTGAGATTACGCCACGCGCCATTCGTGAAGAACATTATGGTCGCCAATGATTAGCGAGAGATAAACGGAATTATGGCTGAGATTAAGAACTTTACAATAAACTTCGGGCCACAGCATCCGGCTGCGCACGGCGTGTTGCGCCTGGTGCTGGAACTGGATGGCGAAGTGGTCGAGCGTGCCGATCCGCATATCGGCCTGCTGCATCGC
>Ga0182030_10021431_pt1 | contig 12102 bp, 12 predicted proteins | sample 812S3MmetaG_FD_121299 | JGI IMG/M metagenome (GOLD analysis project Ga0182030, IMG submission 121299) | Permafrost microbial communities from Stordalen Mire, Sweden - 812S3M metaG (Illumina Assembly) | ecosystem: Environmental > Terrestrial > Soil > Wetlands > Permafrost | place: Sweden...
CATTGCGCTTACCTGGGCCGCAGGAAAGGTGACGATATCCACTGGGCCGAAGCAGCCGTCATCCGCTACCTGTTGCGGATAGCCGGAGAAGACCATGGAAGCTGACTGGGAAGTGGAGATCGGCGGTGAAGCTGCGGCGATTGAGGCCAACTGGGCTGGCTTTGTTGACCTGCGCCGGGAGCCGCACCGCGCGAGTGAGTTGCCGGAAACGCGCGCCTTTCCTCCGCTCGCCCAGGCGCTGGTCCGGCTCAACGCGGAAGCGTCGCCTCTGTGGACCGCCAAGTGCGACTACTGGCCCCAACTCGATCCTGGCAGTTGGGACCACGACGAGATGGAGGCCCGTGCGGAGCAAGCGGTGTGCGCATCCGGCTGCTACATCGATCTGCTGGCCCGCCACGCCAGCCGCTGGCAAACCTCCGCTGAAGCCGAGCGCGATTGCAGGGTTCTCTGCGCCGCGATCAGGGCCGTACCGCTGAGCCGCTGCCGCGTAGATCTGGTGGTGCGCCAGGCCTGGACCGGTGCGGAAACCATGTCCACCGGCCTCACCGTCTACCTGACCGCCTGCGGCGCAAAACAATCCAACGCGGTGGAGCGACTGGCGGCCTGCCTGGAAGCGTTTGTCGATACGATTGTTGCTGCGTTTGCCAGTGCGTTGGAAGGCGAATCAACGCTACAATGAGAATGCGTACGACGAGCCTGTGGGCGAGTAGCTCAATTGGATAGAGCAACGGCCTTCTAAGCCGTAGGTTTCGGGTTCGATCCCCGACTCGCCTACCACCATTCTGGTTCACCTCGTCGCACCCCATCCCCCGAGAGCACATAATTCCTTGTTTTTCGACTTTACTTGTCTCTTGGCGTCCCAGCGGATTCCTTGACAGCCCATCTGTGCTGGGGGGCAACATTGGAGGCAGGTCGACATATTGAAAAGTCTTGCCCCCAAGCCTCAATGGAGTTGCTCCCAGATGCCTTTAACTGTTGTCCAAATCGATAGTGCAAAGCCAGGCCTTCGAGCAGTACGGCAAGGCAAGAACGAAGGGAAGGACCAGGATATTTATGTCTTTCCTGGTCCACGCGACCGCAATCGCCCGATGAGCGAGAATGCAATTCTCCGGGCAAATTGAAGTCACAAAAGGTTGTCCCCATCTTGAAGCCAAAGCGACTTACTGATGTAAGGGCGATCATGTTGCCGGGCTACGAGTAGCGGTTAGGCTCATGCTACTGGCTGTCAGCATGGGTGCTTATATGGGAGCGCTCTTACATGCGGCGGCGCCAAGGTCTGGAACACGCCGCAGGGGCCTGGATTCTGCTCAAGCCTTGTCTTGACTTAAGATTGACTTGCAGTGCGTTTGTGGATGCCTCTGCTGGATGGCGAAGGCATTGTCGTCCCGGCCGGAGACCATCTTGTCTATGCTCAGCCTATTTCGCAGATGTTTCTATTCTTCGGGCCTCGTTCTGGTGCTGGCGCTCTCACTCTCTGTATTGCATGCGCAGACTCCTGCCGCGCCAACCAATCCTGTTCCGTCAGCCTCGCCAGTCACGGCGCAGAATCCTTCACCGATGGTGGAGCACACGCGGGCTCATCCGCGTCTGACAAAGCAGTCGCCGCCGGGCGAGCATGATCTGTTACCGCTGGGCACTCTTTTTCTTCCCCAGGGACTGCGACGCAATCGGCGCTCCACCTTGCTCTTCTTCTTCCACGGGGGAGACTGGCTGCCGGAGTTGGCCGCAAGCCATCAACATCAGATGGCCGTGATCACCATTCAAGGCGGCGCTGGCTCCGGTTCCTACGTTCGGCTCTTTCAGGACCCGGCGCGATTTCTCTCCCTGGTGGCTGCGGCAGAGTCAGTCAGCCACATGCACTTCAACGAGATTGCGTTGGCTGGCTGGAGCGCAGGCTGCGGTGCGTTGCGTCAGATCCTGCTCGATCCCGCATCCTACGAGCGCGTCCATCGCGTCCTTTGCATCGATGGCGTGCATACGGGCTACATCCACGACACGCCGGGGCCGCTGGAGTCTGAGCTTGACGTCAGCAATCTGCAAATCTGGTTGCGCTTCGGCCGGGATGCCATTGCTGGGCAGAAACGTCTCATCCTCACCCATTCAGAGATATTTCCCGGCAGCTTTGCCAGCACAACGGAAACCGCTGACTGGCTGCTGCGCGCCTGGCAACTGACGCCGCATCCGGTGGCGCGCTTTGGCCCCATGGGCACGCAGATGTTGAGCGAGGTCCGCTCGGGTGGGCTACTGGTGGTCGGATTTGCCGGAAACTCAGCGCCCGATCATGTGGACCAACTGCACTCGTTGCCCGAATATCTGCGCTGGCTGGAACAAACACCCGGCACAGATCGCGTTCTTAATCTTGCGGGACACCGTCGATGGGGATTATCCGCGAGACCCGTTGGAATGCAAGTCGCCGTGCAAGCACGTCAAGTCTCTGGCATCCTTAGCCTACATTGGTAGAATTCCTCTCAGTTAGAATCTTCCGCAACTAAACAATGCTCCTGAGAAACCAACCCGCATGGCCGTTGCTGCTGGCAATTCTGCTAGCAGCAGTGTGCCTATCCCTCAGGCCGGATGCAGGTCCTCGGCACGGCCTGAGCGACCGCATGAGGCATTTGCCCTCCAGAACCCTCTGGGCATGGGAGCGCCCAGAAGACCTGAGCGGAATCGATCCGTCCTCGACGGCTATCGCCTGGCTCGATCAGACGATACAGATCGGGGATAGCATCTCGACAATGCCCCGGCATCAACCGATGATCTACCCTGCCCAGACTTCCAGGATTGCTGTCGTACGGATTGAGGTGCAACATGGCACAAATCTGGAGGGTGAACTGGGGAAGACTCTGGCCCAAGCGGTTGCCAGCCAAGTGTTGACGTCCGCCGCGATACCCGGCATCGCTGCACTACAGATCGATTTCGACGCCACCCGCTCTCAGCGAGGGTTCTATACCTGGATACTCCGGGATTTACGTTCGAGGATGCCCGCAGAAATGCCGCTCAGCATCACCGCGTTGGCCTCTTGGTGCAGTTATGATGACTGGATCGGAGCCTTGCCGATCGACGAGGCCGTCCCTATGTTCTTTCGCATGGAGCCAGACCGCCGCAGGGCTCCCGACGATTTACCTGAGTTCAAAATCCGGGAACCACTCTGCATGGGGACTGTTGGGATCTCTACCCATGAACGCTGGCCGGCAGGGATAGCTGGGAAGCGTATCTATATCTTTGCAGATCGAGGCTGGCGACAGGATTTGCCGCTACTGGCCAGCCGGAGGTTACCATGAATCGTCGCGTGCTGGTTCTGTCGCTGGTCATTCTGGTTGGTCTTCCCTTGATTACCGTGCAGGCCTGCGGGCCTGACTTCTCCTCCGACGTTTTCGTGCGCAAGATGCGGCCAGACAATCCCAAGGAATTTGCCGCCGGAAAACTGGGAATTCTGCTGCCGACCTATCCTCGCGCCGATCTGATCGTTGCCTATCGCTACCTAAACGGCGGAGCGCTTACCCCCGTGGAGCAGGCCGGTTATAGCCCGACGGAGACCTACTACAGCGAAGAAGAATTGACGGCGAAGTGGAACCGGGAGGAAGCGGAGAGCAAGAAGTATGTTTCTCCATCTGAGCATTGGAAGCAGGAACGTGCACTCTACGTCGAGTCAAACGATGTTGTTGAACAGAACCGGGAGTTGCGCATTCAGCGTGCGAATGGAACCACCTTTTCTCCTGACTACCTGAACTGCACGGATGACGCTTTCAGCAACGCTGTCGTGGTGTTGAAAGCTCGCGTAAAGACCTGGGGAGCCAAAAGCCCTGACCTGATTGATTGGATTCATGGTCAGGATGCAGTCTTCTCCAACTGCCGGGGTGGAGATCCGGTAACGCCCCAAGATGTGCTATCAGGTGGATCGCCTCTGTTGCGCCAGGACCGCGCCTATCAGGCGGCTGCTGCGCTCTTCTATCAAGCTCGCTTTGACGAGGCGACCAGAGCATTCGAGGCCATTGGCCAGGACGCGCAGTCTCCTTGGCGAGGGCTAGCAAAGTACCTTGCAACGCGGGCGATGGTCCGAAAAGCATTTCTATCTGCAAAGTCAGACATGGGCGGTCACATGGCCCAGTTTGATCCCGTACTGATGAAGCAGGCTCAGAGTTCGATCGTTACCTTGTTGAAACAGCCCGACTCCGATCTTCCGCATAGCGCATTGCGTAACGAACTCGACTTTGTCCGTCTGCGCACGGAACCCAAGGTGCGTGTTCACGAATTGTCTGCCGCATTGGTTGGACCGAAGGCTGACCCGAACTACGCACAGCACTTGACGGACCTGACCTGGTATCTGGATGCGAATCTTGATAGCGGAGCCCTCAGAGAAGACGCAGACGTAGAAGCTATTGTTGGCATGGATCAGGCTGTTCACGGGGTCATTCCTGCCCAGAATCAACGTGTGACGCAATTTGAGAAGACATACCGTGATCTTGCGGATCTCCGCTCTTCATCGACACTGTTGGACTGGCTGATTACCTTCCAATCCCCCACAGATGAGGCGCGGAAACACGCGATTGCGGAATGGAAGGCAACCGGGCATCTGACCTGGATGGTTGCGGCAATCTGCAAGGCGAGCGCCAGAGACCCTGAGGCTCCTGACCTGGTGAAGGCCGCCGAGCAGACACCATCTGACTCCCCGGAATGGGAGATGCTGAACTACCACCGGATTCGACTGTTGATCGGCCTTGGGCGTGCAGCGGAAGCACGTGTGCTCCTCAATGATTCAATTGTCCGCGTGCAAAGCGGAAAGTGCGACTCCTCCCTGAATCTCTATCAAGGGTTGCGTATGAGATCAGCCGTCAATCTGGATGAAGCACTTGCCTATGCACCCCGCAAGATTCTGAATCGCGCCAGCGAAGAACAGGCATCTCTGGATGAGTGCCTGTATGTTATGAAGAACCCCAGGCGCAAGTACGACTGCAAGAAGGACGCGGGGCAGCCCGAGTTCAACGCCGATGCAGCCAGCCTCTTCAACCTTGAATCTCCTTTAAGCGTGATCGCAGATGCGGCAGTGTCGAACAAACTGCCTGATAACCTGCGCTGTTCTTTGGCGATCATGGCGTGGGTGCGGAGTGTTCTGGCAAACGACGATACAACTGCCGCGAAAGTCTTTCCCTTGCTTCCGCAGAAGATTCAGGAGCAGGCTGGCTCCGGAACGGGCTTCAAGCCGCTTGTGACGCTGGTCAAGAATCCAGGACTTCGCCCCTATCTTGACCCCGGTGTGCAGCGCTCCTATTCATTTGATTTCGTGGAGAGCTACCGGGACAACTGGTGGTGTAAGGACTGGGGTCTGAGTTGGTGGGAGAACACATGGCAGCAGCGCGGATTTCCAAATGAAGGGCTCATCCGGGCGGATGAAACAGCAGCCTTCCTTACTCCAGCACAGCGAGCAGAAGGAGAGCGGCAGTCCTCGCAGTTACGCTCTACCGACGATGCCGATGTTGTCTTAGGACAGCGCGTTCTTGCCTATGCCAAGGATCACCCCGATGATCCAGACGTCCCAGAGTCACTCTTCCTGGTACTGCGCATGGTGCGCTACAGTTGCGGACCGGACTACGAACCAGATAGCCCTGAGCAGAAGCGCATGGTGCATCTGACCGATGAGGTGAGCCGGACGGCGGCCAGACTCCTCCGCCAGAGGTATGCCGCAAGTCCATGGACCAAGAAAGCTGCACCGTTTGCGGGATAAGGAGTAACTGAGATGGCACGCAGGAAATTAGTACACCCGTATGAATGACCGTTGGTTCTTGTGCGGGTCCATTTGTCGGCACTCTCTGATCAAGTTACGGGAGTTGACTTGTGCCAATACCACATGTGCAGAAGCACGGAGAAGAAGCACCCAACACACACACCAAGAAATAGAAAACCAAGTAGGACACAGGCCAATTGCAGGAAATACTGAGGAGCTCCGATATCGGCGTCCAACCACTTTGCGACCCCGAATAGCACAAGAGCAGCCCCGCCGAAAGCGATGCACCGCATCCCATACTGTTTAGGGTTAGCTCTTTCTCGCCACGTCTTGTAGGCGATGACGAACGCAAGTGCTGGAGCGATAAAGAAGAAGGTTATGAGTTCCATTCCTTCTGTCAGCCAGTGATAGTGAGGGTTCATATGCTCGCCTCAGGAATGCACCATCAGTATAGTCTGAACCCGGATCAACGACTGACGGTGAGAGGACATTCAGGATGGTTGGTCGCCTATAGAGGAGTTTCGAGTAGGCCGGATCGCGATCAACCAGTTAGCGGCCCAATGTTCCCCATAAGCGGTGACTCCCCAAAGCTTCCATTCGAGACCCGCAATGCACGCCCATCCGCTGTTAGGCGGATCTGTACGCAACTATTTCTGAAGTTGAGTGTTGTATTGTTTAAGGTGCGCTGGTGACCCGGTACATGGGAAACGGTAAGGCGGGATTTGGGTGCCACCGCTGAAGACAGATTGCGCTGCTAGCCCTCATTCCTGTCATCAGTTAACTTGTTAACTCAACCAGAGGCATGATAACTCCCTGCAGCGGCTTCGCTCTCCAATGCCTCTTGCTGCAGTCGTCGAATGGAGTAAAAGTCATGATCGGATGCAGAGCGCTACTCTCCTTCGTTGCCATGGGAACAATCGCCGGACTAACAGGATGCGGAGGGTCTGGAAGCTTGCAGTCTCTCAACGAGACGCCGCAGCCGACCTCTGTTCTCTTTGTCTCCACGCCGCCGTCGTCATTGGCAGTAAGTGCGTCCGCGACGATAGATGCAGCGGCGATTTATCCGATTCAACTTCCAAGTGCATCAGAAAACAGCCTGGTCACATACACAATCAGTTGCGGAAGTCCGGGGTCCTGCGGCACGTTGACGGCGAGCGATGAAGGCGGTGCAATCGTATACACTGCCCCTCCAGCGATCCCTTCCGGAGCAACAGTAACTGTGACGGCAACCTCGGTCGTCAACCCAAAGCTTTCCGCATCGGCCACCATCAAAATCGTGCCTCCCATTCCAATTTCCGTCACATTTGTCAGTGCGCCGCCAGCCTCAATGCAAGTGAGTTCGTCGATGTCGATGCGAGCCCAGATCACGAACGATGTGTCGGCGAATCCCCAGGTGAATTGGCGCGTTACCTGCGGAGGCACAGCTTGTGGCTCCTTTAGCCTAGCCACAACCGGCAGCGAGGTGCCAACAATCTATACGGCGCCTGCAGCGATCCCGCCAGGCAATGCCGTAACCGTGACTGCGACGTCGGTTACCGATCCGACAAAGTCGATCTCAGTAAGCATTGTGATTACCGCAGCCGCGCCGACGCTGGCGGATGGGACTTATGTTTTCCAGATTTCAGTTTCCCCAGGGAACGTGGGCACTTTCGTTACAGGCACAATCGTTGCGAAGAGCGGCACGATCACGGGCGGAGAGCAAGATGCGACGACCGACGACGGAGAGGGAGACGAATACACAATCTTCCAGCAGATTAGCGGTGGAAGTTACTCGACCACTCCGGATGGAAACCTGGAAATCAACGTGCAGATCAGTCAAAATGAAACCGAAACTCTGAACGGGACGCTGGCTTCGAATTCCCAAGGGTTTATCGCAGGTTTTGACGGTATCTCAGGCAGTGGGACGCTGGACCTGCAAACCAGCACGGCTGCGCCCACGGGCGGGTACGCAATTTCGCTCTACGGTGTCGATTACTACAACAGTCCGGCGTGGATCGGGGGCGTTCTCAATATCGACAGCCCAGGAGGAATTTCAGGAAATGGCAGCGTTCTTGACCTAATCGATGCGCCAGCCTATTCCGCGGGTGCGCCTTCCTTGGCTGCCAGTACAGTTACCGCGCCCGATGCATTCGGCCGCGTGATCTTCCACTTGAACCCGGGCACAAACTCTACGCTTCCGGTATTGAATCTGGCGGGCTATGTCGTCGACTCCACGCACATCCGCCTTAACCAGTTCAGCGACCCAACCTACAGCTACATCTACGCCGGGATTTCAGGTGGAACGGCGCTTGGCCAAGGCACAAGTACAGGCAAGTTCAGCTCTGCATCAGTGGCAGGTACGAGTTATGTCTTTGCCGCGCAGGGCGAAGACCAGCAAGGCCCGCTGCAGCTCGCCGGGGTAGTAACTCTCAACGCTGGCGGCAGCGCCACGGGCACGCTCAACTGGAACGACCTGAGAGAAGGGACAGCGCAAAATCCACTCCCCTTCACCGGCGCCTACACGGTCGATCCGACAGGACGGGTCACTCTGACGAATCTCACCGACGGCTCGACATTCAAGTATTCGCTGCATCTTTATCTGACTGGGAGCGGTGGAGGCCTCGCACTCTCCAGCGACGCGGACGATGTATTTGCCGGGCAGGCGTTTCTAAAGCAGGCTGGCGCGTTTACCTCGGCCTCGTTCACTGGCGGGTACGGATTGAACGCCAACCTTTACGCCACAATCTCGAATGGCGAATTGGAATGGGAGAACGCGGTTGGCTCGCTGGTAGCTGTGCCGAATGCTGGAACGGATGAAGTGTCGGGATTCGCGGACGGCGGCGCCGGATTAGCAGACTTCGCCATCTCCGGAAGCTTCACAGCTGCTTCGAGTGGCGTCTTCGATGGAACACTCGCAGGCTTCGACGGCACTTCTCCAACGAAGGCAAATGCCTTTACGTTGTATATGGTGGATGGCACCCAGGCAGTAGCTATCGAAACAGATAATTCGCAATTGATGCTGGGACGGATGGTGCTGGTGCAGTGAAACGTGCATTGACTGTTCTATATGCAATCGGCCTACCGCACATGCGCTCATCCCGCCTGTTCTCCGTTAATTCCGAATGCCGAGCGGATCGTAGCCTATGTGGAAGTTTCGAGTGGGCCGGATCACGGTCAGCCAGCCCGCGGCCGAAACTTCCGTAATGGCGGTTACACGACCGGAAGACGATTAGCCACTTAAAATCGGTAATTCGATCAATTCACTTCATCCGCTTGACGATCCCGGAATGCAAATTGAAGAGCCATTTACCCTGAGAATGGCAGCCGTTCTCAACGTAAGCACTCTTTGGCGCCCTAATTATGGCTTCTCCAGCGTTTGTGACCCCGATGAATTCCTCGAAGTAATCGCACGAAGGAAGTTGTTTGAGAATCCGATCGTCCAGCGGCAGAAACATGACCGAGTTCGATTTCACTTCGACAATCACAGGCCGGTGCCCTGTATAGTCTCCACCTGTTCACCAAAAGTCCGCCGCTATCATATCCCCGTCGCTGGACGCCCCAATTATGTCAACGCCAACGCCATCATCCTCCTGGTCAGAAAACTCCTTAATCATTACGAATGGCTTGCCGTTTGAAGACAAGAACAATTTGTAATCTGCCGAACACCCATGTTTGCCTCCTTCGCCCTTTGCCCGGCTTAACTGGACCGATCCATACAGGCGAACAGCGCCTGATTGGAAGTCAATGGGAGCTGTCTTCCGCGACTCAGTCTGGCCTGACTTCATATCGTCACAGTCTAAGAATCTGTCTAAAAACTCAGCCTTGGTCGAAGGGTACGGGCTTTTAGCCCGTACATTAAAGGCCGAAGTAGAACAGGGCTTTAGCCCCTGAGGGAATCGATTTCAGCCATTTTGCACTCCCTCGGCGGCTAAAGCCGGATAGATTTTTGATCCTACAACGGACGGGCTGAAGCCCGTCCCCTTCATCGTCCATGAGTCCATGAGTTTTTAGACAGGCTCTAAGGACTCAGTTGAACGAGGGCTCGACTGCGATGTTGTTGCAGAGCAAGTCGCAACGAAGAGCAGCATTATCCCGAGCGTTGTTGGCTTCACGATGGCCAGTATACGACGACAAACCCTGTGTGACGGTCGTATGCGCCTATTCGTCAGTTATATTGAGGTAAACTGTGCGAAGATCGCAGAACTCGGTTGTATGCGGTAATAGGTAAGCATCGTGCTGACGGGATGCAGGAATGATTTTTCGGCAGATTAAATCCTGGAAGGCTTCCAACCAGCGCACTCGCCAGAGCAACCCACCTGGGGGCAACTGTTCATTCATTCGTTGGAACGTGTATTTAGTAGCCGACTCGCTACCCTTCCGCAATCATCTTGTCTATTGCCTTCAGTCCCTGCAGGGGGTCATCCTGCAAGATTTCTCGCATACACCATGAAGACAGAACCGAAACCGGCCACCGAAGAGCAGATCCGCCAGCTCGGTACATTGCTCGAAGGCGAAAGCACTATGGTGCTCTCGGTTGTTGACGCCGAGGGGCTGGCCTACGCGGCTCCCGTCTTCTACGTGACCGGTGCGCCGGTGGACACGGTCGGAGCGGAACAGCTCGACCTGCTCTGGCTCTCCTCTGCCGACAGCGTACACAGCCTCGCTCTCAGCGCCGATCCGCATGTAGCGGTCACCGTCTACCGGCCAACCTTTGCCTGGCGCGAGATTGCCGGCGCGCAGATGCGCGGGTGCTGCTCTATCGTCGAAGGCGCCGAGCGCCAGGCCATCCTCGTCCGCTATTGCCAGCGCTTCCAGTTGGGCGCCGTGCTCGGCCTAGCCATCAAAGCAGGCACGCTCTACCGCTTCCGCCCCGAGTGGGTACGGCTGGTCGACAACCGCCAGGGTTTCGGCTGGAAGGCAGAGTTTGTCCTCCCCGCCTGACCAGCGAATATCCTTTCTAGCAACCCTTCGTCATGGGGTTCGCAGCGGCGGTCAGTTGCCAACCATGGCGTTGATAAACAGGGCCACATCGGTCCCATTCACCGTCTTCGCCGTCACACGCACTTTATCGCCCTTGTGAAGCTGGCATTTAAGGCCCACAACAGCGCCATAACCTGTCTCCGCAATGGTGTCATCGGTGATGTTGAACGTCTTGCTCGCGCCCGATTCGTCTGTGACTACTACAGAGCGGCCCTTGTCTTCTGACTTGACCACCGTACCTGTTGTCAAGCTGAACGGACCCTGGCCCAGATTGCGCAATGCTACGGCTGTACGGGTATCGGCGCCACTGAAATAGAAGACTATGCCGTAGGTGCCTTTCTGCCTGAACTCATTGGCCGCGGTTGCCTTGGCCCGAATGGTCTTGTCAAAGGCAATGGGCGTTTTGGGTTCCGTCATATCCTTGAACAGCCCGGCGGAATGGTTGTCCGTATAGACTGTGATCGTCTTGGCCGTTGCATCGGCGGAGACCACCGTTCCTGTGAGTGCATGAACTACCTCTTGCGCCCCAGCCGCAATCAATGCCGACATGAGACACGCAACTAGAATGCAAGTCTTCATCGTGTTCGTTCGCATACGCTTGCTCCTGACGTCATCCGTTACCCAGAACGGCGAATCGCTGCGGTTGCGCTGGCAATCCATGGCAAAACCAGCACGGTTCTGGCCCAACGCGAGATTGTACTCGTTTGAGCGGCACTCGTCACTGCAGCAATCGAAAACAATCTTCTGCCGCGGCTGACTCAGCAGTCTGCTTGCATCGCGCGAGGATACGACCTGCGCAGTCAACCAGATTGGGGCTCCATCGTCCTGGCGACCTGAAACAGAAGATCGAGCACCGCCGGTTTTGGCAGCATCCTGCTGAGGTTGCACCTTGCCGGAAGTGCATCGGCAATCCTGCAGGAAATTAGCCTGCCACTTTCTTCGCTTCCTCTTCGCCAGCCTCAAGCGTTATCCTCAACATAACGTGACAAGCAGGCGCGAAGACTCCCTCCATAATCCGGCGAACCTCGATCCAGCGAGCCTCAATGCGTCCGCCGCGGAGGATGCGCTCAGTGGTTTTCATCCCGTCACGGCAGCGTGGTTTCGCGCGGTCTTTGAAGCGCCCACCGCACCGCAGCGCCTCGGCTGGCCGGCAATCGCACGCGGCGACAGCACGCTCATCCTGGCGCCCACCGGAACCGGCAAAACGCTCACTGCATTTCTCTGGTGCCTTGACCGGTTGATGCTGGGAGAAACAAAGGCTGAGGGACCGGGGGACAAAGGAACTGCGAAGCTCTTTCCAGAGGACGAGCATTCTGCGCCCCGCGGCTGCCGCGTGGTCTACATCTCGCCTCTCAAGGCGCTCGCTGTAGACGTCGAGCGCAACCTGCGCTCGCCTTTGGCCGGCATGGCAAACATGGCGC
>Ga0182030_10021432_pt1 | contig 12102 bp, 11 predicted proteins | sample 812S3MmetaG_FD_121299 | JGI IMG/M metagenome (GOLD analysis project Ga0182030, IMG submission 121299) | Permafrost microbial communities from Stordalen Mire, Sweden - 812S3M metaG (Illumina Assembly) | ecosystem: Environmental > Terrestrial > Soil > Wetlands > Permafrost | place: Sweden...
CAGCCACTGGTCCTGCGCCTGCTCGAGATCGAGCCGGGCATGAAAGCCCTCGAGGGGGTGGTGATGGAGATCGACGACTGTGCCTTCCCGTTGGTCAGCGACATCGTCACCACCACCGACCTCGACACGGCGTTCGACGGCACCTCCTGGGCGCTGCTGGTCGGGTCGATCCCCCGCAAGGCCGGGATGGAGCGGGGCGACCTGCTCACGGTCAACGGGGGCATCTTCGGACCCCAGGGTCGGGCCATCGCCGCCAACGCCGCGTCCGACGTGCGGGTTCTGGTGGTCGGCAATCCGTGCAACACCAACTGCCTCATCGCCCGGTCCAACGCCCCCGAGGTGCCCGGCGACCGCTGGTTCGCCATGACCCGGCTCGACGAGAACCGGGCCAAGGCCCAGCTGGCCAAAAAGGCCGGGGCGCCGGTGGCGTCGGTTTCCAACGTGGCCATCTGGGGCAATCACTCCGCCACCCAGTTCCCCGACTACGCCAACGCCCTCATCGACGGCGAGCCGGCGGTCAAAGCCATCGACGACATCGAGTGGCTCCAGGGCGACTTCCTCACCACGGTGCAGAAGCGCGGTGCGGCCATCATCGAGGCCCGGGGCCTGTCCTCGGCGGCGTCGGCGGCCAGTGCCGCGGTGGACTCGGTGGTCAGCATCCGGAGCGCCACCCCGGACGGGGACTTCACCTCCCTGGCCGTGGTGTCCAACGGCGAGTACGGAATTCCCCCAGGGCTACAGTTCGGCTTTCCGGTGCGGAGCGATGGCGCTGGCGGTTGGTCGGTGGTCGAGGGCCTGACCCACGACCCGTTCGCCAGCGACCGGATCCGCATCACCACCGAGGAGCTGGAGGCCGAGCGGGCTGACGTGGTCGACCTGCTGCCGTAGCCCCCGCGCCTCTTCAGCGGGCGGCACCCACCGGCTGTCGTAGCAACGCCTGATCCGGTAGAGACGGCCACCGGACCCGGGTGGCCCATCCCCACTGTTCGAACCTTCGGATGAGCCATGCCGACGGGTCGACCATGCCTGGGCGCGCCCCGTGCCGGGCCCACGAGGGGTGGGCGTGGTGGATGTTGTGCCAGTTGTCTCCGAGGGAGATGATGGCCAGGGGCCACAAGTTGGTGCTGCGGTCGGTGGTCTCCTCCGGCCGACGGCCGAAGGTGTGGCACAACGAATTCACCGACCAGGTGACGTGGTGGAGGAGTGCCATCCTCACCAGACCGGCCCATAACAGGGCGGTCAGGGCGCCGACGATGGTGCCCGACAACGCCCAGCCGATGCCGAAAGGGATGGCCAGCGATCCCAGGGCCAGGATCGGGAAGAGGCGATCGATCCGTTGCATGTCCCGGTCCTTCAACATGTCGGGGGCGTAACGGGAGGCATCGGAGGCATCGGAGACGAACAGCCAGCCGACGTGGGAGAAGGCCAGACCGCGTAACAGGGCCCCACCCCGGTCGCCGTAGCGGTGCGGAGAGTGGGGGTCACCGACGTGGTCGCTGAACATGTGGTGGCGGCGGTGGGTGGCCACCCAACTGGTCACCGAGCCCTCCACCGCCATCGAGCCCAGCACCGCCAGGGTGATCTTGAGGGGTCGCCGCGGGGTGAAGGCGCGGTGGGAGAACAGCCGGTGGAAGCCGATGGTGATCCCGAAGCCGGTGAAGCCGTAAAGGGTGAGAGCGATCAGCACATCGGTCAGATTGATGGCGTGACCCCATAGCCATGGGATGACCAGAGCGAGGGCGAGGACCGGGCCGGCCACGATGGCCACGGTGACGAGTTTCTGAGCGGGATGCACGACAGGGGGCTCCCGCTCCGTCCCCAGGGCGGGGTCGCGGGCAGCCATCGGCCCGGACGGGTTGGGAGAGCTGGACACGGGAACCTCCGGTAGCGCCGAGGCGCCGGTAGGGGCAGAGCCGTACCGGGCTGTATCAGCGGACCGTGCCTACCGTCCACACTACCGGCCCTGGGCGGAGGGCACAGGTCGGGCCTCGCCCCGCAGCTGGGGACTCCATGGTGGCCGGGCCACCACGTCGGCGGCCCGCCCACCATCGTTGACTGAGGGCATGCGGGGTGCCACCATCGCCGGGACCGTCAACTGAGGGAGAAACCGTGGGCCGACTCGAGGGAACGCGCGCCGTGATCACCGGGGCCGCCAGCGGAATCGGCGAGGCCACCGCCCGGCTCTTCACCGACGAGGGGGCGTGGGTGGTCCTGGCCGATGTCGACGACGTCCGGGGCCCGCGCATCGCCGGTGAGTGTGGAGAGCGGGCCCGGTTCCTGCGCACCGACGTCTCGAAGGAGGCCGACGTCGACGCCGCGGTGGTCTTGGCCGTGGACCACTTCGGGGGGCTCGACTGCATGTTCAATAACGCCGGCAGCCCCGGATCGGTCGGTGGGATCGAAGAGATCGACCTGGCGACGTTCGACCGGACGGTGGCCGTCCACCTGCGGGGCGTGTTCCTGGGCATCCGGGCCGCGGCCCGGGTCATGCGCACCCAGGGTCGCGGCAGCATCATCAACACTGCCAGTGTGGCCGCCCTGGGTGCCAACTATGCCGGGCACGACTACAGCGCGTGCAAGGCGGCCGTGGCCCAACTGACCCGCACCACGGCCAATGAGCTGGGCGAGAGCGGGATCCGGGTCAACGCCATCCTGCCGGGTGCCGTCGCCACCTCCATCTTCGCCCGGGCCGCCGGGCTCGACGGCGATGAGGCCCAGGCCACGGTGGAGGCCATGTCCCAGGTGTTGAGCGACCTGGCTCCGATCCGTCGCGCCGGCCGGCCCATGGACGTGGCCGAAGCCGCCTTGTGGCTGGCCGGCGAGGGATCGAGCTTCGTCACCGGCCAGGCCCTGGCCGTCGACGGTGGCCTCACCACCGGGTCGCTCTACCGGGAAGAGCACCCCAAGGTCGAGGCCCTGGTCCACATCCTGGCCACACCGGCCTCCTGACCGCAGGGCGCGGCAGCGCAAGCCTTTGGCGCCGGGCTTGGCTGGTCAGACCTGCGAGAAGAAGTCGGCGAGCACCGCGCCGACCGCCGGCCCGTGGGTGAAGATCCCGAGGTGGCTGGCCTCGGGGATCTCCGCGTAGCGGGCCCCGGGTATGGCCGCGGCGGCCTCCCGGGCCCGGGCCGGCGGGGAGTCCACGTCCTCCTCGAACGCCAGCACCAGGCAGGGAACGGAGATCTCGGGCCAGGCACGGGTCCGTTCGAGGTCCAGGGACCACGCCAGGCAGGCCTCGTACTGGCCCAGCCGGCCCGGATTGGGCCACGGCGGCAGGTCGGCGATGAGGGACAGCCAGCCGTCGACCACGGCGTCGTCCTGTAGTTCGCGGTTGGCGAGGTACCGCAGCGTCTCGGTGGCGTAGAACAGCGGGGGCAGGGGAAGGTCCAGCCGGGCCAGGTCGCGTTCCACCGTGGTGATGGCCTTTTCCCAAGCAGTGGCCACATTGCAGCTGCCCATGAAGGCCGCTCCCCGCACCCGGTCCGGATGGCGGATGGCCATGGTCTCAGCCACCCAGCCACCCATCGAGTGCCCGGCGATCCGGACCGACGCCATCCCCAGGTGGTCGATGAGGGCCAGGGCGTCGTTGGTCAGGTCTTCAATCGAGTAGGGGGCCGGGGGCGACGACGACGGGGCCACGCCGCGATTGTCGAAGGTGATCACCTGGTAGCCGGCCCCGACCAGCTCGGGCACCAGGTTCAGCTCCCAGGCCACCGCGGGCTGGCTGCATCCGCACACCAACACCACCGGCTCGCCGGACCCGAACACGTTGTAGGCGATGGTGACTCCGTCAAGCTGCACTTCCGGCATTCCTGCCCCTTTCTGTGCTGGCTCACTCCGGCCGGAGCGGCGTTCCGATTGTCCCGGCCATCAGGCGGGGATCAACTCGATGCGGTTGCCGAAGGGGTCATCCACGTACCACTGGGGCCGGCCCGGGACGTCTTCGGCCCGCCGGGTCGGGTAGCCGGCCTCGTCGAGCACCCGGCACAGCTCTTCGAGTCCGGACACCCGCAGGCCCGGATGGGCCTTGCGGGCGGGTCGGAAATCCTCTTCCACCCCGAGGTGGAGCTTGGCCGGCCCCCGCTCGAACCAGCAGCCGCCCCGGGCCGCCAGTTCCGGGGGCTTGGGCACCCGGGGCAGCCCCAGCAGCCCGGTGAAGAAAGCCTGTGCTCGGGCTTCGGCGTCCGGCCCAGCGGGCATGGCCAGCTGCACGTGGTCGAGACCCTCGATCCGGTAATCGGCCTCGGTCACGGCCGTCCTCCGCCGATAGCCAGATCACGCTGATCCCGGCGCAGCGGATGGTCGGCGGGCACTTCCACCAGGTGGATCCTGATCCCGTCGGGGTCGTCGACCCAGGCCTCGATCAAGCCCCACGGCTCGAGGGTGGCGCCCCGCGCCAACTCCACCCCCCGGCCGGTCAGTTCGTCCACGGTGTCGGCCACCGAACGTACTTGCAGCCACAAGGCCGCCACCTGCCGCGCCGACGACCCGGATGGGCCCCGGGGATGTGGCGGGTCGTGCGGGCCCACCACCTCGATCAAACCGCCCCCGGCGAAGAAGACCACGCCGCGTCCCGCCCCGGCTCCGAACTCCCGGGCCACCGGCAGGTCCAGCGACGAACCGTAGAAGGCCAGAGACGCCTCGAGGTCCGAGGGATGGATGATGGTCCTACTGCTCAGTACGTGCACGCTGTCAACCTCCGGGGCTCCACCGTGGGCCATCCCCACGCTGTCACGTCACCGGGGTCCGCTGCCAGCACCGCTACGCCATCGGCCGGCCCTAGTAGGTGGTCGATGTCGCCAGCGCCTGGGTGGCGGCGCGGGCTGCCACCAGCATCTGCTGGGCGGTCACCAGGACCGAGAGGTCTCCCCGTACCCGGATCCGGCCGGCATTGAGGGCCTCAGCCGGAGCCATCTCTCCCTTGGACAGCGCCGCGGCGTCCTCGTAGGAGATGACGATGGTCACGTCCGCCGGCCACTCGTCGGCTGCGCCCTCGTCGGTGGTCCGGTGCTGCCCGGACGGCTGGATCCGGAACCGGAGCGAACCATCGTCGACCCGGAGTACCACGGAGATGTCCCCGTCGGGACCACCGTGCACCTCTTGGACCACCGTAAAGCGACCATCGGCGGCGGCCAGGCCGGCCTCCGGTCCGGGCCCGGGCAGTTCCACCCCGTCGAGGGCGGCGTTGAACTCCTCGGCCCAGGACGGGCTCAGGAACTGGACCACGTCAGGCTGTCCGCCCGCGTCGTCGGGCCTCAGCCGCGTACCCGTAGGATCGGAGCCCGCTCACTCGGCAGGCGCATCCTCGCCGGGGGCGGTGGCGGCCGGTGGTTCGACCGCCGTAGTGGGGGTGGGAGCCGAGTACGCCGTCAGGTCCAGGTCGTCGGCCGGGGCTGCTACCGGCGCCGTTGCGCTCACTGCCACCGCCACCGCGTGGGGGTGGGGAGCGGGGATCCCGTGCACCGGTGCCGGGGGTTGCACCGCGGCGGGCCCGGTAGCCGGTGACAGGGCGGACGCCTCGGCCGGGGTGCTCTTCTTCCGGCTCCTGATCTTGCGACCCAGCCACGCCACCGGGTCGTACGACGCGTCGACCACCCGCTCCTTCAGAGGGATGATGGCGTTGTCGGTGATCTTGATGTGCTCGGGACACACCTCGGTGCAGCACTTGGTGATGTTGCACTTGCCCAGACCCTGCTCCTGTTGGAGCAACTCGCGGCGGTCGTTCACATCCAGCGGGTGCATCTCCAACTCCGCCGAGCGGGCGAAGAAGCGAGGGCCGGCGTAGGAGGTCTTGTTCTCCTCGTGGTCCCGGATGACATGGCACACGTCCTGGCACAGGTAGCACTCGATGCACTTGCGGAACTCCTGGCTCCGCTCCACGTCGATCTGCTGCATCCGGTAACCGCCGGCCTTCTCCTCGTCGATGGTCTTGGGCCGGGGATTGAACGGCGGGATCCGCTTGGCCACCTCGTAGTTGTACGAGACATCGGTGACCAGGTCACGCAGGATGGGGAAGGTGCGCATGGGCGCCACCGTCACCGGCTCCCCGGCCGGCAGGGTGTCCATCCGGGTCATGCACATCAGGGCCGGGCGGCCGTTGATCTCCGCCGAACAGGAGCCGCACTTGCCGGCCTTGCAGTTCCACCGGCAGGCCAGATCGGGAGCTTTGGTGGCTTGCACCCGGTGGATGACATCGAGGACCACCTCGCCCTCCTGGGCCGGCATCTCGTAGTCGAGGAACTCCCCTCCGGTATCATCGCCGCGCCACAGCCGCATGGTGACCTCGCCGCTCTGGGTGCCGGTCGCAGATTCGTCGGCCATCAGTTCGCCTCCTCGAGCAGCACTTTGAGATCGTCGGGCATCACCGGAATGGGTTCGGGTTGGACCGTGATGGACAGGATCGACGGGGTGCCGCCGACGCCGTCGTGGCCCTGGCCGTCTCCGGGGATCCTCTGGACGAAGTTGACCGAGCCCATCTCGGGTACCGGCTTGGGGAAGTCGTCCCGGGTGTGGCCTCCGCGGCTCTCCTTGCGGTTGATGGCGCCCTGGGTGGTGCACCGCGACACGGTGAGCATGGCCGGTAGGTCGGTGGTCAGGTTCCATCCGGGGTTGTAGCGGCGGTCCCCGCCCACCGAGATCCGCTTGGCCCGATCTTCGAGCTCCTCGAGCCTGCCCATGGCCTCCTCCAGTTCGGAAGCGGTCCGGATGATGCCCACCAAGCTCTGCATGGTGGCCTGGAGGTCGTGCTGGATGTCGTAGGGGTTCTCGCCCCCTTCGTTGCTGAACGGTGCCACGGCGCCTTCGATCGCTTCGGAGACCTGGCCCTCGTCGACGCGCACGGTGCCGGTCCGGCCGGAGGCGAATTCGACGGCGCCGATGCCGGCCCGGCGACCGAACACCAACAGGTCCGAGAGGGAGTTCCCGCCGAGCCGGTTGGCCCCGTGCATCCCCCCGGCCACCTCGCCGGCGGCGAAGAGCCCAGGGACGGTGGTGGCCTCGGTGTCGGCATCGACCCGGACCCCGCCCATGATGTAGTGGCAGGTCGGGCCCACTTCCATGGCCTCGGCCGTGATGTCCACGCCGGCCAGCTCCTTGAACTGGTGGTACATGGAGGGGAGGCGACGCCGGATGTCCTCGGCGGTGCGCCGGGTGGCGATGTCCAAGAACACGCCGCCGTGGGGGCTGCCCCGGCCCGCTTTGACCTCGCTGTTGATCGACCGGGCCACTTCGTCCCGGGGGAGCAGCTCGGGGGGTCTCCGCCCGGCCGAGTGGTCGTCGTACCACTTGTCGGCCTCGTCCTCGGAGTCGGCGGTCTCCGCTGCGAACATGGGCGGGATGTAGTCGAACATGAACCGCTTACCCTCCGAGTTACGCAGCACCCCGCCGTCGCCGCGCACCCCTTCGGTCACCAGGATGCCGCGCACGGAAAGGGGCCACACCATCCCGGTGGGGTGGAACTGCACCGACTCCATGTCGATGAGGTCGGCTCCGGCCCACAGCGACATGGCATGTCCGTCCCCGGTCGACTCCCAGGAGTTGGAGGTGACCATCCAGCTCTTGCCCACGCCCCCGGTGGCCATCACCACCGCCTTGGCTGTGAACACCACGAACTCCCCGGACGGGCGCCAGTACCCGACGAGACCGGAGACCGTGCCGTCGGCGTCGTGGAGGAGGCGGAGCACTTTGAGCTCCATGAACACTTCGATGCCGTCGGCCACGGCCTTCTGCTGCAGGGTCCGGATGAGCTCGAGGCCGGTCCGGTCGCCGATGTGGGCCAGCCGGGCGAAGCGGTGGCCACCGAAGTCGCGCTGGAGGATCAGCCCGTCCTTGGTGCGGTCGAACAGGGCGCCCCAATCCTCGAGCTCGCGCACCCGGGCCGGCGCCTCTTGGGCATGGAGCTGGGCCATGCGCCAGTTGTTGAGCATTTTGCCCCCGCGCATGGTGTCCCGGAAGTGCACCTGCCAACTGTCTTCGGCGTAGACGTTGCCCAGGGCTGCAGCCACGCCGCCCTCGGCCATCACCGTGTGGGCCTTGCCCAGCAGCGACTTGCAGACCAAGGCGGTGCGCAGTCCGCGGGAGCGTGCTTCGATGGCGGCCCGCAGTCCGGCACCACCGGCCCCCACGATGATTACGTCGAAGTCGTGGGTCTCGTACTCAGTCATCGGTCCGAATCCCCTTAGAAGTGGAAGCCGTAGTCGTGGATGGTCCCGCTTGCCACCAGCCGCACGTAGAAATCGGTGAAGGCCACGAAGACCAGGCTCATCCAGGCGAACGCCATGTGCTTGGCGTTGAGCGGGGTCAGCGTCTTCCAGATCCGGTGCCGTATGGGAGAGGCGGAGAACTGTTTGACGCCCCCGCCGCACAGATGGCGGCACGCATGACAGCTCAGTGTGTAGAGCCATAGGAGGGCGGCGTTGATGCAGAGCACCGCAGTGCCCACACTGAAACCGATGCCGATGCCCGGCTGGCGGAAGGCCTCCACGGCATCGGCGGTCAGGATCACGTTGAAGATGAGGCCGAAGTAGAAGAAGTAGCGGTGGACGTTCTGTAGCAACAGGGGGAAACGGGTCTCACCGCTGTACGAGCCGTGGGCGTCGGAGACCGCGCACCCCGGAGGCGAGAGCCAGAACGAGCGGTAGTAGGCCTTCCGGTAGTAGTAGCAGGTCATGCGGAATCCGAGCGGGAAGATCAGGATCAACAAGGCCGGCGTGATGGTCCACCAGGTGATGACGGTGGTCGGGTGGCTGCCGGGGACGCAACTCTCCACCAGGCACGGCGAATAGAACGGCGAGAGCAGGTTCCGGTGGAGGCTCGCAGGCGTGAAGTAGTCCTTGTTCACGAAGGCGGCCCAGGCTGAATAGCCGACGAACGCTGTCAGCACAGTGACGGTGACCAACGGCTGGATCCACCACCGGTCCCGGCGGAGGGTCGGAACCTTCGGGCCGCCTCGAGCCCCTCCCAGAACGACCGGGGTTACTGAGGCCGGAGGGGCGGGTGGGGCTGGTGGGGCTGGTGAGGCATCGTCCAAGGTAGTCACGCCGTGTCCCCATCCTTCTCTCGTCTATGGTCCGGCCGCCGCCTGCTGGGTGTGAACAGCAGGGTGCCCGCAAAGGTGGCCGCGCACAGGGTAGCGAGTCCACCGGCAGAAGTCGAAGACATATTTCGTCTTGTCCCCATAGGATCTAACTATGCTCCCGGCCGTCCATCAGCTCCGGTACTTCCTGGCCGTGGCCGAAGACGGCCAGTTCACCCGGGCTGCCGAGCGCCTGGAGGTGGCCCAGCCCTCGGTGAGCGCCCAGATCCGTCGGCTGGAAAAGCTGCTCGGCACGCCCCTCTTCCATCGCGGTCCCGGCCCGGTCACGCTGACCGACGCCGGCGCCACCTTGTTGCCCATCGCCCGCAGGGTGGTGGCCGAGCTGGTGTCGATCGAAGACGAGATCTCCGGGCTCGAGAAGCTGCTCCGGGGACACGTGGCCGTGGGCGCCACGCCCAGCCTCAGCACCACCCTGCTGCCCAGCGTGCTGGGTCGCTTCCACCGCCTGCACCCGGGCGTGGCCATCCGGGTGTCCGAGCAGGGCTCGCCCCAACTGGTCGACGAGCTGCACGCCGGCACACTGGACCTGGCCCTGGCCATTGCCCCGGTCCAGCTGCGCGGGCTGGTCAGCGAGGCCCTGGCCGAGGAGGAGCTGGTGGTGGTCACCACGGCCGACCATCCCCTCGTCGGGCGGCGCTCGGTGACCGTCCCCCAGTTGGCCGAGTACCCCATGGTGATGTTCCGGCCCGGCTACGACCTCCGCACCTCGACCCTGGCGACCTTTGCCGAGCACGGTGTGGAGCCCCTGGTGGCCGTGGAGGGCGGCGAGATGGGGAGCGTCCTGGCCCTGGTGGCGGCGGGACTGGGGGCCGCCGTGGTGCCGGGCATCGTAACCACCGGCGAAACCCGGCTTCGGGTCACCCGTTTCCGCAAACCGGCCCCCACCCGGACCATCGCCCTGGTACGAGGGGGCGAGCGGGTTCCCTCCCGGGCCGCCGAGGCCCTGGCCACGGCGTTCACCGAAGGGATCACCGCAGCCGGCTGGCCGGGAACCATGCCCGAGGGGATGCGCCTCCTGCGGTGAACCCGGGGTGGTCCCCAGGCCAGGAGGGTCGCCGCATCGGTGGGCGATTTCCCCGCGTAGGCTCGCCCCATGACTCCGCCGGACCCCTCTGAAGCCACCGACGCCATCCAACCCAACCTGGACCTCTCGGTGAGGTCGACACCGCCACCGGACATCACCACCCTGGGCCGGCTACGCGATTCCGGATGGAAGTCCATACCGGTGGCCGAGGAGATCCGGCGCAACGCTTCGGCCCGCATCGCCGACGGCCAGCCCCTGGTCACCGGAGTGCTCGGGTTTCAGGACACCGTCCTACCCCAGCTGGAGAACGCCGTCCTGGCCGGGCACGACGTCATCCTCCTCGGCGAGCGGGGCCAGGCCAAGACCAGGATCATCCGGTCGCTGGTGGGGCTGCTCGACGAGTGGCTGCCCATCGTGGCCCACTCCGAGATCAATGACGACCCGTACCACCCCATCTCCCGCTTCGCCAAGGACCTCCTGGCCGAGGCGGGCGACGACCTGCCGGTCTCGTGGGTCCACCGGAGCGACCGCTACGGCGAGAAGCTGGCCACCCCGGACACCTCCATCGCCGACCTCATCGGTGAGGTCGACCCCATCCGGGTGGCCGAGGGCCGCTACCTCTCCGATGAGCTGACCATCCACTACGGCCTGGTCCCCCGGCTCAACCGCGGCATCTTCGCCGTCAACGAGCTCCCCGACCTGGCCGAGCGCATCCAGGTCGGTCTGTTGAACGTGCTCGAGGAGCGGGACGTGCAGATCCGGGGCCACCGGGTCCGCCTCCCGTTGGACATCGTGCTGGTGGCTACGGCCAACCCCGAGGACTACACCAACCGCGGTCGGATCATCACGCCGCTGAAGGACCGCTTCGGCGCTCAGATCCGCACCCACTATCCGCCTGACGCCGCCACCGAGTTGCGCATCGCCGAGTTGGAGGCCGACCTTCCCGGCCGGAACGGGTCGGGCCCCGCCGCGGACGGAGGGGCCGCCGTGACCGTGGAGGTGCCGGACTTCATGGCCGAGGTGGTGGCGGAGTTGAGCCAGCTGGCCCGCCAGAGCCCCCACCTCAACCAGCGCTCGGGGGTCTCGGTCCGCCTGACCATCGCCAACTACGAGACCCTGGTGGCCAACGCCACCCGACGGGCCCTCCGCAACGGCGAGTCCGAAGCGGTGCCCCGGGTGTCGGACCTCCAGGCCCTGGTGTCGTCGACCCAGGGCAAGGTGGAGATCGAGTCGCTGGAGGAGGGCCGTGAGCAGGTCCTGCTCTCCCAGCTGGTGTCCGCCGCGGTCTTGTTGGTCTTCCGCCGCCGGGTGGTGCTGGCCGACCCTCAGGCCGTGGTGGGGGCTTTCACCACCGACACCGTGGTGCACGCCGGTGACGATCTGCCCGCTTCGGCCTACGCCACCACGCTGGCCCAGATGCCGGCTCTCTCCGCACCGGTGCTGGGGCTGACCGGTGGGTCCGAGGACCCCGGTCTGGTGGCCAGCGCCGTGGAGTTCCTCCTGGAGGGGCTGCACCTCACCAAACGCCTCAACAAAGAGGCGGCCGGGTCGCGGGCCACCTATCGGGGACGCGGGTGACCTGGCGCTTCGACTACCGCCGTTGGGACGGTAGTCAGGACTCGCTCATCGACGACACCGACTCGGTGCTGTCGCAGCTGACCGACGACCTGTTGGCCAACGGCGACCTCCACGAGGCGTTGCAGAGGATGCTCAACCGCGGGTGGAGGACACCGGACGGTGAGCAGGTCCAGGGGTTGCGCGACCTCTTGGACCAGTTGCGGCTGGAGCGCGAGGAACAGCTGGACCGTGGAGATCTGGGTGGCGCCTACAGCGAGGTGGCCGAGGAGCTCCATCAGGTTCTGGCCGAGGAGCGCCTGGGCATCGAGCAGCTCGAAGAGGGCGCCCGCAACTCCGGGGACAGTCGCCGTCAGGAGGTCACCGAGGAGGTGGCCGTGGAACGCCGGATGCAGCTCGACCTGCTGCC
>Ga0182030_10021433_pt1 | contig 12102 bp, 11 predicted proteins | sample 812S3MmetaG_FD_121299 | JGI IMG/M metagenome (GOLD analysis project Ga0182030, IMG submission 121299) | Permafrost microbial communities from Stordalen Mire, Sweden - 812S3M metaG (Illumina Assembly) | ecosystem: Environmental > Terrestrial > Soil > Wetlands > Permafrost | place: Sweden...
ACGTCTCGGCGATATGGATTCCAGTCGCTGAACGCTGAGCCATTATCGCGACCTCCAAACCACCTCTCGATCAAAGCGCTCTCGCGTAATAAGCGTTCTTCAATTGATGGCGCTCATGTTCTCGCGGTTGTGAGCCCATTGTTCCACGCCTATTCGGGTAAGGCACCGACTACATATAGAGCGATCGGTGTGCCGCACCGACACCACCTGATTGGCGATACGTGACCCGAAGTGGCCGAGACCGGACGGGCGGCTTTGGGCAATCGAAAAATCGAGGCAGATATTCGCGCCACGCGGCAAACTGCGAAATTGCTCGCGTTGCAAATATCAAGACTCTTGGCGTGCCCCCGCGGGGTCGGGCTCTAGGCGCGAGCGCCCCGCGCCGCAGGCGTTGCGGCCCGCCGGTGACGAACCCTCACGCGCATCGTGGAGAATCTCTTATCGCGGCGGCGAGAAAAATCTCAGCACATTGCTCCGCTGCATACGCCGCCGTTGGCCCCCCTGCCGGGGTCTCCGTAAGGCCCTATCGCGCCATTGCCATAAGCGCCTATCGCGCCATTTCCGTAAGGGCCTACCGATCCAGATTCGAAGGCTTCCGCTCCAGTATAAGATCGTTGCTGGTCATTCGCCGGGACCGAGTTATATCCTGAGTTCGGGTTGTCCTGCGCCAAAGCGGCGGAGTTGCCAAAGATGGCCGCGAACAAAATCGATAGGCAAATCGTCTTGCGCATTGTGGTTTTTCCTGCACCACACAAGGCTGCGGCATCGATCGCAAAAGCGATCCGTGGACACACGGCTATTCGCCACACCAATCGGTGAACTTATATCAGCGGTGTCGATCGGATTCTAGTCAGTGACGCGGCGGGCAGCGCACGTGCAAAAATCAAGAATTATGACGAAGGCGCTTGCGACTGCGAGAAACACGCGACGCGCCGGCATGACTCGGCCTGCACCGTGCGGGAGGTCCCGTGAGAGCGCCGGTGTCCAACGTCATCGCGATCCCCGGCTCGTGGACCGGCGTCAAGCCGTCCGCTCCGGGGAGCAAACAGTTTGCCGTCGGGCACAGCCACAAGTAGGGGCTTGAGCTGCTGACCCCGGCGATGGTCAAGAACGACCTGAAGTTCATGGGCGGAGCCAAGACATGATCGCTCTGCATTTGGAGGTCTGACGATGCTTGGGTATTTCCCCGGAGCAATCAGCCGCATCGTCGCCAAGATGTCGAGCGGCAAATGGCGGCGGATTGAGCTGCAGTACACGTATTCTCCGGCTCACGCCGGCGTCATCCTCAACGGGTGCTACCGGGAGCAGGAAAAGATCGACCAGCTGCTGTCGCACGGGGACCTCCTGTCGCTCGGCGAAACGATCGGCGTGCAAAAGCTGCGGCAGCCTGTTGTCCATAAGCGCCGGCGCTACGTGCAGCCGACGGACGTCGAATACCTGAACAAGTGGGGCGAAAAGCTGGGGTCGTGCGAGTTCGAACATCGGGATGGGTTGCTCCGCCGCGACGTAGACGACGCCCCGACTGCCGACACCGCCGAGGCGCTGCTGGGGGATTGCAGCGTCTGGCCGGTGTTCATCTGGAACGGCGAGCACTGGTTCATCCGGGAGTCGTTCAGCCTGTTCCCGCTTTACGCGTACCTGCAGGCGAAGATCGAGGGCCGGTTGATCGAACCGGTCGACTCGTTTGCTCCCGACGCTGAGGCCACGGCAGAGCTGGTGGCGGCGGTCGAGGATTGGACATAGCCCATGAGCGATCCTAAGGACCTGGAAGACAGTGATCGCCGCCGTGCAGGCTAGTCATCGCGACTCCGACTCGGGCGACCGCTTCAATCGCGAGATGGCGCTGAAGGCGATCGACGAGCTGCCGCACACGGTGTTTCTCAACCTGATCTCGCTAGAGCTCGACGAGATGCTCGCCGAAATTCGGAGGACGATGGAGCCATGAAACAGCTGAAAGACCAGCAGTCCCGCGAGCTGATCATCGCCGCCTCGGGAGTACCGCTCCGGCGCTGACAGCTGCAACTCGTTCTACATGGGCGGCATGGCGACGGCGCAACTGCTGCACCTGCCATGCGGCGCGAGTGGTGCGATTTGACGGAATGGAGCTTGTGCGCGTGAGCGCGAGTGTTGCGGGCTGGAGACCCCGTGGTCATGCAATTTGTCAGTAAGATTGACGAGTCCGGGACGCATGGTAAGTCGGCGCACATGATTATGGCTGGCTATACTGCGCGCGTGAATCAATGGAATCGGTTTGACCTGAAGTGGCGCAAAGCTCTCAAGAAGCATGGTCTCGAATATTTTCACGCAAAGGAGCACTGGCAACTGCCGTTTGCAGTAAACGCCGTTAAAATACCTGATGACAATTTGTTGTTTGGCTTCGTAGCTAAATTGCGCGAGGACGATTATAAGAAATTCTATCGCGCCGGACCGTGGGGCGGTAAGGCGCAGCCAGACAGCATGTACGGGCTATGCTTCCGATACTGCCTATCGTTCGTTCTACAACAGACGTTGTTGGAAGTACAAAACCGCGACCTCGTTTTGAATTTTGTCGTTGAAGAAGGGCATCCAAATCAAGGAGCACCGGGGGAGATTCTGTCTCAGTTGAAGCGCAAAAATATCTCTGGCGTCTCAGAATTCTTAGGTAGCGCGGCTACCGGCGAAAAAAAGAAATCGCCCGGGCTTCAGGCTGCCGATGGTCTAGCCTTTGGCGCTTGGCATATGGAGCATGGGAATGTTCCCCTGGGGATAGTTGCGCCGGATGTTCCTGTAAGCGACCTACAAGGCAAGTCGCAGTTGAAAGCCCCCATATTTCGCTGCGACATCGACGAAAGAGAACTTAGAGTTTTCCAGAATGGCTATTTTGCGCACGTCGATTTTCGGCGACAGTTCGGACGCAAGAAACCTGAAGGAGGCTAACTGACCCCTTCGGAGGAGCCACGCCGTGTTGCAAAAATTATTATAAAGTAAAGGGAGCGCGAACCCAAACGATGGCTAGCGCAAGTCAGTAAGAAGCGGCACAATCTCGCGCGGAGCAGACAGTGCACAAATCAAGACTTTCGATTTGGTCATTTTTGTTCTGTGGACATCTTTAGTCTGGCTTCGCGGCTTAGCTCTTTAAGAGCCTTCTCCTCGCACTCGTCCTGCTCAACTTTCTTATCACCGAGCAGATTTGCAACTGATTTTTCCGTTGCCGTCATATACTTTGGCAACTTGTCCTTAATTTCACTCCACATGATCTTTTCAACATCGGTGAGTTTATCGCATCGTGCATCCACCCAGTCCTTCAATTCCGGAATAACGCCTTCTAGGTCTGACCCAAATTCAGCACCGGTAATCCACCGAATCTGGTCCTTTGGCGTAGCAAACATTAACTCAACGTACTTGGTTGGAACGCCCATTTCATTAATGTAGTTGTCTATAATTGATCTAGCCTGCTTTGCCGACGCAATAGCTGCATCTGCACTTAAAGAGTTCAATTCAGAGTCTGCAAAAAATGGTCTATGAACTCCCAGCGCAGGTTCGTGATCAAAAAACCGTTCTCGTCTATGATCCTGTGAACGCCAGCGACAAAAACGAAGAAACACGCGCTCGCACACATATAATTGACTTCTCGATTTCTTATACCGTTTCGTGCGGCCACGCCGTTAAGAGTTTTGTTAGCTTCGTCAGCTGAAAGTGCAGCACGAGTTTCACTTGAAAATTGGCCAGGAATTTCTGTTTCCAACCTTAAACCTCGCACGAAGCGGCCTATTTTGATTGCCTCAGCGACGTTTCCGCCGGGCCACGCGAGGTATATTGAGTCGATATTGTCATTGTCTTTGATAAGAGTGCGCAGTATTTCGTAATCGCCAGATTCGATATTTCCTTCTATAACGACGTTAGAGAAATTACCTAGTTTGACTTCGGCGGCATTGAGGGGCAACGCGCTCGTGGCGCACATCGCAAACGCCGCTACCATTCGGCGGATCGCAGCTCCGCGTAGCCGCAACAGAGGAAGATTGTGCCGCGCAAGTGCGGTCGCCGCCACGTTCGGAAGATCATGCATCATCGCCTCGGCGGGATTTGATCGCGGAGTTTGAGAATACTATCAAACCGACGCTTCGCAACTGAGCGGAGCCGAGGAACCTCGCGTAGAGGTTTTTGGGACTGCTTCCGCAGCCGCGATTTCAAGGGGTTGCTGCCGCCTCTGGGTGTAGCGTTTCGCTGCCCGTGACCTTTCTCGCCAACAAAGTTTGCAGGAGCATGTGCGCTTCTGGAGCTGGAGCATCGGGCAAGGCGGCTGGATAGCCGGCGTGATCGAAGGGAAGCGACCAAAGGTGCCGTTCGGGCACACCGAGAGCATGCGGAAGGCGAAGTCCGAAGCGGGCTCGGAACAAGCTGAGTTGCCGATCTAGATGATTCACGTCTGACGCCTAGTCCCCACGCAGTTGGACCGGTATCCCCGAACGGAAGTTGCCACTTGCGAGACGACATCGCTCGTCATTGTGCGTTGATGGGGCGACTGCCGAGCCCTCGCTCACTGCCGGCTCGTTTCCAGCCACGATCCTTTCGGGATGGCGGCCAACCTAATTATCGCATGGTTGAGAATTCGCTCCACAAGCGCGCCAGTCTCGCAAATGAATTCAGAGTGGGGCACCGAGTAGTTCGCGAAACGCGTCCTCTAGCTCCTTGTTTGGATGTGTCTTCGCGAGGTATACCGCGGAGATAACCAAGTTAATCAACATTTCATCCGCGTTGCCGGGATGCGACAGAAGCATTGGAAAGTTATTCGCCACAAATTCTCGGACAGGCATGGAGAATATCCGTATTTTCTCTGCGAGAGGAACTCCATCTTTGAACACGAACGTGTTGTAAAAATATTTCCACCGTTCAACAATCTTATAAACACAAATCATCGCGTGTTCATCCATTTTCTCCACCAATCGAGAAAATGCAATATTAGGGTCTCCTGCACGATACACTTCTGATGGGCCGCTCGATTCGGAATATCGGTGACGTTTCAGTAAATCGGTCAATGCCTTTTCATCTATACGTGCCTTGCCGTCAGCCCAATCTATGTAGATCGCCAAGTCGCGCGAATGTTGAGGAAAGGCAATCGCTACTACTTCCTGTAGCTTCCGTATCCCTGTGCTTCCTCTCTCCCTCGTTCTCAGATCGTCAATCAATGCGCAGAGCGCCAGGTATTCTGCGTCATGCCGAGTTTTGCCCTCGGTTCGCTCGATGATGTCGGCGTTATACACAACGGAGTCGAGAAGTAGCTGACCCGTGGAATCATTCGGATCAAGAGTGGGGGAGCCGCTCATGGCACCGCTTGCCTTGCATGTTGCGCCGTCGTGGCATTGGCGATACGCCGCAGCGGACCATGATAAGCGCAGGCCGGATCAGATGGAATGGATCAGCTTTGCAGCGAGATGGTTTTTCACCAATCCAAGAAACATGAACGCGGTCAGCGAGGCGGCCGAATAAATCCTTTTGTTCGGCTCGGAGGCCATCCTTCCGTCCCGGCGCATGTCTGATGCGGGCCGCCGCGCGCAGCCGCAGTCAATGGTGCCGCAGGCACCCGGAGGACTAGGCATTAACGGCGTCGAGCGCACCGAACGTGCGGTGAAAGGCGCTGTCGGCAAGGGGTTGACCCACCAAACGACTGGTCTCAGAGAAGCGGAAGCGAATTGAGTCGACCCTCGGGTGCAAGCTTGGTTCCCTCCCTCAAAAATATGGGAGGAAAAGATGGCAGACCGCGCGTCGCACACGGTTTCCGAAGTCTCTGACGTTCAGGTCACGGTGTCGGCGGATGGCCGCACTGTGACCCTTGCGTGGACGTGTCAGCCCGGGAACTATCCGATCTATCTTGAGATGGCCGTCGCAGTGGCGGAAAGCCTAGCTTCGCAGCTATCTCAGCAAATACCCATCGGCCCAGGCCCTCTGCTCGGCCGTAAGCGGCGTCGGCGGCCCTGTACGAGAGCGGCGGGGTCAAGGTCCCGAGGATGCAGATATTGTCCGCCGCCGACGTGATCGAAGGGAAGCGGCCAAAGGTGCCGTTCGGACACACTGAGAGCTTGCGGAAGGCGAAGTCCGAAGCGGGCACAGGGCAGGGCGAGTTGCCGATCTAGATCATCCGTTGTCCGGCTGGGCTTTGGCGACGTGCGGCCGGGCCTTGGCCGGCCTCCATGACGCTCTTGACCATGCTGGCGAACCGGAGAGACAGTGCAGCCGGAATGCTGAGACGCATTGCAATAGCGTTTGGATTTTTGCTCGCGGCAGCGCCCGTGGCAGACGCTATGACCTTTACTTGGCGCGACCAGCGAACCGAAGCGACGCGCGCCCTCGCCAAGAGTTACGGCGTCAGCGTCAGCACGATTTCACGGCTGACAGCCTAGGGGCATCGATCTCATGGACATTCATGACTGGATACCTATGAATACGTATCCCATGGACTATGCCGCGATCGAGGCCCAGCCTGGCCTGGCCGGCAATGTCTATTTCCTCGCGCCCGTGAACTTCGAGAATGCGGCGTTCTGCAAGATCGGCCGCGCCAAGAACGACCCGGAGGCCCGCTGCGCTCAGATCAACAAGAGTTCGACCGGCGACGTCCTGTGGGGCGTCAGGCACGTCGTCACGGTCGACGATCATATCCGCTTCGAGCGCCTCGTGCACCAACTGCTGGCGTCCTGGCGCAACCAGGGAGCGAGACAGCGGCGGGAGATTTTCCACCTGCCGGCTGACGACGCCTTCGCTCGCGCCTGCGAGATGTTGGCGCAGCGGACCGACATCAAGGAAATCCCAGTCGTCATCCCCGCGCCGGTCGTGAAGGCCCGGCGCGCCACGGCGAGCGGCGGGGACAAGGGTCATGTCGTCAAAAAAGGCGACGAGGCCTACCTCCCCTTGTTCATGTCGTGGGCGAGGCTGCTTGAGATCAAGGGCGGCGGCAAGCCGTTCGGGCAGTGGAAGAGTCCCGGCTTCGGCTACAGCGACGACGTGAAGGGCGTGCAGTGGAACATCCACGTCGACCGGAACACCAGAGAGATTCGACTCGGCGTCAACCTCGAAGGCTCGGCCAAGGGCGGCGGCAAGTGGCTGATCGCTGACTTTATCCTGTCGGAACTCGCTCGGCCCACGATCGAGTCGATCAAGGCGAAGGTCGACGCCGGCCGGATTCAACTGAAGCTCGCGCGCGACGCATGGCAGGGCGCCTCGCGTTACGACATCGTGGAGCACCTGATCGGCGGGCGGCGTCCTCTCCTTTCGGAGATCGATGTTCAGCTTTGGCGTCAGATGCTGATCCAGGCGAAGGACTGTCTCGACCCGAGCCAGCGGTTCCGCGCCCGGGCGACGCAGACCGTCACTGTGCTCGACACCGGAGAAAAGCGGCTGGCTGCGCCGCCGATGGGCGGGGTGTCTCCGCATCTCGGCATCACCACGCCGGTCGAGGCCGAGCCGGGCTGGGATGACGATAGGCTGGACGCCGCGATGGACCAAGCCATCACCCGGCTGCGGCCGGTCTACGAGTGGGTCTCCCGGACAGCCAAACAGACCAACCCCTCGGATGGGAGCATGTTGGCCTGACTGGCGACTATGTCTGGACCGAGGCAAACGCCACCGCGCCATTTCGGCCGCTACGCGAAGTTCGTTCTATGTTCCATCACCTGGCTGCGTAGCGTACGATTTTGAACAGATCGTCCAGTGACCCCTTCATGGCGATGATGTCGGCGATGGCCGAGGACGAACGCCTACGGATCATCAAGCGCACCCACGAAGGCCGAAAGCTCGCTCGGGCCAAGGGCGTCCGCATGGGGCGCAAGCCGAAACTCACCCCGCACCAGAAGGACGAAGCACGGCGGCGAATTGCCAAGGGCGAGGAGTCGACGCGCGACCTCGCCAAGAGCTACGGTGTGAGCGTCAGCACGATTTCGAGGCTTGCCTAACCCATGTCTTTGGTGTCACCCGAACAAATCGACCTCCTGATTCGACTCGAAGGCATCTTCATGCCTTACGCCCGCAAACAACGCGATGATGCACACAAGAACTTGCCCGATGGCGTTGGCGCACGTTTTGTTCATTACACTTCGGCGAGTAACTTAATCAGCATCCTAGGCAAGAAGCGGCTTTGGATGCGAAACACGAACTGCATGGATGATTTTCGCGAAGTCAGTCACGGTTATGATATTCTACACGCCTATTTTGCTGACAATGGCCGTCGCGATGCGTTTATAGCCGCGTTCGATATGTGCGCGCCCGGTGCGGCGACAGAGGCTATAGGCCACTTCAACGGCTGGTTTCCCGATATTCGTAACAATACCTATATTTCTTCAGTGTCAGAACATCTTGAAAGAGAAGATTTACATGGCCGACTGTCAATGTGGCGAGCGTTTGGGAATAGCCCCGCGCGGGTTGCCTTTGTCTTTCGTGTTCCGAAATTCTCAGGCGCAGCACTCGCGATGAATTTGAATTTTAGCCCGGTCGCTTATTTGACCGAGGCTGAAATTATGAACAATATTTCTGAGGTGATGCTGAATGTGCAAAATGACACAGAGTTTCTTAAACGGTTTGATCGACAAATAATAGTAAATTACATTTTTACTATGCTTCTGTTGGCAGTGACGTGCCTAAAGCATGAAGGGTTTAGGGAAGAGCGCGAATGGCGTGTTTTTTATTCACCGGGGCAGAGGCCATCACCATTGATCGAATCAACATCCGAAGTGGTTGGTGGTGTCCCTCAGATTGTGTATCAAATCCCACTTGATAAAACGGTTTCCCCAGACATTGCCGAGCTTGATATTGCCGCCGTTTTCGACCGTTTGATTATCGGCCCTACTCAGTATCCCATTGCCATGATCGAGGCTTTTACCAAGGCGTTGACGGCGGCTGGTGTTGTGGACGCTCGCAGTAAGATTTTCCCTTCGCTTATCCCTATCCGTACCTAGGGCATGAAGCCCATGATGATGAAGGTGACGTGATTTAGACGGGGTGAACTGCCACTGCGATTTTCCTCCACGCGGAATTAGAGTATCAAGCGCGTCCTCGAGGAGAAACAAGCCGGCCGTGACAGATATGACGATGTACGCCCAGAATTGCCGGGCGCGGAAAAGCCCACAGCGGACGGGCCAGTTTGGGCGATCGAAATATCGAAGCGGTCCTTCACATCTGCGCCAAACCGGGAATGCCGTCTCGTTCGCTAAACGCCTTCCGCCGTATGAATTCGTTGCTTGCTACTGAACCAGCTCGCGCATGGTGTGTTCGGCTGCGATCAATCCCGAACGGACGTTCTTTTCGTCGTCGGCCCCATATGGCAGCTCTCTGAGCGTCGCGCGCTCGGGCACGCAGAACATGAACTGCTTCTGATCGGCGTCGAGGAATTGGTCGATCAGCCTTTGTTCGAAACTTAGCGGCTGCCGGCCGAAGACCTCTTCGACCGCCTCGACCAGCTCGGAGACTCGGAATTCCTTGTCGGCGTTGTTCTGGTCCTTCAGCACCTTGGTCAGTTTCAGCTGGTCGCCGATCGACAAGTTGCCGATGATGTCGGCGAGCTGCGAACGGTCGGGGGTCAGTCGCGGCTCGCGATAGAAGGCGGGGCTGTCATAGACGGAGAGGTCGAAGCCGATGTGGCCGTCCTTGAAGAACGCGACCGACGCGGCGACCTTGTAATAATAGTACGCCTTGCCGCTCATCACGGAGGCGGGGACGACGATCGCGTCGTCGGCACCGTGTAGCGCGGAGGTCGACAGCCCGTGGGTCGCGGCGGCGCAGACCCCCTTCTGCTTGTAGGCCGTCATGGTGTCGACGCGGCCCTTGACGAAGTCGAAGGCGTCGGCCCTGACGGCGCCGTCGTCGGTCGCGTGCCAGGACCCGGCGTAGCCGGCGCTCGCCGGCATGAGGCCAAGCGTCAGGATGGCGATCGCGAAGAACGATTTCATCGGAAGCTCCTACTTGCCGGCGTCTTGTGAAAAATACTTGACCCAGCGGTTTTCGACCGACGCTTTGTCGCAGGTCTTGCAGACGAAGGTGACGGCGTCGTTGGCGGTGATCGTCACCCCGGCGGCCGATGGCTTGACGAAGAAATGCGCCGGATCGATTTTCGAAACGTCGAATTCCTTCACCGTGATCGCCGGAGCCTGAAGGGTGGTCCCCTTCTCGTACAGGACATACGCGCCCTTGGCCGGGTCGTCCTTCTTGGCCCAGAACGAGGCGTCGTCGCCGCCGTCGGCACCGAAGGTCGAATAGTTCAGCAGGGCGATGACGGGATCGCCGGCGGTCGCCTTGCTGTTGCGGAAGTTGGCGAAAGCGGCGGCGACTTGCAGTTGCGTCGCCTCCGCCTGGGCCTTGGCGGCGTCTTCCGCCAGCTGTTTGGCGGCGGCGGCTTGCGCAGCCGCCTTCTCGGCCTGAGCGGCGGCCGCGTCGGCCTTTTGCGCGGCCTGGTCGGCGGCGTCAGGCGAGGCGGCAGGGGGATTGCCCGCCGTCGCCGCGACCGGCGCGCCCGCGCCAGGCGAAAATTGGGAGGCGTCGCAGGTCGTCAGACGCAGGGCGCCGTGGCCGCTGTCGTCGTAGTCGGCGTTCCAGATGTAGCCCGGGCCGCCGCCGATGCTGTAGACGGGCAGACCGGCGCGGGCCGATTTGCGCGGGTCGCCGAGGAAGTCGGCGAGCACGCCGCGGTGAATGGGGTCGCCATTGCGCAGCGCCTGGATTGTGCCCGGGTCAAGCTCCGACAGGGTCACCTGGCCCCACGTCGCCAGAATCGCGTGGCGCGCGCCGAGCTGGGGCGGGGGAGGGATGATGTTGGCGGGCTGCGCGAACATTTGCGACAGGCGCTGGAGTTCGGCGTCGGAGTCCCCTTGCGAGAACGTCGCCGGGACGATCGCCTCCGTGACGTAGACGGCCTGGTTCTTGTTGGAATGGAGGATCGACGACCAGATCGTGTGCGGGCCAAATCTGCCCGATTCGGTCCGATGGCTTTGGCACCAGCGGAAGCCGACGAAATCATCGCTGTCATGGCAGGAAAAGCGACTGTCGCCGTCGATGTCGACGAGGGCCCCCAGGGCGATCCCGTCGACGATGTACTGCGCTTGCGCCGCCGCTTCGCCGGCAGGGGGCGCGGCGGGCGGGGCCGTGACGCACTGGGCCAGCATCTGGCGAATGCGGGGATCCTTGGGGCCGATTCCACGGGCGATCAGCTCGTCGACCGACACGCCCCGATTCGAAAGACAGGTGTAGTCGGCGAGCGGGACGCTCTCCCATTTCTGGCGGGCCTCCTGGACGATCGCGTTGTTGATGATCCCGTTGAACAGTCCAAAGAGCGCGGGAACCTGGTTGTTGCCCTGGGCGATGGCGGGTGTGGCGGCGGCGCTGAAACAGAACGCTACGGCGCAGCATGCGCCCTTCCACGAAATCGATGACGCCATCAACGGCTCCTGCCCAGCAACTTGACCGAGATTCTCCAGTTGGAGGCCTCAGTTTGGCCGAGATTAGCGCCGGCTACCGTGTCTTACAAGTTAGGCACGTCGACAACTGCATCCGTAACGAGCCGCGTCGAACCCTCGATCGGTTTGGTTGATGCAGAGATGCCCGCGCTTGTAACGCAGTGCCGTTCTGGCAGCACCGCCAGGACAGCCGAAAGGCGCGGCGCGACATTGTGTCTCGCAGCCGGGCCACTTTCGGCGAGCGCTGCATTGCAACTCGCGATGATCGACGACGACCAGCGCGGAGGACGTCTACGGTGTCAGAATCGCAACGCTGGCGGGATGTCCGCTTTAGAGAACTGGCGCATTGCCTGGGTTCGGCCGGAATGGGCGCGTTGCTGCCCGCCAAATGAGGTGTCAGGCCGGCTCTATACGTAGTGCGCGCCCGTCGTCGAGAGCGGGACATAGCCGAGTTCGTCGACTGGCGGCGTGACGTCGTGGAGCACTATGCCGATGCGCCGACCGACGCCGTCGTCTTGACCGTCGTCGAAGAAGCCAGTTCCAGGCACTCGACCGCACTCAGCCTGGGCTGCCGATGAAGAAGGGCCGCGCCGGAACCATGACCTGCAATTGCAAGCGGAACGGCGCGACAACCCTGCCCGAAGATCCCATAGGGAAGGGGATGGCGCCATTCCGCTTCGGCCAAGTGCGA
>Ga0182030_10021435_pt1 | contig 12102 bp, 14 predicted proteins | sample 812S3MmetaG_FD_121299 | JGI IMG/M metagenome (GOLD analysis project Ga0182030, IMG submission 121299) | Permafrost microbial communities from Stordalen Mire, Sweden - 812S3M metaG (Illumina Assembly) | ecosystem: Environmental > Terrestrial > Soil > Wetlands > Permafrost | place: Sweden...
AGAACAAGCGCACGCCGGAAACGGACAGCGACCTCTGGCAGCAGCAGCAGGGAAACCTGGCCAGACTGCGGCAAAAGCTGTGCGAGCTGGTGAGCAGAAAGCTAGCTGGAGAGGATTGCGATTCCGAAATTGCGGCCACCTTCAAGATGCTGTCGGGACATCTGCACTTCGGCGACTGGGACAGTCTGTTCCCGGTGTTTGAAGCGATAGCCAAACTGGGACCCAATTATCACCATTGCATCGTCGTCCTGGGCGGCTGGCATCATGTGGGCAAACTGGCAAACCTGAATCCGCCGGATAAATGCCTGTTGGACATGATGCGCGGGTTTCGAGGACTGGTGAACACATCAACAATTTGCCGGCAGATGATTAAAGGTGGTCAGCAAAACTGGAACACGAACCTGCCCAAGCTGCGGAAATGCGTGGGCAATTATTGGGATGTTCTGCCGGGCTATTTATGGGACCAGCCGGACCAATTGCTAAAATTCATCGACCAACGGGAGCCGCTGGCCGGGGCTGAAATTGAAAACGCATTGCTATTCATGCACCCGCGCATTTTCGCCTTCAGTCCCACTGCCAAAAACAGTTTGGCCGGTTGGCAGGATTTTGAACGATTCGTTTTCGCCTACCAGCGACTGCTCAAACAATTCGCCAGCGACTTCGGGAAATATCACTGGGGAATTTTTTGTAAGTAAGCCTTGGCGTAAGAACAATGACCGGCTCTTAACATCCTCTTAACAAGATTTTTTCCTTGGGGGGAAAAGTGGAAAAACATCTTGAACTGTTTTCTGAAGAAAATCGCGCCAAACACGATTTTCCAATGACAACAACAAAACTAAATGGAAACCTCGTCGGCACTGCCCCTCGACTGAAACCAAACTTCACCCATGACTGCGACTTGGTTTATGGCAAAGAAGAATGGCTGACCCCCCCGACAATCATCGAGGCATTCGGCCCATTCGACCTCGACCCCTGTGCGCCGGTGACACGCCCATGGGAAACTGCCACGAATCATTTCACCATCCTAGACGACGGCCTGGCTCGACCATGGCAGGGATTCGTCTGGTGCAATCCGCCATACGGCCCCAAAACCCGCGACTGGCTCGCCAAGTGTGCCGCATACAACAATTGTCTCGCCCTCGTTTTCGCCCGGACGGACACACATTGGTTCCAAAACCATGTCTGGCCTCATGCCACGTCACTTTTCTTCATCAAAGGTCGCCTTTCTTTCTATCACGTCGGCGGTGAAAAGGGCGGCACGGCGGGAGCGCCGAGCGTGCTGATTGCCTACGGGGCACTTGCCGACCAGCGGTTGCGTGAAAACAAAATCATCGCGGGTCACTACCTCCAAAATCAGCCCACACCTTTCAATGGGCTACGCCCAACTAACCAGAACAACTTAGAAAGCCGCCAAACACAAAATCAAAATCACAACTATGATAATAATTGAAAACAACGGGCCGGAGATTGTTAAAACCAATTTCTGGGAAACGGAGTGGAACGAGCAGGGACGATTTTATCTGTCCGGCAACGCGGGCGCTTTTCGCCTGTTGGTGCCGGATGAGCATTTCCATTGGCACTCCGAAATTCAGAAGACCAAAGAGGTGGTAATCACGCAAGGGATAGACCGCATTCAAAAGAAGGAAATGGTTGAGATGTTATTCGATGACCACACCGACACCCCCATAGCATTTTGGCTAGACGAAGCTCAAATAGACCGGGAGGGAGACGGCAAACCTGAAGGGTATCCATTTCTCGTTTATGTGGAGGGCTGCTTTCTGGTTGCCAGATTCACCTGCTATTGGCGGCGAACCAAGAAACTTCCCTGCTTGAAGCCATGGAAACAATAAAATCTGAGAAACGCATCAAACACAAAATCAAACAACACCAATGAAAACTAAAAAAATACAAGTCACAGTTAAAGCCGGCAAATCCTACGGTCATGTCCCAGGTCATCACTATCACGACGTGGAAGTTTCGATTGAGCGGAAAACCAATGGGCGATGGATGGTGGCCATCCTCGAAACTTGGGGCAGTAATCAAGGCTACGACGAAGAGCAGGGAATAAGGCAGGTCACAGGCCGGGACGTGATACTGGCAGCAGCGGTCGAACGGGCCGAACGACTGGCGATGGCAGCAGGGATTGATAAATCCTATTTGGCGCAATCGCTTAGCCAGGCCGCCAGTGAGGCCGAGGAAACTGCCGAGGCCAATCAAGAATCACAATAAAATTGCGTCAAACTTAAAAACCTATGAATGATCACAATAAAAATAATACAACCCAGAACGACCTCACACAAAGTGCCGACGTAATCCGTCAATTAACAACGCGACTATTAGCTGACTGTCATTTTACTGCGGCACTACCCTACGCCCAACAATGGACAAAACTCAGGCCGTGTGAATCAATGTCGTGGACGGCTTTGTCCACCGCATTTTACGGCATCGACCGACACCCGGAAGCCCGCGAGGCGCTGGACAAAGCTATATTGGTCAATTCGACCGACTGGCTTTCTCTAAACCGAATGGCCGGGGTTGCTTCGTTTTTGAAATATCGGCTGCCGGAAGCGGAGCAACTAATCCGCAAGGCCCTACGACTACAACCCGAAATGCAAACGAACTGGTATGTGCTGGGTTGTGTGTTGAAAGAGCAGGGCAACAAGATTGAGGCCATGCTTTGCTTGTTCCGTGCCTTTCAGATGAATCAATGTTCACCAATGAGCAAGGAGTGTATGGATATGATTATTGAAATGGGCGGACCAGATTACTCTCGGAATTAATTCTATGACTAATATTGCCATAACGCTACCCGCACTCCAAAATATCTTTGCGCCCTGTGTATTCCTGAAATGGCCAGTCGGCGTCAAGGGTGACAAACGCAAGTGGAAACACCTGACGCTTGATGACATGACGGCGGAATATCTGGCCGGCCTGCTTCATGGCAATGTTGGCATCGCCTTGGGGCGAGTGTCCAATGGCCTCTGCGCCATTGACCTCGATGAAGATGAGTTGGTTAAACCCTTTATGGAAGCCAACCCGTGGGCGGCCAGCACCACGATCACGCGTGGTGCGCGGGGTTGCCAAATATGGGTTCGCATAAAAGGTGAGTATCCTCCCACATCAGGATTGAAACGGCACGGTAACAAGTGTGGTGAATGGCGCGCCGATGGGTGTCAGTCGATTATTCCGCCCAGCATCCACCCCGATGTCTGCAAACCCTACACCTTTTTATCCAGCCACCCAGTAGTCGAGATATTCTATAATGAAATTCAATTCCCTGTGGGCATCGTCGGAATAACCCTTGGGGACTCCATAGAAACTCAACACAACAGCCCAACCCAACACACGACTGAGTATACTCAGTTATGTCATCATAATACATCAATAGCTACAATCACTGAAGACTGTCCGCCAAACCTGTCACCCATGACTGTCACGGATGACTGTCATTCATTTCACGTTTCATTGGTGGAGCCTCACATAGCGAAAGAAAAAGGGCACAACAACTCCAAACTGTTTAATCTGGCCCAGGCGGTGAAACTGGCGGAGACCTTGGGTAAGCCAGTGGACGCCGACATGGTGTTTAATCTGTGGTGGCAACATTCTGAGCCATACACCAAAAAATCGCTCAACAAAGACACCTACCGCTGTGAATTCCGGCGGGCGCTGGGCTGCATCCAAGGCGACCCGGTGATGAAGGCGTGGCAGGCCAGCGCCGATGTCACCGCCCCCGGCTCGGAAAAACTGGACGACAGTCGCATGAAGCGGCTAGCCGCATTTTGTTATTGCCTGCGGAATGTCGAGGGGCGGTTTTACCTCTCCTGCCGGAAGGTCGGGACTCTGTTCGACCTACATCATCAGGATGCTCACCTGTGGTTAAAAGCCTTGGAAGATTTGAGCCTGATATGGGCGGTGCAACGCGGTTCGCACAAGTCTAATAAAGCCACGGAATATCAATATGTTGGCACGGACACCACAGCCGGACTGCCTCCCGCAAAAGATTTATGAAAAAAACAACAAGAAGCATCCTGGTTGACCCCATTGCCAACACCATCACTGAAATCGAGGTTCCGCCAGACAAAAATGATTTTATTCACGAAGTCATCGGCTGCGCGAGGTGTTCACAGGTATATTTTGGCGATAAAATGAACCTTTCGGTGGATGACGCGGGGTTGATTAACATCCCGCGTGAAACCTTTCCGCCATTCAACGTGCGGCAAGGCTTCTTCGTCATTCACGTTGGCGACCAAGCCCGAAACATCATTGCCGGCAAGGGGATACTCTGGGCCTATGACCACGAAGGCATAACCGTTGACCTGCCTCCCTGGATTACACCGGCATTCATTGCTAAATTCATTAAGTTTGTTCCGCTCGACCAGCGCAATGCAGCGGCAGGGCTGTGCCGTGAAATCATGGCGGGCGGAGAATCTGAAGGAATTGTTATCCACCTTGGTGCCCCCCGCAAGCGATACATCGAGATTGTGAAACGAGCGTTGGGTCTGTGCCAAAATTAATTCGCTGAAATTTCCAAGAGCTCCTGCAACTCCATGGCGGCCTGTATTCTTTCCGCCGGGCTGGGAATTTTGATTGGAAGCGACTGGTCGCCCCGGTCAATGGGGACAACGAGTGCCGGACCCATGGGGCTTCCGAGTTTGGGTTTCCCCGCCTGGTCCCGGAGGATGGAATAAAAGCAGTTCGCACGCAGGCCTGGTAGTTCGGCGGTGACGGCAACACACTCCTGTCGCTGGGGATGCTGCGAAGGGCGAAGCCCGTCCAGTGATGCTCCAAGGACAGTCCATATTTCGGCAATATAAACCGTGGCCCTGGCGCCTTCGGCCACACACAGAAGGCGGCAACACTTGTCGAATCTTTCCTTCTGCTCATCGGCACCTAAATTCCACGCCCCGACTGATTTGATTTCGTGGTCGCCCACGCAAGTAAAAGTGGCCGGAACTTTGCCGTGCTTTTCAAACTTTTCGTCTGCGCTCTCTGTGGCGAAAATAAACAAATTATCGAGGTTTGGATTGTCTAGAATATTGTCAGTAGTCATAAGTGAAATCGTGTTTGGCAGTAATTTCCCATGTTCAGCTTAATTGGGCGCAGTTTGAAGGGAGCTGCGATTGATGATTTCCGTGATGGATTCCTTCCATTCGACCTTGGGATGGCCCTGCAAGGCGTTGACTAACCGCCGAATTTCGGCGTCGCACTGGAGTTTGCCGAGGTCAATGCAATAGCGCCGCACCTGCGGGTCACGCTGATCTACCCGCTGCGAGACTTTATTCATCTTGCCGAGCCAGATTTTGTCGGTGATGTAAGGCTCTAGGGCGACGAAAGTGTCAATGGCATCATCCGTGCCGGCGAGCATGGGTTCCATGCTGACGCTGGTGGCGAAGCCGGCGGCGTGAGCGAATTTCAAACATTCGACTCGTTCAGGAATGCGAGGTGCACCTGGTTCCCAGAATGCGGCCAGCGATTCATTGAGGCTGCCGATGGAAAACCGGAACAGGATTTGGGATTTGAATTTGTCAAATTCCTGGCAGAGCCGCTGGATGCAAACCAGATGCGGCTTCGACACGATGAGCACCTGATTACCCTGCTCAAGGAGTCCCCGCAAGGTGGCCACGGCGGCTTCAAGGTAGAAGGGGCTGATGTCGTGGGTGGTCGGGAACATCACCCGGCCATTGTATTTCTTCGCCTTCGGCGGATTGGATTTCAACCGCTCGGTGGTCCAGTCGGCGCGGGACGGGATTTGATTTCGCCAGAGGGCGTTGCCGCAGGCATAACAGTAACGGCAATTGTGGGAACAGCCGGTGCCGATGTTGACGCTGGCCTCGGCCCATTCGGCGACGCCGAATTTAGGGCTTGATGGTGCGCAAGACGTGGTGCGTCCTGGCTGACTGGTTGTGGCGGCAGGTTGCGATATTAGTAGTTCAGAATTCATAATGGGTATCATTGCCCTTTCATATAGTAGGCATTTACGAGGTGAGCTTTGGGGTCCAACTCGCATCCGCACACGGCTTAAGGTTTCCAAAGGCGGCCATGGAAGCTTCCAGCTGCTCAATTGGACTCGGCACACCAACAGGAATAAACTGCAACTCCTGTTGATTCACGCGCATCACCTCTGATGCGGAAATCAATTTACCCAATTTTATTTTGCCCGATTGGTCTTGAACGATTGAATACAGGTAAATTACCTGCAAGCCCGGCAGTTCAACGACTATAGAAGCTGTTTGATTGGGCGTGCCATTGTCGGTGACAGCCGAATCAATAAGCACCATGTTGGCCTTGGCCGATTCCGCTAGGCACATTTGCGAGCACTGTTCGAAACATTTTTCAAGAACTTCTCCATCAGTCGAGTCCGGGAACTCGATGGCCATGACACCCCGATGGCCGACGCACCAGAAAACAGTCGGGATTCTCCCTGCTTCGGCAATGAACCTTGAGGCGCTCTCTAAGGCATATTCGGTCAGGTTTCTGAAGGTTGGATTTTTAATAATTTTTTTAGGATTAATTTTCATAGGTATTTATGATTTTGGGATGGGCGTAGCCTGATTGAGTTAAGATTGATGGCTTCCAGAAATTTGTTCTGCTGTAGAAAACGTAAAATCCATTTGAGTGTATTGTGAGGCCGGCACCCTGTGGGAGTTGATCCGGCTGATTGGACGACCTGGATTTTTCTGGGGGCGAACCACCGGTTTGGGGTTGGCTTCGGCGATTAAGGTGTCGAGGTTGGGGATTTGTAGTTGTATTGCATTCATGTGTTTTTTTGTTTTTGTGGGCTTGATTGCTCACAACGAATGGGTTGTTTAGGCGGAGCCTCCTGGGGAGCCAGTATGAAAAGCAAAAAGCCCCGGCCAAATGGCGCGGGGCGGAAACGAAACCTGAAAGGATGGCTCAGGCTGGCTTAATCAAATTCGAGTAAATCGAGTATTTTGACTGGTTTTGGAGTTTTCAAATAATATTAGACTATTTCTGCTCGTCAGAAATGGTCGCATTACTCGAAATGGTCGAAGATGGGGGTGCTAAAGTTGGATTTTCCGATGCCTGCGGTTGGGGTTCGGTCTCAACCTTGGCGGCCGATGGTGCCGATTCGGTAACGACCGCTGCCGGGGTTGCCGTCGTGGGTTTCGACTGATCAGCGGTAATGCCAGCATTCAATTCTGTCACCGAAGCTGTCGGGGTTGGCGTTGATGGCTGGCTGGACTCATTGGGTTTTACTGATTCCGGGGCATTGTTTTGTGTCTCTGCTTGATTCGGTGTTGTGGCCGGCGCGGCAGCAGTGGATGGCCCTTTAAAGACGAGGCTAAATTTGAACCGCGATAAAGAACTATACGGCTTCAATTCAACGGAATAAATATCCGCGCCGTCATTGATTGGGTCTCGAACCTTCTGCTTCAGAAATTTGCTCAACGCGCTGTTGAATGCCCTGATCGGGTCTCTGCTGTCAGATGAAACGATGTAGTCGCCGAACGCCTCATAGGCGGCCACATTAGGTTCAATGAATTTCTGGTATAGTTCACTGGACGTATAATAACCCGGCCCCTTGGCGCTGACTTCTTTTGCCAGCACAATCAGAGCTTTGTCCCAATCGTTGGTGGGGGTCAATTCTGTAAGATACGGGTCTGGATCACATGGATTTCCGTAACCGGCATCCTTGACGACGCCACCGACAATGCGTGCCCATTCGGGATAACTTGTGAATGGTCCACCATCTTTTGCACCCAAAAACGCCCAGTTTTCAATCAGAGCATCTAGGGCGGCGAGGACGTTTCGCCGACAAACATCCGTGCTTGCGGTGGCAGACCCTTTCGGTGGATTAAAGGTGGAAAGCAAGGTATGCAAATCCTGCTTGAACGTGTGGGTTGTTAACGCCGGACGCTTGTTGAAAATATGGATAACACACATTCTTGCCGCCAAGTCACGCGTCATCGGCAGATGACCGTTGAATGAGAGACTGAAATTTATCTCATTGGGGACAGTTTGTTCGGCAGAGGTGCCGATAATGCGGTCGCTCCAAAATTCAGCGGTGACGGCCGCCTCTAGGCTGGGATTGTCGAGTTCTTTGCGACAATTGGCAAAGTGCATGAACCGACGCCCGGACATCAACGCGGTCGTAATCCGGCGTTTTACTTCATCATCCTCCTCCAAAGGTGGGTCTTGCGTGGCATACTGCGAATGCACGATGGGTGCAATCATCGCCATGCAGTCTTTTCCCGAACGTGGCTGATTTGCGGTTATCACCCAGAGGGGGGAACGTTTTCTCCAGCCCATGAGTCCCTGGCAATGGGGTGTAAGCAACCGGGCGACGGCAATTTTCAAATAGACCGGCGAAAGGTCAAATTCCTCAAAGACATTTTTCAGGACTTCTTGTGCCCCTAGCAACGTGAGGCTAAAATTCAAAAACCCGTCACAGTAATAATAAATCCAGTCCCCATTTTTCTCCTGATACTGCCCGAAACCGGGTTCCATTTTCACCAATGTAGCGGCCACAACCGGTGCTGGCGTGCCGCCAGCGCCGCCAACTCCAGTTGAGCCGGCTGCCGGGGGTGCCCCGGCTGGTGGAGCGGACGAATCGGTGGGGGGAGTCGAACCGGTCTCCATCTTCAAGATGCGGTCTGGCGAACCTTCAAAAGCCCGAAAAATGGTTTGATAACAGACGGTGGCTTGATAACGAGGCAATTTGTTTTGAAACAGGTTGTATGGATCGAATGGCTCCATCAGCACATCTTCGTTTTCTTGGGGCAGGTCATCTGACGGTTCCGGCGGCTCAACTTGGCTTAAATCACTCTTATCTTTTTTAGGTATTTCTTCAGGCACGGCATTGGCGTGCGCTTCACGCTCTGCATCAGTCTCTAAATCGAACGGGTCAAATGGCACAACCGGCGGCGGTGGTGGCGGTGGTGGCGGTGGCGGTGGCGGCGGGGGGATGATTACGTCTATCGGTATCGAAAATTCGAGAATCCTGTCAACACGCGGGAGAAACTCCTGAAATTCATGTGATGCGAGCAGCGTCCTTGCAACGCTTGGTTTCATGGAATGCGGAATCGGCACGCCGGATTTTATCACCACGAATTCAATCCAACGCTCCAACTCCGTTACGGCTTCTTCGTGGCCGATGCGTTCAAAAAAAATGGAACATGCGGAACGACCTGATTTTCCCAGCTTGCGTATACGTCCGAAAATTCCATGACGATAGCACACGAAACATTCTTCCAGGTTTGACGCGTCGGCGCTATAGGTCAGACGACGAGCCGTCCGCGCGGCCGGACTTGTCGGCACAATTTTGTCGCCAATTTCAGCCAGCAATGCTGCGCCAACATCACGAGCGAATTCTGAAAAGGTTCTGCCGACTCCGGGCAATTCGATTTTAGGCCGCGCCCGGCGGGTGCGTGCGATTGGGGGAGCCGGCGGCGCTGCTGTGGAGTGAGCGGATGAAGCAGATGGCGGCGCAGTCTCTTCTTCCGCTGCCGGTTCAGCATCCGCCTTTGACGAACCATTAGCGGCATGAGTCATCGTGGCCAGAATATTTACATCTGTCCTGTTCTTGGGCGCACTTCTGAATCCCGTGCCGTTTCTTCGTTGGATCATGTGGCTCATCGCGGTGGAAATAAATCAGCCTGCGGTGTTTTTCTGAGTATGTAACTGGCTTATTTCCAACAAACTTTAGCACAATCAATGCCACCCGGGGCATGACAATGAAAGTCGGAGAAACGTAAAATGACGCAATGCGTTGAAAGTCAATTTAATACAAAATTGACAGGGCTGCTGGGGCGCAAAATTTGTATTCCAAAAAGTTTAACCGCAGGATGTTGGCTTAAAAAATGATGGAAAAAAATGCCATTTAAGAAACTCCGTGAAATTAAAAAACAACAGATTATGAATACAGAACCGCTTCAAAAGCGCGGATTAAATTTTCGCCCGCGCTCCGATTTTGAACACGAAGCGGACTACCTCAAGCAATTTTTGCCATTGGCCCGAACCAATTTGACGAAAAAGTTGTTCTTTGAATTACCTGAAGGAGTTTATGTGGAGAGCAATTGCGCCGGTTGTTTTAGCGGGGAAATAGTTCCACTTGCCGAACGGGAAAATCAATGGAAGTCAGTCTATCCCGGAGCCCGCCAGCGTCTATGCGAAGTTTATGACAGCAAAGCATATTACGAAGCAATGATGGAACAAGGACGGAAAACCGCTGAGAGAAATCTGAAGAACGGAACGAAGTCTTCAGGCAAATCTCGTAGTGCTGCGCAACCGGCGTCGCTCAATGCCTTGCAGGTTATGAGTTTTGCCGTGCAACCGGTTCCCGAATCAACTCAAGCCATCAAGCTGGTATTCAAGCTGGTCAAGGGCGTCCCGGAATCAGAATTTTATCGGGAGGTTCCCAGATTGGCTGTTGACACTATTAAAACATACAAAATGTCCGGCAAGATCGAGTTTTTGACCGGGAAAAAATCGGACGGGGAGTTTGTTCTTTGTGCGGGGTTTGAACCATTTGAAATACTTCCCGATACGGCTCGCGTATTCAATGCGCGCATGACCTCCCGGATTCCGATTGAGGCTCACAAAGGCGGCAAGGTAAAACTCAACAAGGCCCAGTGCGCTACCAAAGAATTAAAAAACCTGCGCGGTGAATATGCCGATCAAGGAACATTTGTGCTTATCGGCGGAAAAATGGTTGGCCATCCCACCCCTGCGGATAGTTTGATTGCTACCGCGCTCGGCATTGAGAAATCTGCCGAAGCTGAGTTTGATATTCCTGAAGACGAACCTGACGAGCTAAACGAGGCCGTCAACGATTACGCTGACAATTGTGCAGGAGTGGCAGAATGAAACGTGAAATTAACGCCTGCTGAATTCAGGATATGAAAACCGAATCTCACTATTTTATTTCAAGCAGTCAAAAAGGACTGATATCCAATGAAAATCCATTCGGTGGCCCATATACCGGCACTGATGATTCGTTACTATTCGCAATCAGAGACCTGGACTTTAAGGTGTCGGGCATAGTCGAATTTTACATGTCCACCAATTGCAGCCACATGGATGATAAATGTAAATTAGCTTTGGGTTTTTCTCATTTCAAAAACGCCGAAGATATTCAGCAACTCAAGCGTTGCTTGGAGAGTGCAAGCAAACGTGCAACTTGGGGAATGCACTTGCACTCTTTGAAGGTAGATTTCGGCCAATCACAGCCATACTTAATCGAAGAAGCCGAGACTTTTGAAGCCGAGAAGGGAGTGGAAAATATTGTGAAGGACCAATGGAACATCAAGACCCTCAACGCAATTCGGAAAGAGTTCAAATTCATTGGGGCACTTAAATATGAATCCGGCTGGATAACCGAGGTGTTAGCTTGTCAGCCTGAGTCTCCATTTAGACAAATATTAAAAGATTGGCATGGGGTCAAATTCGAGGCCGGTTCTTGGATTTGTGAAGTTGATGCACGGGCAGCGCACTTAGTTAAATAAAAAGCTCCCTCTCGCGAGGGAGCCCGAATCCCGGCTAGTAATCCTCCGGCAGCAAGACGGTCGTGACCGTGCGCGACGATTCGGTGATAATCCAGAACTTCGTGGAGCCGCTGCGATAGGCTGACAACAATCGGTCGCCGGATTGCAGCGCCTCGTCGTTGGTTTGACGGTCTTCCTCGTCGAGTTCGCCCCAGTCGCCGACAACGTGCCGGTTCAACGAATTGAGGATGTCATCGGATTTGAGTTTTTCCAGAGCGCTCGGGGTGATGACCACCTGGCCGAGCGGGAATTTAATTTGTGAGGCTAAAATCATATTAAGAAGTGGCTGGCGGCCTGTTCGACCGCCAGCCGTTGGGTTTTACTTGGTGGGTTGCTTGGCGATCCAGGCAAACGCTTCGCGAGCCATGTAGGCCAGCAGCAGCAGGTCTTCGCGTCCGTAGGAATCGGAGGTTTTCCATTCCTCACCGTCTTTGTAACACCGCTCGAACGTGGTGTTGAAGCGCGGGCCTTTTTCGGTTTCGTTTTTCCAAATCGTGGCACGGATGCCATTGATGCGGATTTCGTGTGCGGGTTTGTTGGTGGCAGTTTCTGCCGGTTTATTTTTGCTCATTTTATTTTCTTTCTTGTTTGGCTCCGA
>Ga0182030_10021436_pt1 | contig 12102 bp, 11 predicted proteins | sample 812S3MmetaG_FD_121299 | JGI IMG/M metagenome (GOLD analysis project Ga0182030, IMG submission 121299) | Permafrost microbial communities from Stordalen Mire, Sweden - 812S3M metaG (Illumina Assembly) | ecosystem: Environmental > Terrestrial > Soil > Wetlands > Permafrost | place: Sweden...
CGGAAGAAGATTTTGCGATTTTTGCACGCGATTTTCACGGCGTTGAAACACTAAATGGGCAGATGCTGAAATGGTCCAACCGATTGGCGGAAGATTTCGCACGGTTGTACGGCAAGCCGGTAATCGGCGGCAGTGATTCGCATACGCTGGCCTGCGTGGCCCGGACCTTTACGGAGGTCCCAGGAGCGCGCAACGCGCGGGAGTTCCTCACCGGCATGCGGCGCGGCCAAAGCGTCGCCATGGGCGAGTCGGGCGACTATTTCAAACTGACTGCGGCGATTTTTAACATCGGCGGCTCGCTGATCGGCGCGAAACCATGGATGGCGCTGGGGTCGGGGCTGCTCGCGCTCGCGCCCGTGGTCACGCTGGCAAACTATTTCCGCGAAATCGCGTTTGCCTGGTATTGGGGCCAGAAGAACCGGCCGGTGGATCCGGTGGTTACGCCTGCGGGAGCTGCGCCCGAGGTGGCTTTGTGACACGCGACCAGGCGATATCGACCTTATCCGGCCCGGATCAGCACCTGATGCGCCGCATAAATCGCTGGAATGCGCCCCGCTGGGTGCGATGGTGGATGCTGCTGGCCACGCGGGCGGGCGATGGCTGGCTTTGGGGGCTGATCGGAATTGCGGTGCTGCTTTCCGCCGATCCGAACCGGTTTCGCGCGATCGAAGCCGCGGGTTTGGCGGTGGCCTGCGGGATTCTGATGTTCCACCGGGTGAAACGGATTTTCTGCCGGGCGCGTCCCCGCGATATAGAGCCGCATTGCTGGGCGAATATCGTTACGCGCGACCGGTTCTCGTTCCCGTCGGGCCATTCGACGACCGCCTTCGCGGTGACGGTCGCGCTGGGTTCGTTCTATCCGGAGATCATGCCCGTGCTGCTGTTGCTGGCGGCGAATGTGGCGATTTCGCGGGTGGTGGTCGGGATGCATTTTCTGAGCGACGTGCTGGCAGGTTCCGGCGCGGGCGCTCTGCTGGGTTACGCCGCGTTCAGACTGGTGACTTAAAGTCACGCCGTTTGCGATACGCAGTCTGATTTCGCGCTGAACGGGAGACGCCAGGCATATGTCCTGCGTTGTCCGTTTTCGCGTACTTCATGGGCGGGAGTTCCGGAAGGAACTCCCTCGCTTATGAGGCAGCAGTTCAATTCGTGGCTGGAGTGGAATCGCCGTGCTGAAGCTCTACTGCTTCACGAATTTCTGCACTTTGCCGCTCAGCTGCGCCAGATAAACATCGCCTGCATCCGTGGCCGCGACGCCGTGGCCGCCCGCAGCCGTACCGCCCGGTAATCTGCCCAGCACTTCTCCTTTGAGATTGAGCAGCACCGCGCCCGCCCAAAGCTTCTGATCCTTCGTCATGACGAGCGCCGACACGGCTTCGAGCACCGGCCATTCGGTAATGAAGCGGCCATTGGGATCGAACACTTCGATGCGATGGGTTTCACGGTCGGACACGTAGACCTTGCCTTCGGCGTCGGTCTGGACGCCGTGCGGGAGTTCGAACTGCCCGGGACCGGTGCCGCGCGTGCCCCATTCGAGTAAGTAGCGGCCGTCGTGCGCGAACTTCACGACGCGGTTGCCGGCGTACCCGTCCGAAATGTAGAAATCGCCGTTCGGCGCGAAGGCGACGTCAGTGGGAAGGTTGAACGTGTCGTGCCCGGCTCCGGCGGTCCCTTTGTGACCGAGTTGCAGCACCACTTTTCCCTGCTGATTCATTTTCCAGATCACGTGCCCGGGCGCGTCGACCACCCAAATGTTGTGCTCGGGATCCACCCGGATGGAGTGCGCGCCGCAGGAATCGCACCCGGCGGGGCCGTAGATGGCGGAGTAAAGTGCGCGGCCGGGAACGCGGTCGGCTTGGGCAATCGCCCCCACCTTGCCCTCGCTGAACATGCCGTCGCCCCAGGAGCGCACGTATTTTCCGCCGGGCTCGAACTCCATAATGGGCTGTGCGCCGCGATGCAGCACGAGGATGTTGCCGTTGCTGTTCACGGCCACGCCGGAAACCTGAATGAAGTTCCAGAGGCCGCCCGGTGTGCCCGCCGCGTTGAGAACCTGGGCCGGCCATTCCGGCGCTTCCCTGTAACCCATGTCTGGCGCGCTGGCTCCGAGCTTCGGTGAACCGGCGGGCTGGGCGAAAGCCGGCGAGGCGAGAAGGACGGCGAAGTAAACAGCGGAGGACACAGCGAAGGACACGGTGCGGGCAAAGCGCATGCGCCGAGTATATCGATAATCAGAATTGGCCCAGGACGAGACGAACACCCAGGATTCCACAACTGTGCACTGCGACGGCTGCACGGAATGCTGCCGGAGCGGCCAGGGTCTGGTGCTCCATCCCGAAGAGGGTGACGACGTGGAATCCTACACGCACCGGATCGCGGGCCGGCGCGCCGACGGCAGCGCCGTTTTCGTTCTGGCCACGAACGAAAAGGGCTGGTGCGCTTATCTGGGGGAAAGCGGCTGCACGATTTACGCGCGGCGTCCGCTGCTCTGCCGCAATTTCGACTGCCGCAAGTATTACCTGATGCTGCCCCGTGGTGACAGGGACAATCTGGTGCGCCTGCAGCTGTCGTCGCGGGCGGTTTTCAACGCAGGGAAAGCGCGCCTGAAAACACTCAGCGCGCCCGAACGCGCAGCCTGTCTCCAGGTGCGCGACGAATACTTTACTGGAGAATCGGCGGACTGTCGAGATCCATCAAAGCCCTGACCGATTGCTGTACAGCCTCCTTGGCTCCCTCGCGTTCCCGAAACGCTCCGAGGAAGGCGAATCCATCCCCATCGGGGTCAAGGCGAGTGGCGTCATACGCATACCACTGGTGCAATTTGACCGCGTGTCCCAGATGCCGTTCGTTGTCAGCCAGGGCGCAGACCTGCGCGGAATCAAGCCAGGTCAGGCCGGTATACGTATCCAGCACGGTATGCGTGCACTCGATCTGCTCTTCGCCCGACCCAACGGTCAGTTTTTCCGGCGCCGCGCCCTGCAGTTGAGCCGCTGTGCCGGTTGTGGCAATCTTTGGAGCCGCCATGACGACCCTGCTTTCTAACCACCACCATACCTCGCCCGCGGTTAGTCAGCGCGGGTTAGCGCCACCCGAATGAGATAGTGCGCCCGAGGGCGCATTCAGTGACACCCTCGGGGATAAACACCTTGGTCGACGACTGCAATAATAATTTCACAACTTCCGGGGATTGAACCCATTTTAATTACACGTACCGTAAGTACCGGGAGGCCTCAGGGTTTACCGAATTTGGCCGCTTCCACCGGCGCGTTCACTTTCACCTCGCTGATGGTCGCGGTAAAGCGGCCGTCCAGCCAGAGGAAGGAATACTTGAACGGGAACTTCACGCCGTTCACCTCACGGTAATCGTCGTAGTCCTGCTGGATCGAAATGCGGCCCACGGGAGACGGCGTCTGGCGCACGTAGCGTGTCAGCAGGTGCGTCTCTTTGTCGAAATAGAGCGTGCCGATCAGGCCGCCCGGCGCGCTGCCCTGCAGGACATACACCGTGCGGTCATGCAGCGTGTCCTCCAGCCCGACGCGCCAGTTGCTGAGCGCCGTCTTGATTTCACCGGGGAAAGCCAGCAAAGCGTCGAGTTTCGCGCCCGAGAGATCGTTGCCGTCGAGCGAATAGTGCGGCATGTAAGCACGCGGCTGGCTGATCCAGCCCGCCGTGCCGTCATAGGTCCACGCGCTGGTGCCGCGCTCGGGATGCTCGGGGAAGTTGATCCACATGCCGCGATGGTTTGGCGCCTGCGCATAGAGCGTGAACGCCGCGCTGCCGCCGAGGCCGCCGTAGCCCTCGCTCTTGCCGGTGGCGATGAAGGTCTTCACGGATGCCAACTTCGCCGCGCCGCCCACGGCCTTGATGTAGTCATCAAGGATCTTCGTGGCGGCGGGTTCGCCCTCGCCCCTCTGAACAAGGTCGGGCTTTTCGTCAGGCGGCTCGCCGTAAAGCTTATCGAGCTGGATCGACTGCGTCGGCTGATCGAGGCCGTGATGGCAGGTAAAGCAGGTCACCTGGGCTGCGCCTCCGAAGTTTTCCTTATTGATCTTCGCGACCATCTCGACCATACGGCGCGCCGTGACCTTTTTCGGATTGCTGTCGGTCACCCAGTCCATGGCGTCCGTGCCGGCGCCGGGGTGGCAGTTGGAGCAGTCGTAGCCGAGAGCCGCGGTCATGACGCCCATGGCGCCCAGGAAATCGCTGGGCGTGAGACCTTTCAGAGTGCTCGAGGTGACGTTCTTATAGTATTCGGCGGAGGTCTGTTTTCCGGTGGGCGGGGCCAGCGAATGGGTCTGGGCAGCGGCGATTCCTGCCATGGCGAGCAGGCTGAACGCGACGGCGACGGGGCGGTTCTTCATTGGTTCTCCTTAACTGCGGGGTCTGACTTACGAGCTCGGGCTTGAAGCGCGAATGGGGTATTGGTAAGCAAGCTTCGCACCGTTCGGCAGGGAGGTCAGAAGCAGGCTTTTTTGTTGATGATGCGAACCCTGCCCCCCCGGACGGCTTGTGCGGTCTTCTGCGCCGTCTGCGCCACCTGCCTCAATCCATGCGCCAGGCAGCGCAGGTAGAAGCGCCGATCCCCTGAATTATCAAGCCCGCGAATTCCCCCGGCCCTGGCACACAAAATGCCTCGTGTCTACCCGCGAATCCGATGTCTTCTCTTTTCGAACTCTGCAACTGGATCAACAACACCGTCTCCAGCACGGCGATCCGCGAATCGGTGCTGGTCTTCCCGATCATCGAGGGCACGCACCTGCTCGCGATCGGTGTTTCCGCGGGCACCATCGCGCTCACCGATCTGCGCCTGATGGGCATCATCATGAAGAAGGACCCGGCGTCGAAAGTCCTGCACTCGGTGCTGCCCTTCAGTATCGGCGGCTTTATAGTCGTGCTGATCACGGGGTCGCTGCTGTTCTGGGCGGAGGCGGCGAAGTCGTACCGGAACCCGTGGTTCCGCTTCAAGCTGCTGTTCCTCGTGTTTGCCGGCCTGAACGCGCTGATCTTCCACACCGGCATCTACCGCCGCATGAAGCTGTGGGACAACGACGACACCCCGCCGGCGAAGGCGCGCATGGCGGGCGCGATGTCACTCCTTCTTTGGGCGACCGTCATCTGGCTGGGCCGGCAGTTCGCCTACAGCAGCTAGATCCCGAAAGAAAAACGAAAATGCCAATTCACTTTTTCAAACCTTTCTTCCAGTGGTGCGACAGCACGATGCTGGGCGCCTGGGTGCGCAGCAGCACCTGGCAGTTTCCCATGATCGAGACGATCCACATTCTGTCGCTGGCGCTGCTCTACGGGTGCGTCACGGTGATCAGTCTGCGCCTGATGGGCCTGCTGATGAAGGGCTGGACGGTCAACGGCATCACCAAAGAAGTCACTCCGTATCTGAACTGGAGTCTGGCCATTATTCTGGTGACTGGCACTCTGCTCTTTCTGTCGGAAGCCGTGAAGACGCTGGATAACATCGCCTTCTGGACGAAAGTGACGCTGCTTTTCTCGGCAATTATCTTCCATTTCGCAGTGGTACGCCGCGTCACGCGCGCGGATCAGGTATCGCGCGGCACGGGATTATTCGTCGGCGCGCTGTCGCTGTTCCTGTGGCTGGGCATCGGCTGCGCCGGCCGCGCCATCGCGTTCGTATAGCTGGTGTTGTGTCTCAGAAGTCCCTTGCCTGATGTGGGGCGGGATGCCATCCCGCAGCGGGGTTGTTCACCCCGCTGGCCGCTTGCAACGGAGATGGTGAAGGAACTTCATATTCGCCCCGGCCGCGCCGATTAAGTGACACTATTGGTATGTGAACGGGATTTCAAGCCGGGAAAGCATGCTGGCGAAATTACGCGGCATCCTGCCCGGCGCAAGGCATGAAGAACTGAAAACCCTCTCCGACAGCCAGCTGGGGAAAATGGCTGCGCTGCTGCAACAGATGGGGGCCATCAGCGATGACGAGCGCCGCACGCATTCCAGACGAGCGGTAATATCCCGGGTTCAGGTGGTCGCCTCCGCGGCGGGAAAACCGCGGAGTCTGGCGGGCGTCCAGCAGGACAGCTCACTGCAGGGCGCAAGCATCGTGGTCGCGAAACCGATCGGCGTGGGCACGCGCGTGCGCGTCGTTCAGCGTAACAACGTCGGTCTGGACGGAATGGTCAGAAACTGCCACCGCAGCAGTTCGGGTTGGGTCCTCGGAATCGAATACGACCACGCGGCGCAAAACCGGCCTTCTGACTGACCACCACTTGCCCCGCTCCGCGCCCGCGGCTCAGGAGTTCACTGGCAGCCGTTGACGCCCTTCGTCAGGCAGATCGACGACGTAATGTCCGCCGGGATGGGCAGGCCTTTCTCCGTCATCAGCTGACGCAGCAGCGCTTCCGTCTCCGGGTGCGGGATGGCCGACTGTACACCCACGCGCACCAGTCCCTGCGCATAGTGAATCGGCATCCAAGTCACTCCCAGCATGGCGCCGTTCACCGTGTCGCGGCTGCCGAGGTCGCGCGCATCGAGCTTCGCGCCCCGCGCTACCAGAAGCTTCACCACGTCGTTACGGCCCTTGTGCGCCGCGCCGTGCAGCGCCGTGCGGCCTTCGTCGTCGGCGATGTTCGGGTCGATGCCCGCGTCGAGGCACAGGCGCACGGCCTCAAGGTTTTCGGCTTCGGACCATTCGAACGTAATGCCTTCCACCCAGCCGATGCCCGCCGCCACGGCCAGCGCGGAGACGTCGTGCGCGGTGCGGATCTTCGGATCGGCGCCCTTGGCGAGAAGCAGCTTCATCAGTGCAACGTCGCCCGACTGCGCGGCGCGCCAGAACGGCGTGGCGCCGTCCTCATAGAGCCACTGCATGGTGAAGATGGTGCGGGTCTCCGTGCTGTCGCCTTTACAGACTTTGTCGGTCGACTGCGCGCCGCACACGCGGGCGTTGACGTTCGCCCCATGATCAAGCAGCAGCTTGATGTATTCGAGGTGGTCCATATCGGGCGCGCGTACAGGGTAGTCGCCGCCTTCGATGTTGCGGTTGTCGGTGGCGATGTAGAGCGGGTTCCAGCCGCCTTTGTTCCCGATGTTGGGGTTGGCGCCGTGTTCGAGCAGGTAGCGTCCAATCTGATAGTTGCGATTCTGCGTGGCGGTGAGCAGCGCGCTCCAGCCGTACCGCGTCGTCTGGTTGACGTCGGCGCCGGCCGCGACGAGCGTCTTCACGGTTTCGAGATCGCCCTGGCGAGCCGCGAAAACGAGCGCGGTGAGTCCGCCGCCATCGTTGTTACGGTTGCGGCTGAACGCGGCGTTGGCTGCTGCGGCATCGGCCGCGGCGAGGAAATCGTCGGCGGGATCGCCGGTTGATTTCGCGCCCAGAGGCAGCGTGCGGGCGCGCCCGTTGGGTCCGCGTTCGGAGCGCAGACGCGACTGGATGGGCGGCGCAAGATACGCGGTGCCGCCCTTCGCGTCGGCATTCGAAGCGGCGGCGAGATCGGCTTTGTGATCGATGAGCAGTTTGACCGCGGCGGCGTGGCCCTGCTCGGCGGCCCACATCAGGGCAGTGGTGCCGCGCAGAGTTTCCTTCGCATTAACATCGGCCTGATGATCGAGCAGAACCTGGAGCGCCGCGACGTTGCCGTTGCGCGCCGCGAACATGAGAGGCGTCTCGGCATGTGGTCCTTTTTCGTTCGGATCGGCGCCCGCTTTGAGCAGCTTTTCGATCATGGCAGCATGGCCGCTCAGGCTGGCAAGCCGCAAGGCAGTCGCGCCCTCCCGGTTGGCGGCTTTCACGTTGGCGCCGGCCGCGATCAGGCGCATCGCCATCTCGAGATCGTCGCGGTAGGCGGCCCACTGAATCGCGGTCGCGCCATCTGCCTGCGGGGCGTTGACGTCGGCCTTTTCGCGAATCAGCGACTGCAGCTTCGCGGCGTCCCCGTTCGCCACCGCGTCGGCAACAGGACTCACCGCGGCCCACCCCGAGAGGGGCAGCGCCAGTAACACGCATCCGATCAGAGTTCTTCGCATGATTGCCGCTCCTTTAGACCAGGCCGCTCAAACGGCCGTTGCTGTCGCCGATGCTGTCCTGATGGATGCCGTAGAAATCGAGAATGCTCAGCAGAAGATTGCCCGTCGTGGTGGTGCGCGAAGGGTACGCCAGATGCCGCCCGCCCTGCAGTTTGCCCGAAGCCGCGCCCAGCAGCACGTGCGGCACATCGTAGTGCAGGTGCTGGTTGGAGTCGCCCATGTTGGTGCCATAGAGGATCAGCGAGTGGTCGAGCAGCGTGCCGTCGCCATCCGGAATACTCTTCAGCTTCTGCGCGAAATACGCCAGACACTTGACGTGATAGGTGTTGATCTTCGAATAGTCCTTGATCCTCTCGGGGTTTTCGGCGTGATGCGAAGCCGCGTGGAAGCCGGTATTAGTCCCGCTTTCGGGATAAACGCGCGCCGTAAGATCGCGGGCATAAAGCAGCGTGCTGACGCGCGTGATGTCTCCCTGGAAAGCGAGAGCCTGCAGATCGAACTGCAGACGGATGTGCTCGTCGAAGGAATCCGGCACGCCGTTGGGCACGCTGGTGGTGGGCGCGGCGCTGGAGGCTTTTTTCGCGATTTCAAGCCTGCGCTCGATTTCGCGCACGTCTTCCATATAGGCGTCCACCCGGTTGCGGTCGGCCGTGCCGATATTGCGCTTGAAAGTCGATGCGTCGTCGAGCACGGCGTCGAGGATGCTGCGATCGAGTTCACGCCGCGCCGCGCGTTCCGCCGTAGTCGCGCCGTCGCCGAAGAGGCGCTCGAAGACCACCTGCGGATTGATTTCCATCGGCAGCGGCTTCGACGGTGTCATCCAGGAAATCGAATTCGTGTAGGCGCAGCTGTAGCCTTCGCCGCAGTTGCTCGAATTAGCGCCGGGATCTTCCACGCCCAGTTGCAGCGAGGGCAGCAGGTTATCCTGCCCGATCTTCTGCGCAATCAGCTGGTCGATCGTGATGCCGTCGCGAATGTCCGCGCCCGCGGTTTTCTTCGGTTTCTCCGCGCAGAGGTAAGCGGCGGCAACCCAGTGGTCTGCGCCCGTGACGCCGGGCGGCGGTTCGGCCGACTTCGACCAGAGCCCGCTCAGGATCGTGGTGCGATCGCGGAACGGCTCGAGCGGCTTCATGATAGTCGTGAACTCAAAGCCCGTACCGGTTTTCTCGGGCACCCACCAGCCGGGCGCCATGCCGTGCGGCACGAAGATGCCGGTGAAGCGCGTCGGCGTGGCGGCCGCGGTTTTCGCGAGCGGCGTCTGCGCCGGCAGCATGGCATCGAGCAGAGGCAGGGCGAGCGCGGCACCGGCTCCTCTCAGAACCGCGCGTCGCGAAATGTGTTTTCGGGTGATGAACATGAATCTAATTGCCTCCGCCGACTTCCGATCCGTAAGTCAGACCCTTGGTATTGAACTGAAATGGCTCGCTGCGCACCACGCCCATCACGAGCGATGAGAACTTCCAGCGCCCCGGCTCGGCATCGTGCACGATGCTGCGCACCAGCGGCATGTCGTAGTATTCGACGCCGCGGCCCAGCGCGTACGTCATCAGCCGCTCGGTCATCACGCGCACGAACTGCGGCGAGTAGCGGAGCAGCGCTTCGCGCAGACCGGTCACGCCGTTCAGCTGGCTGCCATCGACCAGTACGCCGTTCGGATTGATCGGGCTGCCCGCATCGAGCGTACGCCAGGCGCCCACGGCGTCGAAGTTTTCGAGCGAGAAGCCGATCGGGTCCATGATGGCGTGGCAGCTCTTGCAGGGCTCGTTCACGCGGTGCATTTCCATCTGCTGGCGCATGGTCGGTTTGGCCGCGCCATGCACGTCGCTTTCCGTGGAGTTGATCTTGATGACGACGTTGGGCGGCGGATTAGGCGGGCTCACGCCCAGGAAGATCTGCATCACCATCTTGCCGCGCTGCACCGGCGACGTGCGGCTGGCCTGTGAGGACACTTCGAGCAGAAAGCCCTTGCCGAGCAGGCCGCGGCGCATGTCGAGATCCTTGCCGAGCGTGACGCGGCGGAAGTTGCTGCCGTAGATGTTCGGGATCCCGTAGTGCTCAGCCAGGCGCTCGTTGACGAAGGTGTAGTTGGCGTCGAGCAGGTCGATCACGCTGTGATCTTCGTGCACGATGCTGCCGAAGAAGAGCTCCGCCTCGCGCTGAAACGCCCGCCGCAGGTTGTCGTCGAAATCGGGAAACGCCACCGTCACCGGCGCCTGGCTGGCCACCCCGCGTACGTTGAGCCACTGGCCGGCGAAATTGTCGATGAACTGCCCGGAGCGCTTGTCCGCCAGCATGCGCTTCACCTGGGCTTCGAGCACCTTCGGATCGTGCAGCTTGTTCGTGCTGCCGAGATTGATCAGCTCGTCGTCGGGAATCGTGCTCCAGAGGAAGAAGGACAGGCGCGAAGCCAGCTCCAGATCGCTGACGCGGTACTTCTCGCCGGCGGCTATACTGGAAGGCTCCGTCTCCTTGCGGAAGACGAACTCGGGATCGAGCAGAATGCGCTGGATGGCGGTGGCAATGCCTTTGTCGAAGCTGCCTTCCGCCCGGCCCTTCTGGTAGAACACCATCACCTTGTCGACATCGCCGGGCGCCGCGGGGCGGCGATACGCCTTCCTCACCAGCGACGCCGCGATCTTCTGCGCGCAGGCGTTTTCTTCTTCCACGCGCGCCGGCTTGCAGATGAAAATCATATGGCGGCTGAGCGAATCCGTGGCGGGTTTCGCGTTGTAAGGGCCGTCGATCCGGATGTAGCCGACGTGCGGATAGAACGAGAAGCCGGGCAGGCCGCCGGTTTCAATCGTGCTGCGCAGGAAGTGCCGGTCGAGATCGTTGCCCGGCGCATTGTTGGTGGCAAGAAACGTTACGCCGACCGTATGCAGGCCGGCCTTCACCGGGAAGCGCAGGTCCTGCGTGCCCTGATGCACGGGTGCGCCGCGCCCGATTTCGCGGTCCCAGTCGAACAGCTTGATGCGCTCCCCGTCGAGCAGAACTTCCAGCTGCTCGCCGCGGATTTCACCGAAGGCATTGTTGTTGTCCATGTTGCCCTTGTTCACGGGCCAGACCTTGAGCACATATTCGGCGTCGGCGGGAAACTCATGCTTCACCACCAGCCCGCCGCGGGTCCCGAAAGGCAGGCCTTCGAGGTGATAATCCTGCGAGGTATCTTCCGGGACGCGATACACGGCTTGTGCGGGCGTGGTGACATCGCCGACAGCCATACGGGCGATCTTGCCCGCGGCCGACCGGTACGCTTCGATGAGCGCCGGCGATCCGGTGAGGGTGCCTGCCTGGTTGTCGAACCCGTGCGTGGAGTCGTCCGAGGGCAGGAATTTGGAAGCGTCGACTTCGAGGCCGAGTATGTCACGAACGGCGTTGGTGTATTCGGCGCGGTTGAGGCGATGCAGGCCAGGCGCAGGCAGGCGGGCCGCAACGGTGCGGTCGAGCTGCGTCTCCATGGCGCGGATCAGGGCTTCGTAATCTTTTGCGTCCGGCCGCGGATTGCCCGCGGGGGGCATCATACCCGCGCGCAGCTTGCGCACGATCTTTTCCCAGGTTTCGGCGTGCTCCGCCATCTTCGCGGAGTCGAGCGTGTCGAGGGAAAGGCCGCCTTTGCGAAGGTCCTTGTTATGGCAGTCGACGCAGTACTGATCGAGCTGTTGGCGAACCTGGCCGAACGCAGTGACTGCCGGAATGGTCATCGCGAACAGGGCAACGAAAACGTTCTTCCTCACGGGCAGTGCGCTCCTTAATGAAACCGTGCGGGGATGGATGCAAATGAACGGCCAGACAGGATTGGCCGGAAATACGGCGTATCGGCGTGGTGGTGCGGCTGAAGGTGATGCGAAACAAGCGCGTAGTCGCGCAGTGTCTGCGTCAAAGCCCCCACGTCAGGAGGCCGACGCCCTGTGTTTCAGGGCCTTTCCTCTGGACATCTGCGTGCATCGGGCTTGCCACTTGCAGAAATCGTTTCCGAACCGTGACCGTGAGGGAGCGGCGCTCTATGATCGCTGCAACCTGGTACTGGATCGCCGCTGTCGCATTGGCGCCGTCATTGCCATCTTCGTCGCCGGCCCCGCGTTCCTCGCTCCGGCGCAGACGATCGAC
>Ga0182030_10021438_pt1 | contig 12099 bp, 12 predicted proteins | sample 812S3MmetaG_FD_121299 | JGI IMG/M metagenome (GOLD analysis project Ga0182030, IMG submission 121299) | Permafrost microbial communities from Stordalen Mire, Sweden - 812S3M metaG (Illumina Assembly) | ecosystem: Environmental > Terrestrial > Soil > Wetlands > Permafrost | place: Sweden...
GCAAGCCGGGGCCGGAGCCATCCTGGTGGGCGAAGCCTTGATGAAGAACCCCTCGGGCATCGCCGCGAAAATTTCCGAATTGTTGACACAAAGCTAGCTGGTAAATCGCATTGGGTATAAATTTTCACGATTTTTTTCCGGCATTTTTCACCCAAATTTTTTGGCATTTGCACGGAATGTCATCATCCACTATGGTTTCTCGTGCTTAATATGAATCGTGCCCAAAAAGAAACCAATGTTGAACCGAACGCGGCCAGCGCCGCGGGACAATTTGATTGGCCGCTGGCTTTTGCTGCCGAGACTTTTCTGCGCCAGCGCATTGACGGATTCCTGGCCCGGAATTCCTTTGCCCAATCGCTGGCCCAAAGGATGCGCGCGGAAACCGGGACGGACTTTTTTGAGTGGATCGACCATCTCTCCCTGTCGGCGGAAGATGAAAAGGCGTTGCGCGACCTGGGTTTTATCAACGACGCCGTGGAAAGCGCGCACGATGGAATTGTCCTGCATCATCCCCGCGCTATTTTGCCCCGCGTTCTTTTAACGAAACAAAATGAACGGCCGGTCCTGGCTTTGCGCCCGGAGTTTGTGGCGGATTTCGTCGCCGCGCACTCGCTGCCCGGCCCGATCGAGGGCGCGCCCGCTTCCCGGTTGCGGCGCGTCGTGGTGAGCGAGGAAAACGGCGTCCGGTTCGAAGCGGTCGAGCGCAACGCGTATCGAGGATTTGTCTCGTCGGACCTTCCGGCCGCCGACCTGAAAAAGATTGTTCAAGCCAGGGATTTGTGGCGCGCACGGCAGCGCCGGTGCGGGAGTGACGAGGAAGGCATCCAGGCAGCCCGCCGGGTGCAGGCCAGGAGTCTCGAATTGGTCGGACAGGATTTGTCGTGCCAATTCTTTTTTGAAGAGGAGCGCCGCTATTGGGAAAGCCGCAACAAAGCCGCCCGCGTCCAGAAGCTCCGCCAGGACAGCCTGGGTTTGGGCTGGGGCAATCACGACCACCACACCTTTCGCTGTTCGCGTGAACATTTTGTTGACGTGATTGAATTTCTGCTTCAACTCGGCTTTGCCAAACGCGAGCGCTATTACGCCGGGGCCGAAGCCGGCTGGGGCGCGCAAGTTTCGGAGCAGTCCAACGTGGGCATAGTTGTTTTCTCGGACGTCGATTTGCAGCCGGAGGAAACGGAGGTGGATTTTTCCAGGACACGGCTCACGTCCGCGCCCCGCTTGGGCACGGTCGGCTTGTGGGTCGGATTGCACGGCGAAAGTTTGCTTGAGGCGGGCATGCACCATCTCGAGGCGCGCTTTGATTTCGATTTGCTGCGCGGCCAATTGGAGAAGGAAGGCGTCGCGACCATGAAACCGTTTTCGGACTTCGAGTTTCTTCGCCAGGCCTTCACCGAGGGCGAACGCTGGCCTGTCTCTCGCGACCGCGCCACGAAACTTCTGCAGGCGGGCCTTCTGACCCGTGAACAGTTTGAAAAGTTTTTAAAAGAGGGCGCGTTGGGCAGCCACTTGGAGAATTTGCAGCGCCACGGCGGTTTCAAGGGCTTCAACCAAAAAGCAGTCAGCGCCATCATCAGCGCCACGGATCCCCGAAAAAATCTGGCCGCGGCGGCATAAGGCTGGCGTCTCCTGTGGACTGTAGTGTGCCAATGTTCCACGTTCTGGCGCGCCCAGATAGCCCACTTCCCCGGCGTCGAAGGGATGGCCCCCCCACCCTTGCGTGGAAAGGGCGTTACAACCGTTACATCGTTGGTTATCAGGCGCTTAGGGTGTTACATTGCCCGTTACAAACCCGTTACAGGGGCGTTACATTTTGGGCTTTTGGCTTGCCGCCCGGCTTTTAAGACCTTTTTGGCCCGTTTTGCAGCGGAATGTTGTGAACGGGTCACCCATTACGGAATCAAGAATTTTGGATTCTTCATTGGCCTTCCCGCATGTTTGTTGCGCTGAGTTCATTTCTCTTTCTGTCACTTGATTGCTTTTATTTCGTTTTGGCCTTGGCGTCAGCTTTGCTGATTTGGGGATGGACGCGGAAATGGGATTTGTTTGAACAAACTTTGCCACTGAGCTCTCGCAATATTTGGATGACTTAAACGAGTTCATGTTTCCTGTCTAAAGGCCTCATAAAGCTACCAGTTCCAGACATTTCGATCCCAAAGGAGCCGGCCGCAGCTTTTGTCCCTTCCTCTTCAATCATTTGATTTTCTTAATACTCGAAGCTTCAGGCTGAGACTCTTCCGATTGCAAGAATAGCCAACTACCGGCTTGGGCTGAAGTATGACAATCCGTCCTGGTTGGAGTAGGTTGTGGGGTTATGCGTGCCGTCGTGCTTCAAGTGGGGTTGGCGGGCTGGTTATTGTCAATAAGCGCTTTGGGAGCCGGGCGCATCAATCAGGAGGGCCGCATTCTGGGAACGCTGCCGGTGGTGACGAATGCGATTTTATTCGACACTTCCAACGCGGATGCCGTTGTCTCTGCCATGCAGATTTTCCCGGTTTCCAATGCCTGGAACGAGAGGGTTTTCTTTCTGCAGGTGCTGACAAATTCCGATGCCATGATTGCGCAAATCATGTCCGACCTTGCCACGAACCGCCGCACGTTGATTGCGTTCCAGGAAATGAACTATGTCCTGGCGCCGGACAGTCAGGCGCTGCAGCCGATTGATTTCTTTGATTACCCCGATCAATCAGACCTGAATGGCGGCATTTCTCCTGATGGTTTGTATCCCATCCCGACGAACTTACCCATCGAAGGCTGGCCGACGCAAACGGGCACGCAAACGCTGGCTCAATGGCAGACCAATGCCAACGGCAGCGACCGTCATGCCATCATGGTCGAGCCGGGCAGCGGATTTATTTTTGAGACATGGTTGACGCAGTTGTCGGGCACAAGCTGGATGGCGGCCAACGGGGCCGAGTTTAATTTGAACACGAACGGACTGCGCCCCGCCGGCTGGACTTCGGGCGATGCCGCGGGCTTTCCCATGTTTTCCGCGCTGGTGCGCTACGATGAGGCGGAGCGGGGGATGGTCGAGCACGCCTGCCGCCTGGTCGTAAAACGCTCGCTTTATAACTCCTACATTTATCCAGCCACGCATTATGCCGCGCCGGCTTCGAATACAAACGTCAACCTGCCCGCGATGGGCCAGCGCTTGCGCTTGAAGGCAGCCTTCGTCATCCCGTCGGGTTGGACGAAGGAAGAAAAGGCAGTGCTGTTGGGTTTAAAGAAATACGGGGCGATGGTGGCGGACAATGGAAATTTTTTCTCCATTTCGGTGACGCCCGATGACCGGTGGCCGTCGAATTGTTTCAACGATTTGACCAGCATTAGTATCACGAACTTTGAAGTCATTCAGACGACCGGTCCAAGCGGAGGGCCGCGCTCACTGGGCGCCCCGATGGCGAATGCAGGTTCGGCCCAATCCGTGGCGCTGGGAGCGCCGGCGCAATTGCAAGGCTTCGTGATTTTCACCGGCGCGCCTCCTGCAGTTCAGTGGGTGCTCTATTCCGGACCCGGCCCGGTGATATTTGGCAATGCCGCGCAGACGAATACGACAGCTACCTTCAGTGCGCCGGGAGTCTATACATTAAGGTTGAGCGCCGATGACAGCATCCACGCCGTGGCCTACGACGCGGTAGTGATAACGGTGTCGCAAGGGATTTCGATGACTGCGAGCAAAACGGGGGCGAATGTGAACTTGAACTGGACGGGAGGTTCGCCGCCCTACGTGCTGCAACAAGCGGGCGCGTTACCGGCCAGTGCGTGGACTGGTGTTGTGACGACGAGCCTGCAAAGCGCGACATTGCCCATGATAACAAACAGTAATTCCTTTTTCCGAGTGCAGGGCCAATAAGTTTGGCTTCCCAGGCTGCTTGCGTCAAAAAGAGTTGTCACCTTCTCGATTTAGCGGCCATGTATTGAGTGAATGACAAATGATGACATGGAACTGGTGCGGGAGTACGTCACCGGCCAGTCCGAGCAAGCCTTCGCCGCGCTTGTTTCCCGCCATGTTAATCTCGTCTATTCGACAGCAGTTCGGCAAGTGGGCCAGCCGCAACTTGCCGAGGAAGTGACGCAGGCAGTCTTCATCATTCTGGCGCGCAAAGCACGAACTCTTGGGCCGGACACCATTATTCCAAGCTGGCTGCATCGCGCCGCCGGATTTGCCGCCGCCGATGTCCTGAGAGCCGAGCGCCGCCGCTCCCGGCGTGAACAGGAGGCGTATATGCAATCACAATTGAATGAATCGGAATCAGAGGCGTGGGTGCAAATTGCCCCGCTGCTGGATGCGGCGATTGCCAGGCTCAATGAAAAAGACCGGCACGCCATCGTGCTCCGTTATTTCCAGAACAAAAGTCTGAATGAAATCGGCTTGACGCTGGGCGCAAGCGAAGACGCCGCGAAAAAGCGCGTCAACCGCGCCCTGGAAAAATTGCGGCAGTTCTTTGTCAAGCGTTGGGTCAATACTACCACCGCCGCAATCTCGGGCGCGATTTTCGCCCACGCCATTCAAACCGCGCCCGCCACGCTGGCAAAATCCGTGGCCGCCGCCGCGTTCGCCAAGGGCGCGGTCGTTTCCGGGTCAACTTTAACGCTCGCCAAAGCAACCTTCATTATCATGAAAACAAAAACCGTCGTCACAGCCATTGCCGCCGCCGTGGTCCTTATCGCGGCCGGAACTTATTTTTTCCACCGTCCAGGAATGCAACCCTCTGCCGGGCCGGTTGATGCGGTTCCCATCAAGGTAGCCAACGGCAATTTTACCGCAAATCACTACGGTATTTACAACAAACACCGCGACAGCCGGTTCCTCGTTGAGGTAGATCCCGGCACTCGTCGCACCGCCGACTCCGCGCCCTCCGACCACATCAAGTCGCTCGTCAAACCAACAGCGCCCGGCTCGGGCGATTACGTTGCTTCCACCCACACCGACTATCTCCTGCTCGCCTCCAGCTCTGTCCTCCAAAGTGTCACCAAGAATTCTCCGTTGCTTGGCAAACGCGTCCGCGTCAGTGGTTGGATCAAAGCCAACGATGTCCGAAACTGGGCGGGCGTGATGATGTATATCGGGAATGGCGACGGGCAAGCTTTTGCCTACGACGACATGTCCGACCGGCCCATCCACGGCACAGCGGATTGGCAACAAATCGAATTTATCACTGACCTTCCCAAAGAACCGTGCAGTATTTATTTGTCGCCGTCACTTTACGGCACCGGCGAAATTTGGTGCGACGATATTCAAATCGACCTCGCGCCCTCCAACTCATCCATCACTGACGACCGGGTCTGGCGAATCTTGAGCACCAATCCGATCGACTATTCCGAAACGACTGACTACAACGTGACCCACGACGGGCACTCGGCGTTTTGCCTCGCCTACACTCCGAACGCCAAAGCGCCAGTTGGCTCATGGATGTGGTGGGGACACTGCATCCGCACTCCCGATAGCGACAGGTACATGGGCCACAGCATGCGCATGACCGTTTGGATCAAAACGGAAGACATCAACGGCCACGTTCAACCCGTGGTGCATCCCAAAGGGGCCAACGGCAAGCTGCTCGTTCAAGACAAGGAGTCGGGCAGTCACCCCGTCCACGGCACGACTGATTGGACGCGCTACGTTATCAACTGCCGCATTCCAAAAGGAACCCAATCCATCGATACCGGTTTCAATTTCTTCCGCAGCGGCAAAGCCTGGATTGACATGGACTCACTCAAATACGAACTCGTCAAATAGTGCAAGCGGGCCGGCAACAGTCCGGGCTTTTCTCGAATTGACACCTGAATTCTTCTGGCTACTTTTGCAAGGTGCATTCCGGCATTCGATTCACAAGGTTGTCATTCATGCTTTGGCTCTGTGCGCCACTGTGCGTCGCGGCGGCGGATTGGCCACAATTCCTCGGCCCCACTCGCAACGGAATCTATACGGGCGCACCGCTGCTGGAGCATTGGGACGCCAACGGACCAAAGATCGTCTGGCAGAAAAAAATCGGGGCCGGCTTCAGTTCCCCGGTAGTCAGCAACGGCAGGCTGATTATTTTCCAGCGTACCGGCCTGGAGGAAATAGTGGAATGCCTCAACCCCACCAATGGAAAGACGATTTGGAAACATGCCTATCCGGCGAAATTCAAGGACCCCATTCACTTTAACGACGGCCCTCGGTCTACTCCGGCGATTTCGGATGGCAGGGTTTACAGCTTTGGCGTGGACGGTGTGCTGCTTTGCCTGGACCTGGAGACTGGCGCCAAAGTTTGGAGCGCCGATGTGCGGGCTGATTTTAAGGCGGAACGCCCGTGGTTCGGCATGATCTGCTCGCCTCTTATTGAAGGCAATTCCCTTCTGCTCAATGTCGGGTCAACTAACAAAATGGGAATTGCAGCGTTTAATAAAAAGACCGGTGAAATCCTTTGGAAATCCACCAGCGACAAGTGCAGCGCCTCCTCGCCGGTCTGTGCCACGATCCACGACCGGCGTTATGCCCTTTTCCTCACCCGCGATCGCTTGGTTGGCCTGAATCCGGCCGATGGAAGAATCCAGTTTCAATTCCCGTGGATGTCCCATGACTACGGCGCCGTAATCGCGGCATCGCCCGTGGTGGTGGATGACACCATTTTTCTTTCCGCGCTTTACAGCATGGGCAGCGCGCTCCTGCGGGTAAAAGCGGACGGGGCCGGTTTGGAAGAATTGTGGCACACGCATCAATTGTCTTCGCACTATCAGACCGGCATCTGCAAGGATGGGTTTCTGTATGCGCCGGACGGTCACCAGGAAGAGGGTCCGAGTCTGTGCTGTATCGAACTGGCCACGGGCAAGGTGCAATGGAAAAACGGGGAATACGGCGAAGCTAATCTTTTGCTGGCCAACGACGATCTGTTGCTTCTGACCCACCAGGGCGAGTTGTTTTTTGCCCCAGCCTCGCCCAAGGAATTCAAGGTTAAAGCCCAAGCCCAAATCCTTCCATTCCTGGTTCGGGCCTACCCGGCGTTAAGCGACGGATACCTCTTCGGACGATCAACTGATAAACTGGTGTGTGTCGATCTTCGAAAGTGAACCGGGCAGGGCCGCTTTTCGCTGACCGTCAATTTTGGCTGATTGCCTTTTTTGGCTCGGCGGCGTTGCTGTCGAACGCACGAAGGCCGATAAACCAGGCGGTGTCGGCAGTGTCATTCCCGCCCAAGACCAACCATTGCGGCGGCACCAGGGTGTAGGCGCCTTTATGCACTTGTTTGCCGTGGCCGATGCAACTGACTTCCACCCGTGAGGCACCCAAATTCTTGATGTGGATCGTGCAGGCATCGCTCATCTTCAAGTCGCAAGCCTGGTTGAGTGGAATGCCGGCAGTTTTATTGGTGATTTCGAAGTAGTTCTTCCACTTAAACATCCGATGCAGTTTCTCAGACAATTCGGAATCGACGGGTTGGTATTTGACCGTTTCCCTTTCGTCATTTGCGCCCCAGATCAGTCGCGCCTCCAGCTTGAGATCGGCCGCCTTCGCGGGCAGCGTTACAGCGCTGAATGCCAGTCCAGCCAGGAGAACATTTAAAAATGGCCGCATTGGAGGAAGTGTCAGCGCCGGGCTTATTCCATTTCGACTTCAGAATCTCCGGTGTCCGGAGTTTTAGCGTCAGGAGCTTCCAGGGGCTGCGCCGGCATGGCATCAGCCAGCCAGACGACGGTCATCCCTGCGGATTGATCATGGAAAGTGACCGCCTCCATTCCCTCGCCTGTCGCTGAAATTTCGTCGAAAGTGGGGGCAGCAAACGGCCGGACAGCCATGAGCAAGAGGCAAGTCATGGCGCTAAAACCTGCCAAGGGCGAAAGCCAGCGGAGCCAGTTTGCCGGGCGCGCGGCGTGAACGGGGCTGGCGACCTGCGTTTCGCGTTGAATTTGGCGCTCGATTTTGCTCCAATAGAATTCGCGCGTTTCAGAAATGGTCATGACCGGCTCATTGCCGGCCAAGGTGCTTTTGAGGGCCCGCAATTCCGTGACAAGCTGATTCGCCGCCGCGTCCTGGGCGATTTCCTGGCCGACGCGCCGCGATTCCGGCCCGGACAGTTCCCCGTCCAGCCATGCCTGCAATTTCAGTTCCAAATTATGGTTCATTCTGCGTTCTCCCGCTTCAAACTCGCCAGCAACGAGGCCATGCGGCGCCGCGCATAAAACAACCGGGACATCACCGTGCCGATTGAACAGCCCATGCGTTTGGCGATTTGTTTATATTCCAACTCTTCAAATTCATGCAAGACCAGGACGGTGCGATGTTCTTCTGAAAGTTGAGACAGCGCCCGGTCAATCCGCCGCCTCAATTCCGTCCGTTCCAACCCCGCGGAGGGATTGGGAGTGGAAACCGGCATATAGCGCTCGACACCGCCGGACTCTTCCTCAAGCACTTCGATCGATTCGGCTCTTTGCCGTTTCTGTTTGCGGATCTGGTCCAGGCAGAGATTTATGACAATCCTCGTCATCCACGTCACAAAACTCGAGTCACCCTGAAATTGGACCAACCGCTGCCAGCCCTTCACCCACGCTTCCTGAGAAAGATCAAGCGCTTCGTCTTCGTTGCGCATCATGCTGAATGCCCGCGCGTATATTTTATCCCTATGCCGCGCCACCAATTCTTCAAAGGTGCCCATATCGCCCTTCTGCGCCGCACGCACCAAGTCCGTGTCATTCAGGGCGGACATATCGTGCTGCTGCGACATAAGATTGGACGGGGCGTTCGGGCAACTATTCAGCCAAACTCACAACTTTCCCTTTGTGCTGGGCAGCCGCCCGGCAATCCTCGGATCTCGTTGACAGGCAACATCTACGGCGCGGGCAAAGGCCTTGAACAGGCTCTCGGCGATGTGATGCGGCTCATCGCCGTAGAGCAATTCCAGATGCAGATTACAGCGCCCTTCATTGGCAAAAGCTTGAAAAAATTCCCGTGCCAGGCCAAATCGGAAAGCGGACGAGGCATCTTGCGCTTTTTCCGCCGCGGTAATCGTCTTGTAGGCGGATTTATCCAGCCCCCGCCAGACGAGGAAGGGGCGTCCGCTAAAATCGATAACGCACCGTGCAAGGCATTCATCCATAGGCACATAAGCTTCGCCGGTGAATGGGTTTCGCGGGTCAAAACCGGTGCCGTAGCGGCGAAGACCCTTCTTATCGCCCAATGCCTGGACGAAAGCCTGGCCCAAGACCAACCCGCAATCCTCGACCGTATGATGGGCGTCCACCGCCAAATCGCCCCGGCAACGCAGGGTCAGGTCGATAACGGCATGTTTGGCGAACAATGTCAGCATGTGATCGAAAAAAGGAATGCCCGTCCCAATTTTCGACTGGCCGGTGCCGTCAAGATTGAGCTTCAAGGCGATACGCGTTTCGCGAGTCACGCGTTCAATGATTGCCCGACGAGATTTCATCCTCCTATTAGACTTTGCTTTGACGAAGAAACAAAGCGCAAATCTCTCCTTAAAGTCACGACCCCGCCAAAAAGCGCTCGGCATCGATGGCTGCCGCGCACCCTGAACCCGCCGCGGTGACCGCCTGCCGGTAAACATGATCCGCGCAATCCCCCGCCACGAAAACGCCTGGTATGTTTGTGGCGGTGCCGTGTTTGGGCTTGATGTAACCGTTTTCGTCCATGTCGATCACCCCTTTAAAGAGCTGGGTGTTGGGTTCATGGCCGATGGCGACAAAAACCCCGGCGCATTGCAGCACCGATTCCGCGCCAGTCTTGAGATTTTTCAGGCGGACGCCCGTCACCTTGTCCAGTTTGGCATCGAGAATTTCGACGACCGCCGAATCCCAAACCGCTTTGATTTTGGGATGGCTCAAAACGCGTTGGGCCATGATTTTTGAGGCGCGCAAACTGTCGCGGCGATGCACCAGGAAAATCTGCGAGGCGAAGCGCGTCAAGTATAGCGCCTCCTCGCAGGCGGAATCGCCGCCGCCCACCACAACCAGCGGCTGATTGCGGAAGACCGGCCATGCGCCGTCGCAGGTTGCGCAGTAAGTGACGCCTTTTTTTCCCAGCAAGTGTTCGCTTTCCAGACCGAGGTGCCGGTGGCTGGCGCCGGTGGCGATAATGACGGATTGGGTTTCGAATTTCTCGCCGTCCACCGTCAAAACGAAAGGGCGCTGGGAAAAATCGGCGGCTTCCAGCACTTGCAAGGTTTTGACTCGCGCGCCGAACTTTTCCGCCTGTTTTTGCATGCGCACCATCAACTCGTAACCATCGACACCCTCGGGGAAGCCGGGAAAATTTTCGACCAGGCTGGTGGTGGTCAGCAATCCGCCCGGCATCGTGCCGGTCAGGACGAGCGGGGAGAGATTGGAGCGGGCCGCGTAGATGGCAGCGGTCAGCCCGGCGCAACCGGTTCCTATAATGATGACGTTCTCCATAAAGAAACGGCAACTTAGAAGCATTGCCGGCAAATGGCAAACGCAAATCCAGATTCGCCTTGCGAGCAGTGGATGGGATTTGCTAATAATGGCTGACGTATGGCAGCCATTGGCCGTTTTCAAAAAGGCGAAGAAATATTTTACGCGAAAGTTGTGGACGGCGCTCTTTACCGTTTGCAAGGGGATGTTTTTGGCGCGCCTTCCTTTGCCAAAAAACCGATGAGCGCCAAGGGGTTGAAGACCTTGACGCCCGTCAATGCCTCTAAAATCATCGCCATCGGCCTCAATTATGCCGATCACGCCCGGGAACAAAACAAGCCGCTGCCCAAGCAGCCGCTTTTTTGGTTCAAGGCTCCCACCTCGCTCCTGCCGGACGGGGGCAAGATTGAAATTCCGTTTCCGGAACATCGCACGGATTTCGAGGCGGAACTGGCCATCGTCATTGGCCGGAAGATGCGCAATGTCACTCCCACCGCGGCTTCGCGCTACATTTTTGGCTACACGGCTTCCATGGACATCAGCGACCGCACGATTCAGAATTCGGAGAGCCAATGGGCGCGCGCCAAGTCTTTTGACACCTTCACTCCGCTGGGGCCTTATGTGGAAACGCAATTTCACCCGCACGATTTGACGCTGCAATTATTTCAAAACGGGCAGCTTCGCCAAAACTCCAATACCAGCCAGCTTATCTTCAACTGCTTTGAGCTGGTCAGTTTCGTTTCCACCAATCTGACGCTGCTGCCCGGCGACGTCATCCTGACCGGGACGCCAAGCGGCGTTGGGCCCATTCAATCGGGCGACCGGCTGGAAGTGCGCATTCAAGGGCTGGCGCCGCTGGTTAACAGCGTGAAATAAGAGGCGAAGCCTGCCTCATAATGGAAAAAATGACTCGCGTCGGCCGAACGTTTGCTGCATAGTACTGCTATGGAAGCGACTATTTTAGAGCCGCGGAAACTGAGACCTGAAATTATCCAACGCATTGAGGCCATGGATGACGATAGTCTGGTGCTGCTGCACCGTCTTTTGTTGCTGGTGGAGAAGGAACGCCTCTGGCACGAATTGTCCACAGAAGCTGAGGCTGACCATAGCGAGGGAAAATTTGACCGATTGTCTGACGTTATCCGCGAGGCGCGCGCCGAGTTGCGCAAGGGATGATTGTTTGTCTTGACACCAATACGGTGGTGCAAGCTTTGGCGGAGGGCCATTCTTTCCATCCTATTCTTGATTTCTGGGTTCGTGGAAAGTTCGTGTGGGCCGTTTCCACCGAAGTGCTGCTTGAGTACGAGGAAGTTCTCACCCGGTTGAGCGGTCCGGCCAGGTGGCGAAAATTGGCGCGTCTCATGGATTTGGCAGAACTGACCAGCGGCAATCTTCTTCGTGTAACACCATCGTTCCATTTCCAAATCGTGACGGCAGACCCTGATGACAATATTTTCGCGGATTGCGCCATAACGGCTGGCGCAGATTATTTAATTACGGATGATCAGCATTTCGCCGCGTTGAAGGACGCAGGCTACAAACCGCAGCCCATCACGCCCCGGGAATTTATCGCCAGATTTTTCACCCAGCCTGTCTAACTATAGCCGTCTAACCTCAATCCGGCGTCAAAACACATAGGATGCGCTGTTTTTCGCCAATGTTGACAAGGGTTTTACTTATTTTGTAATTTTTGAGCCTTACCTCACTTTTAGTGAGGTAAGGCTCAACATGAGA
>Ga0182030_10021439_pt1 | contig 12099 bp, 11 predicted proteins | sample 812S3MmetaG_FD_121299 | JGI IMG/M metagenome (GOLD analysis project Ga0182030, IMG submission 121299) | Permafrost microbial communities from Stordalen Mire, Sweden - 812S3M metaG (Illumina Assembly) | ecosystem: Environmental > Terrestrial > Soil > Wetlands > Permafrost | place: Sweden...
CGCGATCACCTTGCGGCCCCCAACCGTCGCCATCCGAGCCCGAAACCCATGCCGACGCTTCCGAACAAGCTTGCTCGGTTGATATGTCCGCTTCACAAAAAACACTCCATCAAAATCGCGGCGAAAATCGAGCCCGCCTTATAGGAGCATCAAGCGAACCAAGTCAATTTGGCGCAGTCTTCGCCAGCGCGGCGCCCGGGCCGTTTGCAAAAGCGAGCGCATGAGGGCTGTTAGGCTATGCCTTCCCGCAAGCGCTCGCACGTCGCTTGTTCGCGCCGCAGCAACGCCTGCAACCCGTCGAGATCAACATAGTCCTTGCTGAAGCGCCAACCCGCGATGTGGCGGTGCGGGCGATCTGGTTCGCCAAGATCGCTCAACAGGCTCGTCGCCGCGCTGAAATCGTCGGCGCTCGAATAAAGACTGGGTGTTGCGACAACAGCCAATCCGGCTTGGCTTGCGGCGCGCACGCCGTTTTCGGAATCTTCAAAAGCGACGCAGCAAGAGGCGTCGACCCGGAGCTGTCGCAGAGCGTGAAAATAGATATCGGGCGCGGGCTTCTTGCTTGGGACAATATCGCCCGCTGCGATCACGCTGAACCAGGACGCGGCGTCTTCGCCAAGAAAGGCGCGTAGCAAGGGCTCGACATTGCCGGCGCTTGTTGTGGTCGCTATCGCAAGGCGCAGGCCTTGATCATGCGCGTCCCTGATGAGGCGTCGGATTCCTAGCCTCGGATCGCCGCCGCGCGCCGTAACGAGGCTCGCGTAGCGGTTCGATTTTTCCGCGTGCATCTCGGCAAGATGCGCCAGCGCGGCGTCGCCGCCCTGAGGGCTCCAACGCTCGACATAATGGCGGATGCGTTCTCTTCCGCCAGTGATGCGCAGAAGCTTGCGATAGAGCTCGGGGCTCCAAGTCCAGTCGAGCCCGTGCGATTCGAATGTCTCGTTGAAAGCCTGTCTATGAACTTCCTCGGTTTCGGCGAGCGTGCCGTCAACGTCGAAAATAAGCGCCTTAAGCGGCATCGCGGGCGAGCTTTCCATTGGCCGAAGCGCGGATCGCCGCGATGTTCGCGGCGTAATGCTCAGGTCCGCCCTTGAAGACTGCAGAGCCCGCGACGAGCGTGTCCGCGCCTGCCGCCGCGACCAAAGCCGCCGTTTCCGGGTTGACGCCCCCATCGACTTCGATGCGGATCGGGCGCGAGCCGATCATCGCCTTCAGCTCTGCAACCTTCTCGATGGCCGAGGGAATGAAGGCCTGGCCGCCAAAGCCAGGATTGACCGACATGACAAGAATGAGATCAACGAGATCAAGGACATGCTTTACGCTTACCGCCGGCGTCGCCGGGTTCAGCACGACGCCCGCCTTTTTCCCGAGCCCGCGGATCGCCTGAAGCGAGCGATGCAGATGCGGCCCCGCCTCGACATGGATCGCGATCAGATCCGCGCCCGCCTCGGCGAAAGCGGCGAGAAAGGGATCGCAAGGCGCGATCATCAAATGCACGTCGAAAGGAAGTTTCGTATGCGGCCGCAAGGCGGCGACGACGGCAGGGCCGATCGTGATATTGGGCACGAAATGGCCGTCCATGACGTCGACATGAATCCAGTCGGCGCCGGCCTCTGTTATGGCCCGCACTTCTTCGCCGAGCTTGGCGAAATCGGCGGAGAGAATCGAGGGTGCGATGACGAGAGAGGTCATTCAAGCCTCCTTTGTTTTGAGCGGATCGGAGCTGAAGACGCGGCTCGTGAGCACGTCCGGCGCGTCGATGGTCATGAGATCGTCGAGCGAAACCGGGCCGTCCTGCTCGAAATAGCGATTGGCGTGGCGAAGCCTTGCTCGGTCAAGCGCATTGCGGATTGAGCGGGCGTTGGAGAAATGCGGCTGCATCCGGCGTGCGGCGATATAGCTTTCGAAGGCCGCCGCGCCCGCCTCGCTGAACTTATAGCTTTGCGCCGCCAACATCGTCGTGGCGATCTGCATCAGTTCGCCGTCGGTGTAATCGGGAAAGTCGATGTGGTGCGCGATGCGCGAACGAAAACCGGGGTTGGACCGGAAGAACTGGTCCATCCGATCGGCGTAGCCGGCGAGGATCACCACCAGATCCTCGCGCTGGTTTTCCATCACCTGCAGAAGGATCTCGATCGCTTCCTGACCATAGTCGCGCTCGTTTTCCTGCCGGTAGAGATAATAGGCCTCGTCGATGAACAGCACGCCGCCCATCGCTTTCTTGAGGATTTCCTTCGTCTTCGGCGCGGTATGGCCGATATATTGGCCGACGAGATCGTCGCGCGTGACGGAGACGAGATGGCCTTTGCGCACATAGCCGAGCTTGTGTAGAATCTGCGCCATGCGCATTGCGACCGTTGTCTTGCCGGTGCCGGGATTTCCGGTAAACGACATGTGGAGCGTCGGCGTCTCCGAAACGAGGCCCAAGCGCCGCCTAACGCGATCGACGATCAGAAGCGCCGCGATCTGGCGAATCCGCGCCTTGACCGGGGCGAGGCCGACGAGTTCGCGGTCGAGCTGGTCGAGCACTTCCTGAACATGCGTCTCGGTCAGCTCGCGGCGAAGATCAATCGTCTCGGGGGGCGTGGCTGAACCACTCTCCGTCGAGATTTCGCTGGCCTCCATGCTCGGGTCTCCGCAAACAAGAAATGGGACGGGCGAGGCGATGACTCCTGCCTCGCCCCTTATGCAGGATGACGGTCGGCCGGACGATCCGAGACCGTCCGGCGCGCCGACGTCAAGATGAATATCGCTCGCCTTCCGGACGGTCGACCGCATAGGCCTCCGTTGTGTAGATCTGCCGGCGGCTGGGGCCTTCCTGCCGGACCAGACGGAATCCCGGCTCGTTCTTCGGGCGATTGACGATGAAGGAAATTCGCACGCTTTCCCAGCCATGCGAGGAGTCAAAGCCCGAGATCCGGATATAGTATCGATCGCCATGCGCCTTGCGGCAGGCGTTGAGCTCGAGCAGGACGGCGGCCGCGTCCTTGATGTCGAACATCGGCAGATCCCACATTTCCCAGAACGTGTTCCGTGGATGCGGATCGTCAGTATATTCGAGATTCACCGCCCAGCCCTTGTCGATGATATATTGCACTTGCGACCGGATCTGATCGTCGGTGAGATCGGGGAGATATGAGAAGCAACCTTGTGTGATGCGCATTGTGTAAGTCTCCTTATTCGGCCGGGGTCACGGACGCGACGAAATCGGGCGTGTCCGTTGACGCGTAATTGAAGGAGACGTCCTTCCACACATCGAGCGCTTGCTTCAAAGGCGTGCAGGTCTTGGCCGCATCCTCGAGGATCTGCTGACCTTCGGCCAAAGTGTCGCGGCCGGCGTTGCGCGCGAAGATCATCGCCTCGAGGGCGACGCGATTGGCGGTTGCACCAGCAGCTATGCCCATCGGATGGCCGATCGTGCCGCCGCCGAATTGGAAGACGACGTCCTCGCCGAGGAGATCGAGGAGTTGGTGCATCTGGCCGGCGTGAATGCCGCCCGACGCGACGGGCATTAGCTTGTTCAGCGAAGCCCAGTGCTGATCGAAGAACAGGCCGTGCTCGAGATTCTGGGGATTATAGTCCTCGCGGCAGATGTCGTAGTAGCCGCGCGTCGTGTTCGGGTCGCCTTCGAGCTTGCCGACGACGGTTCCCGCATGGATGTGATCGACGCCGGCGAGCCGCATCCATTTGGCTATGACGCGGAACGAGACGCCATGGCTTTTCTGCCGCGTATAGGTCGAGTGGCCGGCGCGATGGAGATGCAGGATCATGTCGTTCCTGCGGCACCATTTGGCCATGGACTGGATCGCGGTGTAGCCGATCACGAGGTCGATCATGATAATGACCGAGCCGAGCTCCTTGGCGAATTCGGCGCGCTCATACATGTCTTCCATGGTCGCGGCGGTGACGTTGAGATAGGAGCCCTTCACCTCGCCTGTCGCGGCCTGCGCGCGGTTCACTGCCTCCATGCAGTAGAGGAAGCGTTCGCGCCAATGCATGAAGGGCTGCGAATTGATGTTTTCGTCATCCTTGGTGAAGTCGAGACCGCCTTTCAGGGCCTCATAGACCACGCGGCCATAATTGCGGCCGGAAAGTCCGAGCTTGGGTTTCACCGTGGCGCCGAGCAGAGGCCGGCCGAACTTGTCGAGCCGCTCGCGCTCGACGACGATGCCGGTGGCGGGGCCTTGGAAGGTTTTCACATAGGCGACGGGAAAGCGCATGTCCTCGAGGCGAAGCGCCTTCAAGGGCTTGAAGCCGAACACATTGCCGATGATCGAAGCCGAGAGGTTCGAGATCGAGCCCGGCTCGAACAGGTCGAGCTCATAGGCGATGAAGGCGAAATAGACGCCGGGCGCATTCGGCACCGGATCGACGCGATAGCATTTCGCCCGATATTTCTCGCAAGCGGTGAGCCGGTCGGTCCAGACCACCGTCCAGGTCGCGGTCGAGGATTCGCCGGCGATCGCCGCCGAAGCCTCGATCGGATCGACGCCATCCTGCGGCGTGACGCGGAAGCAGGCGATGATGTCGGTGTCCTTCGGCTCGTAGTCGGGCTGCCAATAGCCCATGTTGCGGTATTCCATGACGCCAGCGGAATAGCGGCTGCGCGGCTGGCCTTCCGGCGGCTTCAGATTCTTGTCGACTACGCTCATTGTGAATCTCCAGTTATTCTGCGGCGCTGCGTTGCAATTCCAGGCGAGGATCGAGACTGCCGGAGGCATAACGCTTGGCCATGGCGGACATTGGCAGAACCTTGATCTTCGAGGCGTTTCCAGCGGTGCCGAATTGCTCGAAACGTTGCCGGCAAAGGTCGCGCATCGCGTCCATCGCAGGCTTCAAAAATTTGCGGGGATCGAATTCGGCGGGTTGCGTATGGGCGATGCGCCTGAATTCGGCGGTCATGGCGAGCCGGCAATCGGTGTCGATATTCACTTTGCGCACGCCATGCTTGATGCCGCGCACGATCTCTTCGACAGGCACGCCATAGGTCTGGCGGATCGCGCCGCCATTCGCGTTGAAAAGCTCCTGCAAGTCCTGCGGGACCGACGACGATCCATGCATCACGAGATGAATGTTGGGGAGCTTGGCGTGGATCGCTTCGACGACGCGCATTGATAGGATGTCGCCGTCGGGCTTGCGGGTGAACTTATAGGCGCCATGAGATGTTCCCATCGCGATGGCGAGCGCGTCGACCTTGGTCCGCGTCACAAAATCGACGGCCTGATCGGGGTCGGTCAGGAGCTGGTCGAGGCTGAGCTTGCCTTCCGCCCCATGTCCGTCCTCCTGCTCGCCGCTTCCATGTTCGAGCGAGCCCAGAACGCCGAGTTCGCCCTCGACCGAGGCGCCAACCGCATGCGCGGCGTCGACCACCTTGCTCGTGATCGCGACATTATAGTCGTAGGAAGCGGGCGTCTTGGCGTCGGCTTCGAGCGATCCGTCCATCATCACCGAGGAAAACCCATATTGGATGGCGGTGAGGCAGGTCGCTTCGCTATTGCCGTGGTCCTGGTGCATGCAGATCGGAATGTCGGGATACATTTCGATCAAGGCCTCGATCATCTTGGCGAGCATGATGTCGTTGGCGTAGGCGCGGGCGCCGCGGCTCGCTTGAATGATGACCGGAGCGTCGACCGAGGCGGCGGCGGCGAGAATCGCCAAGCCCTGCTCCATATTGTTGATGTTGAAGGCCGGTACGCCGTAGTCATGCTCGGCCGCATGGTCGAGCAGCTGACGAAGGGTGATACGCGCCATGAGTTAGTCTCCGTCACAGATTGCAGATAGGGGCCTGACGCCGGTTCGCTCCCGACCCTCCGCCATTCCAGAAAGGCCCCGCCGAATAACTGCGATTGGGGGCGCCGCGATGATCCCGCCAGCCATGCTCACGCGATGAGAGGATTGCTGGGGGGAAGCCGGTCATGACCGTCAGGCTCGCTCACTCGCTGCTAGGGCGCGGGCCTGCGCGATGATCGCCTCGACGGTGATGCCAAATTTCTTAAAGAGATCGCCCGCGGGCGCGCTCGCGCCGAATGACGACATGCCGATGAAACCGTCCTCCGGCCCCAGCACGATGTCCCAACCCTGGCGGATCGCGGCTTCGATCCCGACCCGAGGCGCCTGGCCAAGGACGCTTCTGCGGTAATCCAAAGGCGCCGCGGCGAAGAGTTCGAAGCAGGGCACGGAAACGACTGCGGCTTTGACGCCTTCGTCGGCGAGCCTCTCCGCCGCCTCGACCGCGAGCGAGACTTCAGAGCCCGTTCCGAATAAAGTAACGTCGCGTCCGCCCTCGGGTTCCCTGAGCACATAGGCGCCCTTTTCCGAAAGGTTCTCGCGCTTATGCGCGCGCCGCACGATCGGCAGGTTCTGGCGCGAAAGGGCGATCACCGAGGGCGTCTTTTCGGCCTTCAAGGCAAGCTCCCACGCCTCGGCTGTTTCGACCGCGTCGGCTGGACGAAAGACGAGAAGATTTGGAATCGCGCGCAATGAGGCGAGATGCTCGACCGGCTGATGCGTCGGCCCGTCTTCGCCAAGGCCGATCGAATCATGGGTGAGGACATGGATCACGCGCACGCCCATGAGGGCGGCGAGGCGAATCGCGGGGCGGCTATAGTCGGCGAAGACGAGGAAGGTTCCGCCGTAAGGAATAAAGCCGCCATGCAGCGCGATCCCGTTCATGGCCGCGGCCATGCCGAATTCGCGAATGCCGTAATGAATATAGCGGCCGGTAAAATCCTCCGGCGTCACGCTTTTCATATCGGCGGCTTTGGTATTGTTGGAGCCGGTGAGATCGGCCGATCCGCCGATCAGATTGGGCTGCGCGGGGCTTATCCGATCGAGCAATTTCTGCGAGGAGATGCGCGTCGCCTGCGGCGCGCCGCTTTCGCTCGCCGCCTGCTTGAAAGCCTCGACCGCCGCGAAAACCGCCGGCCTTACGGCGCCGGAGACATCGGCGTCGTAATCAGCGCGGATTTTCGCGTCGAGCTTGCCGTAACGCGTTTTCCACGCGGCGTGCTCGCGCGCGGCATGCTCGGCCGCCTCGGTCCAGGCTGTCGCGATATTGGCTGGGATTTCGAAGGGGTCGTGCGTCCAGGCGAAGCCCGCCCGAGCGCCAGCGATCTCTTCCCTGCCGAGCGCCGCGCCATGCACCGAATGGGTTCCGGCTTTGGTCGGCGCGCCATATCCGATTACCGTCTTGCAGGCGATCATCACCGGCCGGTCGGACGAACGGGCGGTCTCGATCGCGGCGGCGATGGCTTCCGGATCATGGCCGTCGATGCGGAAGGCCTTCCATCCCGCGGCCTCGAAACGCGCCAATTGGTCGACGGAATCCGCAAGCGAGACCTTGCCGTCGATGGTAATGCCGTTGTCGTCCCAAAGCAGGATCAGCTTGGAGAGCTTGAGATGGCCGGCGAGGGCGATCGCCTCATGGCTGATCCCTTCCATGAGACAGCCGTCGCCTGAGATGACATAAGTGTGGTGATCGACAATTTCGGCCCCGTAGCGGGCCGCCAGCAGCTTTTCGGCCAGCGCCATGCCGACCGCCGTCGCGAGCCCTTGTCCGAGGGGGCCGGTCGTCGTCTCGACGCCAGCCGTGTGGCCATATTCGGGATGGCCGGGCGTCTTCGAATCGATCTGGCGAAAGCGCTCGAGCTCCGCCCGCGTGACTCCAGAATAGCCCAAGAGATGCAGCAAGGCGTAGAGCAGCATCGAGCCATGGCCGGCCGAAAGGACGAAACGGTCGCGATCATGCCAGGCGGGATCGGCGGGATCGAATTTCAGGAACCGCGTGAAAAGAACGGTCGCGACATCGGCCATGCCCATGGGCATGCCGGGATGGCCCGAATTGGCCTTTTCGACCGCGTCCATCGCAAGGACGCGCAGGGAATTCGCCATTTCGAGGTGGGTAGCGCTCTTGGAGGCTCTGGCGAGCATATTCATGAATTCTTGCTCCGTCAGCTTGTCCGCCGCCGCCGCTCAACGAGCTGCAGAATGAAAGGGGTCAAGATCAATTGCATTGCGAGATCGAGCTTATTGCCGGGGATGACGATCGAATTCGCCCGTGACATGAAGCTGTCGCGGATCATCGAATGCAGATAGGAAAAGTCGATGCCGCGCGGTTTGCTGAACCGGATGATCACCATCGATTCGTCGGCGGTTGGAATCCAGCGCGCGGTGAACGGATTCGAGGTGTCGACCGTAGGCACGCGCTGAAAGTTGATGTCGGTCTCGGTGAACTGCGGGCAGATGTAATTGATGTAATCGGGCATGCGCCGCAAAATAGTGTCCGTCACTGCCTCGGTCGTGTAGCCGCGGGTCGAGCGATCGCGATGGATCTTTTGAATCCATTCGAGATTGATGACTGGGACGACGCCGATTTTCAGATCGGCGTATTTTGGGATGTTCACCTTGTCGGTGACGAGGGCGCCATGCAGCCCTTCATAGAAGAGAAGCTCGGTCTTTTCCGGCAATTGCTTCCAATCTGTGAAAGTGCCGGGCTTTGACCCATAGAGCTCGGCCTCCTGCTCGTCATGGACATAGTGACGAGTCTTCGCGGTGCCGGTTTCGCCATAGGTGCGAAACACGTTCTCAAGTTCTTCGAGCAGGTTGGCGGAAGGCCCAAAATGGCTGAAATGCCGGTTGCCGTTGGCTTCCTCGCGCTCCATCACTTTGCGCATTTCGCCGCGATCGTAGCGATGGAAGGCGTCGCCTTCGATATAGGCGGCCTCCACCTTCTCCCGGCGGAAGATCTGCTCGAAAGTGCGTTTGACGGAGGTCGTTCCGGCCCCCGAAGAGCCGGTCACCGAGATAATCGGATATTTGGCTGACATGATGGTCTCGTGTTCAAAGACGCATGAGGCCACGCTTGCCGAACAAAGGCGCGCGCTCGGCGGAAAATTGCGGATCGCTGTGATAGCGGGCGACGAGTTCGACCGGCGCGGACGAACCAAAGACCAGTGGGGTGTGCGCGTGAATGCTGGACGGCGTGATGTCGAGAATCCGCCGCAAGCTGTCGGTCGCCGAGCCGCCGGCACGCTCCACGAGCAAGGCGATCGGGTTCGCCTCATAGATGAGGCGCAGGCGGCCGTCGGCATAGCCTGGCCGCTGGTCGCCGGGGTAAAGGAAGACGCCGCCGCGCAGAAGGATGCGATAGGCCTCGGCGACCAGGGATGCGATCCAGCGCATGTTATAGTTGCGCTTCAATGGCCCTTCGGCGCCCTGCACGCAATCATCGATATAGGCGCGGATCGAAGGGTCCCAATGGCGGTAATTCGAGGCGTTGATCGCATATTCGGCCGAATCATTCGCGATCTTGACGTCGGCGACAGCCTGGTAAAAAACGCGGTCCCGCCGATCCAAAATGAAGATCTCGGTTGCGCCCGAGCCCAAGGCGAAAACGATCGACGTCTGGGGCCCATAGACCACGAAGCCGCCGGCGATCTGCGCCCGCCCAGGTTGCAGGAAATGCGCGTCGAGGTTGCTCGGGTCAGGCAGGGCGGGAAGGACCGAAAAGATCGTCCCGATCGAGACATTCGCGTCAATGTTCGAAGAGCCGTCGAGCGGGTCCATCGCGACGACGAGCGGCGCCGTCGGATCGAGCGCTAAAGATTCGCTCAGCTCCTCCGAGGCGACGGCGGCCACAGGAGCGCGCCGGAAGGCCTCGATGAATATGTCATTGGCCAGGACGTCGAGTTCCTTCTGAACGTCGCCATCCATGTTGGTGCTGGCGCGACTGGCGCCGAGACGGCCATACAATTGGCCGAGACCGATCAGGTCGGACATTTCGACGGCGGTCGTCGCGATTTCGCGAAGCACTTTCGCAGCGGAACTCAAGCGGGCGTCTGCGGCAACGCTTTGTTCCAAAAAGGTTTCCAGGTTCTGGGTCCCCGCGATCCTCGCCATGTGAGTCCTTTTTGATGTTGCATGTGGGCGCAACATCGCCTAAAGCGAAAAAAAATAAAAGTGAATATTATTGAGATTGGACTTAAAAAAATTTAGCCTTCTTCCATGCGCCGTCTAACGCTGAAACATTTGCAGACCGTCCGCGCCGTGGCTCAAAGCGGGACGATCGTGGCCGCGGCGGCGGATCTCAAGGTCACGGCCGCGGCGCTGACGTCGCGGATCAAGCTGCTTGAGGAGGACGTCGGCGTCGCCTTGTTCGACCGCGCAGGCGGGCGGCTCTATCTGACCGACGCCGGCCAGGAAGTCGTCAATATTGCGACTCGCATAGACTTGGCCTTGGCCGAGTTGAAAAACACCTTGTCGGCTCATCGGGGCATGCACGCCGGGCGGATCACGGTCGGCGTTGTGTCCACGGCGAAATATTTCGCTCCCCGCCTGATCGCGGCTTTCGCGCGGCAGAACCCGCGCATCGAGCTTTCGATCTCGGTTGGCAATCGGGCAGAGGTTGTCGCCTGGCTGCGCGACTACGCCATTGACATCGCCGTCATGGGCCGGCCGCATCTCGATTTTCCGGTCAGGAGCGAGATTTTTGGGCCGCACCCTCAAGTGGTCATCGCGCCTCCGGACCATGTTCTCGCAAAGCGCACGGGAATCGAAAAAACCGAGCTCGGCAATGAAAGCTTCATCGTTCGGGAGGAAGGGTCCGGCACGCGGAGCGTCTTCGATTATTTCTTCGATGGAATCGCCGTGCTGCCCCCGCGCGTTCATGTCGAAATCGGTTCGAACGAGACGATCAAGCAAGCCGTCATGGCGGGGCTGGGCCTGACGCTCATCTCGGCCCATACGATCGAGGCCGAAGTGGCTGAAGGGCGTCTCGTGATCCTCGATATTGTCGGCCTGCCGATCATTCGCCAATGGTTCGCGGTTCACCATGGCAATCGGGAGTTGTCGCCGCCCGCCCACACCATGTGGGACTTCATTGTGCGGGAAGGGCGTAGCTTTCTTCCGAAAATCGCGCTGCCGCCTGAATGACTTTCTGACACTCCCCTCAATTGGGAGCGCCATGAGCCGCTTGCGACTGTCCAAGCCTAGCAAAACTCCTCGGCAAGCGGCGGCCTGCCTTGTCTCGCGAGAGCCGCCGTCGCCAGGTGGGGCCAAAATCGAAAATCAGGCGCCTTGTATCGTTTTCGACGAAGGAAACGTCCGACCTTATTGATCAGGATTGGCTTTCTTACGGCTGAGCACGCCGCAAAGAAAGTCGCCCGCCAGTTTCACGCCTTCATCGTCGATCGAATGGCCGAGCTTCGGCCGCGCGACCGAAGTAACGGGAACCGCCGCGGCTTCAAGCGTGGCCCGGGCCTTCGCCAGGGAGGCGACCGGCGTCACTGGGTCGGCGTCGCCATGGATAAGGAGAACAGGCGGCCGGCTGCGAATTTCCGCCTCCAGGACGTCGGCGCTGTGGAGGACGCCGGAAAAAGCCACGACGGCGCCGATCGGTTTTTGCCGCCGCAAGCCGACATGCAAGGCCATGATCGCCCCTTGCGAAAAGCCGACAAGCGCCAAGTGACTGTCGTCGAGCCGCCGTTTGGCCAGCAAGTCGTCGAGAAAGGAATCTAGCATCTCGGCCGCCGTCCGAATCCCGGCGAGAATCTTCTCCGGCGCAGGGTCCTCGACGCTGAACCATCGGCGCCCTTGCGGCGCTTGATCGCAAGGAAAAGGCGCGTGCGCCGCCAGGAACTCCGCCTTGGGCAGGATTGGCTGCCAATTGAGGGCCAGATCGATCAGATCATCGCCATCGGCACCGCGGCCATGCAGGAGCACCACCAGGTAGACCGCCTTGCCGCAGGAAAGCGGCGCATAGCTCGGGCCCTTGAGATCCATCAGCATCGCATTCTCCTTGTTTCTTCTTGGTTTTTGGCGTTGTCCGGTCAAAGCGGCCTCCGGCCTTTCGAGCGCGATCGGAGCTTTGGATCAACTGGCCTTGCGCCCCAGCCTCACGCCTCTCCGTAAAGTTGCAAAGCATAAGGGCGGGATCATGTGGCGAAGCGGATAAATGGGAGGAGAAATCAAGCGAGCAAACGCTAGGTCATGATCTCATAAAGATGATTCCCGAATCGCCATGGGCGTGATTCAACCTTCTGATCATGGAGGTTGGCATGGCGCGGTTTGATATGACGGATTTCGAGTGGTCGGTGATCGAGC
>Ga0182030_10021442_pt1 | contig 12097 bp, 9 predicted proteins | sample 812S3MmetaG_FD_121299 | JGI IMG/M metagenome (GOLD analysis project Ga0182030, IMG submission 121299) | Permafrost microbial communities from Stordalen Mire, Sweden - 812S3M metaG (Illumina Assembly) | ecosystem: Environmental > Terrestrial > Soil > Wetlands > Permafrost | place: Sweden...
ACCTACGACAGTTGCGGATGCGACGGGACGCCTGCCACGGAGAACGAGGTATCCGCCGAAGAGGAAGAGGTCGCCTTCTCCGGCTCCTACTACCAGCAGACCCATGCGATCGTCCGGAACGCGTCCGGCAACGACTACCAGAGCCAGTCAGGTACCACGGCCTTCAGGATCCAGCAGGTTCCCGTCGCCGGACCGGCCTCCGGAGCGGACCGTGATGCCGTGATGGACAGCAACCCGTGGACCTACCTCATTTCGGCGCAGGAAACGACCCGGTGGTACACCAACGGTACCGCCGATCCCGCCTCCCCGGAGATCGGGAACAGCCGTCAGTACGCCATTGTGAACCTGACCTCGACCGTCAATGACGTACGTGCCACCGCCGTCGCCATCCAACTGTCGGGCTCCAGCCAGTGGTATTCGAGTGACCACGGAAGCGGATTTCCACTGCAAGACGGCGGGAACGGACGTACCGTGGTCAAGCTCCCCTTGGACTGGCAGAACGAGAAGATCACCGGGCTCAGACTCCTCTACTACCGTTCAGGCTCTGACCCATCGGTCAAGGACGTGGCCATCAAAGTCATCGGTCTCACCTCCACCTACACCATGGCGTATCCGGCTCTACCTCCCATCCACATCGAAGCGGCAACGCCTTCCTGACCCGGTATGAGGAAGTCTGACGGCGGGCATCAACGACCGAACGGTTCAGTTGACGACTCGGCCCCATCCGATCATGATGGCCGCACACAACACGAACCCCGGGTGATGGCGAGGCGCGCCAGGTTGCCGGACCGGTGCGAACAATGACTCAGAACATCGAAGAGTACGCCATGATCGGCGACACCGAGACCGCCGCTCTGGTCGGGCGAGACGGTTCCATCGATTGGCTCTGCCTTCCCCGCTTCGACTCAGGAAGTTGCTTCGCCAAGCTCCTCGGAGAAAAGGAGCACGGCCGGTGGCAGATCACCCCTGACCAACCGGTCACCTCCAATGTCCGCCGCTACCGAAGCAGGTCGATGGTTCTCGAGACGGAGATCACCACCGACACCGGCGTCGTGCGGGTCATCGACTTCATGCCGCTCCGGCATCATCACCCGAGAGTTGTCCGAATCGTCCAGGGGGTCGAGGGTGAAGTGCAGATGCGCACCGAGTTGATCATGCGCTTCGAGTACGGGTTGGATGTTCCCTGGGTCCGGCGGACGGATCGCGGCCTCGTCGCCATTGCCGGACCGAACGCCCTCGTACTCGACTCCCCGGTCGACCTGAAGGGCGTCGAGATGCGTCACGAGGGGACGTTCAAGGTCAGTGCCGGGGGCGAGATGTCATTTGTCCTGGCCTGGTACAAGTCTCACGAGGACCTTCCGTCCGTGCTTGATGCCGCACGGGCGCTGGATGAAACCATGACGTTCTGGGGAGACTGGTGCGCCGACGTCCTGCCGGTGCATGGCGAATGGAGCGAGCTCGCTCTGCGATCGCTGGTGACCTTGAAAGGGCTCACCTACGGTCCGACCGGCGGCATCGTGGCGGCAGCCACGACTTCACTCCCTGAGTCGCTCGGGGGTGTGCGCAACTGGGACTACCGCTACTGCTGGGTCCGGGACGCCACGTTCACGCTCGAAGCCCTGATCGACTCGGGCCTACGTGAAGAAGCAGAGAGCTGGCTGGCCTGGCTGGGGCGCGTCGCCGCTGGTGATCCCGATCAACTGCAGATCATGTATGGACCCGCCGGCGAGCGTCGCCTGACGGAAATGGAGGTCGACTGGCTCCCCGGCTACGAGGGATCGGCACCGGTGCGCATCGGGAATGCCGCCTCCGGGCAGTTCCAACTCGACGTCTACGGAGAACTGATGGATGCCATCGACCGGGCTCGCTCCCACGCCATACCTGTGCATGACATCATCTGGCGGATTCAAGTGGCCATCATGCGATTTCTGGTCGATCACTGGTCCGATCCTGATGACGGAATTTGGGAGGTTCGTGGCCCTCGTCAGCAGTTCACCCACTCCAAGGTCATGGCCTGGGTTGCATTCGACCGCGCCGTTCGCAGCGTCGAAGTCCACGGACTGGATGGACCTGTCGACCAGTGGAAACGTATCCGAGATACCATCCATGCCCAGGTCTATGACCAGGGCTGGAACTCCGACGTCGGGGCCTTCACCCAGTTCTACGGAGCTGCGGAGCTGGACGCCAGCTTACTGATGATGCCACTCGTCGGATTCTTGCCCCCCGACGACGAACGAATGGTCCAGACCGTCGACGCCATCCAAAAGCGCCTCACCAAGGATGGGTTCGTCTTCCGATATGAGAACGAATCGGGGGTGGACGGGCTGCCGGGCGGCGAGGGCATGTTCCTCCCGTGCACCCTGTGGATGGTCGGCTGCCTGCGGCTCATGGGCCGGATCGACGAGGCAACGGCGCTCTTTCGGCAGGTTGGCGCTCTGGCCAACGACGTCGGACTCCTCTCCGAGGAGTATGACCCGGATCAGCGGCGCTTACTCGGCAACTTTCCTCAAGCCTTCACCCATGTCGGGATCGTGAACGCCGCCCGGGGCCTGGCGGCTTCACGTGCCCCGGAACAGACCTGAGATCCAGGTGGCATCGCCAGCAGAATCCGGTTTGGCCGGCTGTAATCCCCGATTGACCAGGGTCGAGGGATGATGGAGTCACCTATGGTGTGCCGATGGTGAGTGGGCCAGAACCTCAGCGCCTGATCAATGCCAGGCGATTCTTCCTCAGCTACTCGAGAGAGCAGGTGAACGATGTGGTCCACCTGCTATCACCCCAGGTGGTCTATACGTTGCCGGGGCACAACCGGTTAGCCGGTACGTTCCACGGACCCGATGAGGTGCGGCAGCACATCGTCGAGCTGATCGACTTCTCTCACGGCACCTTCGAGGTGCTCAAGTGGGTGGATTGGATGATCGGTGAGACTCACATCACGGCGCTTCAGTACGCCCAGGCCCAAACGCAAGGCGTGATCTATCGCGGACATCACCTCTATCTTCTGCAGTTCGACCAGGACGATCTTCTGACCGCTATCAACGTCTTCTTCGAAGATCAAGCAGCTGCTGACCGGTTCTTCGCCTAAGACCACTGAATGAATCCGAGTCCAGCGATGTTGAGGGGTGAGCCAGCGGGATGGGAATCCCTGATCAGGATGATCGGGAACTCGGCGACGACGAGGACTTGAATGCCCCCGTCCCCTTCACTGGGGCGTGCACCGACACGCTCGGATTGCCCTCAGCGTAAAACCGCCAATCGAGGTCTTGACCCACCGAAATGCCGACACGAGCGCTTGTGGCGTACGGAAGCACACGGTGGTCATCGAGGATCCGGACTTTCCCCACCACAAGGTCCGTATTGTTGTCGGCCCGGCTCAGGCCAAACGCCTTGGACAGGCGGCCGGGCCCACTGCACAGTCGATGGTCCGGGTCTTTGGGATCGCCCCGGTTGGCCCTCATCACGTCCACCCCTGTCAACGGCTCCAGCGCTCGAATAAGGATGCCGGCTCCGACACCGGCCGGCTGACACACCACATTGGTCAGGAAGTTGACCCCGTAGGAAAGGTAGATCTCGAGCCGCCCCGGAGGACCGAACAGTGTCTCGTTGCTCTTCCTAGGCCCCGAGAAACCATGGCTGGCCGGCTCGCTCTCATCGTATGCTTCCACCTCGACGATACGACCGCTCAGCGGTCCGTACGAAAAGATCTTTCCGATCAACTCCGCTGAGACCAACGGGGCCGGGCGCTCATAGAACGATCGCTTCAGCGTTTGGGCCTTGGCCGCCATCCTTCTCCTTTGCCATCGATCGGCCGCGCTCTGTCACAAACTGGAAACCAGCACAGTCACCGTCTCTGGAGCTGGTGGCAGCCGCCCGGCGCCGGGGACAGTGGGCCCTATGACTCGTTCGAGGTCGACATGGACTGGCCGGCCTGCTTGTTCCATCCGTGAAAGCTGGAGTAATCACCTGCGTCCCAGGCCTCTCTCAGCCCAGGCTTGCTCAGGTCCCAGTCGGGGTGGATCTCACTCGAGGCCACGCACAGGTCGCGCCACAGGTCATAAAACGAAGGCCGGCCCCAGAACCAGTACCCGTTGTAGACGCTGTGGACCACCAGTCCCGGTTTGAGGACCAGGGTGTGGGGGATCATCGGGTCGTGCTCGGGGTCGGTGTACTCCTGGATATCGAGATCCCTCTGAACCGTTCGACCAGGGTCGGAGAGGAAGGTCCATACGGCACCGACAGAGGCGCGGAATTCTTGCGTGGTGTGATGGTCGTCGGTCGAGATGGTGACGATCTGGGTGTAGGCGACGGCGATCTTGGCGTAGTTGGCCGCAAGCTCAAGATGTTGCTGATGCTCCTTCGGACAGTAATTTCCCCGCGCCAGGGTCAGGATAAGCGGATCATCTCCTTGGAGCTCACTGAGCCTTCGCACCGTGTCGGTGTGATCCGGCAGGGAGTAATCGGGAAAGGTTCCGCCGGGTCTGATATCGGATCGCACGGATCACCACCTCCTTCCCCGCCTCCAGCGCACCACTTCCAAGGGGGTGGAAGCGAGTCCGTTCTGCCGGTGAGCGGGCTTTGGGTCAGGCTATCCCTTCGGTCCATCACGTCGCCCGCCGTTGTCCCCGCGCCTATGCGTTAGCGCACACAATTGCCCAGAAGAATTTGCGCCATCGGTCGGTCATGTGGTCAGGCCAATAGGCCCTGGACTTCGAGGAAGAGCCGCGCGAAAGTGTGGCCACCGGCTGGCGCGGCGCAGGGCGACGGCTGGTAGGCCCACGAAGAGGAGCTGGCCATGGACATGAAGCTCGAGGTGGTCGTGGTTCCGGTATCCGATGTTGACCGGGCCAAAGTCTTCTACCAATCGCTGGGATGGCGCCTGGACGCCGATTTCTCCGGCGAGGGCGGGTTCCGGGTGGTTCAGTTGACTCCCCCGGGCTCAGCGTGCTCGATCATCTTCGGTAGTGGGACGACCTTGGCCGCACCGGGCTCGACCGAAGGTCTACAGCTCACCGTCACCGATATCGAGGCGGCCCGGACCGAACTCGTCGACCGTGGTGTCGAGGTGAGCGAAGTGTTCCACGACACCGGAGGGGTGTTCCATCACGCCGGTACTGAGGCACGCGCTCCGGGTCCGGCTCCAGAACAAAGGAGCTACGGATCATTTGCCTCGTTCCGTGATCCGGACGGCAACAGCTGGTTTCTGCAAGAGGTGACGACCCGCCTTCCTGGTCGATGAATCGGACTCTACGGAGAGTTGATACTCGCCAGGCCTCCCGTCCTCAATCAGGAAGAGATATCTCGATGCCAACCACCTACGACTCCCCCAGCGATCTGGCCGCCGCCCTCCAACGGGCCGCCGACGCTCACGGTCACCACGAAGAAGAGATCGGCCATCCCGACCCGGACTGGCCCGACTGGTACGCGCAATACATGGTGGACGAGCAGTCCGGGCCCTCTGGTCAAGCCAGCGGTGGAGCGGGCTCATGAGCAGCTACGACGTCATCGTCCTGGGTGGCGGCTCGCCCGGCGAGCACTGCGCCGGTGAGTTGGTCGACGGTGGACTGCGGGTCGCCGTCGTCGAGCGCCAGCTGGTCGGAGGCGAGTGCTCCTACTATGCCTGCATCCCTTCCAAGACGCTGCTACGCCCAGGCGAAGCGGTCCACGGGGCGCGTGAAGCGGCAGCCACCGCCCAGGTCGATGTCGAGGCGGCCCTGGCTTATCGCGATTTCATGGTCTCGAACTACTCGGATGCCACTCAGGAGAAATGGTTGGCGGACCGGGGTATCGCCCTCCTGCGAGGCACTGGCCGGCTGGCCGGATTAGGGGTGGTCGAAGTGGACGGTGTGCCCCATACCGCGGAACACATTGTCGTGGCGACCGGCTCGGACCCGGTCGTGCCACCGGTTCCGGGACTGGCCGACCTGGAAGGCGTCTGGAGCAACCGCGAGGTCACCGGCATGAAGGCCGTACCGCGGCGACTGCTGATACTGGGCGGCGGACCGGTCGGTGTCGAAATGGCTCAGGCCGTGCGCCGCCTGGGTGGCGAAGTGGCCGTGGTCGAGGGGGCTACCCACCTGCTGGCCCGAGAGCCTGGACCTCTGGGCGAAGCGCTGGCCGACGTGCTTCGGGCCGATGGCGTGGAACTGATGTTGGGGGTGAAGGCGACCGGCGCTCGACGGGAGGGCGAGGAGTATGTCCTGACCCTCGATGACGGTCGGGAGTTGCGCGGTGACCACCTGCTCCTCGCTACAGGCCGGCGACCCCGCGTGGACGGAATCGGCCTGGACACCGTCGATGCCCATGCTGACCACCATGGACTCCAGGTCGACGCCCACTTGTCCGCCGGCGAACGGCTGTGGGCCATTGGCGACGTCAACGGGGTGCGGATGCTGACCCACGTAGGGAAGTACCAGGCCGAGGTGGTGGCCGCCAACATTCTGGGGGAACCGCGTGAAGCCAACTACGACGCCATTCCTGATGTCGTCTATACCGACCCCCAAGCCGCCTCGGTGGGCGCCGCCGAGGCTCCCTTCACCGCCACCACCCCACTGACTGAGGTGGCCAAGACCGCCACCTACAGCCACGCCTACGCACAGTCGAACGGCTTCCTGACCCTCCTCAGCGACGGGAAGCAGTTGACCGGCGCCTACGCCCTGGGGCCCGAGGCCGGCGAGTGGCTACAGCAAGCCACGCTGGGCATTCGGGCCAAGGTGCCGCTCGAGGTGCTGCGGGACACCATCCAGCCCTTCCCGACCTTTTCGGAGATTTTCGTGGCCACCCTGAAAGCGCTCCACAAGGAGATCGGGAAGGAGCGACAGCCGAGCTAGGCGGAGTGTGCATGACCCCGCCGAGGTCCGATCGGAGCCAGCCGTCACACAGCCACACCGGCATCACCAGGCGCCTCGCTCCGCGGCATTCGGCAACTTCCACAAACCACTCCGCACCTCGAGGGGTCAAACAGCGGAATGAAGCGATTCGTCCGAGGCGACGGTTGACCGAGGCGACGTGAATTCACAGCAACGACGGGATGATCGCCTCCACGACACTCGGACCCGGCGTCGTCAGGGCGACAGCCAACTCGTTGGAGAACGACTCCGCCGTGTCAGCTCGCGTGGCGTGTAGTCCCAGGCCCTTTGCCAGATGGACGAAGTCGATGGATGGGCGCCCGAGATCAAGCATGTCACGAGCCCGGGGCCCGGGAGACTCCGCACCGACGCGATTGAGCTCCATATTGAGGACGGCGTAGGAATGGTTGTTGAGCAAGATCGTGGTCACGTCGAGGCCCTCACGTGCCATCGTCCACCACGATTGAAGTGTGTAGAGGGCACTTCCGTCGGACTCGAGAGCAAGCACCGGTCGGCCGGGGGCGGCGATTGCAGCTCCTACTGCGACGGGCAGTCCTTGTCCGATGGCTCCACCGGTGAGGCAGAGCCAGTCGTGGGGAGGGGCTCCAGCGGTAGCCGCAGAGGCCCAGATCCCCGATGTGTTCCCTTCGTCGGACACGATGGCGCCCTCGGGCATCAGCGCACCTAGAGCCTGGCACACCGCCTGGGCGTTAAGTGGCCCCGTAGGGAGAGAGGGTGAGTCAGCTTGCTGAAGAGGCGCCGGACGGGCACCAACGTCGAGCAGCGAGGCCAACGCAGCGACCGAGGCACGCACATCGCCGGATGCGCCGGCCATCGGGTACACGGTACAGCCGTTCGGGACCAGATCACTCTGCTTCCCGGGGTAGGCGAAGAACGATACGGGCGATGCCGCGTCGACCAGAATCAGGTGCCGGGTGCCGTCGAGCTGCATGGCGGCAAATTCGGCGAGATAGGCCAGCCGCTCCACCGGGGGACGCCCCGCACCTCGCTCGAGCCGGGCCGGGAATGTCTCACACAACAACTTGGCCCCGGTGCCGGCGGCGATGTCCGCTACCAGGCCAAGGATCGGCTCGGAGCAGGCACGGCCGCCAATCAGTATGACGGAAGGCTCTTCGGAGCGCAGAGCTGATGCAGCCAGTTCGACGGCCTGTTCGTTTGGGGCGGTCCCGCCGACCAATGGACGGGACGGGTCGGGTCCGGATCGCACCGCACCTCCCTCCGACCACGAGACGTCGGCGGGAACGATGAGGGTTGCCACCGAGCCGGGCGGTCCTTTGGCCGCGGCAAGGGCGTCAATGGCGTCAGAACCCAGCTCGGACGCCGTCTCGGACGAACGGACGAATGCCGACACGTTGCGAGCAACGGTCTCGATATCCGACTGGAGCTGCGCGTCGTACGGTCGGTGCGAAATGGCGTGGTCACCCACGATATTGACGATCGGACTCCGTGCACGCCGGGCATTGTGCAGGTTGGCAAGGCCGTTGCCGAGCCCTGGCCCCAGGTGGAGGAGGGTGGCCGCCGGCCTCAAGGCCATGCGGGCGTACCCGTCTGCAGCTCCTGTCGCCACACCCTCGAACAAGGCCAAGACCCCGTGCATAGCCGTCACATCGTCGAGGGCCGCGACGAAATGCATCTCCGAGGTGCCGGGATTCATGAAGCACGTGTCGACCCGGTGTTCCACGAGGGTGCGAATGAGCGACTCGGCCCCGTTCACCGGTCCGCCCCCTGTGCGATGGCGGGTTCGAAGATCGCTCCCGGGTTGAGGACTCCATGGGGATCGAAGGCCAATTTGATTCGGCGCATGAGCTCGAGCTTGGACGGATCTTCCAATTCGGTCAGGTAGGGACGCTTCAGTCTGCCAATCCCGTGCTCACCCGAAATGGCCCCGCCGAGTGACAGACCACTGACAACGATGTCCCGAATGAGCCGCTGGCGTACGTCCGGGTCGGTCTGCCAGATGGACAGATGGACGTTGCCGTCTCCAGCGTGGCCGCAACCGACCACGAGGGATGAAGTCGCCGATGCCAGTTCGCTGACCGCATCCAAATAGGTCGGGATCGAGGCCCTGGGTACTACGACATCCACGATGTCGTCAGCTCCATTGGCCTTGGACGCCCAGAACGCCCGCTCACGAGCGCCGATGAGCTGTGTCCCTGCGTGGTCAGGCAGCACGTAGACCTCAAGTGCACCAAGCTTCTCGATCTGTTCTGCAAGTGCCTGAACATCCTCCTCGAGTCTCGCAAGGTGGTGGTTCTCGAGGACGACCACCAGGTACGCAAGGGCGCGCCCTTGGACATCGTCGGGGATACCGAGGTCAATACCAGCGTTCGCAGTGATTCCCGCCATGGAGACGAGATCGATGTACTCGACGAGCAGTGGCCCAACACCACTGGAGACTATGGGCGGCACAGCCTCTGCGATCTCATGAACGGTTGCGAACGGAGCCAGTAGCGTGGCGTGGTGCTCCGGACGAGGATGCAATCGGAGAGTGGCCTGGGTCACGAGGGCGAGGGTGCCCTCCGATCCGATGATGAGTTGTGTCAGGTCGTAGCCGCTTGTCGATTTCACGAACTTGCCCCCGGTGGTGATGACTTCGCCTGTGCCGAGCACCGCCTCAATGCCCAGGACATGGTGACGGGTCACCCCATACTTGACCGCTCGCATTCCCCCTGCGTTGGTCGCCACATTGCCGCCGATGCTCGCGGACTGCTCTCCGGGGAACACCGGATATATCAATCCCGAGGGAAGGAGCGCGGTATCCAAATCAGCGAGGGTGACCCCCGGTTCGACAACGGCCACATGGTTGGCGGTGTCGATCTCGAGTATGCGGTTCATCCGTTCGAAGGAAACAACTACTCCGCCGTCAACAGGAACGCATCCGCCCGACAGGCCGGTGCCAGAACCTCGTGCCGTGAGTGGAACCCTCTCGGATAAAGCAGCCTTGACGATGGCCGCCACTTGCTCAGTGGAGCCTGGGCGAACAACCGCCAGAGGACGCACTGGAGAACCACCAAGGGCTTCGTCGTGAGTAACATCCGCATTGACGTCCAGGTCGCAATCAACATTCGTCGGCCCGACGATTCCGGCGAGAAGGTCCTCGATCAACACCGCAGCTCCCCGATCGGGCAAACCGACGTGGCCGGGCGTTGCCGCTGCCATTCCGACATCCCTCCCCCTTTCAGTCCTCTCCGGCCCCCACCGTATCGCCTCGTGTCCGATCGGTCTTCCAACTGGCGTCGAATAATCGCACCTTTGTCGCTGAGGGCCGGTATGCCGATCCCGGTGGACCGTTCGGAGTGATGGGACAGAGGAGCAAGCGAAGTCGCGGCTGGACAGCGAGACAAACGGCAGCCTCCGATGTCGCCTCCACTCTGACACCGCCTCCGCCATCGACCCTCACCAACGAACACAAGCGATCAAACGGCGGACCGCTGAAACACTCCGAAACAATGTGGTTTCGATGTGGTCGGTCGAAACCGGTGGCAGCTTCGCAGGAACTGATCTTCACCCGCGCACCGCCCTGTATGGCTTCCAACCCTGCCTCCCGTCACCGGTTGCAACTTGCCAGCCCATATCGTTCGACGTTTAGCCACCGGGATCCGTGCTGGTCCAGAGTGAGTCGACAGCGCCGAGCCGTCAGGAGTGCCGAGGCCTACTGACATGTCGTATCCGCGCAGTGCCGAACACAGTTCTCCGTTTCTGCCGGTTAGATCGTTGTTTCTCGGCATGACACGCTGAACGCGCAACCTCTTTTGCTGCCACGCCATAGAGGATCGGGTTCCCGATCTCCATGGTTGTCGCACGGTGATTGGGGGATGCATCGGAGTGAGCGACGAGTGATCCCCAAGAACCGCAGCCAGGCTCGTACTGTCCCAGATTCCCCAACTCCTGCCGACGAATAAGAGGTAGGAAGTGGGGCTGGCGAGGCCCGACACATCACGAACTGTCCACAGCCATCCGTCGTCTCAGCGCTCTTGGTTCTCAGCGTGCGGCGGCCTACGCTGACCCACCGGACTGGCGCTCGTAATGAACGATTGCCGAGCCCGGCGCGTCCGGGAGCGAACACTCGAGCCCGTTCTGCATCAGGCTCTTTCCGGATACGAGATCCTTGCTGCTCGTGTCGAAGTTCTCGAGCTGGTATCGACTGTTCGCATCCAAGCCCTGCAGTTGAAATCGAGCGGTGGCCGTCAGGGCGTGGGGCCGTCGAAAAACAAGAACTACTCCGCTCCCAACCATGGGACGGTCGAACTGGAATGCCATCCAGACGTCATCTCCCAGGCTGAACTTCGTCAGCGGATAGAAATCGCTGTACAGGAGGTCGTCCTGTATACGCACGAATTCCTCATTCATCGTGCGGAGGAGAGCCCAGTCCTGCTCGCTCGCCGTGTCGGCGTCAACGCTCGACGTATAGCTCGGTGCCAGCGAGCTACGCACCACGTACTGGCCCGAACCCCAGGCTCCGTCATGGGTGGATTGGGGCCCCACTCCTGTACCGTAGTAAGGGAGCCAGAGCGATATGCCATAGGTCTGGCACTGGTTGCCGGTCGGCTCGAATTGGTAGTCGCTCCGTAACAGAGGGACCGATCGGCGCATCGTCTCAAGGTCGTTGCGACGCCCACCCGAAGCGCAGCTGTCTATCCAAAGGTGAGGATGGCGCTTGCGCAACTCGTCCCAAAAGGCGAGATGGCCGGTTACGTGCTTCTCCTGAGTCATTCCGGTGCGGCCTGGCACGTCGGCTTCGTTCCAGTAGTCGAGCGGGTCCATGTTGAAGTCCTGGCGGAGCACGTCCAAGTCCCGGCCCCGAGCGGCCTGACTGGTAATTATGGTGTCGAAGCGCTCCACTATCCAGGCCCAGGCGTCGGCGTTGCCGAAGTCGAGGAGGAAGCTGAGATCAGAGGCAGGGTCCGGCGGTGCAATGAGCCAATCCCGGTGTTTGTCGAACAGTTCAGTGCCAATCCCCACCCGCTCTGGTTCGCTCCATAACAGCGACTTCATGTCATGGTCCAGAGCCAGTTGGAACGTCGGCCTCAGCCCGTCGGGGAAGCGCTTCGGGTCCGGGAACCAATTCCCCACACCATTGCCCCATTGCTGGGACCAACCGTCGGGTAACCCGCTCGGGATGGCATACCACCCGGCGTCTACCCACCAATGGGTATAAAAGCCACCGCGGTCCGTGGTGGTCCCCCGCTGTGCGTAGGTTTCGATGGCCGAGAGTTCTTGTGACTGGTCAG
>Ga0182030_10021443_pt1 | contig 12096 bp, 10 predicted proteins | sample 812S3MmetaG_FD_121299 | JGI IMG/M metagenome (GOLD analysis project Ga0182030, IMG submission 121299) | Permafrost microbial communities from Stordalen Mire, Sweden - 812S3M metaG (Illumina Assembly) | ecosystem: Environmental > Terrestrial > Soil > Wetlands > Permafrost | place: Sweden...
CGCGCTCCGCCCGTTCTGGGAAACACCGGCACGCGTGTTATCGTTGATCCATCACTGGCTGCACGCTCAAGCAAACGCCACTCCCTGACTCATTCTACCTGTTAATTGTGGGAAATGGTATTAGGAATAAACAAATACATTTAAATTGTGCCGAGATGACCGATTTGATTTTTTTGGACTGGAAAGGAACCAGAAACCTTAATCCGTGATGAACCTGAACAGCTTTGGAAAACTTAGAACACTCTTGGCATTGTTGTAACTATTATTGTAACAACCTCCTTTTTAGGATTCCAAGTCATATCTAAGTTGCTTATTATAAGAAAGTTGGAGCGGGTGAAGGGAATCGAACCCACCACGCGTTTGCAGCTCCGTGCATAAGTGTGCAGCCACGTACAGCTTACAAAAGGCCCATTTCGGCTCAAACTGCGCCAAGCTGCACACAATTGCATTTTTTTTGGCACCAATTGTCACTAAACTTTAGTAGGTTTCGTGACGATTCAAATCCTGTTATCGACCCTCAATAGGGTGGCAGCAGCCGCCGGAACCCATGGCACAGAACCGCGATGAGAAAGACCCCATTGCGAATCACGAGCAACGGCCAAAAATAGCGCACTGGGCCCAGCGCCCCCTTCGCGGTGCGTTGCTGGCTCAACCGTTCTGCAACCCGAACTAGAAGTCCAGTAGAACGTGGCCGATCGCAAATTCCATCAAGCCACTCCGGCGGGATTGTTCGCGGTCCCAAACGTGCGCCCATCAGCGCGCCGAGTATTGCCCCGACGGTATCCGCATCACCACCGCATTCCAGCACTGAGATGAGCGCGGAACGAAAGTCGTCAGGATTGCGCAGCCAAGCATAAAGAGCGACCGGCACCGAGTGATACGCATAGCCGGTGACCCCGCGCTGCAAACCCAACTCCTCGGCGAATTCAGACACCGATCTCCCAGCGGCTAGGGCCGTAGTCAGCTTCCGGCAAATCTCTTTCCAGGGATCATCACCACCCAGGCTCGGGAGATTAGATAACCACGCCTCGGCCGAACCGCTTTGCCCAACGGACAAAGCCGCCGCCTCGGCGACCGCCAGCGCCGCCGTCTCGGCCTTCGGATTCGTGTGGGTCAGCCGCGTAGCCGCAGACACAAACGCCCGGCGTTTCTTCGCGTCCTCCGCAAAATACGCGCCGAGGATGGCGCTGCGCATCGCCGGACCGTTGCCCGCAGACCAAACACCGCTTCGGCTTGGCGGAATGCCCAGCCACAGCCGAAGGATTGCTTTCAATGTCGCCAGACCAATGCCTGCGGGCAGGCCGAGCAGCCAGAGACGGAGCTTCCACGCTAGGCATCGCTGAAATTTCGTCACATCATCCGGATGCGTCAGCAGTGACTGGGCGACGAACAAAGTGTGCTCCGTGTCATCGCTTATCATGCCTCGACCAAAAAGAAAACGGTGCCGCCACTGCCCCCGCCACATGCGCTGGATTCGACCACGGGAGATTCCCTCCGCCGGCAATCCCAGCGCATCTCCCACCGCCGTGCCAAGCAACAATCCGGCGAAGCGATCCTTCAAATCACAGCTGGGGGAAGACGTGGCCATCACATTATTTTTTCGCGAGAGCCGCTTCGCAGAGCTCGGCAAAATCATGGAACAAACAATCCACGTCGCCTTTGCGCGCGAGCTGTTGAATCCAATCCGCCGGAATGGATTTCATTCCATAGACGACTCCGGCGAGCCCGCCGGCAACACAACCCGTGGTATCTGTATCTCCGCCGAGGTTCACGGCTTTCAAAACATAGTCGCGATAATTCTCCGTCGTCAGCAGACACCATAGGCTGGCGTGGAGCGTGTGAAGCACATACCCCGTGGAAACGATTTCCCCTTCTGGAACGGACACTAGATCATCCTCCAGAATATGGTTGAAGCGGGAGAATTCTGGTGACCGCTCATACCAGCCTGTGAATTCAGCCCTCACCGAATCCAGTGCCGCATTGGGCTGCCAGCCCAGCATAAGCTGACGCACCATCAGTCCATAAAACACACAGGCCATGCGTGACCGGGCATGGCCGTGCGTGATCGCCGACACTTTTTCCAAGCGGCTGGAAAATGACTCCAGCGGCTCGCCCGCGAAGCGCAACACCGCCGGCAAGATTCGCATCAACGAACCATTCCCATTGCTATCCTCGTGCCGGCCACCGGCCTCGTCGGCAGGAGTGCCTTTCGCGATCCGCATCAGGGCCGTGCATGTCGTTCCGCCCATATCAAACACATCGCCATGCGCCGTCCAGAGATCCTCGTTCATCCAGCGGGCAAACCGATCCCCCATGTCAGCAAGACTGAATTCATGATTCAGCAGGCTACCCGCACTGGGAAAGTGAAGATGATGTACGGGTCTTTCAAGGTTCAACCGCTTCCTGGCGCATTGCCCCGTTAATGGGCGCCGTGCAATTATCGTGCAACCATTCCAATGCCACCTTCGAACTGCTGACGCCAGTCAACCGGTTGGTGGAATCGGGTGAATTTCCGGCTTTGATCACGCAACTGCCGATTGGAAACTATAAACTAGTTGCCCAGTACCACAATCGGCGGCGGGAGCAGACCGTGGTCGTCAAGACGGGAGTGACAAACGAAAGTTTGGTTGAATATATGTTTGGTGCCGCCATTCTGGAAACCGAGCCGCCGGGCGCCTCGGTGCAAACCAGTGATAGCTATGAATGGGGCATTACCCCGCTCAGTCTGCCGGAATTATCGCCGGGAACCCTGCAATTGACTCTGCATCGGACCGGTTATGAACCCGTGCCGGTGTCTTTGAAAATCACCGCCGACCAGACCGTCACTTTCCACACTAATCTCATCAGCACGGGCTATACGGGAGGTATGAAAACTGCCCGGCAATATATGGCAGCGCAGGACTACACGAATGTCTTGTCAGCGGTCGGAGATGCGCTCCTGGCCAAGCCGGGTGACGCGGAGGCGATGACGTTGCAACGTGAAGCGACAGGTATGGGCAATCTTGCAGAAGCAAAGAATTTGGGGGCTGCAGGCGACTTTATCGGCGGGGGCAAACAACTGACCCTGGCACTCCAATCATTGCCGGACAACGCTGAAGCCAAGCAATTGCTGGTGGAATACAAGCAACGTGAACCGGAACAAATCGAACGGGAACGTGTAGAGCGTTTAAACCGTCCGCAAAAGGTTTTCGATGCCACCATGGAGGAATGGACAGACGGCAAGTATTTTGACGGTCATGAACTCAGGACCAGCAAGCCGCTCAAGGAGGTGGTGGAGGCCATTGCCAGTGCATTGCTGAATGTGCCGGCCAATTACCGGATTACCGAAACTACCACGCCGCAACCGGAAACCTACCGGATAGTGGGCATACAAGATTTGTCTGGCGTGCTTTCAACTACCGGCAAACGGCAGTGCCTGATCGTCTGCGGCCAGACAACGGACACGGAAACGGTGATTCTTTACAAAGTTTTGGAATACAAAACCCGGCACAACATGGCGGTGACGGTGCCCTTGTCGTTCAACTTTAGTGAACAAAACACCCCGATTCATCCGTCACTGATCCCCGATATGTCGGACAAGCTCAAAGCCCAACTTCAATTCGGCGCGTCAAACTTGACGGCCCGCATACAATCGGCCATTGGCCAGACGCCGGTAGTTCCACCAGTGGCAACGAAATAGGGGTAATCATCGTCTCGGTACTTTAGTTAAGGGAATCCTTTCCCTTTGACCAATGTATCATTTTTGATACAGTCCTTTACAGAGGCAAGCCAAACACAGGCTTAACAGAACTCGTCGCGGCAGTGACTTCCAGGATTACCTGAAGGAACAGGGCATCCTAGGTGAAGTCGAGGCTCGCGCCTTGAAGCAGGGATTGAGCCTCCAACTGGACCGCCTTTTGAAAGAGAAAGAATTGACCAAGACGGAAATGGCGGTGCGGATGAAAACCAGCCGTGCGGCGGTGGATCGGTTGCTGGATGCGTCCAACGCCTCGGTGACACTGAACTCGCTGAGCAAAGCCGCTCGTGTCCTGGGTTGCAGAGTAAAAATTGCATTGATCCCGTCATGAGTATTGCGGCAGCGCAACGGATCAATAAAAATTGAACTCCTTGTTATTTCCCGAGACTGGTGGCATCCAAAATCTCGAATTTCACGACTCGAAACCGATGCGACAGCGCGCTCTGCTGCCAGCCATTGGCCAGATGATGCTCCAGTTGCCGGCGCTCGGTGGCGGTGATCTTCTTAAATTTCACTTCCGACACCACCGCACATTCCTGCTCGGCGCGAACGTAATCAAACTCCACGTTGGCTTCCCAATAACGCGCGGCGTCTGGATGTTGCTGCCGGCAGTAATCTTCAAACACGGTTGCGGCGTGATTGTGGATTAACTTCTCCCGTTCCGCCCGGCTGTAGGTTTGCCAGCGAGTCCGGTGAGGCGAATAGACTTGAAACCAGAATCGCAGCGCCGGGTCTTGAATGCGATAACGCGACTTTTTGGTCGAGCGCAGGCTTTCGCCAAATGGAATCTCCCGCGTCAGAATCGAAGCATCCAGCAGTTGTTGAAAGGTGCGCCCCAGGTTTGTTTGTGCCGTGCCGAGTCGCGCGGCAATCTCCGAAGGTTTTTCCGCCCCGCGCCCCACGGCCTCCAAAACTGACTGGGCGGTCATGCCGGCGATGTTCTCGTCGCGCAGGATGCGCAACGGTTCATCTTCAAGAAATGCCGACCGGCCAAAAAACAGTTCGTCCGCCAAATCAAGGGCCGACGCTTCTGGTTCAACGAACTCCCAGTATTTCGGAATACCGCCAACCAGCGCGAAGCGCGTAAACGATTCCAGATCATCCGGCTTGATGCCACACGCTTCGCAAAAGGCCCGGTAGCTCATGGGTTCAACGTGGATCAACTTGCGGGCGCGTTGATACAGCGGCGCGGCCCGATTCAAGAAACAATCATTCATCGCGCTCGCGCTGGATCCGGCCAGAACTAGCGTGAAGGACTTGGGCCGCTGGTGATCCAGCCAGCGTTGCAACACGCTCGGCAGCGAGGGATCGGAGGCAACCAGATAGGGAAACTCGTCAAGGCAGAGGATGGAGTGCCCCTTCTGCAAGCTGACCAACTCCAGCAATTCCACCCAGTTCTTCGGGGTGATGTTTGTTTTCAACGCTGGGCCAATATCCCGGAACACCTGCTCGATTTGGATGGCGGTGGCGGCTTCAATTGCCTGGCTGTAAAGCCCGTTCCCGGGCTTGAGCCAGTGCGTTAACAGGCGCGTCTTGCCGACCCGGCGGCGGCCAAACACTACCAGCAACCCGCCGGCTTTGGTGGCGGAATCCAATTCCTTCAATTCATCGGCGCGGTTTGTAAACAGCAGTTCCATGCCGGAAACCTTGCATGACACATTATGCGTGTCAAACATTATGTTAGAAGAACATCATGTTGCAGCGGGGGATCCATTTCCCCTAAATAACGGGTATTTTCACCAAAGCTGCAAACGCCGCGTGCCGTTGCTGGTTTTTGGCCAACAACCAATGCCCGCAAAGAATTAAGCGGTTGCGATTTTCTGCCCTTAGGTTATTTCAGCAGCGGACTGGGAATGCCTGGTCGGCGGGCGTTTCCTGGCGAAGCTGGAAATGCCCGTTTCATTTAAAGGGAACCGCTTTCATGACGGCACCGTGTGGCAATCTACCACCAAATAAAAGCCCCGGCCAACATTGGTCGGGGTTGATTTTTAGCTAAAAGAGAAACCTAGCTCGCGCAAACTACAGTGATTTGGCCGTCCGATGATGACATGGTCAAGCACCTCAATTTTCAAGAGCTGACCGGCGCGAATTAAATCGCGGGTCACTTTGATGTCGGCCTCGGATGGCTGGGTTTCGCCGCTCGGATGGTTGTGCATCATTACGATGGCGGCGGCGGCGGCGATGATGGCCGTCCGGAACACCTCGCGCGGATGCACAAGGATGGTGTCCATGGTGCCGATGGTGATCAACTGATGGCCCTTCACCCGGCGACGGGTGGTCAACAGCAACACCGCGAAACATTCGCATTCGGGGCTGAAGTGCGGTGTCGTGGCGACATGCAAACGCCAGTAATCAGCCGCTTGCTGCGGCGTCTCGCACACCAGCATTTCACTTGGCACCGGACAATCCCGCAAGGCGGTCACCCGGTATTCCTTTGGGTTGAAGTTTCGCATATCAGGCCACCCCGTTTTCGGGCATCCGGCCCAGGATGAAGTCCGCCGCCTTCTGTGCCTGCGCCGCCGCGTGGACAATGAGCGTCCGGTCCTGCTTCAACTGTTTCAGCCAGCCTTCGAGATAGGCGGCGGAATTGTTGATCGTCCGGTCAACGATGCCGGCGTGACCGCAGAGAAAGGCGCTGCCCATTTCGGCAATCAATTCCTCCTTGCCGTAGGGATCGGAGCTATGACCGTTTCGTTCCACAATTCCGGCGCGTTTCAACCGCTTTTCATGCCCGGTCGAATGCACCAGCTCATGAAAGAGCGTGGCGTGATAATTATCCTCGGCCTCGAACCGCTCGTGGTCCGGCATTCCAATGATGTCATTGGCCGGGGAGTAATAGGCGGCATTCATACCATGCTTGATGGCGGGCGGCAGGGGCATTTTCGCCACGATCTCCGCCGGCTTGGTCTGAACAAACGCCGAATCATCCGCCGCCGGGATGTTCTTCAATCCCTGGCATTGCGTGACATTGAAGACATGATACAGGCGCAGGAACGGAATTTTCCGATCCTCGCCGGATTCATTGTCTTTCACATTCATGGGTTTCCAGAACACGATGGGACACGATTTTTCGCCCGGCTTAATCTGACCGCCCAGCAGGTTGGCCTGCCGGAGCGTGAGCCAGTGCGGTGATTCGTAGTTCATGGCCATGAGCAGAAACACATTGATGCCCCGATACGGCTTCTGGGAGACGAGGTTGCGGGGCAGCCCGGTTGTGACCTGCCACGGTTTGTGCCAGGGCACGGTGCCTTGCGAAAGCAGGGACACGATGCGTTCGGTGATGCGGTCATACGATTTACTATTCATATTTATCTCCTGTTGTTTGTTTTTGTTTGTGAATGAACCCTGTGGTTCCATGGTGAAGCGTATGTCCCCGCGCCATTTCAAGGGAGACATGTGAACTTGCCAGAATCGGCAAATAAAAAACCGGTCACCTTGGTTGGGTGTGACCGGCTGAATTGGCGCTTACTGCGCCTTGTATTTGAGTTGCGAGACCAGACATTCACCGGGTTCAACGTCATCGCGCGGGCCGAGATAAACCGGCTGATACAGGGCAAGGCTATCCCGGTAGGCGTAGAGGAAGCGCACCTCGACGATAGCGCCGACTGGGGGGATTTCATGATTGGCCGGGATGGCAACATTGCCGCACGAAACCAAGCTCCGCCCCTTGAACAGGCTGATCTGAAGCGAACGCCACAAGCCTGTGCCAGGAATTATCACACAGAAAATCACGAAACTATCACCGTCTGCTAGCGCGCAGCCGCAATTAAGAACTCCACTGCAGCTTTAATTGTTTAGCGACGCCATGTAGTTGCTCATACCGACGCGGGTCTTCGCCCAACCGCTCTGTCACCAGGCGTGCAGACCGTTGAAGTCTTTGCGCATGTCGCACGGTTCCGGTGCCACCAGCACCTTCAGACTGCCCGAAAACTTAACATGACCTTGCCAGCGCCCTTACCAAGGTCGCTGCCAAAACCACTTATTTTTCATCGGCCACCTCCACGTGCACTCCGCCGGGCAACTGCATCACCATCACCGCTGGGTTTTGACCGCCGGGATTTTGGGCCTGTTCCACCACCGCCTCCAGCCACTGCAGGGAATCCGCAGGCTTCGCCGGAACTTGGGACGATCCACGCTGTCGCCGCCGGCGCTGCGCCCAAGTCGCAAAGGTCGAATACTTAATCCCGGTCACGCTGCATACTTTGCCTCGCTCAAGCCACTGCGTTCAAATTCGTCCAGCAAGCTTTCGCGCCGTGCCGCCGGCGTTTTCATGCGCCCCAGCTCATCGGTTTTGATCACCTTTTCACCTGCCGCTATCGTATCCGTCATAGCATTACGCTACGACATCTACGATCCGGTTGAATAGTGGCACTCGACGTAACGCTTACTGAACTCGCGTTGTGCGATGCGGAGCAGTTCGGCAAGGTTCACTTCATACAGATTCTCGCCGAGCAGATAACTGTCCAACACCGGTTCGGCGGCATCCTTCTTCTCATGAATGCCTGCTTCCAGCTTGCGGTCAATGGAGCCGTCACAGATGGCTAAATTCTGCTTCGTCAAAGTCCACCTGTTCGGGAAGCCGACACGCAGCCGGAATATCTTTCCTTAGAGGAGGTGCAGGACCTGATTGGAGGTGCGGCGTGAAAGTCAAGCGTTGTGGGCGAAGGTAAAGGTTCTGCAAAATGCCGCCTTCGTTCAATTCGTGGAGGAGTGTCGGATGTAAAAATAAAGAGACGTAACATTCTCATCATTCAAATTTCAGTGCCGTAAAAACCCATTGGCACTATTCGCTTTAATCGATCAATAGCCTCGAAAACGAAGGCGGTTATTCTCACTTTTATTCTCACTTTGCGTTTTATAAAAACCAGAAAACGATAAAAGGCATTGATTCCATTGAGTGAAATCGAGATTGGAGCGGGTGAAGGGAATCGAACCCTCATCTCAGGCTTGGGAAGCCCGCATTCTACCACTGAACCACACCCGCTTCCGTGGCGAGGCCGCTCCGACGCGGCCAGCCCGATCAGACCTGACATGCTTCTACCAGACTGGCCGACGGCTGGCAACAAGGTTCGCAGATGCTCAGCGCGCGACGACATCCAGCCGGCTGATGGCTTCCCGCAAACTGTGTTCGATCAGACGTTGTCGTTCCGGCGCAGTGATCCGGCTGCCGTCGCGTTCGCGCACATAAAAACTGTCAATGGCGGCACCGCGTTCGGTGACGATGCGGGCGCCGGAAATGTCGAGGAGCAGTTCGGCGAACGCCTGCGAAATGGCATAGAGCAGGCCCAGGCGATCTTCGGTCTCGATTTCAATCAGCGTGCGGGTGTCGGAGGCCTCGTTGTCAAAATAGATTTGCGTGGTGATCCGCTCGCCGGCGTAAGCCTGGTAGGCCGGGCGGGTCACGACCTGGCGCGCGATGAGCGTGGGCAGGTCAACCGCCTCATCATTCAGCACGGTGTCGAGCAGGCTGCCGAATTTTTCATGCTGTTCGCGGGTGGCCAGGTTGCCGGTTTTGGCGTCGTTGACAAAAAATTTGTCGAGCACGATGCCATCCCGGCGCGTGAAAATCTGCGCGCTGAGGATGTTCAATCCCACGGCGCTGAACGAGCCGGCAATCTTGCTGAACAGCCCGGCACGATCCCAGGTGCAGACCTTGACGAGGTTGTAGCCGCGATCCGGTTCATCCTGCCAGGCGGTGGTGGGCGACAGCACGTGTTCATCCTCGAGAATCTGACGGCGCATGAAATCATGCGTCAGCTCGAGGTCGTTGAAAATGTCCCGGGCCGTGTGGATTTCAAAATAGCGCGGCGGCAGCGCGCCAAAATGGGCGGTGATTTCCTCGTCGCTGATCTGTTTCGGTGCCAGATTGCGGACGTCCTGCTGCAGTGTTTCGCGCAATTTCTCCGACAAGCGAACGAATTCCGTGCCGCCGGTCAGCAGATCCAGGGCGCGCGCGTGCAACTGCCAGAGCAGCAAATCCTTGAAACTGTTCCACAGTTTGTCGCTCGTGCCCTGCGAATCGGCAAAGGTCAGCAGGGTCAGCAGGTTCAGCGCTTCGGGGGTCTTTAGCTGCCGGGAAAAATTGCGGATGACGGCGGGATCGTCCAAATCGCGCCGTTGGGAGACGCTGGCCATGAGCAAATGATTGGCAATGACGGTGTGCAACGTGTCGGTCGCCGGGCCGTCCAACTGCAGCCGTTTGGCGGCACGCATGGCCATCACCGCGCTGACTTCGGCATGGCGGCCTTGCTTGTGCAGTTCCGATTTGCCGACATCATGCAGCAGCAAGGCGAGGTAGAGAAGGCCGGGCCGCTCCAGGTTTTGAAACATGGTCGCATAATGCTTGTAAGGCTCGTCCTGGGCCTCCCAGATCCGGTCGAGCTGTTCCAGGCAGACCAGGGTGTGTTCGTCGGCGGCATACTGGTGATAAAATTCGTGCTGCACCAGACAGGTAAGCCGGCCGAATTCCGGGATGTATTTGCCGAGCAGATTCACCTCGTGCATCGTGCGCAGAATCGGCGCGACGCTGCCGCGCCGGGCCAGGATGGTCAGAAAGGTCTCGCGCACGTGTTCATCGTTCAAAAAATCCCGGTCCACGAGCGAAAGCTGGTTGCGGATGAGCTGCGCGAGGTCGGGATGCAACTGCAGGTGGTGCTGCTGCGCGTGGAGAAAAACCCGCATCAGGCGGCGGGGCTGGTCCCGGAAGATGCGGTTGGACGCGGCGCGAATCTCCCCGTCCATGAAAAGAAATCCGTCCACCGGCTCCACCGTCCGGGTCCGTTTGGGCAGCCACCGCCGCAGGGAAAGTTTGCCCTGGGCCGGCGGCGAGACCAAAGCCATGCGCTGTTCCAGCGTGCGGGTGATGAGAAGAATATTCCGCATGTGCGTGTAGAGGTCGCGCATGAATTTCTCGATGCGCTTGCTCGGGGAACGCTCCCGGTAACCCAGCGCGCTCGCGACGGCCGGCTGCAGGTTCTTGCCCAGGACATCCACCGGTCGGTTGACGTGGTAATGCAATTCCGTGCGCACGCGCAGCAGAAAATCGTAGGCGGCTTCGAGCTGCTTGCGCTCCGCCTCGGTGACGAACTCACGTTCCTGCAGTTCCTTCAAGGAGCGGGTGCGGTACTTGAAGAAGGCCATCCAGAACAAATTCTGAAAATCGCGCAGACCGCCGCAGCCGTTTTTGATGTTCGGCTCCTGCATGCAGGCCGAGTTGCCGAACTTGCTGCGCCGCGTCGTCTGGTCTTCCAGACGCATGGCAATGTATTTGTCCTCAAAGTTGAGAACGCACTTGTTCACGAGCGTCTTTTGAAATTTGTTGAACAGCGCCTCGTCGCCGATGATCAGGCGCGCCTCGATGAGCGAGGTTTTGGATTGCATGTCCGTGTTGGCGACCTTCACGCAATCCTCAATGCTCCGCACCGCGTGACCGACCTTCAATCCGACGTCCCAGAGCGGATACAGCACGCCGTCAATCAGTTTGGACAGGTACGGCAGCGGCCGGCCCGCCGCGATCTGGCCGACGTGCAGGAACATGAAGTCAATGTCGCTGTGCGGGTTCAGTTCCGCGCGGCCATAACCGCCGATGGCCACGAGCGCCATGGGTGGAAATTCCTTTTGCGCCTGCGGCGACAGGCTGCCGCGCGCCGTTTCCCAGAGATGCCGCAGCAGCGCGTCCAGGATGGCCGCCCGCGCCTGGCAGATTTCCCGCCCGCCTTCGCCGGAGCGATGCAACAGCTTGAGCCGGTGCGTCTCGACCTTGAGAAAACCCTTGTAGCGCGCCAGTTGCCCCGCCGGGTCGCTGTTCGGCGGCGCCGGCAGACGCGCCCTGGCGTCATCCTCGATTTTTTTTATCAACCCCTGCACGGGCGCATAAGTTGGGGAGAAACCGGCTGCAAAGCAAGCCGCGCCCGCATCTTCCTTCGCGCCAGATGCCATGAGGTTGTCAAAGCCGGCCACCGGGTTCAAAGCCGGCGACGAGAGCGGAGACGATTTGGAGGATAGCGAAACCTTTCCGTGCGCGCGGCGTTTGTTACACTTTGCGCGCGATGCCAGACCAACCCGATCCCGATGCCGTCCTGATGATGCGCGTCAAGCGCGGCGACCGGGCTGCGTTCACCGGGCTGGTGGAAAAATACAAGCAGCCGGTGATGAATTTCATCTACCGCACGCTGCGGGACGAGACGGAGGCGGAGGACCTGGCACAGACCGTTTTCCTGCAGGTGTACAAATCCCGGAGCCGCTACCAACGGACGGCGAAGTTTTCCACCTGGCTTTTCACCATCGCCCGCAATCTGTGCCTGAACGAAATCCGCCGCCGCTCGCGTCATCCCGCCGAATCCCTCGAGGAAACGCACGCC
>Ga0182030_10021444_pt1 | contig 12096 bp, 6 predicted proteins | sample 812S3MmetaG_FD_121299 | JGI IMG/M metagenome (GOLD analysis project Ga0182030, IMG submission 121299) | Permafrost microbial communities from Stordalen Mire, Sweden - 812S3M metaG (Illumina Assembly) | ecosystem: Environmental > Terrestrial > Soil > Wetlands > Permafrost | place: Sweden...
GCAGCATCTGCACCACCCGCAAGTCCGCCCCGTGATTCAGCAGATGCGTTGCGAACGCGTGTCGCAGGGTGTGGGGCGAGAGTTCCTTGTCGACCCCGGCCTTCTTCGAATAGCGCTTGATGATGTGCCAGAACGCCTGGCGGGTCATCCGGTCGCCTCGCCGCGTCGGAAAGAGATAATCCGTCTGGCGTTCCAGCAGGATTTCGACCCGTGGCCCCTGCATGAACTGTTCGACCCACCTCACCGCCTCGTCGCCGAGCGGAATCAGGCGTTCGCGGTTGCCCTTGCCGACCACCCGGATTACGCCTTGGTTCAAATTGACCTGGCTGTGCTTCAAACTGACGAGTTCGGAAACCCGCAGCCCGGTCGCATACAGCACTTCGAGCATGGTCCGGTCCCGGTGTCCGAGCGGGTCGGCGACCGTGGGAGCCTCGAGCAGCGAGTCAACCTCGGCTTCGGTCAGGGATTTCGGCAGCGAGCGGCCGATTTTCGGCATCGCAATCTGGGACGTCGGATCGATTTCGATCAGTCCCTCGCGGACCATGAAGCGGAAAAAACGGCGGAAGCTCGAGAGCTGTCGGGCCGTCGACCGGGGACGAGATCCGCCCTCGACGCGCGCCGCGATGAATCCCAGCAACTCGATGCGCGTGGCGCGCGACAGCGCGCTGTCGCGCTCCTCGAGCCAGCGGGCAAGCGCCGTCAGGTCGGCCCTGTACGCCGCGAGCGTGTTGGCCGACAGGCCGCGCTCCATCCACACCGCGTCGAGGAAGCGCTGCAGGGCCGGATCTCCGGCTTCGCGGGGTGCCGGTTCCGCAGTGCCCGAAGTCCGTGTATAAACCGTCCGCTTGAGAGCCGTCGCCATATGTTCCCGCGTTGGTTATCGCACGAAATGTGCAGTACGCGTCTTGTGGATTCAGTATGAGAGCGGTGCTAGCGGGGGGGCGTGACCAGTCTCACAATACCCATGAAGTATTAACATAAGGAGAACCAGATCACAGAACTCGAGCCGTCCGAACCGGTGCTTCGACATTCGGCATCCGCCGTGCAAAGGGTCTACGCCGCCTACGCCATCGGTCTCTTTCTCGTGCTCGCCACGATAACGCTCGTGGTGAGCTTGTTCATTCCGGGCTTGCGCCGCCGCCGACAGGTGGCCGCCATATTCTCCCGCGCATTTCTGACATGCGCCGGGATTCCGTTCACGGTCCAGAATCTCGGGCGGCTTCCGGCAGTTCCCTGTGTGGTCGTGGCGAACCACGCAAGTTATATCGATGGAATCATCGCCGTTGCCGCCCTACCCCCGGACTTCGCGTTCGTCATCAAAAAGGAAATGGTGAAGGTGCCGCTGGCCGGACTTCTGCTGCGCCGGCTTGGCTCGGAATTCGTCGAACGCTTCAACCGGCACAAGGGGGCGGCGGACGCCCGCCGTGTCCTGCGCGTCGCAGCGACCGGCCAGTCTCTCGTTTTTTTTCCGGAGGGGACGTTCGACGAGCGTCGTCAGATCAGCCACTTTCATGGCGGCGCGTTCGCCACCGCTCAGCGCAGCGGCATGCCCGTGGTCGCGGTTGCCATCCACGGAACCCGTGACATGTTCCCCCCGGGCGGCTTGATGCTCTATCGCCGTCCCGTCCGGTTCGAAATCCTCGATGTCCTACCCTCGGACGTCGCCCGGCGCCGCAGTCGTGAATTGATCGCCGCCGCAGTCTGTGAGCCCCTGGCGCCTTGACGAGCCGATGCGGCCCGCGGCGTACCGCGGCGGCCATCCACCCCTCCGGTCACCGCGCCTATAATGGCATCCCCGGGTCATTCCCCTCACCGCCGGATGCAACGTCATGAATAAGGATCCCGTCGTCATATTGTCCGCCCGCCGCACACCCGTCGGCGCGTTTCAAGGCGCTTTCGCGGGTGTCACGGCGCCGCAACTCGGGGCCGCGGCCATCCGCGCAGCCGTTGCGGCCTCGGGGATCGCCCCAGGCGACATCGACGAGGTAATCATGGGATGTGTACTGTCGGCGGGCCTGGGCCAGGCTCCCGCCCGGCAGGCGGCGCTGGGCGCAGGTCTGCCGCGCAGCACCCCCGCGACGACGGTCAACAAGATGTGCGGCTCCGCCATGCGTGCCGTGATGTCCGCAGCCGATCAGATTGCGGCAGGCTCCGCACAGACCGTCGTGGCAGGAGGCCTCGAGTCCATGAGCAATGCGCCCTACCTGCTGCCGAAGGCCCGCGCCGGTTATCGCATGGGCCACCAGGAAGTGCTGGATCATATGTTCTACGACGGCTTGCAAAGTCCTTGGGACGGCCAGCTCATGGGCAACTTTGCGGAGATCACCGCCGGCAAGTACGGCTTCAGCCGCCTGGACCAGGACGCGTATGCAACGCAGTCGGCCCGTCGAGCCCAGTCGGCCGGGAGCTCCGGCGCCTTCCGCGACGAAATCGCGCCGGTGACGGCCAGAACGCGCAAGGGCGAAGCGCTCGTCGACACCGACGAAATTCCGGGCACCCTCGACATTGCGAAGATCGCCACCCTCAAACCCGCCTTCAAAAAGGACGGCACCGTGACCGCCGCCAGCTCCGCCGGCATTTCCGACGGCGCTGCCGCGTTGGTGCTCACCCGGGAATCAACGGCCCAGGCCCGCGGTTTGAAGCCGCTGGCGCGGATTCTCGGTCATGCCAGCTTTGCCACCGATCCGGAATGGTTCACGATCGCGCCGGTGGGCGCCGTTCGCAAATTGCTCGGGCAGCTGCAATGGAGCCCCGGCGATGCGGATCTATATGAGGTGAACGAGGCCTTTGCCGTGGTCGCAATGGCCGCCATCCACGATCTGGAACTGGACCCTGCCACCGTGAACGTCAACGGCGGCGCCTGCGCCCTCGGTCATCCGATTGGAGCGACCGGCGCGCGCATCCTGACGACGCTCCTGTATGCCCTGCGCGCGCGCGGCAAGCGGACCGGCATTGCCAGCCTTTGCATCGGCGGGGGCGAGGCCACCGCCATCGCGGTCGAACTTCTATAGGGATCATGACCCTGGAGTCGGGGATGAGAGGTGGGACGGGCGTCCCTGCCCTTGACCATGCCCAAATTCCTTTGGCCGTCCTGGTTTCCGGCGTCCGTGGCCTGCAAACATGGTGATCCCAACGACTAAAGCGACGTCGTTGAGGAAATCCCCTCATGCACTGTCCGCCTGTTGGACGTGTCTCTCGGCGCGTGTTTATGCTCTACTACCGCGCCAATTTTTATTGAAACACTGCAAACGGCACGGGTGAAAGTCGATGAGTGAAGTTGAACGCGATGTCATGGAATACGAGGTGGCGATCGTCGGTGGCGGCCCCGCCGGCCTCGCCTGCGCCATCCGGCTGAAACAGCTATCTCCCGCAAAGACCGTCTGCGTTCTCGAGAAGGCGGCATCGATCGGCGCTCATTCCCTGTCGGGTGCCGTCCTCGAGCCCGGGCCGCTCGAGACTCTGCTGCCGGAATGGGCGACCGAGTACACCGGGATGAAGGTCCCGGCCGGCGAGGACGATTTTCGGGTTCTCACGCCCCGGGGATCGTTCAAACCGATTCCGGACTTTTTGGCGAGACTTCTGCCGAAGTCCATGACCGCGGGCACCCCCCTCAACAACCACGGCAACTACATCATTTCGCTGGGCCAGTTGACCCCCTGGCTCGCGGCCAAGGCCGAGGCGCTGGGAGTCGACGTATTTCCGGGTTTTGCGGCCGCCGAAGCCGTGTTCGACGAGGCAGGCAAGGTCAAGGGCATCCGCATCGGCGACATGGGGCTCAATAAAGATGGGACCCCGGGGCCCAACTTTGCGCCGGGCGTCGAGATTCACGCGGGCGTCACGGTCCTCGCGGAGGGCTGTCGCGGCTCGATTTCCAAGCAGCTCATCAAAAAGTTCGATCTCGGCGAGGGTCACTGTCCCCAAACATTCGCGCTCGGGTACAAGGAGTTGTGGCAGCTGCCGCCCGGCCGGGTGCAGCCCGGCCGCATCGAGCACTCCCTCGGCTGGCCCGTCGACAACAAGACCTATGCCGGCGGCTTTCTGTACCACCTCGACAATGACCGCGTGTACGTGGGGTATATCGTCGGACTCGACTACCGCGATCCGCGCCTCAAACCCTTCGAGGCGTTCCAGCAATACAAGAATCACCCGCTCATCAAGCCACTGCTCGAGGGGGGCGAGATTATCTCCGCCGGAGCCCGCACCGTCGCTGCCGGCGGCTGGCAGTCGACGCCTACCCTCGAAATGCCCGGCGCCCTGCTCGCCGGCGATGCCGGCGGCACGTTGAATTTCGCCAAAATCAAAGGTGTCCACCAGGCGATTCGCTCGGGGATGCTCGCGGGCGAGCACATCGCCGAAAAGGGCACGAGCGCCGGCTTCGACGCCCGGTGGCGCGGTTCCGAAGGCGGCCTCGAATTGCGGCGCGTCCGCAATTTCAAGCCGGCCTTCAAGCGCGGAATGTGGTGGGGGCTCATCAACTCAGCCTGGGAGACCCTGGTGGGCGGTCACTCGCCCTGGACGCTGAAGAACACGGCGGATTTCTCGCGGCTCGAGCGTCTCAGCGAATTCGAGTCGCCGGATCGTCATTGGAGCGAGCGCACCCTGCCCCCGCGCGATCGCGTCTCGTTCGTCTTCTTCGCCGGCAATTCCCACGAGGAATCGCAGCCGATCCATCTCAAGGTTGCGGACACGTCGATTTGCGTGACTCGCTGCACCAAGGAGTTCGGCAATCCGTGCGAAAACTTCTGCCCAGCCGGCGTGTACGAGATGGTTCCCGATGGTGCGGGCGGCCGGCGCCTGCAGATCAATGCGGCGAATTGCGTGCACTGCAAGGCCTGTGACATCAAGGATCCGTACGAGATCATCACCTGGACCACGCCGGAAGGCGGATCGGGACCGAATTACCAGGGTCTGTAAGCACACCGTGACGGGAAAACGACCGCACGGGGTAACCGGCCGGTGGCAGGCCGAGGTTGCCGCCGGCCACCTGCAATTCGACGGGGCGCAACAAGCGGCAGCGATGCGGCTCGATGGCTTGCGGGAGGCGTTGCGTGCCCAGCCGCGCAACCTGTTAGGCCAACTGCAGGCGCGCGTACCCTGGTTCGGCGCCGGGAAGACGGGCGGGCGGCCCAGCCGTGGCCTGTACCTCTGGGGCGGTGTGGGCCGCGGCAAAACCCTCCTCGTCGATTTGTTCTTCGCGGCGCTCAAAGACGATCCGACAGCCGGTGCCGACGCCCAGCGCAGCCACTTCTACCATTTCATGCGCGAGGTCCACGCTGAACTCGGCCGCGTCAAACTCGAGACCGCTCCGCTCGAGCGGGTGGCCGAGCGGCTGGCGCAGCGCACGCGTGTTCTCTGTCTGGACGAACTCTTCGTGGCCGACATCGGCGATGCGATGATCCTCGCCGGCCTGTTCGAGGGACTGTTTCGCCGCGGCGTGACGCTGGTGGCAACGTCCAACCTCCCGCCTGAGGACCTGTACAAGGACGGGCTGCAACGCCAGCGCTTCCTGCCCGCGATCGACCTGATTCAGCGGCACGTCGAGGTGATTCACCTGGACGGCGGGATCGACTACCGCCTGCGTCAGCTCGAACAGGCGCCGACCTATCTGGACAGCGGGCTGCCCGGGACGGCAATGGCCCTAAAGGCGCGGTTCGATGCCCTCGCCGGCGCGGCCGCCGGCGGCCCGACCACGCTCGAGATCGAGGGGCGCCCCCTGCGGGCGCAGAACGAGGGACATGGCACGGTGTGGTTCGAGTTCGCCGAATTGTGCGAAGGTCCCCGCAGCCAGAACGACTACATCGAGCTCGCGCGCCTCTACCACACGATCTTCATCGCCCACATCCCGTCGTTCGACACCTTCAATGAAAATGCGGCGCGGCGCTTCGTCATGCTCATCGACGAGCTCTACGATCGCGGCGTGAAAATCGTGGTGAGCGCGGCGGCGGCACCCGCCGACCTGTATCGGGGCGAGCGGTTGACGTTCGAGTTCGAGCGGGCGGCGAGCCGTCTGATCGAAATGCAGACGCTCACCTATCTCGCCGGTCAACACCGTCCGTGACAGGCCGCTCGTGGCATAATCCGACGCCCTTAGGTCTGGCGAACTGATACATATCATGCAACAGGCATTCCCGGAGCAACATCGCAGGATCATCGCCGCGGTCGTCGCGGCGGCCGCGCGGTTCTCCAAACCGCGGCACGCGTCACGGCGCACGCCGGGCACGAAGGGCGCCAGAGGCGCCAACGTCGGCTTCGGCGCGGAACTCAGGGTGCCGCATTCCGCCGCGTTCTTTCGCACCTACTACGCCAACGTCGAAACCGGCGACCTCGCCGGGCGTGATCCCCGCGAACTCGCCGCGCTGGCGCTGTCCCATCTCAGGTTTGCGGCCCGGCGCCGCGGCCGCGCCTTGGTGCGGGTGTTCAACCCCTCCCTGCGCGAGGACGGCTACACCTCGGCACACACCGTCATCGAGATGGTGAACGACGACATGCCCTTTCTCGTCGACTCGATCGGCCTCGCGCTCACGCAGCGCTCGCTGACCATGCACTTCCTCGCGCATCCCATTTTCGCCGCGATCCGCGACGGCGCCGGCAATCTTCAGGCGCTGGAGGAACGTGGACACGGCGCCGACGGCCGCAAGCAGCGCCTCGAGTCCTTCCAGCACATCGAGGTGGACCGATTGGTGGATCCGCGCACGCTGCGCTCGCTCCAGGAGGAGATCGAGCACAGCATGCGCGACGTGCGGGTCGCCTGTGCCGACTGGGCGAAGATGCAGACCGCCGCGGGCCAGGCGGCAGACGACCTGCATTCGCTCAATGCGCGCTTCGATCCTCGCGACGTCAGCGAAACCCAGTCGCTGCTCGCCTGGATGGCCAACCGTCATTTCACCTTCCTGGGGTATCGCGAATACCGGCTGCGGGGCACCGCGGGCAAGGAACGCCTCGAACCGGTCGAGGCGACCGGCCTCGGGATCCTGCGCGCCGGCCACAAGCATCTGGAGAGCGTCGGACGCATTCTGGCGAGCGACATCCGGCGCCAGAGCCGCTCGCGCGACCTCGCCCTCGTCACCAAGGCGAACTCTCAATCCACCGTCCACCGGCCGGGCTATCTCGACTACATCGGCATCAAGCACTTCGGCCCGAAAGGACGGCTGATCGGCGAACGCCGCTTTCTCGGTTTGTGGACCTCGGCCGCCTACAACGCCAATCCCAGCGAGATCCCCATGGTGCGGCACAAGGTCGCGCAGGTGGTGCAGCACTTCGCGCTGGCGCCTGACAGTCACGACGGGAAGGCCCTGCAGCACATCCTCGAGTCGTTTCCGCGGGATGAGCTGTTCCAGGCCAGCGTGCCGGAACTGAACAAGGTGGTCACCGGCATCTTCGGCCTGCAGGAGCGTCCGCGGGTGCGGCTGCTGCTGCGCCGCGATCCGTTCCGCCGGTTCTACACCTGTCTCGTGTTCGTGCCCCGCGAGAAATACAACACGCAGGTCCGGCAGAGGATCGAACGGGTGGTGAGCGAAGGCTTCAACGCCTTCAGCATGGAATCGCAGGTGCAGATCGCCGAATCGAATCTCGCCCGGATTCATCTCGTCGCGCGCACCCTGCCGGTCGAGACGGAGCGCATCGGCGCCGACGAACTCGAACTGCGGGTGGCAGCCGCGGTGCGCTCCTGGACGGATGCCTTCAAGAGCGCGCTGCTCGCACGATTCGACGAAGCCTACGCGCTCAGCCTCTTCGATGCGTATGCCCAGGCGTTTCCCGCGGCTTATACCGAGGACTTTGCGGGGGATGCCGCCGCGCTCGACGTGTCGTTCCTCGAGGCCGTCGAGAAGGAGCCTGCCCGGCTGCACCTCGACATCTATCGCCCGGAGCCGCAGCGCCGCGACCGGTTCTTTCTCAAGATCTTCCGCGGCAAGGACGCCATTCCAATCTCCGACCTTCTGCCGATGCTGGAGAACATGGGCCTGAAGGTGATCGCGGAGCGGCCGTATGAGCTGAACTTCGACGGCGGCCGCCGCGCGTGGGTGCAGGACCTCGAACTCGTGATGCAGGCGCCGACGGCAATCAAGGTCGATGCGCTGGATCGGGAGATCAAGAGCGCGTTTACGGCCGTCTGGACCGGCCGCATGGACAGCGACGGGTTCAACCAGCTCACGCTCACCACCGGCATCCCCTGGCGCATCGTGACCGTGCTCCGCGCCTACTGCCGTTATTTGCTGCAGGCTGGCCTGCCATTCAGCCAGGGCTACATCGCCCAGGTGCTGGTGAACAATCCGGTCCTCGCACGCGCCTTTGCCGACCTGTTTGTGGCGCGCTTCGATCCGGCGCTGACGGCAGGCTCGAGGCGCGCGGCACTGGCGCGGCTGGATCTGCGCATCCACGCGGCGCTGGAGGCGGTCAAAGGCTCGGACGAGGACCGGATCCTCCGGGCCTTGTGGAATGCGTTGACCGCCACCGTCCGCACCAACGCCTACCAGACGGCGGCGGCGGACGCTCCCAGGGATTACCTGTCGTTCAAGATCGAAAGCCGGCAGCTGCGCGAACTGCCGCTGCCGAAACCCCTCTTCGAGGTGTTCGTCTTCTCGCCCCGCATGGAAGGTGTGCACCTGCGCATGGGTCACGTTGCACGCGGCGGCATCCGCTGGTCCGACCGCCGTGAGGACTTCCGCACCGAGGTTCTCGGCCTGATGAAGGCTCAGCAGGTCAAGAACACCGTGATCGTGCCGGTGGGAGCCAAGGGCGGATTCGTCGTCCGTCGACCGCTCTCGGGTGATCGCGAGGCGCAGCAGGTCGAGGTCGTGCGCTGTTATCAGACCCTGATTCGCGGGCTGCTCGACATCACCGACAACATCGTCGACGACAAGATCGTCGGCCCGCCGAACGTGGTCCGCCACGACGCCGACGACGCCTACCTGGTCGTTGCCGCCGACAAGGGCACCGCCACATTTTCCGACATCGCCAACGCCATCTCCCAGGAATACGGCTTCTGGCTGGGTGACGCGTTCGCATCCGGCGGCTCGGCCGGCTACGACCACAAGAAGATGGCCATCACGGCGCGCGGCGCGTGGGAATGCGTGAAGCGGCATTTCCGCGAACTGGGGCTGGACATCCAGACCCAGGATTTTTCGGTCGCCGGCATCGGCGACATGGCCGGCGACGTGTTCGGCAACGGCATGCTGCAGTCGCCCCACATCCGGCTCATCGCCGCCTTCAACCACCAGCACATTTTTCTGGATCCGCAGCCGGACGCGGCGCGCTCGTTCAAGGAGCGTGAGCGGCTGTTCAAACTGCCCCGTTCCTCCTGGGAGGATTACTCGAAGGCGGCCATCTCGAAAGGCGGCGCCGTCTATCCGCGCAGCGCAAAGAGCCTGAGCCTGTCCCGCGAGGTGCAAAGCCTGCTCGAGTTGCCGCCGCAGGCGACGCCGAACGAGGTGATCAAGGCAATCCTGAGATCCCACGTCGATCTGCTGTGGAACGGCGGCATCGGCACCTATGTCAAGGCCGGCAGCGAGGGCAACAGCGATGTCGGCGACCGGGGCAACGACGCCGTGCGGATCGACGGCCGGGAGCTGAACTGCAAGGTCGTCGGCGAAGGCGGCAACCTCGGCTTGTCGCAACTCGGCCGCATCGAATACGCACGTCGCGGCGGCCGCCTGAACACCGACTTCATCGACAACTCCGCCGGCGTCAACTGCTCCGACGTCGAGGTGAATCTGAAGATACTGTTGAACGGCGCGGTGCGCGCCCGCGAGATCACACGCGCCGCGCGCGACCGGCTGCTCGTGCAGATGACGGCTGAGGTCGCGGCGCTCGTCCTGCGCAACAACTATCTGCAGGGCCAGGCCTTGAGCATGGGCGAGTATCAGGCGAAGGAGCGGCTCAGCGAGAGCGCGTACGTGATCCGCGCCCTCGAGCGCTCCGGCGATCTGAACCGCGCGCTCGAGTTCCTTCCGTCCGATGAGGAACTCGCCGAGCGGCGCAAGGCCGGCGAGGGCCTCACCCGCCCCGAACTCGCCGTGACGCTGAGCTACGGCAAGATCTGGCTGTATAATGCCCTGGTGCACTCCGACGTCCCCGAGGACGCCTACCTCTCGGCGGAGCTTGCCCGGTATTTTCCGACGCCCGTCCAGCGCCGCTTCGCCGGGCGCATCAAGCGCCACAGGCTGCGGCGCGAAATCATCGCGACCGCGATCACGAACAGCCTCATCAACCGCATGGGACCCGTGTTCCCCGTCCGCGCCCAGGACGACACCGGCGCCCCGCCCGCCGCCATCGCGCGCGCGTACACGATCGCGCGCGAGGTGTTCAGGGTTCGCGACGTCTGGTCGAGGATCGAGGCGCTCGACAACCGCATTCCTGCCGCCGTGCAGCATGCCGCAATGTTCCAGACGACGCGATTGCTGCGCCACGTGAGCTACTGGCTGCTGGACAATCGTCGCAACGCCCTGGACATCGACCAGGCGGTACGCCGGTACGCGGCCCCGGTGGCCGAATTGTCCGCCGGACTGGCCGAGGCGCTCGCCCCGACCGAACGCGCGAGGCTCGGCGTGATGCGCTCCAGGCTGATCGAGCAGCACGTGCCCGACGAACTCGCGTCACGCATCGCCCTGCTGGAGTCGCTGCACTGCGCGCTGGATCTCGTCGAAACGACGATGTCGGCGCGGCTGCCGATTGGTTTTGCGGCGAGAGCGTATTTCGACGTCGGCGAGCGCATCGGCGTGACCTGGATCAAGGATCAGATAGAAACCCTGACCGCCGACGGTCATTGGCAGGCGGTGGCGCGCAGCACACTCAGTGAAAACCTGTATGCACTACAGCGCAGAATCACCGTTGCGGTGCTAGCCTGCAAGGGCAAGACTCCGCAGGCCCGCGTCGATCGCTGGCTCACGGGACAAGCGACGGCGGTGGACGCACTGAAGCGCATCGTCGTCGATTTGCGCACCGGCGCCGCGCCGGACTTCGCCACGCTGTCGGTCGCTCTGCAAGCCGTCAGACGGCTGGCGCCAGACTGATGGAGAACTCTTTGCTGGAAGAAATCGTCGAAGTGCAGGAATCGCCGGTCTACGGCAAAGCCTATCTGCAGGGAATCATCAGCTCCGAATTCGCGCTCGCGCGGCATATCGGAATCGTCGTCGAGTCCGCGGGGGACGACGGTATCGTCATCTGCGCGCCTCTGGCTCAGAACGCCAATTACAAGGGTTCCGCCTTCGGCGGCAGCCTGTTTTCGGTGGCCGTGCTGACCGGCTGGGCCTGGGTGACCCGTCATCTGGCCGCCGCCGGCGTGTCCGCGGACACGGTGATCCAGGAATCCAACATCCGTTATCTGGTGCCGGTGGAGGGCCCGTTGCGCGCCACGGTCCGCCGGCCCACACCCGACCAGGTCGTGAAGTTCAGAAGAATGCTCGAGCGTGCCGGTCGGGGGCGCATCACCCTGCGGGTGGACATTCACCACGACCGGACCCTCGCGACCGAGTTCGAAGGCGTCTTCGCGGCCGCGCTACGCAACCCCTGAGGAGAATTTCATCGTGATCGGGAAGTTGATCTTGGTGCGCCACGGACAAAGCGTGTGGAACGTCGAAAATCTGTTCACCGGCTGGCATGACGTCGATCTCAGTGATCTCGGGCGCACGGAGGCCGCGGAGGCCGGCCGGGAACTCATCGCCGAAAAGATCATCCCTCACATCGCCTTCACGTCGGTGCTCAAACGCGCCATCCGCACCCTGTGGCTGATCCTCGACACGACGGACCGGATGTGGATTCCGGTGGAGCGCAGCTGGCGTCTCAACGAGCGCCATTACGGCGCGCTTCAGGGCCTCAACAAGGCCCAGACGGTCGCGGAACACGGCGAAGCGCAGGTCAAGATCTGGCGCCGCAGCTACGACGTGCCGCCGCCCCCCTTGGGCGTCGACGACCCGCGCCATCCGCGCTTCGATCCCCGGTACGCCGACGTCGATCCGTCGCTGCTGCCCGCGTCGGAATCATTGAAGGATACGCTGGCGCGCGTGCTGCCTTATTGGGAATCCCGCCTCGTGCCCGAGTTGCGCGCCGGCAGGAACGTGCTCGTCGTCGCGCACGGGAATTCACTGCGCGCACTGGTGA
>Ga0182030_10021445_pt1 | contig 12096 bp, 8 predicted proteins | sample 812S3MmetaG_FD_121299 | JGI IMG/M metagenome (GOLD analysis project Ga0182030, IMG submission 121299) | Permafrost microbial communities from Stordalen Mire, Sweden - 812S3M metaG (Illumina Assembly) | ecosystem: Environmental > Terrestrial > Soil > Wetlands > Permafrost | place: Sweden...
AGTCGAACACCGCATCGACCGCGATCCGCCGCTCGCCTTCCGGGCGCACCACGCCTTCCAGCATCTCGACTTCGCGTAGCGGAATGCCGAGTTTTTCGTAGGTCTTCAGGATCTCGGGATCGATCTCATCAAGCGAGGACACCGACTTCTTCGGTTTCGGCGCCGAATAGTAATAGAGATCCTGGTAATCGATCCTGGGATAGTCGACGCGCGCCCATTTCGGCTCGGTCATGGTCAGCCAGCGGCGATAGGCTTCCAGCCGCCATTCCAGCATCCAGGCCGGCTCGTTCTTTTTCGCGGAGATGAAGCGGACGGTATCTTCCGACAGCCCCTTGGGGGCCTTGTCGGACTCGATAACGGTCTCGAATCCATAACGATATTGATCGACGTCGATCCGGCGAACCCGATCGACAGTCTCTTGTACGGCCGACATTCCATCCTCCGCTCGCGGTTTCAAGGACCGCGGTGGATCAATCAGAAAAGACTATTACGATGTTTCGGCGCCGAAATCACCTGCTTAGAACCGTTCAAGCCGTGTTTCGTCGCAACTCCTTAAGTAGGGTACCGGTAAGCTTTCGCCAAGCCTCAAGACAGCGATCGATGTCTGCCGACGAGGTAGACCAGCCCAGACTGAGCCGCACCGCTCCTTGGGCGATTTCGGGGCCGAATCCCATGGCTTCCAGCACATGGGAGGGTTGTACCTTGCCGGACGAGCAGGCGGAACCCGAGGATACCGCGATACCTTCCAGGTCGAATCCGATGACGGCGGTCTCGGCTTTCAATCCGGGAACCGTAAACAGTGTGGTATTCGGCAACCGCGGCACATCCCCGGAGAACACGATCATATCAGGGGTCTGCCGCAGGCCGGTCTCCAGACGGCTGCGCAGGGTTTCCAGGCGAAAGGTATCGCCTGCCAGCGCGCCGGTGGCGGCCGTGACGGCAGCGCCAAAACCGGCAATGCCCGCGACATTCTCCGTCCCCGCCCGGTGCCCCAATTCCTGGCCACCGCCGCGCAACAGCGGTTCGAACCCGCTCAGCCCGTCGGCCAGGACCAGCGCGCCTATTCCCTTGGGGCCGCCGATCTTGTGTCCCGACAAGCTCAGAAGATCCGCCTGCAATACACTGATATCAAACGGTATTTTTCCAAAAGCCTGGATCGCATCGACATGCAGCAGGCCACCGGCGGAATGCACCAGCTCCGCTGCCTCCGCCACCTTCTGCAGCGCGCCGGTTTCGTTGTTGGCCAGCATGATCGAGACCAGGGCTGGAGGGCCGCCGGCCAGAGCCGCCCGCAAAAGCTCCAAATCGACCAGGCCCGCGCGGGTGACGCCGATGCTGCCGAGCGCCTTGGTCGGAAACCTGCCGCCGGAGAGTACCGAGGCGTGCTCGATGGCCGAGACCAGCAGCCTGTCGGCCGCAAGCCCGGAGCCGCGCTTCAGTCCCGGCGTCAGCGCCAGTGCATTGGCCTCGGTCCCCCCGGAGACGAAAATCACATTACGGGGCAGCGCACCGACGGCGCCCGCGATCGCGGCCCTGGCGTCCTCGACCAGGCGGCGGGCCCTGCGGCCTTCAGCATGAACCGACGAGGGATTGCCCGCCAGATCCCATGCCGCTTCCATCGCCGCCCGCGCCTCAGGGCGAAGCGGCGCGGTTGCATTCCAGTCGAGATAAACCCGATGGGGCATGATGAATTCCAGGTTTCAGTCCGAACAGCGGCCGCAAGAGCCCAAGCCGACGCACCATCTCGTAGGTGACGGCACAGCTGGCGAGCGTGCCCGAAATCACGATGGTCGCCTCGACCGGCGCCGACAGGCCAAAACCCCTGAGTTGATGCGCGATCAGGATAATCGCGGTCTGGTGTACGATATAGTAGGGAAACACCGCGTCGGTCAGGTAGCGCCGCGCCGAGCCGTCCCGGTTCAGCCAGAGCGGGGCAAACCCGAGAACGGCGATGATGCAAAACCACTGATAGCAGCCATAGGCGATCCCGGCATAGAGCTGCAACGCCAGCGGCGGCGATTGGGCCGCGCCGTAAATGGCGCGCAGGACGAGGCTGGATCCAAAGATCGCCATGGCCGTCGCCAGCGCCAGCCAGCGGAACCGCGTGATCGCCAACCAGACGCTGTCGGCCCGCGCCACCAGGAAACCGAACAGGAAGACGCTGGCGTAGAGCGCATGATTGTACCAGTCGCCGGACAGAGCATTGGTCTGCGGGAAGCGCGGCAGCAACAACAGCCGGTAGGCCGCCAGCACGGCCGGCGGCAGCACCAGCAGCCAGACGCCTGAAAACACCGGCGCGACCAGCTGCCCGGTCCGCCGCGCCAGATTCGGCATGACCCACAGAACGCCGCCGAGCACCATCGTATAGACCCACAGATAAGCCACGAACCAGAGATGGTTCCAGGTCGGCAGCAGCAGGCAAGGGCCGGGATCGCAGAACGCGTGGCCGAACACGAGGTAGCGCGTCAGGTAAAAATCGAGAAAGCCGCCGTGATAGCCGACGCTTTCCAGGATCTGGTCATAAGCCTGCGGCGGCACGATCACGAGCACGCCGAAGATCAGCGGCGGCAGCAGCCGCGCCGTGCGGGATCGCAGCAAGACTGCCGGCGAGATTCTGCCGAGCATGAATTGGGTCGCAGCGCCCGAAACCAGAAACAACAACGCCAGCCGCCACGGATTGAGCACCAGCATCACAGGTTCCAGCGCGGTAATCCGGTGCTCGCTCTTGATGTGAAAGCCCCAGGAAACATAGAGCATGCCAACATGGTACAGGATCAGAAGACCGAAAGCCCCGATCCGCACCCAATCGAGATCGATTCGCCGTCCGCCCTCCGGACCCGGTTGTGGTAGGCTGCGCTGCAACATGGGCTGTCCCGTTCCGTCATGAATTTCCTCAGGCGTCACATCCAAGCGGCCGGCGAATCCGGCGTCGAGACGGAGCGGGACCGCAGTTATCCGCGACGGGACGAGACGCGGAGCGCTGGGACCGGCGGCGGCGATCGCGTGATGAGCGGTGCGAGCTGGAGGATTTACGCCATCATCGCCGCGGTCGTGCTGGTGTTCGGATTGGTAAACGCCCTCTCGGCGGCTCACGACGCGGTCCGCCGCGGCGGCATCTACGATCTCAGCCTGCCCTTGTTGTGGGAATTGACCAGCGCGGTGGTGATTGTCGCGCTGGTGCCGCTGATCGATTCCGGCGTGCGGCATGTCAGCCGGCAACCAGACTGGCCGCTGCGGGCATTGTGGACGGTCGGCACGATCCTGGCGTTCTCCGCGCTGCACATCTCTGGCATGGTCGCCCTGCGCAAGCTGGCACTCGCCACGGTGGGAGGATCCTACAGCTTCGGCTTCTCGTTTTCCGAATTCGTCTATGAGCTTCGCAAGGATGTCGTCACCTGCGCCATGATCGGCACCGGGCTGTGGCTTGGAATCAGGCGCCGCGAGGCGTTTGCGGAAAAGGCCGCGGAAAGCGCCGGGTCTGCGTCGAAATCACCCTCCGTGCTGTGGTTGCGCGACGGAACGGCACGGATCCGGATTGAACCGCGCGAGATCGTCTGGGTCAGTTCCGCCGGAAACTACGTCGAATACGCCCTGCTCGGCGGGCGCACCCACCTCGTCCGGGGGACTCTGGCAGCCGAGGAAGCGCGCCTAGCCCGGTTCGGCATCGTGCGGGTCCACCGCACCCGGCTGGTCAATCTCGCCAGGGTCAATGGGCTCAAGACGGGGCCAAACGGGGACTTCGAGCTGACGCTCGATACTGGCCAGGCGATTTCGGGCAGCCGCCGGTACCGCCGCGCCGTGGCCTCGATTGAAGGACCGGCCGCTGATCCCGCGGCGGTTCCGAACGATAATGGCCCTGATCGCTGATACAAGCTCTCACCGGACGCCCCCGGCCTCCGCCAAAGACAAATTCAGCTGGCAATGCAGGCCCTTATTCCAAGGCAGGAGGCGGTATCCGGGACCACTTCGGCGCATAAAACCCTTGCTTTTTGCCCCTCGCCTCATGCTAGAACGCGGCCTCCAGTTCACCGAGCGCCGTCTGCAGAAGCCAAACGACGCCTGATCCGCCCCTTTATCTCTGCTGGTCTTTGTCTGCGAACCGCCAGATGAAGCCCGCACCAAGGTGGTCGATTTTGCCGAGGGATCACCAATGCCTGAAGTCATTTTCACCGGCCCCGCGGGCCGCCTCGAAGGCCGTTACCATCCGGCCAAGCAGAAGAACGCGCCGATTGCGATGGTGCTGCATCCGCATCCGCAGTTTCACGGCACCATGAACCATCAGATCATCTACCAGTGCTACTATGCGTTCGCACATCGCGGATTTTCCGTGCTGCGCTTCAATTTTCGCGGCGTCGGCCGCAGCCAGGGTTCGTTCGATCACGGCACCGGCGAGCTTTCCGACGCCGCTTCGGCGCTCGACTGGGCGCAGACCATCAATCCCGAAGCGCGCGCCTGCTGGGTCGCCGGCTTTTCGTTCGGCGCCTGGATCGGCATGCAGCTTCTGATGCGCCGTCCGGAAGTCGAAGGTTTCATCTCGATCGCACCGCCCGCCAATCTCTACGACTTTTCGTTCCTGGCGCCCTGTCCGTCCTCGGGACTGATCGTCCACGGCGAAAAGGATGCCGTGGTGCCGCCCAAAGACGTCAATACGCTGGTGGAAAAGCTCAAGACCCAGAAGGGCATCGTGATCGACCAGCAGATCATCCCGGGCGCCAACCATTTCTTTGACGGCAAGCTGCAGCCGCTGATGGAAACGGTGACCGGCTATCTCGACATGCGGCTCGCCAACGTTCGCTGAACACGCGACCCGTCCCGATTCTCACGGCCGCGCGATCACCCCGCCGGTCATCGGGATCGGCACACCTGTCGTGGCGGGATAGCTGAGCGGCAGGCCCTTGAGGCCGCGCGCGGCCAGAAACCCGAAGGCCTGCGCCTCGATGGCGTCGGCCGACCAGCCCAGCGCGTCGGCGGCCTCGACGGTGGCTGGCTGAAGCCGCTCGCGCAGCATCCGTACCATGGTGAGATTGCGGGCACCGCCGCCGGCGACAATCCAGCTCCTGGGCGGCTTCGGCAGCAGCGGAACGATCCGGGCAATGGCCGCCGACGTGAAGGCGGTCAGGGTCGCCGCGCCGTCGGCGGGCGACATCTCGCGCAGCGCCAGCGCGGCGAAATCATTGCGGTCCAGCGACTTCGGCGGCGGCAGCGCAAAGAACGGGTGCTGCAAGGCGCTGATGACCCAGGCCTCGTCGATGGCGCCCTGCGCCGCCAGGCGGCCTTCGCAATCGAAGCGCTGGCCGGTCATGCGGAACATGAAATCGTCGAGCAGCGCATTGCCGGGTCCGGTATCGCAGGCCACCAGGGTATCGGCGCCATCGATATAGGTGATGTTGGAGACGCCGCCGATATTGACCACGGCCATCGGCCCCTCGCGCTGCAGCGACTGGGCCAGCGCGCGGTGATAGACCGGGACGAAGGGCGCGCCCTGGCCGCCGGCGGCGACGTCGGCGGCGCGGAAATCATGCATCACCGGGATATGGATCGCTCTTGCCAGCGCCGCCGCATCGCCAATCTGGACCGTCATCTTCTGGGCGGGGCGGTGCAGCACGGTCTGGCCGTGAAAACCGACGATGTCGACGTCCTCGCGCGAGATCCGGTGCTGCGCGGTGAAGGCGGCGACCGCCTCGGCATGGGCTGTCGTGACCGCACGCTCGGCCTCGCGCAGGATGCCGGGCCGGGCATCACGCTGCGGCAGGTGGATCGCCTCGGTCAGGGCCTGGCGCAGCAGGCTGCGTTCGTGGTCGGTGTAGGGCCGGTATCCCGAGGGGCCAAATGCCTTCACTCGCTTGCCGTCGGTCTCGATCAAGGCGACATCGACCCCGTCGAGCGAGGTGCCGCTCATCAGACCGATTGCCGTCATCATCATAGCCATGGTGCCTTCTCGGGCGCCCTGCCCTCGACGCCCGCCTTGTGTCAAACCAGCACATCTTATAATGCCACAACGCGCACCCCAGCGGCAGCATAATCCACCGGGTTCCGCAACTTGTCACAAATACCGTGAAATAAGAATGATCAGAGTCGCAGAGCAATGACCGCCTTTAAATCTGATTTTCTCAATATATTGCAGGAACGCGGTTTCATCCACCAATGTTCCGATTTCGACGGCCTGGACGCCCTTGCCCAGAAAGGCCAGGCCACGGCCTATGTCGGCTATGACTGCACCGCCCCGTCGCTGCACATCGGCAACTACCTCACCATGATGATGCTGTATTGGCTGCAGCAAAGCGGCAACAAGCCGATCACGCTGATGGGCGGCGGCACCACCATGGTCGGCGATCCCTCCGGCAAGGACGAAGCGCGCGCGCTGCGAAGCCTCGAGGAGATCGAAGCCAACAAAAACAGCATTCGCGGCGTGTTCGCCAAGGTGCTGCGCTATGGCTCCGGCGCTGGCGATGCGATCATGCTCGACAATGCCGAATGGCTGACCAGGCTCAACTGGATCGAGATGCTGCGCGATATCGGCCGGCATTTCTCGGTCAACCGCATGCTGACGATGGATTCGGTCCGCCTGCGCCTCGAGCGCGAGCAGGAGATGAGCTTCATCGAGTTCAACTACATGGTCTGCCAGGCCTACGACTTCGTCGAACTGTCGCGGCGCGCCGGCTGCAGGTTGCAGATGGGCGGCTCGGATCAGTGGGGCAACATCGTCAATGGCGTCGATCTCGGCCGCCGCATGGGCGCACCGCAGTTGTTTGCGCTGACGACTCCCCTGCTCACGACGGCGTCGGGCGCCAAGATGGGCAAAACCGCGCAGGGCGCCATCTGGCTCAATCCGGACCAGTGCAGCCCCTACGATTTCTGGCAATATTGGCGGAACGTCGAAGATGCCGACGTCGTCAAGTTTCTCAAGCTGTTCACGATCCTGCCGATCGGGGAGATCGCGCGGCTCGAAAAGCTGCAAGGGGCCGAGATCAACGAAGCCAAGAAGGTGCTCGCGGATGCGGCGACCACGCTGCTGCATGGCGCCGAGGCGGCCAAAATCGCCGCGGAAACCGCGCGGCAGACCTTCGTGGAAGGCGCGATCGACCAAAACCTTCCGACCGTCGAGATCGCCCGCGCCGAAATCGAAGCCGGCGCAGGCGTGCTGGTGCTGTTCGTCAAAGCGGGACTGGTCGCCTCGAACGGCGAAGCGCGGCGCCAGATCAAGGGCGGCGGCCTGCGCGTCAACGATGTCGCCGTCACCGACGAGAAGATGGTGCTGACGCCAGGCGACCTCACGGCAGAGGGCGTGATAAAACTGTCGCTTGGCAAAAAGCGCCACGTCCTGCTCAGGCCTGCATAGGCGCATTCGCTTTAGGCCCTTGCTCGTTGCGGTGGAAACGCGCTCCTTGGCGCTCATGGATCAGGACGCGCCGAGCCCGCACATAACCACCACGCCGCTGAAATCGGCGCGCGTGGCGCTCAGCGTGCTGGCGCTGTGCTTTGCACTGTCGGTGCTCGGCCGTGGTCTCGGCGAGAGTTTTACCGTGTTCCTGAAGCCGATCTCGGAGAGCTTTGGCTGGGACCGCGCCCAGGTGGTCTCGGTCTACTCACTGGCGGCGCTGGCGGGGGGTCTCGCCTCGCCGCTGATTGGCCGGCTGTTCGACCGCTCCGGGCCCCGCATTGTCTATGCGCTCGGACTGGCGCTGCTGGGCGGCGCGTTCCTGGTCGCCGGCCATGCAAGGCAGCTGTGGCAGTTCCAGCTCAGCCTCGGCCTTTGCGTCGGTTTCGGCATCGCGTTGATCGGCAACGTCCCGAATTCGATCCTGCTCGGCCGCTGGTTCGGCCCGCGGCTGTCGACCGCGATGGCCGTCGTCTATTCGGCGACCGGTGCCGGCGTGCTGCTGCTGCTGCCGGCGTCGCAAGTCCTGATCGATCATTTCGGCTGGCGCGGCGCCTACCAGATCTTCGGCGCCGCCGCGCTGTTGCTGCTGGTGCCGCTATTGCTGCTGCCATGGCGGCTGTTCACCAGCGGATCGCCGCACGTTGCAAGAAGCGCCGCGGCCGACCTCGCCGACGAAGGCTGGACCTTGCTGAGCGCGATGCGCCACCACGCGTTCTGGGCGCTGTTCTCGACGTTTTTCTTTACCGCGATCGGGATGTACGCGATCTCGGCGCAGGTCGTCGCCTACCTGATCGACGCCGGGTTCCCGCCGTTGCAGGCCGCGACCGCCTGGGGTTTCAGCGGCGTCGTGCTGCTGTTCGGCATGCTGGGGGTGAGCTGGCTCGACGGCATCATCGGCCGCCGGCCGTCGGTGCTGTTCAGCTATGCGCTGTCGATCGTCGGGATCGTGATGCTCTGGCTGTTGCAGTGGTATCCGAACATCTGGATGCTGACCGGATTCGTCGTGTGTTTCGGCAGCATGATCGGCTCGCGTGGCCCGCTGCTCACCGCGACGGCCATGAAGATCTTCCGCGGCGAGCGGGTCGGAACCATCTATGGCAGCATTTCGATCGGCAGCGGCCTCGGATCGGCGTTCGGCTCCTGGAGCGGAGGGCTGATCCACGATCTCACCCACAGCTATAATCCGCTGATCGCGTTTGCATTGGTCAGCGTGCTCCTGGGAATGATTCCATTCCTGGTCGTGCCGGCACTGCGTCGCTAGAATCGCAAGGCTGTCATGCAGGGGCTGAGCGTTCATTATTGGTAAAACGCTTCCTGATATGGCCTCTGTCGACAGTTCTCCGCCAGAGGTCGACATGAACCTGCTCAGCCGATTGAGGATCCGCACCAAACTGGCCAGCATGGTTGCGCTGTCGGCGCTGACCGTGTGCGCGATCATTGCGCTGTCGGCCTCGCTGAGCGAGCGCCGCATGCTGCAGGACCGCGTGGTGCAACTGCGCACCGCGGTGGATCTTATGGTCGGCATGGCCCAATCCCTGCAGGACGAGGTCGCGGCCGGAAAAATCAGCCTGGCCGAAGCGCAAGCCCAGTTTCGCCAGCGCGGCCGGAGCATGAGTTTCAACAAGGGGCAAGGCTACCCGGTGGTCTACAACGCCGACACGTCGCTGCTGCTGAACGGCGCCAACCCCCAGCTCGAGGGCAAAATCACCGGGGCGGTCGATTCCAACGGTGTCGTGATCGCCAATGCCCAGATCAGCGCCGCCGACCAGAGCCCCGAGGGTGGCATCGCAAGCTATCTCTATCCCCGCCCCGGCCAAACCGTTCCGGTCCAGAAAATGGTCTTCGCGCGCAGATTTACGCCGTGGAACGTCGTCATGAGCTACGGGCTGTATGTTGACGACGTCGACGCCGAGGTGAATGCGCTGCTGCTGCGCCTGGGCACCATCGGCGCCGGCGTGATGGTGCTGATGGCAGTGCTGTCGTGGCTGATCGCCCGGGACGTGCTGGGAGCGCTGGATCGGCAGCGCGGCCGAATGCAAAGCATCGCCGCCGGCTCGATCGACCAGGCGGTCGAAGAAACCGACCGCGGCGACGAGATCGGGCGGATGGCGGAAACCCTCGAAATCCTGCGGCAGACCGCGATGACGGCGCGCGCACTTGCAGCCGAGCAGATCGCGATCAAGCAACGAGGCGAAAACGACAAGCGTGAAGCCCTGGTTGCGCTCGCCGATCGATTTGACGCCTCGGTGGGCCGGCTGGTCGGGCTGATGGCGTCGGGATCGACCGAACTGGAGGCGACCGCGCAATCGATGACCGGCACGGCAGAGCGCACCAACAACCAGGCGACGGTGGTCAGTTCGGCGGCCGCTGAGGCCAGCGCGCGGGTGCAGACGGTCGCCGCAGCGGCGGAAGAATTGTCGTCCTCGATCGGCGAAATCAGCCGTCAGGTCGCACAATCCGCCGGCATCACCGTTCGCGCCGTCGACAGCGCGCGCCGAACCGACACCATCGTGCGCGCCCTTGCCGACGGAGCCCAGCAGATCGAGCATGTGGCAAAACTGATTTCGGACATCGCCGCCCAGACCAACCTGCTCGCGCTCAACGCCACCATCGAAGCCGCCCGCGCCGGCGAGGCCGGCAGGGGGTTTGCGGTGGTAGCGGTCGAGGTCAAGAGTCTCGCCAGCCAGACCGCGGAGGCCACCAAGGAGATCGGCACCCGCATTGCGCAGATCCAGGGCGCAACCAGGGAAGCGGTCGACGCCATCCAGGGCATCACCGCCACGATCGAGGAAGTCAGCGCGATCGCAACGACGATCGGCTCGGCAATCGAGGAGCAGGGTGCGGCCACAGCCGAGATCGCCCGCAATGTGAGCCAGACGGCGCAGGCGACGCAGGCGGTGACGACGAACATCGGTGGCGTCAGCACCGCGGCCAATGAAACCGGCGGCGCCGCCGGCCTGCTGCTGACCGCGGCCTCCAATCTGTCCAAGCAGGCCGAGCAGCTCGCCGGCGAGGTCAACATCTTCCTGGCCGGGGTGCGCGCGGCCTAGGCAGAGCGGGATGGGATTGCCGCTCTAGGGATGGCAGGGTGAGGTGTTGGGCGCGGGAAATTCGGTCTGGTTGTTTTGCTTGCCGGTGTTGAACTCAAAGATTTTTCTGAGCACTCCGGGGGCCATCGCCGAAATCGGATTGACGCGAAGGACGGGTTGGCCAAGCGTGCCTACCACCTCATACGTCACCCCGATCAACCCCTCGTTGCTGCCGCCGCCGAGGAACAGGCCGAGGATCGGAACCTGGCCGAACATGTTGTTCAGCCCATACATCGGAACGAACGTGCCGCTCATCCGCACCTGGTTTTGGGAATCGATGCTGCCTCCGATGGTGCCGCCGATCAAGGGGCCTTTCAGCACGCCGTCGCAGATGGTGAGCTGACCGTTCTGCCGGGTAAATTCCGCGCGCACCCGCGAGAAGGAAACACCATTCTCGCCACCGCCCTGTCCATTGGCCGCCAGACGATCGAGCGCGACCTCCCCCTTGACCGAGAAATCCTTGACGTTGATCAACCCCTCCTTGGCGCTCGGTTCAACCGTCGGAGGGTCCATCGCCAGGGCAAGCTGGCCGCCAGTCATCTTGGCGTAGGTGTCGGTGAAGCGGAAGAAAGCGCCGGCGTCATTAGTCTCGAGATAGATCACGTCGCGGCCCTGCGCGGGACCGCGCAAATCCGCCGACAGCGGCGTGTCTCGCCCGAGTTTGCCGCTCAACGTAAAACTCCGGATCGTGCCGCTACGCCGCGACAGCTTGGCATCGACGCTGCGCAGTGCCTCGCCATTATAGCCGGCGACCGCGCCAAGCTTGACGTCGATATCCATATCGAGGCTCTTGGTTTTGCCCTTGGCGTCCGCCTCCTTGCCCGAAATCGCCGATTTGAGAAAGCCGCGACCGTCGAACACGTCGCCGCGCATGGTCACTTTCAGCACGCCATCGGGGCCGCGATCGGCCTTCAGCGAGGCCTTGTCGCCTTCGGACGGTGAATAGGTCGGAAAGTTTACGCTGATCGGGTCGTTGTTCTGGTCGACCTCGATCGAGCCCTTGATCGACACCCCGCCGCCGTCGATGACGATGTCTTCGAAGCGGGTCGACTGCGGCTTCTGCACAATGTTGAAGACCGCCCGGCTCGACTTGCCCGGCAACTTGCTCCAGCCCGGCAGAATATTGTCGAGCTTCAGCGCGGTCAGATCGGCCTCGATGCCGACGCGGCTGTCGGACCCGAGCTTGCCGGTCACCTTGATCGGCAGCGCGCCGCTGAGTGACGGACCAAGATCGAGCCCAAGGCGGGCGCGGCTCGCATCATCCAGCGTCGCCATCAATTTGATGTCGGCATCGCCATCGGTCGGCTTGCGGTAATCCAGCGTCGCCGCCTGGCCGTTGATCTTGACGTCGCCCTTGACCTGATATCCCGCGTTGTTGGCGACGACTTTCAGGGTGTTGGCCTCGAGCTTTTGACCCATCACCAGATGATCGGCGGCAAATCCGTTCAAGTCGGCGGTGAGGGCATAGGTGGTGTCGGCCTTGGTCAGTTCGCGCTTGATCGGCAGGCCGAGCGTGACCAGTGCGGAAACCGTCCCCTTGCTCGAATTGGGGTCGATCAGGGTGCCGGTAAATTCGCTGAGGCGGTCGGAAGCCAGAATCTCCGCCGCCGCCGGCACCGGACCATC
>Ga0182030_10021447_pt1 | contig 12095 bp, 19 predicted proteins | sample 812S3MmetaG_FD_121299 | JGI IMG/M metagenome (GOLD analysis project Ga0182030, IMG submission 121299) | Permafrost microbial communities from Stordalen Mire, Sweden - 812S3M metaG (Illumina Assembly) | ecosystem: Environmental > Terrestrial > Soil > Wetlands > Permafrost | place: Sweden...
TACCCACTGCGAATAACTCATCCCTCCCACCTCTGCCAGTTGGGCAAGATCTCCCACCTGGAATGAATTGCTCCGATGCTATCTCCAGAACCCTCAATACCCTGCCCCCTGCACAACTCCTCGACGTCCTTGCTCAGATGAAAACACTCACATCTACCGACCCAGCCAAAGCTACCGAGCTCCTCCATCAAGCACCCCAACTTTCTTACGCCATCTTCCAAGCCCTCCTCCTCATGGGTCTCGTCTCTACAGAAGCCCTATCTTCAGTCGTCGAAGCAGCAACACAACCTGTTCCTGCGCCTATACCTACACCACAGCAAAACTATGGCGCGCCACCACCGGGTGCTTACCCGCCTGGTTTCCCCCCTCCTCCACCGCATATGAGTGGTCAACTAGGAATGCAAATAGGTACACCGCCCGTAGGCCAAGCTGCATATCCACCACCACCGCCGCAGAGAGCACCCCCTCCACAACAGGCTCCTCCACCAGCACTACCAGATCAAGATGCATTAATGCAGCAGGTGTTGGCAATGCCACAGCATGTTATTGATAGTTTACCGCCAGCAGATAGGGCCCAGATAATGGCTCTAAGGGCGAGCTTTGGACGGTAATGGACTGCCATCTGTGTAAGATATTCTATGGATTATAGAAATGCAGGGATGGATTTGGAGGAAAAATTTCGCGGATATCAAGGTCTGGAGTAAATTAGAGGCGTTCAGGTTAATCAGCCATCATTTGTGCCTAGCTGATATTGATCCGCGTGGCATCTGCGGAGGCAGCAAATCAAAAAGCATTCCATTCCTGACGATAAATTTGTCTCACGTGACTGGTTTCCTTTCTCCTCACCTAACTCAGCTCTTTCCCCCTGTAATCTGTGATTGACTGAGTACCGAGACAACACTTTCCCCTGTAATGATTTGTTCCTGCCTGAACCAAAGATACGAAATAACGGATATCGTGACGAAATTTCTTGACTCAGGCGGTAAGCTAAAGTGGCAGAATAATCTTCTGGTGCAAGTGGGATTTCGGTTTTTGCAAACCACAAACTCTAGAATCCTTCAAAACAGTCAGTCATGGATCGCAAAATAGGCCTCCTCGGTGGAGGCCAACTTGGCCAAATGCTTTGCGAAGCAGCCAACCCTCTCGGCATTAATATCATCATTCTCGATACAGAGAAATCCCCCGCGAAGCAAGTGAACGCGAAACACCCTCACATCGATGGCTCATTCGTTGACCCAGAGAAAATTCGGGAGCTTGCTCGACAAGTAGATATACTTACTGTTGAGATCGAGCATGTAGACACGAATGTTCTTGAAGAAATTGCGGAAAAGGGCGTTGAGGTCACGGGATCAGATGGAAAGAAGTCTGTCAAAAAAGTCGAGGTGCAGCCGAGTTGGAGAACACTTAGAATGATACAAGACAAGTTTCTCCAGAAAGGACACTTGGCCGAAAATGGTGTCCCTACGGCATTTTCGAAAGCCTTGGAGGCCACTGAGGAGGAGCTCCAGGCTTTTGGAAGCGAGTACGGGTTCCCCTACATGCTCAAAGCAAGGAAAGATGCTTATGATGGGCGGGGAAACTATCCTATAAAGTCAGCATCTGAGATCAAGGATGCTTTGGAAGTCTTGAACGGCCGATCATTGTATGCTGAGAAATGGGCCAGCTTCAAGAAGGAACTTGCAGTCATGGTAGTCAAGACTAGCGATGATCCTCAGCAGCATAAGAAGTCGACGATCGCTTACCCAGCTGTAGAAACGGTACATGAAGACAGCATCTGTAAGCTGGTATACGTACCCGCACGAGGTATTTCACAAGATCTGCAACAGAAGGCTCAAGATATTGCTCGAGCGGCGGTAGGAAGTCTTTGGGGCAAAGGAGTTTTCGGCGTCGAACTGTTTTTAATGGACGATGATACACTCATTCTGAATGAGATTGCCGTACGTCTTATTTTGCCCTTGATATCGTAAAAATTTGGGAGCCGAGCTCTTGAAAACATGTCTTCAGAGCCCCACCGCTCCTCAGCCCCTAAAGCATCTGTGGTAAAGCCATACTAATTGTATGATAGCCTCGTCCTCACAACTCGGGACATTACACTATCGAAGCATGCCCTACAATGTCACAGTACAAATCGCAGCTGCTCTCTATTCTCGGTATCATGCCTTCTCTACCCTCCTCAACGATACCCGCAATGTTCCCCGCTACCATTATGCTCAACATCCTTGGCGGTGCTTCTAAAACTTCTCATAACGAATTAGTTAAGATGGCCATGTCGATACCAACCGCTTCTCTGCATATGTATGGCAAAGGTAGGTTCTATTTTGTCTATGATTTTGCAAAGTTTCAGGAGTCGAGTTCTTGAAACATATCTCAAGAGTCCATCAGTTCCCCAGCTCTTGAAAAGCCCGTCGAAACCTGTTGCTCATTTACATATAGTACCAAAGCCCGCCAGAAAGATTGGTCATATCACATTAGTTGGTAGCTCGATGCCAGAGGCCGAGGAGATAATAGGCCCTTTGATATCATTTACAGAATCCATGCGAGCTGAACGCAAAGGCTTAAAGGCACTCACCACGTCCTCTTCAGCACCAACATCTATTACATTCCCAACCTCTTCAGGCAGGCCATTAATAGCAGTGACGATGGGCTCAGACTCTGATCTACCTGTCCTCAAACCTGGTCTTAGTCTACTCAACGATCTTGAGATTCCTTTCCATGTTACCATTACTTCTGCACATCGGACTCCCCGTCTCATGACTTCCTTCTCCGAAGAAGCGGCCTCAAGAGGTGTGTACTTGTTCTCTTCTTTTCCAATATCCTGAAATGCTATCATGGGGTTTGATTGTTCCGAGGAATACTAACTTGGGATGCATAGGCTTCAAAGTAATAATCGTAAGTTGACGCTCTCTCGCTAGATATTTGAAATGACAACTGACTATTCTATAGGCCGCTGCCGGTGGAGCAGCCCACCTACCAGGGATGATCGCGGCCAGTACAGCACTACCAGTTATTGGAGTTCCCGTCAAAGGCAGCACTCTGGACGGCATGGATAGCCTTCTCAGCATCGTAAGGAACATCGGGGAGTAAAATCTCTTATCACGGATTTCCCCATAAGCAACAGAACAATATGTTTGCTTAAGCAATTGTCTGTTGCTTATGAGACAACATCTGAACTCCTAATTTATTTGGAGAAAGCAATACCTAACTCTCTGGTCTTCTAGGTACAAATGCCAAGAGGAGTGCCCGTTGCAACCGTTGCAATTAACAACAGTATTAACGCAGCTTTACTGGCGGCAAGAATTCTAGGAACAAATGATCCAGTTATATACGCCAAGCTCCAGAAATACGCAAAAGATATGGAAGAAGGGGTTATTGTCAAGGCTGGAAAGCTTGGGAATGTAGGATTTGAACATTATTAGAGGATACTAATCAATAGAATAGATTTTCATAATACTTGCTGAAAGGTGTTTGACAGTGGTGACAGCCTTACTGATTTGAAGTTAATGTTTATTGAGGTGATTCCGCCTCTCGTGATTTGGTGTTGGTTCCAGCCAAAGCTTCATCAAAGGTACGCTCCAATCTCTGAATTCCTGCATCGCTAATCTGATAGTGTAGAACCAATCTAGACCCATCAACTTTAATGCCGTTCTTTCGACCAATTTCTTGGAATGCTTCGTCACGTATCCCAGCATCTTTCAGATCAACCCAGACAATGTTCGTCTCAACCCTCTTCAGCAATTTGCCGCCTTTTTCGGTCCACATCCTTGCAACCTGCTTCGCCAAGATATGGACCTCGCCCAACTCAGAGGCATTATCAAGGGCCGCTCTTGCGGCTGCGCTCAACACTCCGGCCTGCCTCATTCCGCCTCCGACACTCTTTCTTATCCTTCTAGCTCGAGCAACGAAATCTCGATCGCCAACTATCATTGCACCCATTGGAGCGCCTAGTCCTTTCGAAAAGTCCAATGAAACGCTATCAAAGCATTCTGCGTAGGCTTTTATATCTCCCGCACCAGCGGCAGTAGCCTCCCACAGCCTTGCACCATCGAGGTGAAGCTTCAGTCCATTCTTCCGAACCCATTGAGATATTTTGCGTATCTCAGGAAGCGGATGAACGAGACCCGATATCGTGTTCTCAAGCGCAATCACCCGCGTAGGGCATTTATGTACATCGTCGCTCAGCACCACTTTCTGTTGGATATCCTCTAGGGTTAGATACTCTCCATTGCTTGGTGGAACTCCTTGCACCATTGCTCCGCAAAGGCTAGCGATACCTCCTGCTTCCCAGTGGATTATATGAGCGCGAGAATCGCAAAGAATAGCGTGGGGAGGCTGGTCGAGAAGGGCACGAAGAGCGATTTGGTTTGCCATGGTTCCAGAAATGGCAAAAACCCCTGCTGAATGCCCGCTAAGGGCTGCCACATGACGCTCCAGCGATATGGTAGTTGGGTCCTCCTGATATACATCGTCAAGAAGAGTGGTCTGGATTATAGCATGGAGCATAGGAAGTGTTGGTGTAGTCACGACGTCGCCTAGTAGAATCGAGTATCAACATCCTTTGCACTGGCACAATGACGACTAGGCCTCGAAGGGGAAGGATAACGTACTTCGAAAATCAAACTGAGCCGACCCTGGACGAGCCCATGCTATTGACCTCGAGCGGAGGCTCCTGAGCATTTCGCCGACATCGTCCTCTGTCTCCACTTTCGAATTTCTCGTCAACGCATGAGCTGCAGAATATGGGCCAGTCGAAGTTCCGATTCTGGAGAGTCTGGGTCTCGAAAACTGCGACCTGTATGACAAAAGTATTTTCATGCATAATCTAGGATATATGTCTCTGAAGAACGACATCTTCCTCAGATGGATAAACAAATTAGGTAGCTTTTCTACGCCGCCATCCGAAGAATGTTTTTTTCCTCGTCCATTATCAGTCTCGACGTATCTCACTCCTCGCAACCAGATCATTTCACAGTTCTTACAGTCAAAGTACCTATTTGTACGTCGTACATTGACGAATAAAAGGCCTTCTTTTTTCAGTCCCAATTCTCCGTGATATCCGTTAAATTTGCAAGGGAAATTTTGGGGCCGAGCAGCTTACATCCTAACCCTTCATTCGCCGTTCAATATCTCACACCCGCATCTTGTGGAGCAATACATAAGCGGGGTACGTACCCTAATATCGCATTTTGAGACCAATCGGCTCGGATCTGCTTCCATAACCGCTCACGCTCCTCGCCGCAGGTGAGGACTTAGCACAGACTTCTCTCGATGAGTCGATGTTCTGGGCCGCCGGAAATTTAGCCAATCACTGACGTCTCGGCGTAATACATGTTCGTGAGAGCCAGTTTTCTATAAGACATATCAAATCATGTTAGATGTCGGAATGAAAGTGGTTTCCGTCTTGAGCTAATTTCTTACATTCACTTCTTGCCATTCTACGAGTTAGTCAGACTGCCAAATTGCATTATTGACTGCATGGGAAAGTCCAATATACGTCAGATGTTTTATTCAAGTGATTGAAATTCAAGCATTATAAAGCACTTTGTCCTTTTCTTCAAGCTCTCAGACCCAAGGGATTTGAGAAACCTGGCGCCATGTTTACCAGATGTCGCTTGCAGCCTTTAACAAACTCTTGGAAACCGAGAGGTCAAGCATCGTCTTCGCTTTCTCGCGGTTGGTATCTTGATTTTGGTCTCTCGGTGTCGGACCTCGGACTTGGTATCTCTTGCAAAGATCTGTGCCTTTTTGTGACCCACTCAATCGGTCTACGTCCGAAGTGAAAGACCAAAGCCTTGTCCTATCACATAGCTCAGCGTTCGAAAAGGCAGTTTAGCTCTAGCCAAACATGCCACGCAAGCAATGGCCAACTCTCTTTAAAGTTACTACAGCGAGTAGCACATTGCTGTCGGACTTTGTTTCGACATTGGGAACATTTCCCAGGGCCGAATGACAGTGATCTCAGGCGATACATGCTCCAGTTTGACTAAGCGTGCTTCTTTGAGTAGAGCATCCAACAAAATACGTGCTTACATTGGATCTCGGAGGCCTGGTACCGTGACGACGTCTGAGCTTTGTTTGCGACCAGGTACGGCAGAACATCGAATGCGAGTTAGACCCGGGGAAGCCGATAAGTTCATCAGCCCAGGAAGGGTACAGATGCCAATGCATTTCTTCTCTACTAATTAGTAGTAGAACTATGTCTTTTCTCTTTAAGTGTTAGTTCCCACATAAAAAATTGCTTCAAAATGTTCTGAGGCAATGTCGAATTTTGAAGAGGCCATTGACAACAAACGGCTTGAAAAGGATCTTGAGATATCTGTCGAACCTATAGACACAGGTGTTACTAATGCCATTAAGAGGCTTGGTTTGAGGTTGGACGAGGATGGCTTTATCAGATGGAAGTCAAATAATCCAGATCATCCCCGCAACTGGGATATTTATAGGAAGGCCTTCGATACTGCCTTGATATTCATGTTGGACCTTTTTACGTGAGCATGACATCCAAACAACAACTCGATACAATACTAAAGCAGAAACAAACAGCACGGCAGTCAGTACGGCAGGTGTAAGTGTGGAGTTCTTTGCATTGAGAAGTTGATACTAACTTTTGCAGCTTTCTGTGGCACAGTCAGCGGAAACAGAGTACGAACTGAGCCGCACAGTCGCTATATTAGCTTTCGGCAGCACGTATATCTCCCTCGCTTTGATATTGCCGCACCATATCAGAACCTAATATGAATGACAGATACCAGTTTGGGCAAGCTTTTGGCGGAGTCATCTTCCCGCCTTACTCAGAAGCATTCGGTCGAAAATTTGTATACATATCGTCCTCCTTAGTGTATTGCATCGCATGCATCATTGTGGGTGTGACGCCATCAGTGGCCGGGGCCATAGTGGGACGCTTTGTCTCAGGCTTCATGTCTGCTGTACCTTCAGTGATTGTGTCAGGAAGTATTGAAGATATGTACAACCGGAAGCAGAGGGTCTGGCTCATGTTCATTTGGGCTTGTGCCACTACCTTGGGGCTACTCATCGGGCCAGTCTACGGGACTTATATCTCGGCAGCAATAGGATGGTACTTATTTAAGAAAACTAGCCTCAACATTCGCTAACACTCGCTCAAATCAGGAGATGGGTCTTCCACATCGCCTCAATCATAACCTGCGTCTTCACCGTCCTTCTAACCTTCATCCACGAAAGCCGACCCAGTCTCCTCCTCTCCCACCGCCTTTCCCTCCTCCACCAAACAACCTCACAAACACACTTCCGCATCCACAATCCAGACCATACACCTAACCTCCAAACCTTCGCCAAAACAGCTCTCATTCGACCGATCCGCCTCTTCTTCACCGAACCAATCGTCTTCCTCGTCTCATTAATGAGTGCGATAGTCTGGTCCCTAACCTACCTCTTCACCATCTCCCTCCCCCAAATCTACAACCACTCTTCTCTCACACCTCAGCAAACCACCCTCCTATTCCTCATCATCGCACTCGGTCTACCGCTCGGAATCCTTCCTCGCATTCTCGATCTCCGCCTTATCTCCAAACATCACAGAACATCCACCCCATTGACACCAGAAGATAAACTCACAGGATTCGCATTCGCAGCTCCAAGTCTCGCATTCGGACTCTGGTGGCTTGCACTTACTACGCCGCCGGCTTCAATATTACCTTGGTATGCAGCAATACCGGGATTGTTAGCGATAGGCTTCGCGATTAATGAGGTTGCGGGGACACTAGCCGGGTATTTGGCGGATACGTATACGATTTATACGAGTAGTGCGTTGGCGGCGCTGGCCTTTTTGAGAGCGGTATTGGCGGGGTGTTTTCCGTTGGTTGGGGGAAGAATGTTTGGGGAGTTGGGGAACAATGTAGGCCGCTCTTCTTTCCTTGTTTCTTGTCTTTTCATACCCACTCCCCCTGATTTCCTTTTCTTTCGTCGTTTCTAGAAACGTGTAACTTTGGTGCGTTGGGAAATGCTAATGTGGGCTATATAGTGGGCATTGGTAGTCCTGGCTTGTGTTGCTACTGTATTCTGTGCTACGCCGGTGCTCTTTATTAGGTTTGGGAGGAGGATAAGACAGAGGAGCGAGTTTGCAAAATATAGCTTGAGGGTCAACCTTGAGACGCAGATCGAAGATATATAGCTGGAAGCCAAATTAGGGACCTGGAATATAGGTATTCTTCCTAGATTAAATGTATGAGTCTGAATTGAGGATCCTAACAATGTCTCATACGGGGTAGCGGGGTCGCTGCAGAGACAGCTCTAGCGAAATTCGTGTAACTGAACGAGGACACTTCAACGAAAATTTAGCATTTTCCAAGTTCTACTGTAATTGCTCCGGGGATCGATTAGCGGAGAGGGCCCAAACAAGAAGTTCAGGTCATGTATTTCCATAATAAAGGGGCTGACTATCGACGAAGCAGAAAGAACCTACAAGGACATGAAGGATGAATTAGGAGATGAGATTGATCTGCTAGCTACAGGACTTTTCTTGGGGCACCAAGAAGTATACAGGAAGGTGCCGATCAAAGCGATTTTTATTTTATTTAGAGAATGGACTGATAAGTTCTATTCGTTAACCGGCACGCAAGGACTTCTCTTGCACAGACATTCACTCTTTTCATTTGCTACACGAGAGCAACATCAGCGCTATGGTTGAGAGGCTGGGAATTGTTGAAACATGACACAAAGATTTGAAGGGCTAGGCGAGCTTCAATTCACCTATATATAACTTAATACAAAGTATTCGTAAATTGCTGTAGAGATATTAGCCTTGACATTCCATTTTCCCTTGGATTCAGACACGTAATATTATAGTATGCCCGGCCATAAGGTATCCCCGCCGACTTTCGTGACACGCCGCTTCTCTCTTCATTTCACACATACTTTGAATTTGCCAAACCGAATCAGAAAATCAAAGTGTGCCGAAAAGCAAGGCCTTCGTGGAGACATTATTCTTCAATCAGTTCTGTCCAGTTTGATGAGCTGCCCTCCAGCCTTAGTTACCCCGCATTAGGTTGAATCGCGCTATGTCAAATGGAAACACCAACTAACTCGCTGCAAGGTTCAATTTAAATCCTGATAATTCTGCTTGAGAGCTATACCTCGGAATTTGCTCTATATTCCTTCGAAAGATCGACGTCTTGCGGTTTCTTGAGATCATGCCTCCCAGCTCAAATCGGGCCCTATCTCCCTCTAAGGTTAAGAGGACCATTCGTCGAGACGGAGGATTCGCGCAGATTGCGCTCCGGCTTTAAGACTCAGATAATATAAGGTTGTCAAAGCTGAGATCTGAAGTCTCCCATAAAGAGTTCTCCTTGCTTAAGGCACTTCCTATCCGGCAACGATTTCCTGCGCCGGGTCTTGACTTTTACGAAGGAGTTACATCGCATTTCGTCTTCACAGAAGCCGTTCTTATTGAGTTTCCAAGCCCCCTTTAAAGCGAAAAAGACGCGGAAAAGCGTGCTCTTGAAGATAGAGTCAAAAGCACTCGATGAACTGTATGTAAAGCAACTATATCCCGCTTTCGAGAAAATAAAGCGTGTGGCAAGAAATCCGCATATTCCTCGAAGACCCTTCATTACCTTCTCTTTGGCAAACGGACTTAGTGATGAGGAAGCGGATCGCATACTCGGGAACATGGTGTCAGAGCACAAGAGGGATTTGGTCAAGCGACGGTGGTTGGACTCGCTCTCCGACTCTGTCCTTCTACAACTGGGGGGAAAGCAGGAACCAAGAATCCTTGGAAGTACTTTCAATTCCCCACGCGAGAGCCGAACTCCAAGACACCCGATAATGAGCGCCTCCTTTGGGTGCCGGGTAACCGTCAACCTTTTTGGCTCATCTTTTCTTTCCAAGGGAGAGATATGGGAAAGGGTTCTCATCGCATTTCGAATGACGGAGAATCGATCATCAATGAGCCTTCACTCTTCTTCGATATTCTCGTCCTCTTTAAACGCCTCACCGCATGGGTTTGGCAACATCCTTCATTGATCACGAAGTCAACTTAACCAGTCTCAATTTTTTCAACTTCTTAAGCTGCAGCTATTGAAGCTTCAAGCACGTCCCTTCAAAGCATCAGCGAACAAAACAGTTGTTGCACCTCACATGATTCATTTAATCGGGGCAACATCAATCCGATTCGACATGCCATTGTCGCTCCGGTTCATCCCCACCCCGAGCTAAACCTCCAAAGTCGACGCCACCAAAGACTCGGGCTGATTGGACTCCATTGGGCGATGTAAGGATCAGACCACGGGGGAATTCATCGTGAAGTTTGGCTTCAAGGAAGGAACGTTGCACTATATAACCGCCTCAGATCGCGACTATGTCCTTTGTCAACATTACTTCTTGGAAGCATTATTTATCAGAGTACAATATATATCACATTCAACGCAGATAAAAAGATTTCGAATGCTCATATCGAAATGAAACTTATACTTGCAGGCGCAAGCGGCTTCATCGGCCATGAAGTCCTCTCCCGTGCTCTCACCAACCCTAAAATCACTTCTCTCATCGCGCTTTCTCGAAAGCCTCTTCCCGAACTATACTCTTCCCACCCAAAGCTTCTTACGATCATCCATAATGACTTCACCTCATATCCTCCGTCTCTTATGACGCAGTTGGCAGGTGCAGAGGGGTGTATATGGCATGTCCATTCTTTTGACTTCACAGTTCCCTTTATGTCTTGAAAAAAGGAGCGAAAGATAAAAGGTCTTTCATATGAAATCGGGGCTGATAAATCAAAAAGGATGATAGGCGCGAAATCTATCTCCGTCGAAGTAACCCAAAAAGTCTCCGTCGATTACACAATGGCAGCCGCGCGGGCCTTCTCCCAACTTGCCCAAGAACAGGGAGAGAAATTTAGATTCGTGTTTGTGAGTGGGATCATAGCTGCACGGGATCAAGAAAAAAGTCTTTGGTTCTATGAGGAGGTTAGGAAGCTTGCTGTATGTTCCCCACCCTTTATCCTAGGAATTTGGAGGAGTTTTGAGACTAATTTGCAAAACAGGGACACTTGGAACTCCAGCTTCTGGATTTACGCAAGGAGGATAAGATTGAGACGTTCGTTATGCGTCCAGCGGCAGTTTTGACGAAGGAAAAGAGTGTAATGAATAGTGTGAGAAGGAGTTTACCGTTTAGTATTCGGGTGGATGAGTTGGCGAGTGTGTTGATTGACGTTGCGATCAATGGGTCCAAGGAGGAAAGTTGGGAGAATGATCGGCTGAGGACAAGAGGCAAGGAACTTCTTACTTTGGAGGTGAAGGAGAATCCTTAAGATAAGCGATGTGTGGACAGCTGTATATTATGTGAGATTGACCATTGCCACCTCTCAGATTAAAGCTAATCATCTCCTTCAAGCATCAGAATTGATCACGATTGATCCTTTAAACCCATCTTCAACTCTCAAAACCCCAACCACGATCCACTCAGTCCCATCTCCCCGTACTCACCCCCCTCAACTTCCTAAAATCCGGCGTTCCCAACCCCGTAACCGGATCCCACCCCCTCGTCGCCGCAAACCCGGACCCCACAATCTGACTACAACCACTACTCTTCCCAATCACGATATCCGTCAGGACCCCGGCACCCACACCATACAACCACGGATTCAGCAACCCAAACGGCGGCAACCCATTTGAGATCCTATCACTATTCAACAAGGCCACCACGCCCGCGAACGCTGGCGAACTAGCACTGGTTCCGGAGAGTAAGGAGTCGGTCCCGTTGAGGATGGTGTGGAAATAGACGCCTTGAGCGGAGACGTCGGGGTAGGCGCGACCGGAGGTGTTGTAGTATTGGGTGAAGGAGGGGTCGGCGCTGTGGGTCAGGTAGTTATGGACAGCGAAGTCTTGGTAGGCGGGGCGGGGAAAGTAATTAGAGAATCCACCACCGGAGAAGGATACTACTTGCTCCGGTTCTATGTAGCGCGTGGCGCCTACGGCCGTTACGTAGGGGCAGCTTGCCTGGAGGTCATGCGTTAATCGTCGTTGTCTCTAAACGTGACACAACTTGGATAGATCAAAGGGATTAATCGAAGGAGTGACTTACAGGAAAACCAGGCGTATAAAGAAGCTTAGGAGGATCAACAA